>ERZ761602.2098-NODE-2098-length-32881-cov-6.758728_pt1 | contig 32881 bp, 26 predicted proteins | sample MGYA00512165_ERZ761602 | MGnify/ENA primary metagenome ERZ761602 (study PRJEB28899, sample SAMN02445085) | bioreactor sludge metagenome | biome: EBPR sludge; isolation source: Thorneside wastewater treatment plant | place: Australia: Brisbane, Thorneside...
CCGGTGCCCTTCGCGCCGCCGCCTCCGCCGGTGCCGCTGGCGCCGCTGCCGCCTCCGCCCGTGGCGCTCGAGCCGCCGCCTCCTCCGCTCGTCGCCTTCGGGCCTCCGCCCGGCGAGCTCGGCTTCGGCGCAGCTCCCACCTCGAGCGGCTACGGCGAAGCCGTGCCGCCCCCGCCGATCGCCTTCGCGCCGCCGCCCGACTTCGTGCCGCCCACGCCGCCTCCTCCGCCGCCGGTCGTGCCCATCGCGCCGCCGCTCCCTCCGCCGGCGCCGGTCTACGTGCCGCCTCCTTACGTGCCGCCCGCCGCGCCTCCGCTGCCTCCCGAGTTCGTGCCGACGGCGCACACGATGCCGCCGGCGCCGCTCGGAGCGTCGGCGCCCGACGAGCCCTTGCGCATCCCCCCTCCTTCGGCCGCGCCGAGCTTCGACGCCGTCTCCGCTGCCGAGCGCGCGCCGAGCTCTGCCCCGCCGAGCTCCGTCCAGCGGAGCTCTGCGCCACCGAGCTCTGCGCCGCCGAGCTCTGCGCCGCCGAAGACGCTCGCGCGCTCGGCGCCCTCGCAGGCCCCCATCGAGCTCGACCTCGACGACTCGCTCGACACCCTGCCGCCTCCGGCGCTCGTCGCTGCCGAACCAGTTGCAGCACCAAGCATGCGCCCGCGCGACACGCTCTACGAGGAGGCGCCTGCGTCGGAGCCCGAGCCTTCGTCGCAGCGCCAGCTCGTGCGCGAGCAGCGTCCCGTCGACGACGCGCTCGACGCCGACGAGGCCGCCCTCGAGCCCATGCCGCCCTCCGGCGAGGTCGAGAGCCAGCGCGTGCCTCGCACTGCCGCGAGCCACGAGCAGCGCCGCGCTGACGAGGCGCCCGTTCCCGACCCGGCCCTGCGGCGCGCCCGCCCCACGCCTCCGCCCGACACCATCCTCGGCCTCGCCGAGCAGGCCGAGCGAGAGATCGACGAGGCGCCCACGCCGCCGCCCTTCGTGGCCGAGCCGTCGGCGGAGCCTCGCGTCCCGCTCTCGTTGGAGCCGCAGCGCAGCGCACGCGCCCCGCGTGGCGAGGTCGAGGTCGCCCGCTTCGTCGGCGCACCTCGCCGTGTACCGCGGAGCTTCGGCGAGCTGCTCGACGACGCGCTCCGCCTCGGTCGAGACTGAGCGCGCGCGGCCCGGGGGAGCGGCGACGTAGCGAGACCGCTCGACGGCGCGCGGGCACCTCTCGCCGGGCTGCCTTCTCGTGCGCCCCGCGACGTCGTAGGAGCGACGTCATGAACCACTCCACGAATCGTGCCGTCGTCCTCGCCCTCAGCCTGCTCGGCTGCTCCCTCGTCGGCTGTGGCGACAAGGGCGACGGCAAGGGGGCAGCGACCGGCTCCGCGGCCGCCGCCACTGGCGCCAAGGCCGAGGCCTCCGCGAAGCCCGAGGCGCCCAAGGGTCCAGTGTTCAAGACCCAGACCATGGGTGTGGACATGCAGGAGGCCCTCGTCGACAAGGAGCTCGTCGGCGCGCTCGCCGGTCTCGTGATCACCGCGCCGGAGAAGGCGAAGGTGAGCGAGGAGCGGGGCGGCATCCACGTCGTCTCCGCGGGCGTGAACTACTCGGTGTCGATCAGCGAGCAGAAGTTCGACAAGGCGGAGACGCTGAAGATCTACAAGATGATCGACGAGAAGGGCGCGGTGGTCGACGAGAGCGACACGCACCTGATCTTCAAGCGCGAGAGCGGCAGCCACCTCCTCACGGTGGGCCTCACGGTCGATGGCAAGCCCTACCAGTGCTCGAGCGTCGCGACCGGGTTCGACTTCACGAAGGACCAGATCGACCAGACGCTCACGAGCTGCCGCACGCTGAAGAAGAAGGGCTGAGGGGGAGTCCGGGGCGCGGCGTCTTGCGGCGCCGCACCCCGACCCTGGGCGCGATCCGCTCGGCCCATCCCCTGGTCCTCGGCGCCGGGCGCCCCTAGCTCTGCGCCGTGCCCGAGGGACACACCATCCACCGCCTCGCGCTGGATCTCGAGCGCGAGCTCGTCGGTCGACGCCTGCGCGTATCTTCACCGCAGGGGCGCTTCCTCGGCGCAAGCTCGCTCGACGGTGAACCTCTGCTCGGCGCGCGCGCCGTGGGAAAGCACCTCTTCCTGCGTTTCCCCGGCTGCGAGGTGCACATCCACCTCGGGCTCTTCGGGCGCTTTCGCAGGCATCGCGCTCCGGTGCCTGCACCGCGTGGCCAGGTGCGCATGCGCCTCGAGAGCGAAGAGCTCGCGTGGGACCTCTCGGGACCCACTGCCTGCGAGTGTCTCGACCCCGACGAGGTCGCGGCGCTCGAGGCGCGCCTCGGCGCCGACCCGCTCTCAGCTCGACGCAGGCCCGCCTCGCTGTGGTCGACCGTGAGCCGCTCCTCGCGCAGCATCGGCGCGCTCCTGCTCGATCAGCGCCTCTTCGCAGGGGTCGGCAACGTCTACCGCGCCGAGCTGCTCTTCCTCACGGGCACGCACCCGAGCACCCCTGGCCGCGCGCTCGGCAAAGCGCGCTTCGAGCGCCTGTGGACGCTCGCGCGCGAGCTGCTCGCGCGCGGCGTGGAGCAGAACCGCATCGTCACCGTGCCGGGCGCCACGCGCCGCACCAAGAAGGCCGACGCCCTGTACGTCTACGGCCGACGCCGCTGCCGCGTTTGCGGTGGCGCCGTGGTCGTCAGCACGAGCGCGGCGCGCAAGCTCTACCATTGCCCCAGCTGTCAACCGGCGCCGGGCGACACATGAGCGGCGAAGCCACGCCGCCGGTCAAACGCTGCGTGCACTGCGGGCGCAGCTTCGCGTGGCGCAAGAAGTGGGCGCGCGACTGGGCGCAGGTGCGCCACTGCTCCGCGGCGTGTCGCAGTGGCAGGCTGCCGGTCGACCGCCAGCTCGACGAGCTCGTGCTCTCCCTCCTCTCGGAGCGCGCCCCCGACGCGACGATCTGCCCCTCGGAGGCCGCGAGGCGCGCCGATCGCTCCGACTGGCGTGCGCTCATGCCGCGCGTGCACGAGGCCGTCGCGAGGCTCGAGGCCGAGGGCAGGGTCGCGGTCACCCGAGGAGGCGAGCGCGTCGCCCTCGACGAGGTGCGCGGCGCCTACCGCGTGACGCGAGCGCCGCGCGACCTCCCCGCTCGGCGCGGCGCGTCTCACTCCGCAGCGAGCGGCAGCGCCTCGCAGGCCGCGTCGGCCTCGAGCTCGGCGCGCTCGCGCGGATCGAGCTTGCTCGCGAGCAGCTCGGCGAAGCCGCGCAGGTAGGCGATCACGTGCTCGCGCTTCGCGTGCTCGAGGCCCGTCGTGTTCTTGCCCAGCCAACGCAGGACCTCGCCGTCGCTGAGGCGCTCGAGGTGGCGCACGTCGTCTGGCTCGAGGCCGGCCGCGTACATCGTGTCGAGGATCGCCGCGAGCGGCGAGCCGGTCGCCACGCAGCGGTCGAGGCTCTCGAACTCGTAGGCTCCTTCGTCGATCGCCGGCCGCTCGCCGTAGTCGGGCAGCTCGGGCCGGCCGAGCCGGGCCGCCTGCTCGCCCCAGTCGCCGGGGCGGTGGAAGGCGGCGCGGTAGATCGTGCTCGCTTCGAGCTTCGTGATCGTCTGCGCGACGTGGCCGCAGGTGCAGTGGCCGAAGTGCGACCACTGGTAGACGACCTCGGGATGCTCGAGACGGTCGGCGGTGATGCGCAGGGCGCGGACGAGGCGGGCGCTGGGTCGGGCCATGCGAGGGATCGTAGGGCGCGCCCGCGACACGGAAAAGGCCCCGCCCGAAGCTCGGACGAGGCCCTGTAGAGGCGAGCGGATTGGGACGGGCGGCGTGGAGCGCCGCGCTTCAGCCCATGTACTTCTGGATGAGCGCCTCGGCCTCGGCCGGGTGGGCCTTCGCCTCGAGCAGCGCGTTCAGGATCAGCGGCACCACGATCGTCGCGTCGGACTCGATGACGAACATCGGCGTCTCTTCCGTGAGTTTGTCCCAGGTGATCTTCTCGTTGGGCGTCGCGCCCGAGTAGGAGCCGTAGGAGGTCGTCGAGTCGGAGATCTGGCAGAAGTAGGCCCAAGGCTTCGCTTCGTCTTCGAGGTCGTACTTGAGCGAGGGCACGACGCAGATGGGGAAGTCGCCCGCGATGCCGCCGCCGATCTGGAAGAAGCCGATGCCCTTGCCGGCCGAGAGCTCTCGGTACTGGTCGTAGAGCGCGGCCATGTACTCGATGCCCGACTTCGCGATGCTCGCGCTGCACTCGCCGAGCTTCACGTGCGACGCGAAGATGTTGCCGAAGGTGGAGTCCTCGTAGCCGGGCACCACGATCGGCAGCTTCGCCTTCGCTGCGGCGAGCAGCCAGCACTCCTCGGGCTGGCCCTGGCAGAGCTCGGGGCCGAGCTGTTGGATGAGCTCGTAGAAGTACTCGTGCCAGAAGCGGCGCTCGCCCTTCTCGGTCGCGTTCTTCCACATCGGCACGATGAACTTCTCGACGGCGCGGAAGGCTTCGTCTTCCGGGATGCTCGTGTCGGTCACGCGGCGCATGCGCTGCTCGAGGATCTTCGTATCGTCGTTCTTGGTGAAGTAGCGGTAGTCGGGAAAGTCCTTGTAGTGGTCGTGCGCCACCAGGCGGAAGAGCGACTCCTCGAGGTTCGCGCCCGTCACGCTCATGCCGTGGATGAGCCCCGCGCGGATGGCCGGCGCGAGCGTGATGCCGAGCTGCGCCGAGCTCATCGCGCCCGCGACGGCCCAGAACATCTTGCCGCCGGCCTGGATGTGCCGGTGGTACGCGAGCAAGGCGTCGCGCGTCGCGCGTGCGTTGAAGTTCTTGTAGTTGCGGAGGACGAGCTCGAAGACGGGCAGGTTCGCGGCGCTCATGGGGCCGAGCCTTAGCACGACGGCGGGCCTGCTTGGGAGCGGAGGCGGGTCGAGGCTCGGTGCCGCTCTGCAAGGTCGGTCGAGGCTCCGAGGCTCCGCGGCGCCGGCCTCGCGCGCGCAGAGCGATTGACAACGGCAACCATCCAATCATCGCAAGAACATATGCTTCGACCGATGGCGTTCCTCCGCGCATCCTGGGTTCATCCAACGCCACGGAGGCCCTTCATGAACCGAACGAACGCTTTCTTCCTCGCCGCGCTCATCCTCTCCACCTCGGCCTGCGGAGGCACCGTCGACGTCGACCCGGGCGAGGGCGGGTCCGACGACCCCGGCACCACGACCGGCACGAGCGTCACGAGCACCTCGACCAGCTCGAGCAGCGCAGGGGCGGGCGGCGGAGGCGGCGAGGGCGGCGGCGAGCCCTTGCCGAGCGAGGTGTGTCAGCGCCTGCAGTCGGTGTTCATCACCGGAATGGCGCTCGTCGACGCGAGCGGCGACGGGGTCTGGAGCCCGGGCGAGCTGGCCCACTTCGAGGTGACGCTGTGGAACTACAGCAACGAGGGCAACTTCGACTACCCAGGCGTCGAGATCTCGAGCGAGCACCCCTACGCGCAGCCGACCATGGGGAGCAGCAACCACCTCTTCGGCCTCGAGCCCGATGGCCAGGCGACGCTCTCCTTCGAGTTGTATGCGCAAGACTTCGTGCCCGAGGGCGAGGTCGTCTTCCTCGACGCGAAGGTCGTGAGCCTGGTCGAGCCCTGTGAACCGACCGACTACGCCTACACGGTCGTGAGCCTCGAGGCGCCGCTGCCGGTCGACTGAGATCGGTGTGACGAGCGGCCTCTGGCCCGCGCGTGTCCCGAGAGCCACGCTTGGTGTCCTCCGGCCCGAGCCGGCGCGCCTCAGGCGGTGAATCGTCGCGGAATTCCGTGGCGCTGCGATGGGCACGTGGGTTGCAGAACAGGGGGCATGTCTGCCCGACGCTCCGACCCCTCGGCCCCCGTCTCCAGCCCCGTCGAGCGCCCTCGTCGCGCCGCGCCTCGCGCCGCGCTCGCCGCCCTGGCGGCCTTCGCGGCGCTGCCCGGCTGCGAGCGCGCCCAGCTGCCTGGCCTCGAGCGCGAGCCGCGCCTCGAGCTCGCGAGCTTCGAGCCGGCCGCTGCGCCGCTGCTCGCGCCGAGCTACCTCGAGCGTCTGAGCGATGCGGCGCAGGCCTCCGGCGCGGTGTGCACGCGTTCACCTTCACGCGCCGACTGCGAGCTCGTGCCCGTCTACGCGGGCGGTGCACCGGCCGGCTCGCTCTGCGCCGACGAGGTCGCGAAGCACGGCCTCACGACGATCGACCTCTCCGACGCCTGGACGCCGCGCGTCTTCGCGATCGGCGCGGACCCCTCGCGTGCGCCGGAGTACCGCGCGAAGTACCTCGAGCTCGCCGCCACGCCGTCGGCCGAGCTCGGCCTCTACGGCATCTCGCCGAACCTCTCGCTGCTCGTCGCGCGCGTGGCCGACGAGAAGCGCCGCGCCTGCGACGCCGAGCTCGACCTCGCGCCCGTCGCGGCCTTCGTCGCGCCCTGGCTCGAGGCGCGTGACAAGAACGCGCGCGCCGTCCTGACGAGCAGCGCCCTCGGCAAGGGCGCCATCGCCGCGATCCAGGGCGAGCTCGTGTGCGCTGGGCTGCTCGACCGGCGGGCCGCGTCGGGGATGCTCGGCGCGAAGACCGAGATCGCGCTCGATGCCTTCCGTCGGCGCCACATGATCGTGGGCACCGGGCTCGACCACGACACGCAGCTGGCGCTCACGCTCGGCGGCGAGGAGCTCGCATACCGCGGCGTGCTGCGCGCGCTGCGCGAGCGCGTCGCCGACGCCGCCGGCCTCGTGGAGGACGGCTCGGCCTCGGGGCGTCAGGAGCCGGTGGTCGATCGCAGGCTCGACCTCTCGCGATTCACGCCGTCCTTCGGTGATCCGATCGAGGGGGCCGCGCCGGATCTCGTGAACGCCGCGACCGACCGGGCCGCGCGCGAGCTCGGCTGGACGAGCCCCGACGGCGTGCGCGACTTCGCCTCCAAGCTCGGGCCCCGCGGCCTGCGCACGCTGCGCGTCGCCGTCGCGCTGCCGCCCGCGCCGGCCTACCACAGCGCCACGATGGAGCTGCGCGTCGAGATCGACCGAGGCGACGTGTTCTACGACGCACCTGGCCGCGCCGCGCTCGCGAAGAAGGAGCTCGGTGAGCTGCGCGGGCCGAGCTTCGTGCTCTACGCGAAGGACGGCGAGCGCGACGTCGCGCTCCTGCGCTGGCCGACGACGATCGGCGGTTGGAAGAAGGAGCGCGGCGACGACGGCGAGATCGCGCTCAAGTACAAGGAGAGCGACGTCGGCGAGCGCGCCTGGCGCAAGCTCATCGCCGCGCCCGCGTGGCTGCCGCCCGACTCCACGCCCGAGACCGACCTCGTGCGCGAGGACGCCGACGGCGTCGTCACGCTCAAGCGCGACCTCATCCAGCCCGGCTACCGCAACGCCTATGGCCTCGCGATGTTCATCCACGAACAGCCGGTGACCCGCGGCGCGAAGACGGAGTGGCGCGACCACGGCATCCGCACGCACGGCTCCGTCGACTACCGCTCGCTCACGCGCGGCTCGAGCCACGGCTGTCACCGCCTCTACAATCAGCTCGTCTTGCGCATGTCGGGCTTCGTGCTGCAGCACCGCGAGCACCGAGACCGTGGCAAGCTGCGCGCCGGCTACCAGCGCACGCTCGAGTGGAACGAGCAGACCATCGAGGTCGAGGTGCCCACTCGGGGCCACCTCTACGAGCTCGATCCTCCCGTGCCGGTGAAGGTCCTCGAGGGTCGCGTCGTCGGCGAAGCGAAGAAGCCCGCGAAGGCGATCCGGCTCGCGTCGAGGTGAGGCTCCCGCGTTCGTCCAGCATGTCTGCCGGGCGACGCTTCCGGTATGTCTGCGCACCGATGGCATCTGCATCACGCCTCCCCCGTGCGCTCGGCTTCGCGTCCTTCTTCAGCGCGGCCTCGTTCGGGTGCGTGGCTCCCCCACCTACTGCGCCAGCGGCCACCACGAAGGTCGCTCCCGAGCCACCACCGGCCCAGGCGACGCCTGAGCCCTTCGAAAGGCCGGAGCCCGAGGTCGTCCGCGTCGGCGCCGGCGAGGCGGTGGTCGTCGCGCCCGGACAGGTCGTCGAGGGCGGGTGGTTCCGGGTCGCGGTCTACGGCGACAAGTCCTGCGGTCCGTCGATGGGCGGCGGCACGCTGCACGCGATCGACTTCTACTACGACAACCTCGGCCCCGATGAGGCGCGCTTCTTCACGAAGACGGCCAACGTCGAGCTGGTGAACGCGCGTGGCGAGTCCTTCCGGGTGATCGGTGGCCCCTTGGTGGGCGGCGGTTGTGGGCCTTCGCTCGTGCTCGGTGGGGGGGCCAAGGCGGGTGCGAGGCTGCGTGGCTGGCCGTTCGCGGGTCTGCCCGCTGGTGCAGAGCAACCGACCCAGGTGCGCATGGTCCTCGAGGAGCCCCACGGGTTCGCCGTGTCGACCGTGACCGTCGATCTGCGCTTGCCACCCAAGCCGCCCGCTCCACTTCCGGATCGGGAGCCGAGCTCGAATGGTGCGGGCACCGCGAAGGCTTCGTCACCCCACTTCCAGCTCGAATCCGGAAGTCTGCGCGATTGCACTGCGTCGGACGACCCTTGGCTCGAACGCGTGTTCGCCGAGGCCAAGGCCGCGGGCAAGACGATGCGCATCGTCGGCCTCGACCTGCGCCTCGAGAACCGCTCGAGCGAAGCTCTCGATCTCACCCCCATGGAGGTGGTCGACGCGGACGGTCGCGGGTATTCGGTCTATCCGACCTCGCGCACTTCGTGTGAGCTCGGCCGTTTTCCCGACGAGGTCGCCGCCCGGACGTCTGGCAGAGGCACGGTCGGCTTCGCGCTCGTGCCCGGGGGAACCCGCGGACTGTCGGTGCGTGTCGAGATCCGTCCGGTCGGAAAGAGCCGCTACGACGGCTACAAGCCTGTCACGCTGCGCATCCCACTCGGCGACGTGACGCCCTGAGCGAGCGCGCGACGGGGTCCGGTGCGGCGCGCGGGGCCATCCGCTGCCCGAACACCCGGGCGCGCTCGAGCTGCTCCGACGCCGCCATCGGAGGCATGAGCGATTGACAATCCACGCCATGCAATCGCGGCAACGACGTATGCCTCCCACGGGGGCTCGATCGGGCGCAGTCTTCGTCCATCCCGACCTACCGACCCTGGAGGCCCGATGAACACGCTTCGCTTCGCCCTCTGCTCGCTCAGCCTGCTCGTCACCCTCGCGCCGCTCGCCGGCTGCGGCCGCGTCATCGACGACCGCAGCGAGGAGCCCAGCGGCACCGACCCGGACCCGACCCCGGTCGACCCGCCCACGACGCTGCCCGACCCCGAGGACACCGTGTTCGCCGACGCTTCGACCCCCGCGAGACGCAGCCTCGGACGCGCCAGCGAAGAGCAGGCGGAGCGCTGCAGCGCCCTGCAGATCGGCGCCGACATCCCGTCGCTGCCCGACCAAGGCGCCTGGGAGGCGAGCCTCGCGGGATCGCGCCTGCTCGGCACCGGGCAGCTCGTCGCAGGGCACCACTTCAACGAGATCCTGGGCCTCGACGCGTCGAAGCTCTACGTCTCGACCTGGGGCGGCATGCTCGACGACCTCTACGGCATCGTCGCGATCGATCTCGAGACCGGCGAGGCGACCGAGCACGTGTCACGCGGCGGCGCGCACTACTTCGCGCGCACCGGCCTCAGCCACGAGGGGCGCGTGCACTTCTTCGACGAGCGCGGCGGGAGCCGTCTCCTGCGGATCGACGACGCAGGTGTGACCCAGCTCGCCGAGCTGCCCGAGGGGTACTTCCGGCTGCGTTCGACGACCGCGGGGCTCTTCCTCTCGGGCGGGACCTCGAGCCAGCTGCTCTTGCGCTGGAGCGGCGAGCTACTCGAGGCGATCGCCGATACGGGGAGCGAGCAGCTCCTGGACTTCGACGCCGCGCCCGACGGACGAGTCGTCTACGCCGCCGGACGGAGGCTCTACCTCACGGGGCGCGAGGCGCCGCTCGTCGAGGCCTCGGGCAAGATCGTCTCGGTCCGTGTCGATGGGGCGAGGGGGGAGGTCGTCTTCTCGGTCGAAGGCGAGGGGCCTCACTCCTCGTCGGTGTTCGCGCTCGGCGCGCAAGGGATCGAGCACGTGCTCGAGGCCCGCCGATGGCAATCGCAAGACACCGAGCTGCCGCTCCGCATGGTCGAGGCGCACGACGGCAACTGGACCCTCGCGATGAGCTGCTCGAACGACGAAGACGCGCCGGATTCGATGCCTCTGCGCTACGCCGTCGACTACGACGCCGCGATCCACGTCGTCGACGACCCGGCCTATCCCTACGTGACCGAGTACGCACGCATGCTCGAGGTCGACCCCTACCGGATCGGCCCGCCCGTGTGGCGCGCGTCGGATGGAGCGCCGCGCTTCTTCCTGAGGCGCTGAGCTCGACGAACGCGCGGGGGCGGGCGCTCCAGAGGCCCTCGCCTCAGCCCCCGAGGCGGATGCGATACACCTGCTCCTCGGCGCGGCGCACGCCGCGTGCGTGAAGCGGCCCACCCGGATCGAGCGCGTTCACCGTCGCGAGCTTCTCGATCTCGGCGCCCGCGTAGGCCTCGCGCACCTCGCGCTCGTTCACCGAGAAGGGCGGCCCTCCGTCGTCGTCGGTCTCGAGGGTGACGAGGAGGATCGTCGCCTTGGGCGCGAGCAGCGCGCGGAGCTTCTCCACGTAGCGCGCGCGCATCGCCGGGGGCAGGGCGATCATCGAGGCGCGATCGAAGGCGGCGTCGAAATGGCCGAGCGCGCTCGGATCGAGCTCGAAGTAATCGCCGACGTGGATCTCGATCGACTCGCACTCGTAGCGCACGAAGGGCCCGTCGACGGTGCGCGCGGGCGTCATGCCCGACTCCTCGAAGAAGCTCGCCACGGCGGCCTCGACGAGCTCCGCGCCGACGACGGCGTGGCCGCGCGCACAGAGCCACGCGAGGTCGACGCTCTTGCCCGAGAGCGGGACGAAGACGCGCGTGCCCTCGCCGAGGTGCTCGGCGTGCGCGACGAGGTGGGGGTTGGGGTCGGGGCGGTGGAAGCCGATTCGGCCTTCACGCCAGCGCTCGCGCCAGAATGCGTGTTCCATTCAATGCTCCGGGTAGAGCCAGGTGACGGGCTCGTCGCGCAGCCAGGTGCGCTGTCTTCGAACGTAGGTGCGCGTCGCGCGCACGATGGCGGGCTCGAGCTCACTCGCTGGTAGCTCGCCGGCGAGGTGCACGTGCACTTGTTTGTAGCCGACCGAGCCCATGGCGCGCGCCTCGCCATGACCTCGCTCGACCAGCCCGCGCACCTCGTCGATGAAGCCCGCTTCGAGCCAGCGCCGCGTGCGCTCGGCGATGCGCGCGTCGAGCGCTTCGCGGGGGTGCGCGAGGCCCACGAGCCTCGCCTGGTGCTTGGGCGCGCTCGCCGCGTGCTCGGCGTGCCAAGCCGATATCGGCCGACCGCTGAGCTCGTAGACCTCGAGCGCGCGGCTCGTGCGGACGAGATCGTTGGGCGCGAGGCGCGCCGCGGCGACCGGGTCGACCTCGGCGAGCATGGCGTGGATCTTCGCCCGCCCTTCTCGCTCGGCGATCTCGCGGTGGCGTGCGCGCACGCGCTCGTCGGCCGGTGCGGCTTCGGCCAGTCCCTCCACGAGGGCCTTCACCCAGAGGTAGGTGCCTCCGCACACGATCGGCAGCTTGCCGCGCGCACGCACGTCGGCGAGCGCGGCCTCGGCGAGCTGGCGGTACCTTCCTGCGTCGATCGGGTCGAGCGGATCGAAGGCGTCGATCAGGTGGTGGGGCGCGCGCGCTCGTTCGGCATGGGTGGGTTTGCCCGAGCCCAGGTCGAAGCCTCGGTAGATCTGCACGCTGTCGGCCGAGATCACCTCGCCTCCCCAGCGCTCGGCGAGGCGGATCGCGAGCTCGGTCTTGCCGGACGCGGTCGGGCCCACGACGATCAGGAGCTCGCCCTCGTTCGGCGGCTCGAGCTCGGCGATGCGCGCCGTGGGCACGAAGTCTTCGAGGATCTGCGACTTCTTCGCGCGGCTCACCTGCGACCGGCCCTGTGCTCGAGCTCGCGGAAGCTCGTCCATTCGAGCACCAAGCGTTTGTGCAAGGGCCCCGCGCGGCGCAGCTCGAGGCCCGAGAGCGCCTCCACGATCGTGCGCGCTTCGTCGGCCGGGAGGCGCTCTCCCTCGGCGATCGCGCCGGCGCAGGCGAGCTCGGCGTGGACGCGCGAGGCCTCGGCCTCGAGCTGGGTTTCCCCGAGCGAGCCGAGGATGCGCGCGAGCTCGACCACGATCGCGCGCGGGCTCGCGCGGTGGGCGACCAGCTCGGGCAGCGCGTGCACGGCGATCTGCGCTGCGCCCGCGGGGCGCAGATCGAGGCCGAGCTCGAGCAGCCAGGCGTGGCGCGCGTCGATCCTGGCGACGGCCTCGGGCCCGAGCTCGACGAGCTCGGGCAGGATCGACGCGCGCATCGGCACGGGGCCCGCGCGGTGTGCCAGAGAGAGCGCCTCGTAGAGCGCGCGCTCGCTCGCCGCGTGGCGATCCAGGAGCACGAGCGCCTCCTCGGACTCCGCCACGAGGTAGCAGGAGCGCAGCTCGGCGACGAAGCGCAGCGCGCCGAAGCTGCGAGCCGCGTCGCGTGGCAGCTCGACGCGCGCAAGCGGCTCCTGCACGGGGTAGCTCTGCGCGACGGGCGAGAGCGGCGCGCGCAGCTTCTCGGCGAGCGCGCGCGCGCGTGCGTCGAGCTCGGCCGAGGCCGGGCCCGCGTCGGCGAGCGCCGAGCGCGGCGCGGCGAGCTCACCCGAGCCGCTCCAGACGGCGGGGGGCCTCGGCGTCGCGAGCTCCGAAGCCTCGTTCGGGCCAGGGCGCGTCCTCGCGCCGAGCTCGCTCCTGCCCACGTAGGGCGCGCGGCGCTCGGCGCTCGGCGCGGCCTGGGCGCCCTCGCGCAGGCTGGCCTCGACGATGCGGTAGAGCGCGTCTTGCGCAGCGCGCGCCTCGGCGAAGCGCACCTCGCTCTTCTGGGGGTGCACGTTCACGTCGACGAGCTCGGGCGGCAGATCGACGTAGACGACGCCTATCGGGTAGCGCCCGGGATCGAGCGCGCCGCCGTAGGCCTGCGCGACGGCGCGCGCGAGCGCGCGATCCTTGACGAGGCGATCGTTGACGAGGATGCGCAGCGAGCCCGCGCCGCTGCGCGCGCGCGAGGGCTTCGAGAGCCAGGCCTCGACGCGCAGCGGGCCGCGCTCGCCCCGGGCGTGAGAGAGCTCCTCGTCGCCCAGCAGATCGACGACGCGCGCCTCGCGGCTAGGCGCGCGCAGGAGCTCGCGCACCTTGCGACCGTCGCGTGTGAGGGTCACCGAGATCGACGGGCTCGCGAGCGCGACTGCCTCGACGGCCTCGCTCACGTGGGCCGACTCGGTGGCGAGCGCCTTCAGGAACTTTCGCCTCGCGGGCACGTTGTAGAAGAGCTCGCGCACCTCGACGCGCGTGCCCGGCGGCGCGCCCGAGGGCGCGATGGCGCCGGGTACGCCGCCCTCGACGAGGATCGTGTGCCCGGCGGCTTCGTCGCGCCTGCGGCTCGTGATGCGCGTGCGGCTCACCGAGGCGATGCTCGCGAGGGCCTCGCCGCGGAAGCCGAAGGTGCCGATGCGCATGAGGTCGTCGATCGCGCGGATCTTGCTGGTCGCGTGGCGCTGCACGCAGAGGGCGAGGTCGCGCGCGCCCATGCCGGAGCCGTCGTCGCTCACGATCGCCGCGAGCACGCCGCCGCTGGTGATCTCGACGTCGACGCGCGAGGCGCCGGCGTCGACGGCGTTCTCGCAGAGCTCCTTGATGACGCTCGCCGGTCGCTCGACGACCTCGCCCGCGGCGATCTGATCGGCCAGGGCCTCGGGCAGGATCTCGATCGCACGCGGCTCACCGCCGCGCTCGCTGGCCGGGCTCACGGTTCGTCTTCGCGCTCGGCCTCGCGCGCTCGGCGCACCGACTCCATCGCCTCGAAGAAGGCCGCCGTCTTCGGCGAGGCGAGCGCGGACAGGCCGACGACGGCCACGCCGAGCTCGACCATCGCGACGCGGATGCGCTCGATCCAGAACCAGAAGGTGGCCGAGCGGAAGGGCGCGTGCTCCTCCTCGCGGAAGAGGTCGCCCGCCACGCGTACGACGGCGTCGATCGCCGCGGCCCGCACGGGCTCGCTGAGCACGTAGTCGACGACGCCGAAGGCCGCGTTCACGGCGATGGCCTGCATCGCGAAGCTGCGCGCGCCAGGCCTGCCCGAGAGCGCCGTCGCGGCCGCGCCGACGAGCACGAGCGAGAGCACGAGCCGGCCGACGCCGAGCGGGAAGCTCACCGAGCGGTGCTCGACCATCGCGCGCAGGCGCGCGGCCTGCATGACGTAGCCGAGGCGCGAGGGATCACCGTCGACGCGGGCCTCGTCGAGCGCGGTCTGCTCGTCGACCACGATGCCCGAGCGCATCGCCATCGTCGACTGGCAGCCCATGCTCACGCCCTGCACGCCGACGAGCCACACGAGCAGCATCGCGGCGACGAGGAACCACGGCCGGAGGCTCCTCGCGCGCTGGATGTCGTTCTGGCCCTCGGCTGCCACGCTCCACCGGGTAGCACGGCCGCCCGCGCAGGCCCAGCCGAGGCGTGAAGGTCTTCAGCCCACGAGCTGCACGAGGCTGCCGACCCCTCGGTCCTCGGCGCGCGCGAGCAGCACACGCGCGAGCGCCGCGTCTTGGATCGCGAGCCCGGTCGAGTCGAAGAGCGTGAGCTCCTCGTCGTTCGCCCGGCCCGGAGTGAGGCCGGCGATCACGCCGCCGATCGAGCCTGCGATCGCGCTCTCGGCGAAGTCGCCGTGCTCGAGCGCGACGTTGATCTCGCCGGAGTGCGTCGCCTGGTAGAGGTCGTCGACGTAGACCCTGAGCCTCGCGAGCGCCGCGCTCTCGAGCTCCTGCTTGCCGGGCGCGTCGGCACCCATCGCGTTCACGTGGCAGCCCGGCCGGAGCCAGGCGGCCTTCACGGCGACCGCGCGGCCCGGGGTCGAGGTGCAGACGACGTCCGCGCCCGCGGCCTCCTCTGCGCTCACGACGCGGCCGCCCGACTCCTCGGCGAAGCGCGCCGCGGCGCCCGGATCCACATCGGCGCAGTAGAGCTCGAAGGCCGCGTCGCCGAAGGCCGCGCGGTGCGCGGCGAGCATCCAGCGCGCCTGCACCCCCGAGCCGATGAAGCCCAGCGTGCCTGCGCTCTTGCGCGCGAGGTGCTTCGTCGCGACCGCGGCTGCGGCGCCGGTGCGCGCGGCGGTGAGCAGGGTGGCGTCCATCACCGCGAGCGGCAGCGCCGTGGCCGGATCGCTCAGGATGAAGACGCCCATGACCGAAGGCAGCCCGTGCTTCGAGGGGTTGTCGGGGTGGGAGTTGACCCACTTGAGCCCGGCGACGGCGCGCCCGGCCTCGGAGGCGGGCAGCTCGGAGGGCATCGCGCGGAAGTCGCCGCCGTGCTGGGGCAGCGAGAGGTAGACCTTCGGTGGCATGCTCGCTTCGCCGCGTGCGTAGGCGGCGAAGGCCTGCTCGACGGCGAGCACGGCGTCGCGCATGTCGATCAGGCTCCGGACGTCGTCGGCGGTGAGGATGCGTGTGGGCGGAGTGGCCATGGGGCCGAGAGCATATCGCGCGCTCGTGGGAGCGCCGCCCGCTCTCGGCGCGTGGGCTCGCCGGAGCCCCGGGGCGCCCTGGGCTACCCAGCTCGGCTCGGATCTGCCATATCCTCGGGCCGCGACCCATGAAGGCGACCAAGACGACCTCGAGCGACGCGCCCACCCCGGAGGTGCAGGCGCAGAGCAGCGAGCGAGCGAAGCCTCGCGCGGGCTCGGCCAGGCCGAAGGCCGCGTCGGCCAAGCCCAAGGCCGCCAAACCCGAGCGAGCGGCGTCGCCGAAGGCCGCGGCGTCGCCGAAGGCCGCGGCGGCGCCGAAGGCCGCCGCGAAGACGGCGCGCGCCGGCGCGAAGGCCGCCAAGGGGCGTGCCTCGGCGCCGCGCGAGCACGATGACGATGATCAGGAGTCGGAGGTCGTCGACGCCGAGCTCGTGGAAGAGGGCGGCGACGACGCCGAGGTGATCGACGCGGTCGACGCGGAGGTCGTCGACGTCGACGCCGACGAGTCGCTCGACGAAGACATCGAGGTCAGCGACGAAGACCTCGAGAAGCTGCCGGCCTCGAGCTCCTCGGCGATCTCGCGCTCGGATCCCTTGCAGGCCTACATGCGCGAGATCCAGCGCCACCGGCTGCTCACGCCTCAAGAGGAGCAGGAGCTCACGCGCAAGTACGTGAGCCTGCCGGACGACGACGCGAAGAAGGTCCAGGTCGCAGCGAGGCTCGTGACGGCGAACCTGCGCCTCGTGGTCAAGCTCGCCTACGAATACCGGCGCGCCTACAAGAACATCATGGACCTCATCCAGGAGGGCAACATCGGCCTGATGCAGGCCGTGAAGCGCTTCGATCCGAACCGAGGCGTGAAGCTCTCCTCCTACGCGGCGTGGTGGATCCGCGCTTACATGCTGAGGTTCATCCTCAACAACCACCGCCTGGTGAAGCTCGGCACCACGCAGGCGCAGCGCAAGCTCTTCTTCAACCTGCACAAGGAGAAGGCGCGCCTCATCTCGATGGGCGTCGACCCGACGAGCGAGGTGATCGCCGAGCGGCTCGGCGTCGACGCCAAGGAGGTGAACGAGATGGGCCACCGCCTCGGCAGCGCCGACTCGAGCCTCGACGCGCCGGTGGGCGACGCCGAGGGTCGCAGCGTCTCGCGCGTCGACATCATGCCCGGCGCGGGCGCGGGCCCCGAGGCGCTCATGGAGCGGCGCGAGATCGACGCGATGGTGGCCGAGCGCCTCGTCGACTTCCGCACGACCCTCGCCGGCAAGGAGCTCATCATCTTCGACAAACGCCTCGCCGCCGACGAGCCGCTCACGCTCCAGGAGCTAGGCGACGAGTTCGGCGTGTCGCGCGAGCGCGTGCGTCAGCTCGAGGCGCGCCTCGCCGGCAAGCTGCGCAAGTACCTGCAGGCCGAGCTCGGCGACGCGGTCGGCGCGAGCTGATGTCGGCGGCGCCCGGGCCCGCGCGTGGCCAGCGCGAAGCGCGCGAGATCGAAGCGAGCGCGATCGAAGCGGGCGAGCCCGAGGAGCGCGAGGCCGCGGGCGAGGCGCTCGGGCTCGAGGGCGGCCGCGGAGCGGTGCTCTGGGTCGTCGCGACGCCCATCGGAAACCTCGGCGATCTCAGCCTGCGTGCGGCCGAGGCGCTGCGCGCGGCCGATCTCGTCGCCGCCGAGGATACGCGCCGCACCCGCCAGCTCTTGAGCCACCTCGGCGTCACCAAGAAGGAGCTCGTGCGCCTCGACGAGCACGCCTCCGAGGCGCAGGTCGAGGCGCTCGCGGCGCGCATCGCGGGCGGCCTCTCCTGCGCGCTCGTCAGCGACGCGGGCACCCCGGTGGTGAGCGATCCGGGCAGCGCGCTCGTGCGCGCGGCGCGCAGAGAGGGCCTGCGCATCGTGCCGATCCCGGGCGCGAGCGCCGTCACGACCGCGCTCAGCGCGAGCGGCTACGCCATGTCGGCCTTCCGCTTCGTGGGCTTCTTGCCGCGCAAGGGGCGCGAGCGCAGCGAGGTGGTCGGCGCCATCGTGGCCGATCGCGACGCGATCATCTTCTTCGAGTCGCCTCACCGCATCGCCGGCACGCTCGTCGAGCTCGCCCGGCTCATGCCCGCTCGTCGCGCGCTCGTCGCGCGTGAGCTCACCAAGCGCCACGAGGAGCTGCTCGAGGGCCCGCTCTCGGAGCTCGCCTCGCTTGCCGAGCAGCGCGCCGAGTGGCTCGGGGAGCTCACCGTCGTGCTCGCGCCCTGGGCGCCTCCCCGAGAGAGCCCCGAGCAGGCGCTCGCCGAGCTCGAGCGGCGCATCGACGAAGGCCTCGCCGCAGGGCAGCGCGCCAAGGACATCGCCGCGAGGCTCTCGCTCGAGCTCGGCGTGTCGAAGCGCGAGGTCTACGAGCGCGTGCTCGACCGCGAGCGCAGGAACGACTGAGCCGGGCTCGAAGGCCCGGCTCGACGTGCTGCGTGGCCCGGCCCCGAGCGCGGCTCGGGAGAGGTGGGCTCAGAACTCGCGCGAGAAGCGCTCGCGCTCCTCGTGGTGGTGGTGCCCGTTGCTGTCGCTCAGGCGCTGGTACTCGCGCTCGATCTCCGGCATCACCTTCGAGAGGCGCGTGCGCACCACCTGCTGCACGATCTCCCAGAGCGCGTCCTTGTCGTCGCACTCGGCGATGACGCCGAGCGGGATCTGGAAGCCTCCCTTGTCGGAGCGCCCGCCGCCGTAGGGCTTGCCGCTGCGATCCTTGCCGAAGACCGTCTGCAGGAAGGTCGCGGGCTCGAGGCTGGCGCTGTCGGTGCGCAGCGAGCCGTCGATGCGATCCTCGACGATGCCGTAGACGAGCACCGTGTCGAGGTCTTCGCGCTGCAGGATGAAGTCGGCCGCGGTCGCGATGGCGTCGCGATCGCCCGAGGAGACCTGGCCGACGCCGGCCATCGCGAAGTCGCGCACGACCAGCATGTTCGAGAGCGCGCGTCCGAGCAGGCTCATCGCCGAGGCCGTCACGATGCTGCGGCCCATGCGCTTGAGCACGTCGCTGTCGCAGAAGGGGCGCACGTAGGCCGCGGCGGCGAAGTCGGCGCCCGTCGCGAGCGTGAAGTCGTTCGTGTCGGTCTGCATGCCGAAGAGCAGCGCGGTCGCCACGCGCGTCGCCTCGCGCCCGTCGACCAGCGGCGCGAGCCCGTTGAGCATGTACTCGGCGTAGATCGACGACGAGGCGCCCATCTGCGGGCGGATGTCGGCGAAGGGCGCGTCGACCTCGGCCATCTTGTGGTGGTCGACGACCGACAGGAGCTTGAGATCGGCCGGCAGGGCGATGCTCGGCTCGGGCGTCGAGGTGTCGACGAGCGAGAGGTACTTGAAGTTCGCCAGGTCCTCGGTGTTCGACACCTGGAGCATGTCGATGTTGAGCAACTTCACCATCGCGCGGTTCTGCCGGTGCGAGACCGGCAACACGTGCGCGATCGTGCAAGGCACGCCGAGCTCGGCGCAGATGCGTTGGTGAGCGATCGCGCTCCCGAGCGCGTCGGGGTCGGGGTGTCCGGTGATCAAGACCACCGTGGGGGACCCAGCGATCGAGCGGAGCGCGTTCTCGAGGGCCTGCTGGGGGGCCGCTTGCTGTCCCATGTGCGGATCGCACCTTAGCACGCCGCGTCGACTTGGTGCGCGATGCACCGCGAACCACGCTCCGCCGATGTTCAGGTGACGTGGCACCGACGATCGCCTACACGCGCTCCACACGGCGACTCCATGAGCACGGCCGAGCGACGCATCCACACCATCGTCTCGAAGCCAGGCCCCGCGGAACGCGCGCTGCTCGACGATCTCGCGCCGCACTACGCGGTCGTGCCGCGCATCGCGGGCGGCGTGCTCTTGCGCACGATCGCGAGCCGCGCTGTTCAGGAGAGCAGCGCGGCCGAGGGCGCGACGAAGCGTGGGCCGGTCCTGCTCGTGCACGGGCGCGGGCACGCAGCGAGCCTCTGGGCGCGCTGGCTCGAGGCCTGGGCCGGGCGTCGCGACGTCGTCGCGGTGGACCTGCCGGGCTTCGGTCACTCGGCCTCGCCGCCGCTCGCCGCGCACCCGAGCGCCGAGGAGGGCCTCGCCTTCTTCGTCGAGCCCGTCGCAGGGCTCGCCGAACAGCTCGCGCCCTCGGCGATCGTCGGCCACTCGCTCGGCGGCCTGGTGGCGCTCGAGCTCGCGCTGAGCGCGCGCACGCGCCCCGAGAAGCTCGTGCTCGTCGACGCGATGGGCCTCGGGCCGGTCGTCTTGCCCGCGGCGCGCCTCTATCTGCGCGCCGGGCCCGAGCGGCTCGCGCGCCTCGGGCTCGGCAGGCTCGGCCCCAGCGCGAGCGCGAAGGATCGGCTCGGCGAGGTGCGCAGCGAGCTGTCGCGCGTGCGCGGCGGCAGGCCCGACGCGAAGCGCGCCTTCGACGCCATGCTGCCGCTCTTCGGCGAGCCGCTGCACCGGCGTGAGCGCCTCGGCGAGCTCGACGTCGAGACGCTCCTGCTCTGGGGCGAGCGCGACGAGGCCTTCCCGCTGACGACCGCACTCGACGCGATGACGCGCATCCGGCGGGCGAAGCTCGTCGCGCTTCCCGCCGGGCACTCGCCACACCTCGAGCTCGCTCCGCGCTGCATCGCAGAGGTGGACCGCTTCCTCGACGAGGCGCTCTCCGAGGAGCCGAGCAGCGACGCGCCGCATCGAATCGCTTGACCGGGCTCGGGGGCGCTGCGAGAGCGCCCGACGTGGGACGCCCTCAAGTTCTCTCCGTGCCCGAGCGCCTCGACGCCCTTCCCGACGTGACGGGCAAAGGCGTGACGATGTGCTTCGTCGACGTCGGTTTCTACCCGCACCCGGACATGATGCGCCCGAAGCGCCGCATCAAGGCCTACGCCGACGCCACGCGCGACGTGCCGGACGGGCACGAGTTCTTCTCGCCGCAGAGCTTCGGCTGGCACGGCACGATGACGGCCTGCGTCGCCGCCGGCAACGGCTGGCGCTCGGGCGGCTCCTACCGCGGCATCGCGAGCGACGCCGAGCTCGTGCTCGTGAAGGCCGGCGTCGACGGTGGGCGCGTCATCGGCAAGAACGTGGCGCACGCGCTGCGCTTCCCGCTGCGCTTTCCGCAGCTCGGCATCCGCATCCTGAACGTCTCGCTCGGCGTGCGCGCCGACGACCCGGATTTCGCCGACGCCGAGAAGGCCGTCGAGGAGCTCACCGAGGCAGGCATCGCCGTCTTCGCCGCGGCGGGCAACACACCCGGCCGGGCCGTCGGTGCGCCGGGCTCCGCGCCTTCGGCGATCACCGTCGGTGGTCAACACGATCGTTTCTCGCCCGACGTCGAGGGCGACCGCGTCTGGCCCTCGAGCCACGGCTCCTCGCACCACGGCGTGCAGAAGCCCGACCTCATCGCGCCCGCGATCTGGATCCCGGCGCCGATGCTGCCAGGCACGCTCACCGCGCGCGAGGCCGCGCCGCTCTTCCAGCTGCTCAGCGTGCTCGAGGAGCTCAGCGCAGAGCACGGCTTCTCCGAGCGCCACTCTCTCTCGACGCCCGAGCAGCGCGCGCAGGTCGCCGAGTTCATGGGCCAGATCGAGGCGCGCATCCGCAAGCAGAAGTACGTCTCGCCCGAGTACCAGCACGTCGACGGCACCTCCTTCGCGTCGCCGATCGCAGCGAGCGTCGCCGCGCAGATGCTCGAGGTCGCCCCGCACCTCACGCCGAACGATCTGCGCCGCGGCCTCTGCGAGACCTCGCAGTTCCTCCCCGACGTGCCCAAGCTCCAGCAGGGCGCCGGCATCCTGCGCCCGCGCGCCGCGGTGGAGTGGGCGCGCGCGCAGAAGAAGTGATCGGCTGAGCGAGCGGATCGGCCTCGGCAGGGCCCATCTGGCGAGGCTCAGCCCGGCGTGCCTCGGCGGAGGCTGACGGGCGCCTCTTCGAGGCCCTCGAAGCGCGAGAAGAACTCGATCATCGCCGCGCGCTGCTTGGGCGGCATGAACTCGAAGTTGCGGCCGCGGTCGATGATCTCCCAGAAGTCCTTCGACTCGACGCGCACGAGCTCCTCACGGATGGCGCGCAGGCGCTCGGGGGCCTCGCCGGCCATGTCGCGCAGGATGAGGCCGACGCGCTCCTCGGCGCCGACGGAGAGGTAGTAGCTCGCGAGCTTCACTTGCGCCTTGCGCACGCCCTTGAGCGCGACCTCGTGCGCGTGCTCGAGCCCGGGGCGGTCGATCTCGAGGAAGACGTCGAGCAGCGGGCGCTCGGCCTCGGAGCCGAGCTCGTGCGCGAGCTGGCAGAGCGCGCCGACGTCGTAGGCGACGGTCTCGGTCACGAAGCTGAGCTTCATGTCGTAGGAGACGAGCGCGTAGTACTTCATGTGACCGACCGCCGTGACCGCGTCGGCCGTGCGACCCCTGCGCAGCATCGACTCCACGAGCAGCCGGTACTGGTTCATCACGTTGTAGGCGGTGCGCACGTCCTTCGCGTTGAGCGTCGCGCGCAGGTAGCTGTTCATGAAGCGGTAGACGAGCTCGATGAGCGCTTCGTCGTCGACCTCGGCGGCCTTCTCGCCGATGTAGCGCGTGTCGATCGCGACGAGGTAGTTGATGTCACGCATCTGCGTGAGCGCCTCGTTGTAGATGCCGAGGTATTGGCGCATCACCTTCCATTCGAACCAGGTGCGCCTGGCCTCGAGGTCGCTCAGCGATTCGGGATCCATCGCGACGAAGTCGGGGTTGTCGCGGATCTGCGGCCCGATCGAGAACCACTCGGGCTTCGCGCTCGATTTGGTCTCGAGGTAGCGGAGCGCGAGATCCTTGAGCGCGTCGACCGCGCGGCTCGCGATGATCTTGTCCTTGCCGGAGATGGAGTTCGAGGTGATGTCGGTGAGCTCCTCCATCGCGGCGAGCGAGCGCGCCTGCGCGTCGGCGCAGGCGGGGCCCTCGGCGAGCGCGCCCTCGGCGGCGACGACCGTGGCCTCGCGCTGGATGCGGCGCACGATGCTCGCCGGCTCGAGGAAGCGGAAGACGTAGCCGAAGTACGGCGCCATCATCACGAGCGCGAGCACCGTGAGCACGAGCATGAAGAGCAAGGTCACGCGCGGAACGAAGTCGGCGCGCACCGAGAGGCTCACCCACACCGAGCAGGCGCAGGCCACGACGTAGAAGGCCATGACGCGCACGTTCGTGCGGTCGCGGAGGAACATCGCGGTCACGCCGGTGTAACGCTCGGCGGAGAGCTGCACGACGATGCTCACGACCGTGATGACGATGCCGAGCACGGCGGCGACCATCGTGCCGAGGCCGGTGACGGCGTCGGTGATGTGGTCCTGGTCGAAGAAGAAGTAGCTGAAGCGCCCCGAGGCGCCGTCGGCCGGGCCGCCGGTGACGAGCACGTCGACCGAGTAGAGCAGCGCGAACAAGAGCGCCGCCGAGGCGGCGAGCGTCGCCATCGGTCCCACCCAGGTCTTGATGAGTTTGCTGTCCATCGGCGTGCTCGGGCGGCGTGGGCCTCAGTTGGGCATCGCCGAGGCGAGCCGATAGTAGCGGTTCCAGTGCGCGTGACAGCTCCGGCAGACGAGCCGCACCACACGCAGCGACTCGCCTCGATGCGCCTCGACCTCGTGGCTCTCGGCGCGCATCGTGGCGTCGCAGTAGGGGCAGGCGCGCGAGCCCGCGTCGGGCTCGACCTGCGACGCGCTCGCGAGCGTGATCGCTCGCTCGGGTGATCCGCCGCGCTCCTCGGCATAGAGCTTCGCGATGTCTCGCCTGAGCTTCTCGACGTCACGGTCTTGCGCGCGACGCACGGCGCGCGCGCGCGTGGGCTTCTTGGCCTTCGCCATGGGCTGCTCAGCTGGGCGGGGCGACGCCGAGGCGCTGATGCACCTGGGCCACGACCTCGGGTGTGAGGCGCAGGAGCGCGGGAAGCATGCGCAGGTGCGCGCGCTCGGCCTCGTGGTCGACGTCGATGGCGAGCAGGCTCACGGTGTAGAACTGCTCGGCGAGCTCGGGGCTCTGCACCTCCGAGGCGAGCAGCGCGATCGGCTTGGGGTGGTCGATCTCCTGCTCGAGCGCCGCGCGGTCCTCGGCCGAGAGGCCGAGCTCGGCGAGCTCACCCACGATGCGCGCGCGCTCGGTCGCGTCGGCGACGCCGTCGGCGTGGATGGCGGCGATCATGGCGCGCAGGAGCAAGAGGGAGCTCGCCTGCTCGGGGGAGGGCGCCGTCGAGGGTGGCGAGGGCTGCGCCGGCGCCGAGGGCTGCTGAGGCGCGCCCCAGCTCTGAGCGGGCGGCGCGGCGGGCGGCGCCGCGGGCTGCTGCGGTGCGGCGGCGTCGGCCTGCCAGCCGTAGCCGGAGCCCGAGAATCCGTCGGTGCGCAAACCACCCGAGGCGCCCATGAGGCCGCTCGTGAACTGCGACACGATGCCGGCGCCGCCTGCGGCCGCCGCACCCGCGGGGCCAGCGCCCCAGCCCTGCGCGGGCGGCGCGCCCTGCGGAGGACCGCCCCAGCCCTGCGCGGGCGGCGCGCCCTGCGGAGGCCCGCCCCAGCCCTGCGCGGGCGGCGCGCCCTGCGGCGCGCTCCTCTCTTGGAAGTGCTGGTAAGCGAGGTAGCCGAGCCCACCCACCGCCGCGGCGCCTGCCGCAGTCGCGGCCATGGTGCCGAGCGAGCTCTTCTTCTTGAGGCTCCGCCCCACCAGGGCACCCAGGATCGAGGTCGCGTCGAACATGGGCCGCATCCTACACCGCGGGCAGCTCCGCTCGACCGCGCATCGAGCCGCCCTGCGCGGCGCGTGATCAGTCCAGCGCGAGGGCCTCGTCGGGCTCGCCAGCCGGCTCCGGTGTGTCGGCTTCGCTCGTCGCGCCGCTGGCGCGCTCGCGCTCGAGCTCGGCTCTCTGCCGCTTCGCCAGCGCGTCGTCTTCGCGGATGCGCGCGACGCGCTCGATCTCCTCCAGCGCGCGCTCGGTCGAGTCGTAGAGGCCCCAGCTCGGCGAGCAGCCCTCGGTGCCACGCTCGCAGTAGTCGGGCTCGAGCTTCGCGCGCTTCATCGCGACGTCGGTGAGCAGCCTGCGCGCGTCGGCCGAGCCGAGTCGACCGAGCGCCTCCGCGGCGGCCACGCGCCGATCGCGGTCGGCGTGGTGGAGGAAGCCGCCGACCTCGCTCACCCAGCGCTTGCGTTCGGCCGGGCTGAGCTTGGTCGCGCAGAGCTTGTCGAGCGCGCGCACCGGGCGAGGCTGCTGGCTGCTCCAGCGCGCGCCGAACCTCTCCTCGGGCTCGCAGGCGTCGTAGCCCAGGTCTTCGCCGAGCTCCGAGAGCGCGTCGAGCGCCTCGACGGCGAGCAGGCTGTCTTTCGCGCGCGCGAGCGCGAGCAGCCGTGGCGCGGCCTTGCGCCCCGCGACGTCGGCGTAGCCCCTGAGCGCGCGTGTACGTGAGGCCCAGTCTTCGTCGCCGAGGCGTTCGTAGCGCGCGCGCGCGGCTGGGTTCGAGGCGAGCGCCTTCTCGAGCGCCTCGGCGTCGCGGCGCCCGAGCGTGACGAGCGCGCCTCGGTAGAGCCGCTCGAGATCGAAGCCCGCGCGTGCGAGCGAAGCCGGGCCGTAGAGCTCGTGCTCCGAGGCGACGCCGAAGAGGCGCTCGGGCAGGGCCGCGCGGCAGCCTCGACGCTGCTCGTCGACGCGGATCACGCGGCGGAGCTGCTCGTCGCGCATGTACGGGAACGAGGTGCCGCACATGCCACCGCCCGGGTTCGCTCTGCGCGCGAGCGTCGAGGCGAGCTCGAGATCGCCCACCAGCTCGGCCGAGTACGAGGCTTGGCGCATCACGTAGGAGTAGCCCTTGCCGCCCCAACGTTCGTCGTCCTCCTCCTTCTCGCGGATCGGGCCGGGGAAGCCCAGCGTCGCGAGGTAGGCGAGCGAGGCGCCGAGGTGAGCCGCGGGATCGCCGTCGAAGTGCGCGACCTTCATCGCCTCGCGCAGCTCGACCCTGGCCTGGGCGGCCGGGTCGGTCGCGGGGACCGGCGGCGCGAGGCGGTCTTCGACGGCGCTCATCAGCGCCGGCCCGCTGCCTCGGCTCGCGGCGTGGAGGTACGCGAGATCGCCGAGCTCGGCGGGGCTCGGCCTGCGCAGGCGCCCTCCGGCGGCGACGTCGACCACGTGGAAGTCGGCGAGCTCGCGCTTGGCCTCGGCGATCTCCGCCTCGCTCGGCGTCACGCAGGCGCGCAGCGCCGCGAGCGCCTCGGCGCGCCTCTCGAGGAAGCGCTCGACCGCGCTCTCGGCCGCGGACACGTTGCGGGCCGAGAGCGCGAGCAAGAGGCGCAGCCCCGGCGGGAGCTCGGCGGGCCGCGGGCTCGCGTCGGCGAGCTCGGCGAGCATGTCCATGAGGGGCTCGGCGTGGAGCAGGAGCTTCTTGCGCTCCGGCGCGGGGCTCAGGTCGCGCTTCACGCAGGCGTCGGCGTACTCCTCGCGCAGCTCGAGGCAGTCGGCGTAGAGCCGCTCGAGCCACCGCGAGAGCTTCGCTTCGTCGGCCAGGCCAGCGCGCTTCGCTTCGGCGAGCAGCGCCGCGCCCTCGAAGTGGCCGCGCAGGATCTCGCGGTGCTGCGCGAAGGCCTGCTCGAGCTCGGCGAGCAGCTGGGCGTTCGGGCTCGGAGGCGCCGCCTGCGCCTCGAGCGGATCGGCCGGCGTGGCCGCGACGAGCCGCGGTGCTGCGACCTCGGCGCTCGGCGCGAGCGGCTCGGGGGTGGCCGCGCAGGCGCTGAGCAACGTGAGCAGGAAGGTGGCGGGGAGGAGCTTCGACATGCGCCTGGGCCTGGACAGCGCGCGGCGCGCGAGGTTCCGCCCTCGGCGCCGCGACCGGCTGGGAGGATAGCGCGGCGCTGCCCTGCGCGCCGGTGCGCGCTCGCGCCCTCAGGGGATCGCGGGTTTCACGCCGAGCTCGCCGAGCAGCGCGTCGGCGTTCGACACCGCGTCGAGCACCCAGAGCATGTAGCGCAGATCGACGTGGATCGAGCGCGTGACCTCGGGGATGAAGAGCCAGTCGCTCGCCATCGACTCGTAGTTGCCGTCGAAGGCGAGGCCCACGAGCTCGCCGCGCGCGTCGAGCGTCGCCGAGCCGGAGTTGCCGCCGGTGATGTCGAGGTCGGCGAGGAAGTTCACGGGCACCTCGCCGAGCTTCGCGTCGACGTAGGGCCCGACCTTGCCCGCGGCCACGGCGTCGAGCAGCGCCTTCGGCGCGTCGAAGGGATCTTCGTTCGTGTTCTTCGCGACGACGCCGCTCAGCTTGGTGAAGGGCTCGAAGACGGGCGCGCCAGGCTTCGGCGCGTAGCCTCGCACGGTGCCGTAGGTGATGCGCAGGCTGCGGTTCGCGTCGGGGGCGAGCATGCCGCCCGCGCGCTCGCGCATCGCCTCGACGAAGAGCGGGCGCACGAGGCTCGACGCGCCCGCGAGCGCGTAGCCGCGATCTTCGGCGGCCTTCGCGGTGGGGCGCAGCGCGACCGCGAGCCGGATCATCGGATCGCGGCTCTTCCCGAGCTCGGCGACGCTCGCCTTCGAGAGCAGCGCGACGCGTGTGGCCTCGTCGCCGAGCTTGCTCTCGGCGACGGCCTTGGCGATCGCCGCGCGCCGCGCCTCGGGCGTCCCTCCCGGACCGGTGAGCTTCTTTCCGAGCAGGGCCTCGGCGATTCCGGGGCGCTTGCTCTCGGGCAGCCTGAGCTCGCGCTCGACGACGAGGGACAGCATGGCCGTGTCGAGCTTGGCGTCGTATTGCCGGGTCATCTGCACGAGGCCCTGCTCGAGGCGCTTCTGGTTGCGCGCCTGGTAGTCGGGGTGACGATCGGCGTCGGGCTTCGGGCGCTCCTCGGCGTTGCGCAGGATCGTGCTCGCCGCGCCGTAGAGCCGCACGAGGCGAGAGAGCTCCCGCATCGTGGCCTCGGCCTCGCGGTGCTTGCGGCTCTCGGCGTAGAGCTCGTCGAGCTTGCCGAGCGCGTGGCCCCACTTCGCCTTGCGCGCCGGGTCAGCGTCGATCCACGCGCGCAGCTCGGCCTCCTTGGCGGCCTTCTTCGCGGCGAGGCCATCCTTCACCAGGCCGTCGACCTGGCCCTTGGTGTTCGTGAGCCAATTCGAGAGCCCGCGGATCAGCGGCTCGGCCTTGATGCCCACGCCCGCGTCGAGCTTCTTCTGGGCCTCGAGCTCCTTGAGGTAGGTCTCGCAGAAGTCGATCGTGTAGGGGTACTCCCACTCGACGGCCTCGCGCGCTTCGGCGGCCGTGGTGAGGCGGTTGGTGCGCGCAGGGTAGCCGGCCACCATGACCGGGTCGCCCGGCTGGAGCGGCGTGCGCGCGAGCTTGAGCACGTGCGGCGGCCGAAAGGGCACGTTCTCGGCGGAGTGGTCGGCCGGTTTGCCGTCCTTGCCCACGTAGGCGCGGTAGAAGGCGAAGTCGCCCGTGTGTCGGGGCCAGCGCCAGTTGTCGATCTCGCCGCCGTAGTTGCCGATCGACGCGGGCGGCGCGTAGACGAGGCGCACGTCGCGGATCTCGAGCTGTTCGACGAGCGACCACTCGAGGCCACCGAAGTAGCTCATCACCGAGCAGCGCACCTCGGGGCGGCCCTTCTCGCAGGCTGCGACGAGCTGCTTCTCGCGCGTCTCGAGCGCGCGGTGGCGGGCGAGATCGTCGGGCAGGCTCGCGAGGCCGTCGCGCATCTGGGCGCTCACGTCGGTGAAGGCCGTCGTCACGAAGATGCGCGCCGTCGGGCCCGCGAAGCGCTCCTCGCCGCGCTCCTTGGCGAGGAAGCCGTCCTTCAGCAGGTTCTCCTCGGGGCGCGAATTGTACTGCAGCGATCCGGTCACGCAGTGGTGGTTGGTGACCACGAGCCCGTCCGGCGAGACGAAGCTCGCCGAGCAGCCACCGAGGAAGACGATCGCGCCGAGGGGGAACTCGGTGGGGCGGCTCAGCGCGCCGGGCGGCATCGAGAAGCCGACCTTCGAGAGCAGCTCCCCCTGCGTTGCGAGCTGCGCGGGCGTCCACATGCCGCCCGGGTTCTCGAAGGCGAACTTCGGAGGCGCCTCGACGGGCTCGGTCGCGGCGCTGCCAGGCGCAGGAGGCGAGGGCTCGAGCGGCTCTGCGCTCGGCCCGCAGCCGAGCGCGGCGAGCACGAGGGACGACGAGACGAGACCGGCTCCGAAGCGCTTCGACATGCGCCGGTGGTTAGCCCTGCGCAGCCTGCGACTCAACCGCTCGCGCGCGCTCAGGCCGGCGGTGCGCGTTCAGGCCGGTGGTACGCGAGCAGGCCAGCGTCGCGCGATCACGCCAGCGGAGGCAGCGCGGGGTTCGTCGGGCTGAGATCGACGAGCAGGCGCGTGCGCCCGATGAGCAGCTCCGAGCCGTGCGCGAGCAGGTAGCGCCCGCTGACGCGCACGAACACGCCGCTGTGTTGCCCGTGCATGCTGTTGAGCCCCAGGTCGGTGAGCACGAAGGCCTCGGCCTGCTCCTCGATGATGCAGTGGTAGGGCGCGACCAGCGGATCCCGCGCGAAGACGAGGTCGTTGGCGTAGTCGAGCATGCGCCCGATCTGCAGCGTCGTGCCGCGCGCCATCGCCACCGCGCCGGTCGCGCCGCCCTCGAAGAGCTGCACCACGCGGAAGGCCGAGGGCCACTTGAGCGAGGATCGGAAGTACGTCGGCCCCGGATCCGGCCCGTCGTTCGCGTCCGGGTTGCGCTCGAGCCGGCAGAGCTGATCACCGATCACGAACTCGTCGGCGACGCCGATCTCGACGCGCGAGCGGATGCGCAAAAACACGCCGTTGCCGCCGTCGAGGTCCTGGATGTGCAGGCCCTGCGCGGGGTCGAAGACGAAAGCCGCCTCGCGTGGATGACAGAAGCGATCGCCCTCGAGGCGCACAGCGCCTTCGGTGCCCACGATCACCTGGTCGCCGCGCAGATCGTAGAAATCGGGCCCGCCCGAGAGCGAGCGCAGCACGTGGAGGCGCGCGCGCAGCGGGAGCTGGGCGGCCGGGATGGCCGGGACCACGGCCGCCGGCTGCGCGGACTCGACGGGCGGGCGCTGGCTCTTCGCGCCGGCGGCGCCCTTGGCGCCCTTGCCGATGCGGTCGAGGTCGACCTGCGGCGCGTGCTCGAGCACCTCGAGCCCTCCCTGCGCGCGGCCGGCGATGATCTCGTCGAAGCGACCCTCGCGCAGCGCGAGCAGCATCTCCATGTGCTGCCCCTTCATCAGGCCGCGCACGTAGAGCGAGACGTCGGGCCGCGCGACCTCCGAGGCGTAGCTGCGCTTCACGCTCTTGATGACGCGGCCGCCGTCGGCGAAGAGGTGCGTGATGATGTGGGGCTTGTCGAGACCCGAGTCCTCGGTCTGGATGTGGTACTCGGCGCCCTTGTACTTGACGTTGTTGTTGAAGCCGACCTGAGCCCGCTGGAACACGGGGCGCAGCGCGCGCTCGAGCTTCAGCAGCTCGTCGTGCCCGTAGTGGGCGATCGCCTGGTCGAGTGGGCCGTGCTGCCCGGCGACGCCCTCCATGCGCTCGAAGGCCATGCGGGCGAGCGAGGAGTTCGGGTCGATGCGCAGCGCCTCGGCGAGCAGGCTCTGGCCCTCGTGGTCGTTGTCGAAGGCGGCGGCGCAGGCGCAGAGGATGGCGATGGCCTCGTCGTTGCGACTGCGGTCGCGGAGGATCGTGGCGACCCTCGACGCGACGGCCCTCGTCTCGGAGGCGAGCGAACCCATGACGGCCATCATGGGCCCGAGTCTCGGCTCGCGGCAAGCTCGTCGCGGGGGGGAACCCCCGGAGTCGGCTCGGGCGCTCGCAACGCTTCGGGCTCGAGCTCGGTGGTTTCGGGCTCCCGGGCCGGGGGCTCCGGCGCTTCGGGCTCCCGGGCTCCGGTCTTCGGGCTCGAAGCGATCGGGGGCGCTGCGGCCGGGGGCGTGGGCTGTGCCGTCGGGCTCGAGTTGCGCCGCACCGGTGGGCCCGAGGCCGGCAGCGTGATCGTGAAGCGAGCGCCGCGACCGTCGGGTCGGGTGGGGCTCAGCACCTCGACCCGGCCGCCGTGGGCATCGGCGATGTGCTGGACGAGCGACAGACCGATGCCGCTGCCGCGGGCGCGTGTCGAGCCGGCGGAGCGGCCTCGGAAGAAGCGCTCGAAGATGCGAGGTTGCTCCGACGCGGGCACACCGGGGCCGAGATCGCTCACGGAGAGCTCGAGCTCGCCGGCACCCGCGCTCACCGCCACCTCGACCTCGCCGCCCTCGTGCGCGTACTTCAGCGCGTTGTCGACGAGGTTCATCACCGCGAGCTCGAGCGCGCGCGCGTCGATGCTGGCGAGCGGCAGGGTGTCGGGCACGAGCGTGCGCACCTCGACGCCGTCTCGCTCCGCGCGGAAGCGGTAGATCTCCGCGGCGCGCCGGGCCACGTCGCCGACGTCTCCCTCGAGGAACTCGTAGGCGGCCTTGCCGCGCTCCACGCGCGAGAAGTCGAGCACGTTCTCGATGAGCGCCGTGAGCCGCTCGCTCTCGGCGACGATGATCTGGAGGTACTGCTTGCGTTTGGCCTCGCTCACCGGCCGATCCAGCATGAGCAGCTCGCCGAACATGCGGATGAGCGACAGCGGCGTCTTCAGCTCGTGCGAGACGTTCGCCACGAAGTCGCCCTTGAGCGTGGCCACGCGTCGCTCCTTCACCGAGGCCGTGATGACGATGATCAGGCCCGCGACCGCGACGAGGCCCGCGACGAGCACCATCGCGAGCTCGATGAGGCGCCTGCGCTCCACCTGCTGCTCCAGCGCCTCGGCGCTCGAGAGCGCGAGCTGCAGGCGCCAGTTGTAGAGCGTCGTGGGGAAGGCGAGGCCGACGGTGAACTCACCCACCTTGATGGGCGGGCCGAAGACGATGCTGCCTTGCTCGTCGACGACGTTCATGCGCGCGTTGCCGCGATCCGGGTCGCGGTAGAGCTGCGGGATCACCTCGCCGACGATCCGCTCCACGTCGTGCCAGACGACGATCATGTAGGTGCGTGTGCCGCGCGTGCGCTGCCAGTAGCTCACGAGGTACTGGCGGCCGTCGATCACCTCGTGCAGGTGTCGGAGTTCCTCGACGCGCCCCTCGTAGTTCATCGCCGGCAGCAGGCGGCTCAAGAGCAGCCTGCGGAACACGTCGTCTTCGCGCGAGGGGGATTTGGAGGCGAAGGCGAGCACCTCGTGCGCTTCCGCGCCCAGATCGAGCACGAGGATCGCGCGCACGCTCGGGGTCTCTCGGGCGGCGGTCGCGAGCCACCTGCGCGAGATGGTCTCGAGCTGGGCTGGATCCGCGTGGGTCGCGACGACGTTGTCCTGGGCGACGATGAAGTTGTCGAGCAGGGCCACGCGCTCAGTGGCGAGCGTGAGCGTCGCGTCGAGCACGGTCTGCCTGCGGGCGCGCTCGATCTGGAGCGTCGTGCGCAGCGCGAGCCAGCCGAGCACGCAGACCGCGAGCACGATCGCCGGCACGAGCACGAAGTACAGGATGCGATCGCGGAGGCTGCGCTCTTCCATGACGAGCGGCCTCCGCGGGCCTAGGCGCGCGCGATCTCCGCGAGCTTCGGCCGCAGCACGCGCTCGGCGTCGAGCGTGATGCCGCGCTGATCGACGAAGTCGCCGAGCTGCTCCGCGACGTAGTGCACCGCGTGCGTATCCGCGTCGGTGAAGCCCTTGCCGTCGAGCGGATCGAAGAGCTCGATGAGGCCGAGGTAGCGCCCGCCGTGGTTGACGGGGCCGCGGATCGCGCTCTTCACCGGCACACCGAGCGGCTCCAGCCTCGGATCCGAGCTGAAGTCGGCTCCGCCGGCGAGCACGGCCTTTCCACGGCGCAGCACCGCGCCGAGCCCACCCACGCGGTCGGCGATGCGCTGCATGAGGAGCGACGCGGGGGGCTCGTCGCCTGTCGTCGATTCTGCAACGATCTGCCTCACGACCACGAGCTCGGCCTTGTCGATGTCGTAGAAGGACACGAGGCAGAGCCGGCAGGGCAGCGACTCCACGAGCAGCCTGCCTGCGAACTCGGCGGCCTCGAGCACGTCGTTCAGGAAGGCGAGATCTCCGCAGGCCTCGAAGAGGTCGGTGAGCAGATCGTCGCCCTTCTTGCGCCTGCCCTTCGCCGCGAGCACGAGCGCGCCGCGCGGCGCGGGCGGCGGGCGCTTCGAGAGCGGCCCACCCGAGGGCAAGACGGACGCGGGAGGCGGAGCGGAGGCGGTCGGCGCCGGAGCAGGAGGCGGAGCGGAGGCGGTTGGCGCCGGAGCAGGAGGCGGAGCGGAGGCGGTCGGCGCCGGAGCAGGAGGCGGAG
>ERZ761602.2099-NODE-2099-length-32843-cov-7.054990_pt1 | contig 32843 bp, 29 predicted proteins | sample MGYA00512165_ERZ761602 | MGnify/ENA primary metagenome ERZ761602 (study PRJEB28899, sample SAMN02445085) | bioreactor sludge metagenome | biome: EBPR sludge; isolation source: Thorneside wastewater treatment plant | place: Australia: Brisbane, Thorneside...
CGGCTGAGCCAGCCGCGGGCGGGGCGGTGGGGGCCTGGGCGGCGGCCCTCCCCCTTGGCCGCTGTGCGCCGCCAGAAAGCCCCGGGCGGAGTCCGGCGCGGCCTCAGCCTGTTTCGCCGGCCTGTTTCGTTGACTCCCCCCTGACCGGATGATAGAATCATCCGCATGACCGCCGGTTGGACCCGGTTGCTTTATTAGCCAGACTGTTGCCGGTGACGGGCGTCCGTGACCGGTCTTTTTTGTCTAGGAGACCACACGCACCATGACCACCGCTCCTGCCCCTGCCTTCTCCAAGGGCCTCGTCGGCGTCGTCGCCGCGCAGACCACCCTGTCCTCCGTCGACGGCCAGAACGGCATCCTGACCTACCGGGGTTACAACATCCACGATCTGGCCGGCCGGACATCGTATGAAGAGATCGTGCATCTGCTGTTCCTGGGTCGGCTGCCCAACGCCGCCGAGCTGGCCGCCTTCAGCGCCGAGCTGGCCAGCCAGCGCAAGGTGCCCAGCCAGGTGATGGAGCACATCTACGCCGCGCCGCGCAAGGCCACGCCCATGGACGTGCTGCGGACGTCGGTCTCGATGCTGTCCTACTACGACAAGGAGACCGAGGATATCTCCATCGAGGCCACCCAACGCAAGGGGCTGCGGCTGGTGGCGCAGTTCCCGACGCTGGTGGCCGCCATCCACCGCGCGCGCAAGGGCAAGGAGCCGCTGGCCCCCAAGGCCAAGCTCGGTCACGCCGCCAATTTGATGTACATGCTGCATGGCGAAGGCAAGAGCCAGCTTGAGAACGACGCCATGAACCTGTACCTGGTGCTGCTGGCCGACCACTCGCTCAACGCCTCCACCTTCACGGCGCGCGTGGCTTCCTCCACCAACGCCGACCTGCACGCCGCCGTCTCGGCCGCGCTCGGCTCGCTCAAGGGCAACCTGCACGGCGGCGCCGCCGAAGCGACCATGAACATGCTGCTCGAGATCGGCGACAGCGCCACCGTCGACGCCTTCGTCGACAACGCCTTCGTCACCAAGCGCAAGATCATGGGCATCGGCCACCGTATCTACAAGACCGGCGACCCGCGCGCGCAGCACCTGCTCGCCTGGGCCAGCAAGATGGAAGCCGCCCAGGGCAAGGGCCAGGACTACGTCAACATGGCCCAGCGTGTGGAGCAGGCCGTGCTGCGCCACCGTGAGCTGTACCCGAATGTGGACTTCTTCAGCGCGCCGCTGTTGTACTATCTGGGCGTGCCGACGGCCCTGGATACCTGCATCTTCGCGGTCTCGCGCGTGGCCGGCTGGACGGCGCACGTCCTGGAGCAGTACAAGGACGCCACCCTGATCCGGCCCGGCGCCGATTACATCGGCGACAAGCAGCAGCCGTTTGTGCCGGTGGCGCAGCGCAGCTGAGGCACTGTTCGCATTGTCGGCCGCTGGCCGCGCTCCCATGGCGGCGGCCAGCGGCCTGCCCACCGCCCGGCGACCGTTAGGCGTCTGTTAGAAGCTGGCGGCGCCGGGCCCTTTTTGTCCGAGCCAGCTCTCAGTAGAATCCGGCCCGTGTGCAGCACTGGTCAGGTCTGAAGCGCGCCCCCCACCGCTGGGAGGCGGCCTCTGCCCGACCCGGACGGATTGAGCATCCGCGACTCCTGTATCGACTCAGTATCCCTATGCACGACGGTGACCCCCGCTTTGCCCTTTTTCCGAGCGAGCCCGGCTTAGGCCAGTTGCGCTGGTACATTCGGCATGCGGCCGAGGGCCAGTTGACGATTCAGGAGTTCCTCCAGGATTTCCGCAAGCTGCACGAGGCCGCCGAGCGGGCGGGCGCGCCCGCCTACGCCTCGCCCGAGGAAGCCCGCGCCATCTGGGATGTCTTGTGGGCCGTGGAGTTCTGCGCGCCGGACACCTCCACGCCCATGGACAACCCTGAAGACTGGTACATCCCCGAAGAGGTGCTCGTCATCGTGCAGCGCGCGGTGAAGCACCTGGCCGCCTGAGCCAGCCCCGGGCCTGTGGCCCTGACTGTTTTATAATCCGCGCATGCTGCGGCGCCGTTCGGCCTCCTCGCGTTGGCCCGGCCTGCTGGCCCTGGGCGCGCTCAGCCTGGCGGCCGGGCTTGCCCTGGCGGCCTTTTTCGCGCGTCCCCGCCTGATCGCGTCCGCGCCCGCCGCCGGCCTGACGGACGTCTCGCCCCGCGCCCGCCTCCACCTCACCTTTGATCGCCCGATGGACCCGGCCTCGGTGGAGGCCGCCCTGCGCACCGAGCCGGCGGTGCCGGGCGATTTCATCTGGGATACGGCCGGGCAGACGGTCACTTTCCGGCCGGCGGCGGCTTGGCCTGTCCTGAGCCCGGTCACCGTGACCCTGGCGGGCGGGCGCAGCCGCGCCGGCCTGCCCGTCCTCGAGCGCGAGCAATGGTCCTTCACCGTCGGCCAGGAGCGCCTCGTCTACCTCACGGCCGGCGTCCCCAACGTGGCCCTCCTGTCGCTGGCCGAGGGCGCGGCGCCGGAACTGCTCACCGCCGAGCCGTACGGCGTCATCGACTTCACCCTGCACCCGGACACCGGCCAGATCGTCTACGCGGCCCGGCGCGCGGATGGCGGCGCCGATCTGCGCCTGGTCAGTCCGGATGGCGCCGAGCACGCCGACCTGTTGCCGTGTCCGGAAGCGGCCTGCCTGGCGGCCCGCTTCTCGCCCGATGGCACCCGGCTGGCTTACGAGCGCCAGACGCCGCTGGTCGGCGCCCAGGGCGTGGCCGGTTTCGGCGACCCGCGCGTCCACGTCTACACCCTGGCCACCGGCGCGGACCAGGCCCTCGGCGATCCCGGCAATCAGGCGCGCGCGCCGCAATGGTCGCCGGATGGGCGCGTGAGCTTCTACGACACCGCGCGCCAGGCCCTGGTCGTCGTCAACCCGGACACGGGCGCGGTCACCTATGTGCCGGCGACCTCGGGCGAAGCCGGCACCTGGTCGCCGGACGGGCAGCGCCTGGTCTACGCCGAGATCGTGTTCCTGGACAACGCCATCACCCTGACCGGCACGCTGGCCGTCACGGATAACGTCCCCATCAACGTCGCCGGCTTCTACAGCCATCTCTTTCAGGTGACCGTGGCCACCAACGCGGCGGTCGATTTATCGGCCTCCAGCGGCGGCGGGCCGGGAGTTGTGGAAGACGCCTCTCCAGTGTATTCTTTGGACGGTGCCTGGCTGGCCTTCGGGCGCAAGCCGCTGCAAGGGGCGACGTGGACGCCGGGCCGGCAGCTCTGGCTGATGCGGGCGGACGGTTCGGAGGCCCGCCCGCTGACGGCGGAGCCGCCGTACAATCACAGCGCCTTCGCCTGGAACCCAGACAGCCAACGCCTGGCCTATATGCGCCTGGACGCCACCGACCCGAATGCGCTGGCCGAAATCTGGCTGATCCACGTCGATGGCAGCGGGGCGCGCCGCCTGGTGGCGGGCGGTTTTTCACCGGAGTGGCTTCCGTGAGCGATCTCATCAATCGATTTGCCCCGGATTTCTCGCTGCCGGCCGTCAACGGCTCGCGCACCGGCCTCTCCGACTACCGCGGCAGTTTCGTCGTGCTCACCTTTTGGTCGGCCGAGTGCCCGTGGAGCCGCCGGGCCGACGTCCTGTTGGTCTACCGCGCCCTGAGCTGGGGGCCGCGCGGCGTGCAGATCCTGGGCGTGGCCTCCAATGTCACCGAGACCGAGAACGAGATCGCCCACGAGATGGAGCGCCGCGGCGTGCGCTACCCGGTCCTACTGGATCAGGAACAGACCGTGGCGGACGCCTACCGCGCCCAGACCACGCCGCACTTCTTTGTGTTGGATCGGCGCGGCATCATCCGTTACACAGGCGCCCTGGACGACGCCTCTTTCAAGCAACCCCGCCCGAAGATCCTGTACCTGGATCGGGCCCTGACCGCGCTCCTGGATAACCGCACCCCCGAGCCGCAGGTGACGCTGCCCTACGGCTGCGCGGTGGTGCGCCGGGCGCCATCAGAAGCCGACACCAGCCAATCACCGGTCTCCACCAAACCCAAGACGTGACGGGCTGGCCGCCAACGATCTCTGCCCACGCCCCGGCCTGGCCATCGCTATCCTGATGTCAGGCGCGGCGCCCGCCCAACGGCGCCGCGCAGTGAGGTCTCCATGCGCCGCCTCCGCCCTCGCCGGCTGCCCTTGTTCTGGCCGCGCGCCGTCCTCGGCCTCGCCCTGGCCCTGTGCCTGGGACGAGCAGGGCCGGCCGCCAACGCCGAGACCCTGGCTGACACCACGGTCTACCTGCCGCTGATGATGAAAGACTCGCCGCCCTCCATGGCGACGCAGGTGGTCATCCTCACCAACCAGGAACGCGCCAACGCCGGCTGTCCGGCGTTAGCCATCAACAGCCAGCTCACCACGGCGGCGCAGAACCACACCGTCGATATGGCCCTGAACGATTTCTTCAGCCACACCAGCCCGGGCGGCTCCACGCTCTCCAGCCGCCTGGCCGCGGCTGGCTACCGCTACTGGTCAGCGGCCGAGAATATCGCCGCCGGGTACAGCACGCCGGCCAGCGTGGTCGCCGGCTGGATGAACAGCAGCGGCCACCGCGCCAACATCTTGAACTGCAGTTACACCGAGATCGGCGTGGGCTACTACTACCTGGCCAACGACACCGGCGGCGTCAACTACCACTCCTATTGGACCCAGGACTTCGGCCGGCCGCGCTAACCCGCGGGATTCCGTCAACTGAACAAGCGGTCGCGTTCTGCGGCCAGCCTGCCAAAAGTCACTGTATGGGCTTGGAGCGCGGTGCTATACTGTCATAAGAAGCCAACTTATCAACGGCTGATCACCTCCGGTTGAAGAGCAACTCTTCGCAAGGAGGGCGCTTGTCAGACCAAAACGCAACCAGGCCGATCGCGTAACCCGGTTACCCCCGGGGGGCGGTCGGCTTTTGCGTCTCCGCCGGCTCTGGTCGCGCGGGTGTGGGCGCGATGAGGGCGTGTTGTTCGAGGAGGGCCCCATGGCTGCCAGTTGTCTGGAGCGTCTCAAGTTCTACCTGCACGAGAATCAGGTCCCATTCGAGGTCCAGCATCACCGCGAGGTTTTCACGGCTCAGGCCGTGGCCGCCGAGGTGCATGAGAAAGGTGCCCATGTCGCCAAGGTCGTCATCGCCTGGGTGGATGGCCGCCTGATCATGCTCGTCCTGCCGGCCCCGGCGCACGTGGACTTCGAGCGGATCGAGAAGATGCTGCACGCCCAGTATGCGCGCGCCGCCCGCGAAGAGGAGTTCAAGCATCTCTTCAAGGATTGCGACGTCGGCGCGATGCCGCCGTTCGGCCACATATACAGCCTGCCCGTTTACCTGGACCGGACGCTGACCCAGGTGGGTGACATCGTCTTCCAGGCCGGCACGCACCGGGACACGCTCAGATTGGCCACGGCCGATTACCTGCGGCTGGCCTCGCCGACCGTCGTCGAATTTGCACTCAGCCCGCACGCGTTGAACCTCTGAGCGCGGCCCCGCCCAGCCGCTGGAGGAGCCTGCCGTGGACCTGCAACTCGTCCAACTGGAGACGCCCGAGTCCGTCAACGTCATCCTGGGTCAGACCCACTTCATCAAGTCCGTGGAAGACCTGCACGAGGCCCTGGTGACAGCCGTGCCCGGCATCCGCTTCGGCCTGGCCTTCTGCGAGGCCTCCGGCCAGTGCCTGGTGCGCTGGTCCGGCACCGATCCGGCCATGCTGGCGCTGGCGCAGCAGGCCGCGCAGGCGCTGGCGGCCGGGCATTGCTTCGTGATCTGCCTGGCGGAGGGCTTCTACCCGGTCAACGTCCTCAACGCCATCAAGCAGACGCCGGAGGTCTGCCGAATCTTCTGCGCCAGCGCCAACCCGCTGCAGGTGATCGTGGCCCAGACCGGGCAGGGCCGCGGCATCCTGGGGGTGGTGGACGGCGCTTCGCCGCGCGGGCTGGAGGGCGCTGAGGACATCGCCTGGCGCAAAGGCTTGTTGCGCCAGATCGGCTACAAGCTGTGAGCGGCCGCCGGCCGGCCGGGCGCGCATGCGCCGGCTGACCCGCTCGCGCCGTCAGGTCCGCGCCGATGTGCGCGCGGCCATGCACGCGGTGCCGCGCGAGCGTTTCCTGTTGCCGGCGGACGCCACCTTTGCCCAGGCCGACTGCGCCCTGCCCATCGGCTATGGCCAGACGATCTCACAGCCGTCGCTGGTGGCGCGCATGACAGAACTGCTCGAGCTGCAGCCCGGCGACCGCGTGCTCGAGATCGGCACCGGCTCCGGCTACCAAGCCGCTGTCCTGGCCGCCCTCGGCTACGTCGACGTGTACAGCATCGAGATCATCCCGGAGTTGGCCGCCGCCGCCGCCCAGCGCCTGACCGGCCTCGGCTATGCGCGCATCCACCTCAAGGTCGCCGACGGCTACTTTGGCTGGACCGAGCACGCGCCGTACGCGGGCGTGATCGTCACGGCCGCGCCCGAGCACATCCCGCCGCCGCTGCTGGACCAACTGGCCGACGGCGGCCGCCTGATTATCCCGGTCGGGCCGCGCTTCGCTTATCAGACCCTGCGTAAGGTCGTCCGCCACGGCGATCAGCTCGCCATCACCGCCGAGGCCTCCGTGGCGTTTGTGCCGCTCACCCGCGCCACCCCCCAGGAGGACCCGCGCCCTGATCCCGCCTGAGACTGTTCGCTCGCCAAGGACTGTGATCTGAGGAGCCTCTCATGAACCGCTTGTCCACCGACGAATTACGCGCTTTGGTAGAGATCCAGGGGTACCCGTGTGTTTCGCTCTTCATGCCCACCCATCGGATTGAGACGCGCCAGGACACGATCCGGCTGCGCAACCTGCTGCGCGAGGCGGAGACACGCCTGCTGGCGGCGGAGGGGCGCGCCCCGGACGTGGCCGCGCTCCTGGAGCCGGGTCAGACCCTGCTCGGTGACAGCTTCTTCTGGCGCCACTGCAGTGACGGGCTGGCCGTCTTCCTGGCGCCGGACTTCCAGCGCGTCTACACCCTGCCGCGCGCTTTCCCCGAGCGGCTGGTGATCGGCCGGCGTTTTCACGTCAAGCCGTTGCTGCCGCTGCTGGGCGAGGGCGAGCGCTTCTATGTGCTGGCGCTCAGTCAGAAATCGGTGCGGCTGCTGGCGGGCACGCGCTCCGACCTGACGGTGCTGCCGGCCGAGCAACTGCCTCACAGCCTGGCCGAGGCCCTGCAGCTGGATACGCCGGAACGCGCCGTGCGCTTCCGCACCGCCGAAGCGACGGGGCCGGGGCGCTGGTCAGCTGTCGTCTATGGCAGTGCGGCTGAAGACCCGGCCAAGGACGAGCTCAGCCAGTTCTGCCAGCGCGTCGACCGCGGCCTGCGTGACCTGCTGCACGCCGAGCCGGCGCCGCTGGTGCTGGCCGGCGTCGACTACTTGATCCACATCTTCCGCGGCGTGAGCCAGTCTGCCCACGTGATGCCGGGCGAAGTCGCCGGCAATCCGGACAAGCTGGAGCCGGAGGAACTGCACCGGCGCGCGTGGGAGGCCGTCCAGCCATACTTCGAACGGCGCCAGGTGGAGGCCGTGGATCGGTTCCGCGAGCTGGGCGGCACGCGCCGCGTGGCCACAGCGCTGCGCCCTGTCCTGGCCGCCGCCCGGGAAGGGCGGGTGGAGACGCTGTTTGTGGAACAGGGCCAAGTGCAGTGGGGAACTTTTGACCCGGAGACCGGCGCCGTCCAGCAACATCTGCTCCAGGAACCAGCCGACGAGGACCTGCTCGACCTGACCGCCACCCAGGTCATCCTGAATGGCGGCGCCGTCTACAGCCTGCCCGCCGAGGCGATGCCGGCCGCCAGCCCGCTGGCCGCCGTCTTCCGCTACTGACCTCGCCCGGTTGCCGTGCCCGTCGCTCCGCAGACCGGGCGCGCTTTGAGCGACGCCCCAGATGAAAGGCCCGCCTCCCCGGCTCTGGGAGGCGGGCCGGAGGAGGCCGCGATGGTCAGCGTCCCTGTGACAGTTAAGGTGGAATCAGCCGAAGCGGCCGCCGACTGGCTGGCGCCGATGAGGGCGCGCAGCTATGCCCTGCTCCAACTGCGGCCCGGCGACAGCGTCCTGGAGGTCGGCTGCGGCGCGGGCCAGGCTACGCTGGCCTTGCATCAGCTGGTCGGCTTCGGCGGCGAGGTGCGCGGCGTGGACCAGGACGGCGCGCTGGTGGCGGAGGCCGAACGGCGGGCGGCCGAGGCCGGGCTGGCCCGACAAGTGCGGCACCAGCGCGCGGACGCCGGCGCGCTGCCGTTCGAGGCCGGCTATTTCGACGGCAGCCGCAGCGAGCGCCTGTTTCAGCACCTGGCCCGGCCGGAGTTGGCGCTGCGCGAAATGGTGCGCGTCACCCGGCCCGGCGGCTGGATCGTGGTGCTGGACGTCGACTACGGCTCGCTGTCGCTGGATACGCCCGAACGCACCAGCGAGCGCCGCCTGACGCGCTTCAACGCCGAACGCCTGCATCTCAACGGTTACGCCGGCCGCGGGCTGTACCGCCTGTTCCGGCGCCAGGGCCTGGCTGATCTGACCGTCGAGATCTGGCCGCTCTGCCTCACCCGCTACGCCGACGCCCGCCAGCTGCTGCAGCTGGACCGCCTGGAGGCGCACGCCGTCGGCGAAGGGCTGTTGACAGCGGGGGAACTGCAACTCTGGCGGGCGGCGCTGGAACGCGCCGACGCCGAGGGCTGCTTCTTCGCCAGCCTCAACCTGGGGCTGGTGGCCGGCCGCCTGCGGTAGCCGGAGGCCGGCTCAAGGGTGAGCGCCGGGAACGACCATTGCCCCCCGGCGGAGGCGGGCCGATGCGTCCTCATCATGCCGCCCTCTTGGAGCTGGCGCTGCTGTTCCTGCCGGCCCTGCCCGCCTACCTGTGGCTCTGGCCCAACCTCACCGGCCTGCCTGAGACCCTCGGGCAGGTCCTGGTCTACGGCTACCTGTTGGCGGGCGCGCTCGTCATCGGGCGACGGCGCTGGACGTGGGACCAGTTGGGCGTCAACGGCCGCGGGCTGAAGCTCAGCCTGGCCTGTGGCCTGGCGCTGCTCGCCGGGCGGACGCTGGTGATCCTGGCCGTGGATTGGCCGCTGTGGACGCGGCCGGTCACGTGGGCGGGGCTGCTCGCGGACGGCCTGTTCTATTTTGGCGCGGTGGCGTTGACCGAGGAGTTGCTCTTTCGCGGGCTGCTCTACCGCGCGCTCGCGGACTGGCGCGGGGCGCGCCTGGCGCTGTGGGGGTCGACCCTGGCCTTCGGGCTGTACCACTGGCCGTCGCAGGGGCCGCTGGGCGCGCTGGGCACCGGGCTCGTCGGACTGGTGCTGGCCGTCTTGCGCTGGCGCGCCGACGGGATCGCCGGACCGATCATCATCCACGGCCTGATTGATCTACAGGCCGTGCTGATGCTGCCCTCCCTGGATCTGGCGACGCTCGGCCAGCCCGCCATCGTCTCGCGGCCGCTGCTGCTCCTGGGCTATGCCCTGCTCATCGCGCCGCCGGTTTATCTGTGGCGGTTCTATCCGCAGGCCAGGCCGGCTGAGGCTGACCGGCGGCCCGGGCGGAGAAAGGGAGCGCCGAATGGCTGACGCGGATTTGCGGCCGCTGGCGCCGGAAGCGCTGCGGCGGGTGTGTGATCCCGCCGGCTTCAATTTTGAAACCACGGCCGAGCTGCCCAGGCTGACCGAGGTGTTGGGCCAGCCGCGCGCCGTGGCCGCGCTTGAGTTCGGGGCCGGCATCGGCAGCGCCGGCTTCAACCTGTTTGCGCTTGGCCAGCCGGGGTCCGGCAAGACCACGCTCATCCGGGAATATCTGGAGCGCCGGGCGGCGGCTCAGCCGGTGCCGCCCGATCTGTGCTACGTCCACAACTTCGCCGACAGCCGCCGGCCGCTGGAGCTGCGCCTGCCGCCCGGCCAGGGCCTCCGGCTCCAGCAGGCGCTGGCGGCCCTGGTGCGGGAGCTGCAAGACGCGCTGCCGCGCGCCTTTGACAGCCAAGCCTACATCGAGCAGCGCGACCAGATCGTGCAGACGCTGGAGGCGCAGCGCCGGGCCGAGCTGGACCGGCTGGAGGCCCACGTCGGCAAATTCGGCTTCCAGTTGATGAAGACGCCTGGCGGCCTGCTGCTGGTGCCGGTGGTCAACGGCGCCGTGATCACCGAAAGCGAGGTGGAGAAGCTCACCGACGAACAGCGCGCCAAGCTGGGCCAGATCCGCGAGCGGCTGGAGGAGGAGGTCCAGGCCGGGGTCCGCCAGGTGCGCGGACTGGAGAAGGGCGCGCGCGAGGCGCTGCGCGCGCTGGACACGGCCACGGCCGCGGGCGCCACGCGCCACCTGGTGGACGAACTGCGCGCCGCCTACCAGACGGTGGCGCCGGTGCTGCGCTATTTGGACGCCGTGCAGGCCGACGTGGTGGAAAATGCCGACCTGTTCCGCAAGGACCGTGAGAAGGAGACGCCGTCGCTGCCGATGGCGGCCATGCTTCAGCCCGAAGACAGCCCGTTCGTGCGCTACGAGGTCAACGTGCTGGTGGACAACCGCGGCCTGTCCGGCGCGCCCGTGGTCGTGGAGAGCAACCCGACCTACCACAACCTGGTGGGCCGCATCGAGCATCGCTCGCTGATGTGGGGCGGCGTGGCGACCAACTTCACCCAGGTGAAGCCTGGCGCACTCCACCGCGCCAACGGCGGCTACCTGATCATCCCGGCGCGCGAGTGCCTGCTCAACCCGTATGCCTGGGAGGGGCTGAAGCGCGCGCTCAAGGACCGCGTCGCGCGCATCGAGGAGCTGGGCACCCAGCTCAGCCTGCTCAGCACCATCACGCTTGAGCCGGAGCCGGTGCCGCTCGACCTCAAAGTCGTGCTGATCGGCAGCCCGGTGATCTACTACCTGCTCTACGCCTACGACGAGGACTTCCAGAAGCTCTTCAAGGTCAAAGCCGATTTCACCACCGAGATGGACCGGACCGCAGACGCCGAGCAGGCCTATGCCCTGTTCGTCAGCACCATCGCCGCGCAGGAGGGCGGCCGCGCCTTCGACCGCGGCGCGGTGGCGCGGGTGGTGGAGTACGGCTCGCGCTGCGCCGGCGACCAGGCCAAGCTGACGACACGCTTCGGCGAGATCGCCGACTTGCTGCGCGAGGCCGCCCACCGGGCTGGCCAGCGCGGCGACGGCTCCGTGACCGCCGCCGACGTGCGCGCCGCCGAAGCCGCTCGGCGCTTCCGCGGCAACCTGGCGGAGGCCCATCTGCAGGAAGCCATGACGCGCGGCACAATCCTGATCGAGACCACCGGCGCCGCCGTCGGGCGCGTCAACGGCCTGGCAGTGCTCGGCCTGGCCGATTACGCCTTTGGGCACCCGGCCCGCATTACGGCCACCGTCGGGCCGGGCCAGCGCGGGGTGGTCAGCATTGAGCGCGAGGTGGCGCTGAGCGGCCCGATCCACGGCAAGGGCGTGCTGATCCTGAGCGGCTACCTGCTGGCGCAGTACGGCGCCGCGGCGCCGCTCAGCCTGACCGCCAGCCTGGTGTTCGAGCAATCCTACGGGCTGGTGGAGGGCGACAGCGCTTCGCTGGCCGAGTTGTGCGCCCTGCTCTCAGCCCTGGCCGGGCGGCCGCTGCGCCAGGACGTGGCGGTCACCGGCTCGGTGAACCAGTACGGCCAGGTGCAGGCGGTGGGCGGCGTCACCGAAAAAGTGGAGGGCTTCTTCGAGGCCTGCCTCAAGCGCGGGCTGACCGGCGCGCAGGGCGTGCTGATCCCGGCCGGCAACCAGCCGCACCTGATGCTGCGCGACGAGGTGGTGGCGGCCGCGCGGGGCGGCCAGTTTCACCTGTGGGCTGTGGCGACCGTGGACGAGGCGCTCAGGCTGATGACCGGCCAGCCGGCGGGCGAACACAACCAGCGCGGCGCGTACCCGCGCGGCAGCCTGCACCGCGCCGTGGCTGAGCGGCTGGCTGCGTTCACGCGCGCCTTGAAGGCGGCGCCGAAAGCGGCCACGCGCCGCGGCCGCCGTTGATGTTCCCGAGACGGGCTGTTACCGGATGGTTGCGCCGGCGCCACACCAGCGTGACAGGCCGCGGCTAAGGTTTGGGCAGTGTAGTCAACGACGATGCAAGGAGAAATCGACATGCTGCCCAAACAGAATTCGTTGATCGTCTTCGGCCTGGGCCTGGCGGCGCTGCTGCTGATGGGCGCCCTGGGGGTGGGGGCCGCGGCGCTGCTGTTGGCCGGCGCGGCGCCGGTCATCGTCCGGGCGGAAGGCGGCCCGGCGGCGCCAGTGGAATCCAGCGGAGTGCCCGTGAGCGAAGTGACCGTGGAATTCGGCCTGGGTTCGCCCTACCCGGTCAACGCCGTCGTGGGGATTGACCTGCCGAACTCGTGCGCGCAGGTGAGCGCGGTGCGCCAGACCCTGGCCGGGCGCGAGTTCCAGATCACGGTGGAGGCCGCCACCTTCCCCGGTGAGACCTGCCGCGCGGACAGCCTGCCGTACAAGCTCACGCTGCCGCTCAATATGGCGGGCCTCGAGCACGGCGCGTACACGGTGGTGGTCAACGGCGTCCGCGCGGACGACTTCAGCTTCCCGCCGGCGGCTGGCCAGTAGACGCCCGCTGGGGCCGCGACGGGCGCGGAAACGGCAGCGGCGCGTCGGAAACTTCCGACGCGCCGCTGTTGGCGTCACCGAACGGGACGGCGGTCAGCGCTCAGACGCTCACCTTGGGCAGATGCGTCATGGCCTCGGTGACGGCCTCGGACGGATACTCAACGTCCTCCAGCCGCCCCTGGTGGTAGGCGTCGTAGGCGGACATATCGAAGTGGCCGTGCCCGGACAGGTTGAAGGCGATGACCTTCTTGACGCCGTCCCGCTTGCAGGCCAGGGCCTCGTCGATGGCCACCCGGATGGCGTGGTTGGACTCGGGCGCCGGGATGATGCCCTCGGCCCGGGCGAACTGCACGCCGGCCTCGAACGTCTCCAACTGCTTGACGGCGCGCGCCTCGACGTCGCCGTGGTCCACCAGCGCGCTCACCAGCGGGCTCATGCCGTGGTAGCGCAGGCCGCCGGCGTGGATGCCCGGCGGGATGAAGGTGTGGCCGAGCGTGTGCATCTTCACCACCGGCGCCATCCGGGCCGTATCGCCGTAGTCGAACGTGTACTGGCCCTTGGTCAGGCTCGGGCAGGAGGCCGGCTCGGCCGCGATCACGCGCGTGCGCAGGCCCTCCGTGAAGTTCTTGTGCAGGAACGGGAAGGCGAAGCCGGCGAAGTTGGAGCCGCCGCCGGCGCAGCCGATGACGACGTCTGGATACTCGCCGGCCATTTCCATCTGCTGCAGGGACTCAATGCCGATGACGGTCTGGTGCAGCAGGACGTGGTTGAGCACCGAGCCGAGCGAGTATTTCTTGGCGCCGCCGCTGGTGGCCGCCGCCTCTACCGCCTCGGAGATGGCGATGCCCAGCGAGCCGGGGTTGTCCGGGTCCTGCTCCAGCACCTGCCGGCCGTAGTGCGTCAGCTCGGTCGGGCTGGCGTGCACGGTGGCGCCGAAGTTCTGCATCAGGATGCGCCGGTAGGGCTTCTGCCCGAACGACACCTTGACCATGAAGACTTCCAGGTCGATGCCGAACATGTTGCAGGCCATCGAGAGCGCGCTGCCCCACTGGCCCGCGCCGGTCTCGGTGGTCAGCGCCTTGGTCCCAGCCTGCTTGTTGAAAAAGGCCTGGGCCACGGCCGTGTTGGGTTTGTGTGAGCCGACCGGGCTGGCGCCCTCATACTTGAAGTAGATGTGGGCGGGCGTGTCCAGGGCCTTTTCCAGGCGCACGGCGCGGTGCATGGGGGTCGGCCGCCACAGCCGGTAAACCTCCCGCACCGGCTCCGGGATCTCGATCCAGCGCTCCGCGCTGACCTCCTGCATGATCAGGCTCATCGGGAAGAGCACGCTCAGGAAATCCGGCGTCACCGGCTGGAGCGTCTGCGGGTGCAGCACCGGCTGGGGCGGCACGGGCAGATCGGCGTTGATGTTGTACCAGGCCTGCGGCAGTTTGCTCTCGTCGAGCAGGAATTTGTGTTGGGTGCTCATGGGAAAGGTTTATTTCTTGCCGGAGCGCTGCTTTTTGAGGGCGCCTTCGACGCCCTTCAACAAGCCTTCGGCGACCGAGGCGGCCTGCCCGCTCTGCAACGCCGCTGTCACCTGGCCGGCGATCGGCGCGGGCAGCTTCTTCTTGAGGTAATCGAGCACGGCGGTGGCGGCGGCTTTGGCCTGCGCTTCCGGCAGGCCGGTTTTCTTCACGACGACCTTCACGAGTTCGTCCATGTTCGTTCTCCTTTGGATGATATCAAGACGGGCGGCCGGATTGCCGCTCATAGTAACCGGATTGAGGTAAAAGTCAATGAAACGGGACGCGGCTCAAGGCAGGGGACCAGCCAGGGCCACCTGGTCGCGCCCCTGGCGCTTGGCCTGGTAGAGGGCCTCGTCGGCGGCGCGCACCACCACGTCGACGGTCTGGCCGTGCAGCGGGAAGGCGGCCACGCCGGCCGAGACGGTCACCGGCCCCAGGCGCTGGCCGCGGTACTCGGGCTGGAGATGGTGGATTTCCTCGCGCAGGTGTTCGGCGCGCTGGCGCGTGATTTCGAGCGAGGCCTCGGGCAGGAGCAGGATGAACTCCTCGCCGCCGTAGCGGCAGGCGACGTCGCCGGCGCGGATGTGGACGCGCAGGAACTCGCCCACGGTCTGCAGCAGGGCGTCGCCGGCGGCATGGCCGCAGGTGTCGTTGAACTGCTTGAAGTGATCAAGGTCGAGCATGATCACGCCCACCGAGTAGCCACGCCGCAGCGCGCGGCGCAGTTCGCGCTCAAGCGACTCTTCCATGTAGCGCCGGTTGTACAGCCCGGTCAGCACGTCGCGGATGGACTGCTGGCGCAGGGTTTCACGCAGCTGCAGATTGGCCAGGGCCAGCGCCAGGCTGTGCGCCACCGCCTGCGCCAGCCGCAGGTGCGTCTCGGCCGGGGCCGGCCGCGGCTCGGCATATTGCAGCAGCAGCAAGCCGACTGCCTGGCCGGACGCGGTCATCGGCAGGCAGAGGGCGGCCGCGCCCGCCGCCGCCAGATGCTGGCAGCTGGGTTCGGCCGCGGCGGAGGGGTGGAAGACGGGCCGCCCGCGCCGCAGCGCCCAACATTCGTCGGCGTCAAAGGCCGGCGTCGGCGCTGGCGCTGACCCCCAGGCCGTAGCCAGCGCCAGCCGGGTGGCGGCGACGTCGGCCAGGTAGACCGCTCCGCTTACGGCCGGGAAGAGCTCGGGCAGGATCTCGGTCATGGCCGCGCGCGCCTCGTCCACGTTCAGGCAAGTCTGCAGCCGGTCCACCAGGTCGTTCAGGCGCTGAATCTCGTCGGCGCGCTGCTGCAGCTCGTCCAGCGAGTGAGTCAAGTAGTCGTTGGCGCGCTGCAGGGCGGCCTCGATTTTGAGCCGGTCGGCGATGTTGACCAGCACGGCCAGCGTGCCCGCGTACTGACCGTCGCGCACCAGCGGCGTGGCCGAGACGAGCACGGGCACTTCGTAGCCGTCCTTGGCCACCAGACGCGCTTCGTAGCTGCTGGCCACACCGCCCGGACGCTGGGCGGACTCCTCGGCCACGCGCGCCTGGCTGGCCGCGGCGACGATGCGGGACCAGTGCTGGCCGATCAGCTCCTCGCCGCCGTAATCCAACAGCCGCAGCAGCGTCGGATTGACCAGCTGCATGCGGCCCTCGGGGTCCTCCAGCACCAGACCTTCCGACATGGCGCCGGTGACGCTGGCGTTGACCTGCAACAGCCGCTCCACTTCCTGGGTCAGCAGGCGCTGCCGCTCGGCGCTGACGCGCTGGGCCTGCTCCGCGCCCTGACGGGCCGCCTCCGCGCGCCGCACCTGGTCGGCCTGCTGGCCCAACAACCCCAGGACGAGCGGGGCCAGATCCGCCAGCCACACCAGCGGCTGGCCGGCGTGCAGCGTCCACAGGCCGGCGGGCGACCACGGCAGGCCGCGCGCGGCGAGTTCCAGACCCCAGGCCGCCAGCGTGAGGGCGGCGCCGCCCAGGCCGCCCAGCGCCGCCCAGGAAAGGCGGGTCGGCGGCGTGGCCGTGGTCATGCTTCACCCGCCTCGGCGATCACGACCTGGTTGCGGCCCTGCCGTTTGGCCCGATACAGGGCGGCGTCAGCTGTTCGCAGCAGGCCCGCCACCGTCGAGCCGTGCTCGGGAAAAGTCGCCACCCCCAGGGACAGCGTGACCTGGCCGAGGAGTTGGCCGTTGTAGCTGGCCTGCAAGTGGGCCACTTCCTGACAGATGCGCTCGGCCCGCTGCTGCACCGTCTCCGGCGGCGCGCCCGGCAGGATCAACACGAACTCCTCGCCGCCGTAGCGGCAGGGCACGTCCTCGGCCCGGATGTTCGCGCGCAGCAGCGCCGCCAGCTCGCGCAGCAGCAGGTCGCCGGCGGCGTGGCCGAAGGTGTCATTGAAATGCTTGAAGTGGTCCAGGTCCAGCACGACCACGCCGATGGGCAGAGCCTGCCGGCTGGCGCGGCGCAGCTCGCGCTCCAACGTTTCTTCCATGTAGCGCCGGTTGAACAGGCCGGTCAGGGGGTCACGCACGGACTGGTTGCGGAGCGTCTCGCGCAGCCGCAGGTTGGCCAGGGCCAGGGCCAGGCTGTCGGCCACGGTCTGCGCCAGCTGGCGTTCGGCCTCGCTGAAGACAGCGTCCGGCGTGGCGCCGATGAGCGTGAGCACGCCCAAGGCCTCACCCTGCGCCAGCATGGGGGCACAGACATGGGCGAAGGGGGCGGGCGCGCCGACATGTCGGCAGGCCAGGCCGGCGGCGCTGCCCGGCTCGGACCAGTGCAGGCGCCCGCGCCGCAGCGCCCAGCAATCCTGCGGCGTGAAGACCTGTTCGGCCGCGCCCTGGTCGCCCCAAACCGCCTCGGCCTCCACCAGATTGCGTGAATTGCTGGTGAGGCTGATCTGCCCGGCCTTGCCGGCGAAGAGCTGCGGCACCAGGCGCCCCACCACGGCGTAGGCTTCCTCGGCCGACAGGCTGCTTTGCAGCAGACCGCTCATAGTGTTCAGGGTCGTGATCTCCTGACTGCGCTGCTCCACTTCGGCCAGGCTGATGATCAGGCGTTCGTTGGCGCCGGTGATGGCTTCCTCGGCCAGCTTGCTCTCGGTGATGTCGATGAGTGTGCCGATGTAGCCGTCGACCTTGCCGCTCTTGTTGTGGATCGGGGCGGCGCTGCCGCGCACCCAGGTCACCGCGCCCTGCGGCGCGCAGAGGCGGTATTCCAGCTCAAAGCTGCGCCGGCCGGCAGTCGCGCTCTGCCACTCGGTCAGAACCCGTTCGCGGTCGTCGGCGTGGATGGCCTCAGTCCAGCCGGCCCCCAGGGCCAGGGCCTGGCTCTGGCCGGTCAGCGCCCGCCAGCGGTCGTTGACGAAGATCCAATCGCCGTCCAGGTCGGCCTGGAAGATGCCCACCGGCGCCAGCGTCGTCAGGGTGCGGAAGCGCCGCTCGCCATCGGCCAGGGTGGCCTCGGCCCGCAGGCGTTCGCTCAAATCGGTGATGACCGAGACGGCCCCGGTGAGCGCGCCCGCCTCCTGGCGCGGCGTGGCCGTGACGCTCACCGGCAGGGCGCTGCCATCGGCGCGCTTCAAGCGCAGTTCGTAAGTGCTGGCCTCGCCGCGTTCACGGCGGACATGGGCGTCGGTCAGCGTCGCCAGGTCCTCCGGCATGGTCAGGGCCGCGGCCGGCAGGCCGAGCAGGGCCTCCGGCGTGTAGCCGAGCATGCGCGCGAAGGCCGGGTTCACGTACTCCAGGCGGTGCGCCCGGTCCGTGACCACCAGGCCTTGGCCCACCGTCGTCATCACCTGCCGGCCGAAGTCGCGCTCGCCCCGCAGCGCCTCGTCCAGCCGGCGCTGCTCGGTGATGTCCGCAAACGAGACGACGACAGCGAAAGGCTGGGGCTCGCCGGGGCGAGTCAGCGGATGGGCGTTGACCGAGATCCAGTTCAAACGGTCGTCCGGCTTGTGCACGCCCAGTACCACGCCGGTCACCGGCTGGCCGGTGCGCAGGGCGAGCATGGCCGGGTGCGCGTCGCCGGGCAAGGGCGCGCCGTCCTCGCGCACGGTGCGCCAACGCGGGTCCAGCGAGGTGCGCCCGATCAACTGGTCTGCGGTCAGCCCGAGGATGCGCTCGGCGCTGGCGTTACAGCTCAGGATGCGCCCGGCTTGATCCTGGACGACGATGCCTTCCGCCAGGGCGGCCAGCACCGAACGGGCCGACGCCTCGCTGTCGCGCAAGGCCTGCTCGCTGCTCACGCGGCGGCCGATCTCGCGCGCGGCGAGCGCGAGGATGATCGGCGCGATGTCGATGATCCAGTGCAGCGGGTTGTTGAGGTGGAGCGCCCACAAAGCCGCCAGGCTCGGCGGCAGGCGCTGGACCCAGAAGAGATCCAGGCTCCAGGCGGTCAGGGGAAAGAGCAAGCCCACCAGGGCGCCGAGCAGGGTGTAGCGGCGTGTCAATTCCGGCCCGCCGGCAGTGGACGGCGTGGTCATGGGAGGCGTTTCAACCTCGTCTCGCGGGCGCGGCCCGGCCGCTTATGGCCGGGCCGGGATAATCAGTTTCAGGCCGGCGTAGATCGTGGCGCTCTCACCCAGGCCATTGGCCAGGCGGATTTCGTCCACGGTCGTGCCGTAGCGCGCGGCCAGGCGCGTCAGATTGTCGCCGGGCTGGATCGTATAGACCAGGGGCTGCCGGGTTGGATTCGGGATGGTCAGCGTCTGGCCGACGCGAATGGTGTCGCCCTCCAGCTTGTTCGCCGTCCGCAGCGCGGCCAGGGTCACGCCGTAGGCGGCCGCGATCCGCTGCAGGCGGTCGCCGGCTTTCACCACGTAGACGGCGTAGCTGCCGGTGGGTGTGGCCGAGGGCGGCGCGGCCGTGCGGGTGGGCGTGATCGTCGGGATCACCAGCACCTGGCCGGGCTGGACGACGTCACTGGTCAGGCCGTTGGCGGAACGCAGGGCCGTGAGCGTGATGCCGTAGCGGCGCGCGATGCGCAGGAGCTGATCGCCGGGCTGGACGATGTAGGTGCTGCCGGGCGGCAGCGGCGTGCGCGTGGGCGTCGGCGGCGGCACGAGCAGCACCTGGCCGACGCGCAGCAGGTCGGATGTGAGATTGTTGGCCGTGCGCAGCGCCGTCACCGTCACACCGAAGCGCCGGGCCAGGGCGCGCAGCTGATCGCCGGAGGCGACGACATACACGGTGTAGCCGACCGGGACGGCGAAGGCCGTCCGCGTGGCCGTGGGCACGGCCGCCGGGATGAACAGGATCTGGCCGGCGTAGATGGTATCCGAGTTGAGGTTGTTGGCGGTGCGCAGGGCCGGGACCGTGATCCCGAAGCGGCGGGCGATGGTCAGGAGCGTGTCGCCGTAGACGATGGTGTAGGTGTTGGGGCCGGGCACCAGGGTGGGCGTGCGCGTCGGGCCTTCGGTGCGTGTCGGGCCGGAGGTGCGGCTCGGCGTCGGGGTGGGCGTTATCGTCCGGGTGGCCGTGGGTGTGGGGGTGGCGCTGGCCTGGGCGGCCGCCTGGCGCACGCCCCCCCAGGCCAGGCCCACCAGGGCCAGCGCGGCGGCGCCGGCCGTGAGGCGTGCAATCAGGCGCAACATCGTGACCTCCAGTTGGGGGTGCGGGCCATGCATCGATTATAGACCGGATGAAAAAATCGGCCCGGCCGGCGCGCGGCGAAAGCGGAGCGCGGATGCCGTATAATCGCGGCGTCGCCCAACCTGGAGAAGATCCCATGACCCTGCCGCCCACCCGCCCCGAACACGATCTGCTGGGAGACCGCGCCGTGCCGGCCGACGCCTACTACGGCATCCACACGCTGCGCGCGCTCGAGAACTTCCCGATCACGGGCACGCCGATCGGCGCCTACACCGAGCTGGTCAACGCGCTGGTCTGCGTCAAGGCAGCGGCGGCAGCCACCAACCTGGAGTTGAAACTGCTGGACAAGGAGCGCTGCGACGCCATCCTGGCGGCCTGCGACGAAGTCCGGGCCGGCCAGCTGCACAACCAGTTCGTCGTGGACGTGATCCAGGGCGGCGCGGGTACGTCCAGCAATATGAACGCCAACGAAGTGATCGCCAATCGGGCGCTGGAACTGCTGGGCCGGGCGCGCGGCGACTACGCCTATCTGCACCCGCTCGAGCACGTCAACCTGAGCCAGAGCACCAACGACGTCTACCCGACGGCCGTGAAGGTGGCCCTGCACTTCGAGATCCGGCGGCTGCGCGAAGCCATGGCCGGGCTGCGCCTGGAGTTTGAGATCAAGGCGCGCGAGTTTGCGGACGTGCTCAAGATGGGGCGCACCCAGCTGCAGGACGCCGTGCCGATGACGCTGGGTCAGGAGTTCAGCACCTACGCCGTGATGCTGGCGGAAGACGAGGAGCGCCTGCGCGAGGCCGCCCTGCTGATCCAGGAGATCAACCTGGGGGCCACGGCCATCGGCACCGGCATCAACGCCCCGCCCGAATACGCGCCGCGCGTGTGCCAGCACTTGCGCCGGATCACGGGCATCGACCTGGTGACGGCGCACAACTTGGTGGAGGCCACCCAGGACGCCGGCGCCTTCGTCCAGCTCTCGGGCGTGCTCAAGCGCGTAGCCGTCAAGCTGTCTAAGACCTGCAACGACCTGCGCCTGCTCTCGTCCGGCCCGCGCGCCGGGCTGGGCGAGATCAACCTGCCGCCCGTCCAGGCCGGCTCCAGCATCATGCCCGGCAAGGTCAACCCCGTCATCCCCGAGGTCGTCAACCAGATCGCGTTCGAGGTTATCGGCAACGACGTGACCGTGTCGTTCGCGGCCGAGGCCGGGCAGCTGCAGCTCAACGCTTTCGAGCCGATCATCGCCCACAACCTGTTCAACAGCCTGATCTATCTGCGTCAGGGCTGCCGGACGCTGGCCGAGCGCTGCGTGCGCGGGATCACGGCCAACCGCGAGCACCTGCGCCGCAGCGTGGAGCACTCCATCGGCGTCGTCACCGCCCTCAACCCGTACATCGGCTACGAAAACGCTACCGCCATCGCCAAGGAGGCGCATGCCACCGGCCAGAGCGTCTACGACCTGGTGTTGGCGCGCGGCCTGCTGACGCAGGCGCAGCTGGACGACATCCTGCGGCCCGAGATCCTGACTCAGCCGCGTCCGCTGCCGGAGCGGGAGTAGGCGCGCCGCGGCCTCACGGCCGCCACTGGTTGGCGCGCACGTTCTGCGCGGCCAGGCGCGCGGTCTCGGCCACGCGTTTGGCCCGCGTCTCCGGCCGTTTGGCGTTGGCAATCCACTCCAGGATGCCGCGCTTGACCGAACGCGGGAAGGCCGCGAAGTGCTCGGCCGCCGGCGGGGAGGCGGCCAGCGCCTGTTCCAGATCGGGCGGGATCACCAGCGCTTCGACTTCATCCAGCGCATTCCAGGAGCCGTCCCGCTGGGCGGCCTCGACCTTGGCGAGCCCGGCCGGGGTCATCTGCCCGCTGGCGATCAGCTGCGCCACGCGCTGCTTGTTGGGCGCGGACCAGCCGGTCCCGGGCTTGCGCGGCGCGAACCACAGCAGCGAGCGCTCGTCGTCCAGCTTGTTCGGTTTGCTGTCGACCCAGCCGAAGCACAGCGCTTCCTCCACGGCCTCACCATAGTCGAAGCGCGGCTTGCCCGTGGCTTTCTTGTAGCTGATCAGCCAGACCCCTGCGGCGCGGCTGTGATTGGCCGCCAGCCAGCGGCGCCATTCGGCGCGGGTCTGGGGGTGGATGGAGTTGGGCGGCGGATTTTTGGGCATAGGCGAGTTCTCCCGAGAGTCCACGGTGCGACGCCGCTGAGAACTATATCGCCGCGCCGGAGGCTGTGGCCGCCGGCCGCGGTGGTAAGATGGCCGCGGTCAAAGGGAAGGAGCCCGCATGCAGAAACGTCCGCGCCCGCTGCTCTGGCTCGGTCTGGGTTTGATCGTGCTCGCGATCATGCTCTGCGGGGGCAGCACCGTCTGGCTCTGGCAGGAATTGGTCGGCCCGCCGCCGGGCCAGGGACCCACGGCGGAGCGCGGCTACCAGACCTGCGCGCCCATTATCGCCGCGCTGGAACGCCATGCCGCCGAGCGGGGAGGGTATCCAGAGACGTTGGCCGCGCTCGTGCCCGCCTATCTGGAGGCTGTGCCCACGGCCGACGCGATCGACCTCACCTACCGCCACACGGAGGCCAGCTACGAGCTGGAATTCCACTACGCCGGCCCGGGCATGAACGTCTGCACTTACACGCCCGAGGCCGGCTGGGATTGCTACGGCTACTACTGACGTGGCCGCCGGCGCCGCTGCGTTCATCGCCCGCGGACAGACGAAGCCCCAAGGGGCAAGCCGGCCCGCACGGACAATCCGGCCTCCCGGGCGGAGCCGCTCGGCGGTGTAGGCGCGGGGCACTTGATCCCGCGAGAACGGCCTGGGCTGGTTCAGGACCGGTAGGCCCAGATCAGCGCCAGGCTGATGAGGCTGGTGATGACCGTCTGACGTACACCGATGATGACCGGCCGGACGCCGACGGGCGGCCGCAGCAGGCCGCTGTAAATGGTCTCGGCCAGAAGCACCAGGAAGGCGAGCGGCGCCAGCGGCGGCACCAGCTCAGCCAGGGCCAGGCCGCTCACGCCGCCCAGGGCCAGGCCGTTGGCGATCACGGCCGCGCGCGCCAGGCGCCGGCGCTCGGCCCACTCCGGGCGCTCCGCCCGGCGCCGGTAGTCCAGGGCCACATACACCACAGCGATCGCCCCGGCTGATTGCAGCGCGCAAAGCAGCCACAGCCAGAAGCTCAAGGGACTGAAACCGCCCGCGCCGACCGCCTGCGCGGCCGGTGCGCTGAGCGCCAGCACCGCGGCGCCCAGGATCTCGGCCCCCATCTGGCCGCGCTCGGCCCGCTGCGCCACCAGCCAGAGCTGCCAGGCCAGAACGGGCAGCGCCGGCAGGGCCAGCCACAACACAAAACCGGCGCCGACCCCGGCCAGGCCGAGGGCGCCGCCGGCCGCCAGAACCCCATACAGCATCGTCCACAACAGCGCCGGCCCGCGCTCCTCGGCCGGACGCCGGCCGGCCAGGGCCTTCACCAGTATCGTCAGCGGTTGCAGGCCCAGGAAACCGCCCAGCATCCCCAGCGTCAGCCAGAGCGAGGCCCAGCCCGGCCAGCCGGCCAGGGCCAGCCCGACGGCATAAGGCCCCAGCCACAGGGCCCAGGCGCCGTGCTGCTGCGGCAGCGCCAGATACTTGCGTAGGTAAGTGGACGACTTCTGAACAACCGGTCGAGGGGAATTAGCCATTATGGCAGCTCCTCAGCGGCATGGCTCGACTTTGTGACCAACGGAACAAGGTAACGCGAAAACGGCCGCCTTCGTATGACCGCTGTCATGCCGCCGCCAGGATCAATCTGTTACATTAATCACAAATTAGAAACATTGATTTTTCATAACGTGCCGCTGCTGTGACGGGATGGTCAGGTAGACCAAGCGCCCGCCAGAGCCGGAATTCAGGAGAAACCCCCGCATGCGCCTTCCCTTGATCCTTGGGCTTGCAGCCCTGGCGGTCGTCGCCGGGGTCGGCCTGTACGTAAGTGACTTCGTCGTCTATCTCGGCAACGACGCGACGGCCTGCAACAACTGCCACGTCATGGATGCCGCCTACGAAGGCTGGTTCCACGGCCCGCACAAGGACTGGGCGGCTTGCAACGACTGTCATACGCCGCACGACCTGATCCCGAAGTACATCGTCAAGGCGCTGTCGGGTTACAACCACGTCTCGGCCTTCACGGTCGGGCATATCCCCGCCGCCATCCGGGCCAAGGACAGCAGCCAGGCCGTCATCCAGGCCAACTGTGTCCGCTGCCACGCCGAGACGGTGGCAGCCGTGGCCGACGGCCAGATGGACGCCGACCGCTACTGCTTTGACTGTCACCGCGGAGCCGGCCACGGCGAGCGCGGCCTCTCGATCCTGCCTTACCAAGATAAGTAACCCCGCCCTCAGAGGAGCACCCGCATGAAACAGCGCCTGCCCGTCATCGTCATCACTGTTGTTATCCTGATCTTAGCCGGCCTGGTGGTCGGCCAGTTCCTGTACATCCGCAACCAGGTCACGCCGGTGCGCGGCGTGGCGCCGCTGGTGGAGATCGCGGCCCAGGAGCCGGACTCGGCCCAATGGGGCGTGAACTTCGCCAACCAGTTTTCCACCTGGAAGTTGACCGCCACCAACGCGGTCCGCACGACTTACGGCGGCTCGGTGAACTTCGACAAACTGGCCGTCGATCCGCGGCTGGTGCGGCTCTTCGCGGGCATGCCCTTCAGCAAGGGCTACACCGAGGACCGCGGGCACGCCAACGCCCTGCTGGACGTGCGCGAGACGGCGCGCGTGAACGAGAAGACGCCCGGCACATGCTACTCCTGCAAGGCGTCGGAGAACCCGGGGCTGTGGGACGAGCTGGGCATGGAAGCCTACGACAAAATGCCGTTCAGCGAGCTCGGCCAGCGCCTCAACAACTCCATCGGCTGCGCCAACTGCCATGAGGCCGGCACCATGCGCCTGATCGTCACCAACCCGGCGCTGGACGAGGCCCTCAAGGCCCAGGGCCAGGACTGGCAGACCTTCACGCGCCAGGAGATGCGCACGGTGGTGTGCGCCAACTGCCACGTGGAGTACTACTTCAAGGGCGACGGCAAATACCTGACCTTCCCGTGGGCGAACGGCACGTCCATCGAGGCCATCGCGCAGTACTACACCGACGTCGACTTCACCGACTGGACGCACCCGGACAGCGGCGCCAAGATGATCAAGATGCAGCACCCGGAGTACGAGCTCTTCTCGGCGGGCAGCACGCACTACAACGCCGGGGTGGCTTGCGCGGACTGCCACATGCCCTACACCCGGGATGGCGCCGCCAAGTTCTCCACCCACAACGTGCAGAGCCCGCTGCTCAACGCCGAGACGGCCTGCGGCGCCTGCCACACCGACGTGGGCTACGTCACCGGCCGGGTGGCCGTTATCCAGAAACAGGTGGCCGATACGATGAGCGCGACCGAGGAGGCGCTGGTGGCCGCCATCGACGCGATCAAAGCCGCGGCGGCGGCGCCGGGCGCGAACGCCGCCACGCTGGACGAGGCGCGCGGCCTGCACCGCGCCGCGCAGCTGCGCTGGGACTTCATCGCCGCCGAGAACAGCATGGGCTTCCACAACCCGGAGGAGGCGCTGCGCATCCTGGCGACGGCCACCGACCTGGCGCGCCAGGCTCAACTCAAGGCCCTGGAGGCCACCCTGCCGCCGACGTCCAGCGGCAACTGAACGGACCAGGCCGCTAGAAACGACGACGCCGGACCTGAGGGGTCCGGCGTCGTTTTTTGTGGGTAGGCCGAGCGGCGCTGCAGCGTCAGGTGCTGCGCCCGGCCGTCAGCAGACCGACCGCGGCTGCCCACACCAGGGCCTGCACCAGCACCGTCGCGCCGAAGAGCACATACGCCATGGGGCGGTCGGCCGGCCGGCGATGCAGCCAGATGCCGCCGGCCGTGTTCAGGCCCCAGGCCACGGCCCCGATCAACACCAGCGTAATCAAGCCGGTGGGCGGTCCGAACCGGATCGGCTGGCCGCGCGCGTCGAAGCGCAGCGCCATCTCGGCCGGCAGCTGCGGCGAGATCAGCGTGAAGTAGCCCAGCAGCGCCAGCAGGGCCAGGGCGCCGGCCAGGATCAGGCCCAGCGCCAGGCGATCCTGCCATAGCGCCCAGTGCGGCAGCTCCGGCAACACAGACTCAGCTTCAACCGGCTCCTCCACGCCTTCGGCGCGGCGTTCGGCCAGCGCCGCCAGAAAGGCGGCCGGGTTGGCCGGGGAGAGCGCCAACCAGCCGCCCGGGTAACCCAGCAGCACCAGCCGGCTCTTTTCGGCCGTGACCGCCAGGAACTCGACGGCGCCGAGATCGGCTTGCTGGACGCGGCCGACCACGCAGCCCGGCCAACGCCAGGCGGGCGGACGCAGGGCGCCGGCATACTCGGAAGCGCTGTGCGCCTCCTCGATTTCGGCCAGCGGGATCACCTCGTGCCGGCCGCCCCAGTCCACGGTCAGCGAGTTGCGGGTCAGGCGGTAGCGGGCGCTGAACAGCCCGGCGCTGCGGTAGGCCAGCCACAGGGCGGCCGGGGCGCTGACCGCCAGCAGGACCGCCAAGGCCACACTGAGCGGGTCCAACGGGCGGGTGCCGATCAGGGCCAGGCTGCCGGCCGCCAGTGCCAGCCAGACCAGCAGAGCGCCTAAACCAATGGCCAGACCCGTGGATTTGGGCGGTTGGAGCTCCATCGCCGGCGAGTATAACATGCCGGGGTAGCCCACTGGCCGCCCCGGTTGAGACCCGCGTTAAGGTGCGCCGGAGTTAATCGGCGGCAGTCGGCTGAGCCGGGCTGGCCGCGGGCACCTCCGCCTTGGGCAGGTAGACCGGCTGGCACCAGTGGCGGTATTTGGCCACCCGGCCGCGCACCACGTCGAAGTACAGATCGCGCAGGTCGCTGACCAGCGGCCCCATCTGGCCGGCGTGGCCCGGCTGCGGGCCGACCGGGCGGTGGTCGATCTGGGTGATGGCCGCCAGTTGGACGCCGGTGCCCGTGAACCACAGCTCGTCGGCGATGTACAGCTCGGTCCGGTCGATGGAGCGCTCCACCACTTCCATACTCAGGTCGTCGCGCAGCAGCGTGATGACCGTGCGGCGCGTGATGCCCTCCAGGATGTTGTCCTTGACGGGCGGCGTGTAGACCACGCCGTCGCGCAGCATGAAGATGTTTTCGGCCGAGCCCTCGGAGACGTGGCCGTCGCGGGTGAGGACGACGGCCTCGTCGTAGCCGCCCAGCCGCGCGTCGGTCTTGATGAAGGCGGAGTTGACGTACGCGCCCGCGATCTTGCCGCGCGCGGGGATGGCGTTGTCGTCCACGCGCCGCCAGCCCGAGATAGTGACGTGGGCGCCCTCCTCCTTGTCGACGTAGCGGCCGAAGGGGACGGCGAAAATCGTCAGATCGCAGGCGATGTCATCCAGGCGGACGCCGATGAGTTCTTCAGACTTATAGGCCAGCGGCCGGACGTAGCAATCCTGGTCGTAGCCCTCGGCCCGCAACAGATCCAGCAAGATCTTGACGAGACCGTCCTCCGTGTGGCCGAGGTCCATCCACAAGAGGCGCGCGGATTGCAGGAAGCGGCGGAAGTGGTCATACGGGCGGAAGACGAAGAGCTGGTGCTCGTCGTCGTTCCAGTAGCCGCGGATGCCGCCGAAACAGCCGGTGCCGTAGTTGAGGGCGTGCGTCATCACGCCGACCTTGGCGTCGGCGTAGGGGACGATCCGGCCCTGGAAAAACGCGAACTTGGGTAGGGTGGGCATCGCCGGGGCTCTCCTGCAAAGAGGGGAAAACAGAGGTCGGATAGCCTCTTTGCCCCGTGATTCTAACCCGCGCTCTGAGCCAGGGCAACCCGACTTTTGGGTCACGCTGGCCGCCACCCATTTGGGGCGGCGCCCGGTTTGGCGCCGGCGCGAAGTTGCGTTAAAGTGCGGCATCTCAGGGCGAGGTCAACTCCGATGCCATTGTCTCCGTCTGCCCAACGTGTTCAGGATGCCTTGCGCGAGCGCGGCTTCGCGCTGACGGTGATCGAGCTTGAGCAAAGCACGCGCACCTCGGCGGAGGCCGCCGCCGCCGTCGGCTGCTCGGTCGGCCAGATCGTCAAGTCCATCATCTTCCGCGCCGCTCACAGCGACCGGGTGGTGCTGGTGCTCACCTCCGGTGCCAACCGCGTCAGCGAGCGGGCCGTGGCCGCGCGGGCCGGCGAGCCGCTGGCCAAAGCGGACGCCGACTTCGTCCGGGCGCGCACGGGCTTTGTCATTGGCGGCGTCGCCCCAGTGGGGCACCGCGAACCGCCGTTGACCTTCATCGACGAGGACTTGTTGCCGTATGCTGAGATCTGGGCGGCGGCCGGCACTCCCAACGCGCTCTTCCGCCTGACGCCGGATGAGCTCTGCCGCCTGACCGACGGGGTGGTGATGCCGGTCAAACCAGCCGGCAGCCCGTAAACGGGTCCCGCCGCCGGCTGCGCGAGGCAGGCGGCGGCGGGCGGGGGATACTGGGGAGGATCAGGGGCCGTCCCGGGGACGGGGAGCGGCCCAGCGGTTATTTGGTGCGGATCTTGATTGCCTTCGGGCGGGCGGCCTCGGCCTTGGGCAGGCGCAGGATCAGCACGCCGTTCTCCAGGCTGGCCTCCACCCGGCTGGCCTCCAGCTCGGCGGGCAGGGTCACGGAGCGGCTGAACTTGCCGTAGGCGCGCTCCTGCAGCACCCAGCTGGCCTTCTCATCGGCGGCCGGCGCGAAGACCTCGCCGCGCAGGGTCAGCGTGTTGCCGAGGACTTCCACATCCAGGTCGTCGGCCTTGAGGCCGGGCACCGTGGCGAAGACGAGGTACTCATCGTCCTTGGCCTGCACGTCCAGCGGGATGTTCAGGGCATCGACGGCGTTCGGGCCATAGCCGCTGCGGGCGAAGGTCTCGTCGAACAGGCGGTCCATCAACTCGGTCATGCGCAGCGGGCGGTAGAGGGGGCGGATTGTGAGAGCCATGGTGGTAACTCCTGTGAGGTTTACATCTGTTTGCCGTTACTGCGCCCAAGATACGCCGGCCGCGTAAGAGCAAAGCTAACGCGACATCTGAGATTTGTTAGCGGCGGTCCGGCGGCCAACTGCCCGGGCGCGGGCGCCGGTCTCACCACTGGCTAATGCGGCGTAGACAGATTTCTTATGCGACCGGATTATGGTTAACTATAGGTGAACGGTATCACGAAAGGACAGACGGTCTATGAAATGGTCGTGGAAACTGGGCCGCTTTGCCGGGATCGACGTGTACATCCACGTCACCTTCCTGCTGCTGATCGGCTTCATCGCTTTCAGTGCGTATCTCAACACGGGCACGCCGGCCGGGGCGCTGGAGGGCGTGCTCTTCATCCTGGCGCTGTTCGGGTCGGTGCTGCTGCACGAATTCGGCCACTCCCTGACGGCGCGGCGCTTCCACATCCAGACGCGCGACATCACGCTCTACCCGATCGGCGGGGTGGCGCGCCTGGAGCGCATGCCGGACCATCCGCTGCAGGAGCTGTGGGTGGCGCTGGCCGGCCCGGCCGTCAACGTCGTCATCGCCGCGGCCCTGTTCGCGGGGCTGTGGCTGACCGGCAGCCTGTCGCCGCTGGCGCAGCTGGGTATGGTGGAAGGCCCGTTCCTGGAGCGGCTGATGTACGCCAACGCCTCGCTGGTGATCTTCAACCTGCTGCCGGCCTTCCCCATGGACGGCGGGCGCGTGCTGCGCGCCCTGCTGGCGCTGCGCCTGGAATACACGCGCGCCACGCAGATCGCGGCCACGCTGGGCCAGGGTCTGGCGGTCCTGTTCGGGTTTGCGGGTCTGTTCGGCAACCCGATGCTGGTGTTCGTGGCCTTCTTCGTGTGGACGGCGGCCTCGCAGGAGGCCAGCCTGGTGCAGATGAAGAGCGCGCTGGGCAACATTCCGGTCAACCGCGCCATGCTCACCGACTTCCGCACGGTGAGCCAGTACGATCCGCTGGTGCGCGTCACCGACCTGATCCTGGCCGGCTCGCAGGAGGACTTCCCGGTGGTGGACGACGGCCGGGTGGTGGGCGTGCTGACCCGGCACGACGTGCTGACCGCGCTGGCGCAGCGCGGCGGGGCGGCCCGGGTGGCTGAGATCATGCAACGCGGGTTCCCGGTGGCCGATCCGTTCGAGATGTTGGAGCCGCTCTTCCGGCGGATGCAGGCCATCGAGTGCCGGGCGGTGCCGGTTCTCAGCCAGGGCCAGCTCGTGGGTCTGGTGACGCTTGACAACATCGGCGAGTTCTTGATGATCCAGGCCGCCGTGCAGACCCGGCGGCAGGCGGCGCGGAGCGTGTAGCCGGCCGCCGGCCAACGCATTCAGCCGCGGGAATTCAACAGCCGCGCGGCGCCCTCCAGGCGCCGCGCGGCTGTTTTTGTTTTGTTCGGAGCCGCGCTCAGATCAAGGCAGCGTGCCGCCGCCGAAATCGTCCAGGACGGCGCTGCCGGAGCCGATGAACCACAGGCCGATGCGCCCGCCCTTAGTGTTGAAGAATGTCTGGTCGGCGGTGTTGAGCGTGGTGGTGCCGACCAGGCTGCAGTTCCGGTACAACTCCACGGTGCCGTTGGCCAGCGCGCGCCCGCCCAGCCGGTCGCCGTTCTGGAAGGTGGCGGCGAAGCCCGCATACGTCGTCCAGCCGGCGCCCGGCCGATAGGTCTCTACGCGGAGGGTGCCGGCGCCGGCGTCGTACAGGACTTCGATCACGCCCTGGCGCCAGTCGGCCGTGGTGCCCTGGACCTTGAGCAGCAGGTCCTGTTCGCCGCCCTGCGGGTCCACGGTCGTCACCGTGACGTAGGCCTCCTGGTTCACGCCGAAGCTGGTCGTCCGCCAGTACAGCAGGCCGCCCACCCCTACATCCAGGCGGTTGCTGACGATGCTGTACGCGGACGCCGCAGTGTTGCCGGACCAGTTTGTGCCGACCGTCCCGTTGGCGCGGTTGAACGTGTCCAACACGGAGGTGGCCGGGCAGGTCCCGGCCGGCGGCGTGGCGCTGGGTGTGTTGGTGGGCGTCGCCGTGTTCGTGGCGGTGGCCGTGGGAGTCGGTGTGAAAGTCGCCGTGGCGGTCGCCGTGCTGGTCGCCGTGGCCGTGGGCGTGAAGGTCGGCGTGTTGGTCGGCGGGACGCCAGTGGCTGTGCTGGTCGCCGTGGCCGTGGGCGTGAAGGTCGGCGTGTTGGTCGGTGGGACACCAGTGGCCGTGCTGGTCGCCGTGGCGGTGGCCGTGGGCGTGGGCGTGAAGGTCGGCGGGACGCCGGTCACCGTGGCCGTGCTCGTGGCGGTGGCCGTGGGCGTGGGTGTGAAGGTCGGTGTGTTGGTCGGCGGGACGCCGGTCGCCGTGCTGGTCGCCGTGGCCGTGGGAGTCGGTGTGCTGGTCGCCGTGGCCGTCGGCGTGTTGGTGGGCGTCGGCCCGCCGCCGGTGACGAGGTAGCCGACAGTCAGGCGGGCGGCCAGCGCGCTGTTGCCCTCGAAGCTGTAAGCGAACTTGCGCGCCCAGGCCGAGCCGGTCCCGGTGAACACAAAGCACAGGCTGTGGCCGCTGGCCCAGTCACTGCGGCTGACCACCGGCTGGACGAGCGCGCTGACATCGTCCAGCGCGTAGAAGGTGTTGGCCAGCCATTGGGTATTGCTGGTGTGGGCCACAGCCTGGGTGGTCAGCGGGCGCTGGCTGGGCCGGCTGGTGGTGGTGAACGTGGCACAGGTGCCGGCGTTCTGCGCGCGCATGTTGAGGCTCAGTGAGATCCACTGGTTGGTGGGCCCGGCGAACTCCAGCCGCGCGCTGGTGATGGTGGCGTTGGCCGGGATGGCGACGTTGTTGAAGCGCAGACCGGTGTAGCTGGCCGTGGTGCTGCTGGCGTTCCCGAGGAAGATGGTGTTCCCGGTGGCGCTGAAAGTCGAGCCGTTTTCGTTGACGTCGTCCGACCCCAGGTTGATCTGGGCCTGAGCAGTGCCGACGATCGGGGTCGGCGTAGGCGACGGCGGCGGCGCGACGGTGATCGACACCACGGCCGGCGCGCTGACGGCCTGGCCGTCGCTGGCCGTGAATGTGAAGCTGTCCGGTCCGGCGTAGCCCGCGTCGGGCGTGTACGTCAGGCCGGGCGGCGTGCCGCTCAGTGTGCCGTGCGCGGGCGCGCTGGCGACGGCGTACGTGAGCGTGTCGCCGTCCACGTCGTTGGCCGTGAGCGTCAGCGCCGCCGGCGTATTCGCGCCCGTCGTCAGGGTCTGGGCCTGGGCCACCGGGGTGTCGTTGACGGGCGTCACGGTCAGGCTGATGGTGGCGACGTTGCTGTCGGCCAGGCCGTCGTTGGCGCGGAAGGTGAAGCTGTCTGGGCCGTGGTAGTCCGTGCCCGGCACGTAGGTGAGGTTGGGCGCGGCGCCGGCGAGGGTGCCGTGGGTTGGGCCGGCGACGACGCTGAAGGTCAGGGTGTTGGCCGGGACGTCCACATCGCTTGCGGCCAGCGTGATCGCCAGCGTGCCGTCCTCCCCGGTCGTCAACGCCTGATCGGCCGCCGTCGGGGCGGCGTTAACTTCGGTGACGGTGACGGTGATGGCCTCGCAGTCAGACAGGGCGCCATCGTTGACGCAGACGTCGAAGGTGTAAGTGTCCGGGCCCTGAGCCTCGCTCGGCGTCCAGACCAGGACGCCGGTGTTGGCGTCGATGGCGGCGTCGGCCGGGGCGCCGGTCAGGCTGAAGGTGAGCGGGTCGGGCGGCAGGTCCACATCATCGGCGGCGGCGCTGACCGTCAACGTCGCCAGTTCGGCTACGGACTGGCCGGCGAAGGCAGCGAGCACGGGCGCGTCGTTGACGGGCGTGACGGTGAGCGCCACCGTGGCGACGTTGCTGTCGGCCAGGCCGTCGTTAGCGCGGTAGGTGAAGGTGTCCGCGCCGTGGTAGTCCGCGGCGGGTGTGTAGGTGAACGAGCCGTCGGCGGCCAGGGTGAGCGTGCCGTGGCTCGGGCCGGTGACCAGGATCGCGGACACGATGTCGCCGTCCAGATCGCTGTCGTTGATCAGGACGCCGGGCGCGGCGAGGGTGAGGGCCGTGTCTTCGGTCGTGACGTAGGCGTTGTCCCCGGCCACGGGCGCGTCGTTGACGGGCGTGACGGTCAGGTTGACGGTGGCGACGTTCGAGCTCAGGTCGCCGTCATTGGCGCGATAGGTGAAGCTGTCGCTGCCGTTGAAG
>ERZ761602.2101-NODE-2101-length-32803-cov-5.151521_pt1 | contig 32803 bp, 36 predicted proteins | sample MGYA00512165_ERZ761602 | MGnify/ENA primary metagenome ERZ761602 (study PRJEB28899, sample SAMN02445085) | bioreactor sludge metagenome | biome: EBPR sludge; isolation source: Thorneside wastewater treatment plant | place: Australia: Brisbane, Thorneside...
GAACAGTTCGTCCGTAACAAGCCGCACATCAACGTCGGAACCATCGGTCACATCGACCATGGCAAGACGACGACGACGGCCGCGATCACGAAGGTGATGGCGGATACGTTCGGCGGCGAGGTGAAGTCGTACCACGACATCGCGAAGGGCGGCACGGTCCGCGACGCGACGAAGACGGTGACGATCGCGACTTCGCACGTGGAGTACCAGACGGCGAACCGCCACTACGCGCACGTCGACTGCCCCGGCCACGCCGACTACGTGAAGAACATGATCACGGGCGCGGCGCAGATGGACGGCGCGATCCTCGTGGTCTCGGCGGTGGACGGCCCGATGCCGCAGACGAAGGAGCACGTGCTCCTCGGCCGCCAGGTCGGCGTGCCGCGCATCGTCGTCTTCCTCAACAAGGTCGACATGGTCGACGACCCGGACCTCCTCGAGCTGGTCGAGATGGAAGTCCGCGAGCTCCTCAGCAAGTACGACTACGACGGCGACAACGCGCCGGTGTGCCCGGGCAGCGCGCTCAAGGCGCTCCAGGGTGACGCCGAGGGCGTGAAGTCGATCCAGAAGCTGATGGAAGCGGTCGACTCGTACATCCCGACGCCCGAGCGCGACATCGACAAGCCGTTCCTGATGGCGATCGAGGACGTGTTCTCGATCAAGGGCCGCGGCACGGTCGTCACGGGCCGCATCGAGCGTGGCAAGATCCACCCCGGCGACGAGGTCGAGATCCTCGGCTTCACGGCGCCGAAGAAGACGACCGTCACGGGCGTCGAGATGTTCCGCAAGCTCCTCCCCGAGGGCATCGCGGGCGACAACGTCGGCTGTCTGCTTCGCGGCATCGCGAAGGAAGACGTCGAGCGCGGCCAGGTCCTCGCGGCCCCCGGCTCGGTGAAGACGCACACGAAGTTCGAGGGCGAGGTCTACGTCCTCACGAAGGAGGAGGGCGGCCGTCACAAGCCGTTCTTCACGAACTACCGCCCGCAGTTCTACATGCGCACGACGGACGTGACCGGAACGATCGCCCTCCCCGAGGACGTGAAGATGGTCATGCCGGGCGACAACGTCCGCATCTCCGTCGAGCTCATCACGCCGGTCGCGATGGAAGAGAAGCAGCGCTTCGCCATCCGCGAGGGCGGCCGCACCGTCGGCGCCGGCGTCGTCTCCAAGATCCTCGGCTGAGGCCCACCATGAAGATCCGCATCAAGCTCAAGGCCTACGATCACCGTCTCCTCGACCAGTCGGCGACGGAGATCGTGGACACCGCCAAGCGCACCGGCGCTCGCGTCGCGGGGCCGATCCCGCTCCCGACGCGCATCAACAAGTACACGGTCCTTCGCGGCCCGCACATCGACAAGAAGTCGCGCGAGCAGTTCGAGGTCCGCACGCACAAGCGTCTCCTCGACATCCTCGAGCCCACGCAGGAGACGATCGAGTCGCTCTCCAAGCTCGATCTGTCGGCCGGCGTCGACGTCGAGATCAAGACGACCTGAACGGTCCGTCGAACCACGAACGGATAGGCACACCATGCCCAAGGCAACCGTCTACAACCTGAACCGCGACAGCGTCGGAGAGATCGATCTCTCGGACGACGTCTTCGGCGCCGACGTCAACGAGGGTCTCCTCTACGACGTGCTCAAGGCGCAGCTCGCTTCGAAGCGCGCCGGCACGCACGCGACGAAGAGCCGCAGCGAGGTCGCTGGCTCGACCCGCAAGCTCTACAAGCAGAAGGGCACCGGCCGCGCCCGTCACGGCGCCATCCGCGCGACGCAGTTCGTCGGCGGCGGCGTCCCGCACGGTCCGAAGCCCCGCGACTACTCCTACCGCCCGCCCCGCAAGATGCGCCTCGGCGCACTGAAGAGCGCGCTCTCGCTCAAGGTCAAGGAAGGCCGCCTCGTCATCGTCGACGACTTCACGCTTCCCGAGATCAAGACCAAGAAGCTCGCCCAGGTCCTTCAGACGCTGAACGTCGACAAGAGCGCGATCATCGTCGACGCGAAGGACAACGAGATGCTCCGCCTCTCGGCGCGCAACCTCCCGAGCCACTGCTTCCTGCCGCCCGAGGGTGTCAACCTCTACGACCTCCTCCGGCACGAGCACCTCGTTCTCACCAAGTCCGCCGTGGCCGCCCTCGAGGCGCGCTGCAAGGCCTGAACGGAATCCGGACATGCAGACCACCGACGTCATCAAGCGTCCGCTCATCCTCACGGAGAAGGGCAGCCGCCTCCGCGACGAGCAGAACCAGTACCTCTTCGAGGTCGACCTCCGAGCCAACAAGCACGACGTGAAGCGCGCCGTGGAAGAGCTCTTCTCCGTGAGCGTCGTCGACGTGAACACGCTCATCGTCCGCGGCAAGCCGAAGCGCATCGGCCGCCGCCGGCTCAAGACCCGCAACTGGAAGAAGGCGATGGTCACCCTCGGGGCTGACGATTCGATCGACTTCTTCGAGGGAGCCTGATCCCATGGCCATCAAGAAGTTCAAGCCCACGTCGGCGGCGCGCCGTTTCTACGAGGTCGCCGATCTCTCGGACCTCTCGAAGAAGCGCCCCGAGAAGGCGCTCGTCGAGAAGAAGTCGTCGAGCGGCGGTCGTAACCACCACGGGCGCATCACCTCGCGCTTCCGGGGCGGCGGACACAAGCGCCACTATCGCGTGATCGACTTCAAGCGCAGCAAGGTCGGCGTTCCCGCCATCGTCGCCGCGCTCGAGTACGATCCGAACCGCTCGGCGCGTCTCGCGCTGCTCCACTACACCGACGGCGAGAAGGCGTACATCCTCGCGCCGGACGGCCTCAAGGTCGGCGACCAGGTCCTCAGCTCGCGCAACGCGGACGTGAAGCCCGGCAACAGCATCACGCTGCGCTACCTGCCCCTCGGCACGATGATCCACAACATCGAGCTCAAGAAGGGCAAGGGCGGTCAGCTCGTGCGCTCGGCCGGCGTGTCCGCGCAGCTCATGGCGAAGGACGGCGACTACGCGCAGGTCCGACTTCCGAGCGGCGAGGTTCGCCTCGTCCACCTCGACTGCCGCGCGACGGTCGGTCAGGTGAGCAACGCGCAGCACGCGCGCGTCAGCCTCGGCAAGGCCGGCCGCAAGCGCTGGCTCGGACGCCGCCCCCACAACCGCGGCGTCGTCATGAACCCCGTCGATCACCCGATGGGTGGTGGTGAGGGTCGCACCTCGGGTGGTCGTCACCCGTGCTCGCCGTGGGGTCAGCTCGCCAAGGGCAAGAAGACCCGCACGAACAAGTCGACCAGCAAGTTCATCGTCCGCACGCGGAAGCAAAAGTAATGGCACGCTCGATTAAGAAGGGTCCCTTCGTCGACCTCCACCTCGCGACCAAGGTGGACAAGGCTCAGACGGCCGGTGACCGCAAGATGATCAAGACCTGGTCGCGCCGCTCGACCATCACGCCCGACTTCGTCGGCCTGACCTTCGCCGTCCACAACGGCAAGAAGTTCGTCACCGTGTTCGTCACCGAGAACATGGTGGGCCACAAGCTCGGCGAGTTCGCTCCGACCCGGACCTTCCACGGCCACCAGGCGGACAAGAAGGGCAAGAAGTAATCAGCCAATTGGTGTCACGCGGGCTCACTTCATCCTTGTGAGCTCGCGGACCCCATGCTAGATCCCGCGCCCTTTCGCCCAACCCTCGATTCCACGGGTTTTTCGACCCTTCCGCCCGGCTGGCGGACGTCCTGACGGACGCGAGAACGAGACGGCGGCGATTCGCGGGTCGAGGTACGACCATGGAAGCTACCGCCAAAGCCCGATTCCAGCGGATTTCGCCGCGCAAAGCCCGGACGGTCGTCGACCTGATCCGTGGCAAGAACGTCGCCGTCGCCCTCGACGAGCTGAAGTGGACGCCGAAGAGCGCCGCTCAGATCGTCGCCAAGGTTCTCGACAGCGCCGTCGCCAACGCTCGTCAGCAGGACGAGAGCGTCGACCTCGACGCGCTCATCGTGAAGACGGTGTTCGTCGACAAGGCCCCGAACCAGCACATGCGCCGCTGGCGCCCGCGGGCCATGGGCCGCGCGACGCGGATCCAGAAGGGCATGAGCCACATCACGATCGTCGTGGGCGAGCAGGAGTGAACGATGGGCCACAAGACCCACCCCTACGGTTTCCGCATCGGCGTCATCAAGCCGTGGAAGTCCAAGTGGTACCAGGACCGCAACTACGCGGCGTGGCTCCACGAGGACCTTCGGCTGAAGAAGTACATTCGCGACAAGTTCAGCCACGCGGGCATCGCCGACATCGAGATCGAGCGCGCGGCGAGCAACGTCCGCGTGATCATCTACACGTCGCGCCCCGGCATCATCATCGGTAAGGGCGGCAGCGGCGTTCAGCAGCTCCAGGCCGACCTCCAGCGTCTGACCAAGTCGGACCTGATGCCGCCGGACATCCAGGAAGTCCGCAAGGCGGAGACGAACTCCCAGCTCGTCGCCGAGAGCATCGCGACCCAGCTCGAGCGCCGCGTGGCGTTCCGCCGCGCGATGAAGAAGGCCGTCCAGACCGCGATGAAGTTCGGCGTGAAGGGCATCCGCGTCGAGGCGACGGGTCGCCTCGGTGGCGCGGAGATCGCCCGCCGCGAGTGGTACCGCGAAGGTCGCGTTCCGCTCCACACGCTCCGCGCGGACATCGACTACGCGACCGCGACCGCGAAGACCACCGCCGGCACCGTCGGCCTGAAGGTGTGGATCTTCAAGGGCGAGGTCATGCCCCAGGTTCGTCGCCCGGGCGTCGCCCCGCGCGCCGGCCGCTGATTTCGCGAGGAAGCCATGCTTCAGCCCAAGCGAACCAAGTTCCGCAAGCAGTTCAAAGGCCGGATGACCGGCAAGGCCTACCGCGGCAGCGACGTCTCTTTCGGAGATTTCGCGCTGCAGGTCACCGAGTCTGGTCGCGTTTCGGCGCGCCAGATCGAAGCGGCCCGTATGGCCATCCAGCGCACCGTCAAGCGCCAAGGCAAGCTCTTCATTCGCGTTTTCCCGGACAAGCCGGTCTCGAAGAAGCCTCTCGAGACTCGAATGGGTAAGGGAAAGGGCTCCGTGGAGCTCTGGGTCGCGGTCGTGAAGGCCGGCAAGGTGCTCTACGAGATCGAAGGCGTCCCGGAGGACATGGCGCGCGAGGCGTTCCGCATCGCTGGCCACAAGCTCCCGGTCCCCACCCAGTTCATGAAGCGGAGTGAGCAGCTGTGAAGGCCAACGACATCCGTGAGCGCACCACGGAAGAGCTCCGCGAGCTCGAGAAGGAGCTTTCCAAGAAGCTCTGGAAGGCGCGCTTCGACAACCACACGAACCAACTCGACGACACGAGCGAGATCCCCAAGATCCGCCGCGACATCGCTCGGGTGAAGACCATCCTCGTCGAGCGCGCGAAGCAGTCCGCTTCCGCGTCGGAGTGAGCTGAGCCATGTCCGAAGAGCAAAAGCAGGACGCAACCGAGGGCCGTGGGCGGGCCCGTCGTCTCGTGGGCCGCGTGGTCAACGACACGAACAACCCCGCGCGCGCGAAGAAGACGATCTCCGTCGAGGTGATCCGTCGCTTCCGCGACCCGTTCTACGGGAAGTACGTCAAGCAGAAGAAGAAGTACCACGCGCACGACGAGCGCGAGGAGGCCCGCAAGGGCGACTTGGTCTCGATCAAGTCGTGTCGGCCCAAGAGCGCCACCAAGCGGTGGGAGCTCGCCAAGGTTCTCGAGCGGCCCCCGGAGGTGTGACGTGATTCAGATGGAATCGGTTCTCGACGTCGCGGACAACAGCGGCGCGAAGAAGGTGGCCTGCATCAAGGTCCTCGGCGGCTCGCGCCGTCGCTACGCCGGACTCGGCGACGTCATCGTCGTCGCCGTCCAAGAGGCGCTCCCCACGGCCCGCGTGAAGAAGGGCGACGTCGCCCGCGCGGTGATCGTCCGGACGCGTCGCGAGTATCAGCGTGCCGACGGCACGTACATCAAGTTCGACACGAACAGCGCCGTCCTCGTCAACAAGGACAACGAGCCGATCGGAACGCGCATCTTCGGGCCGGTGGCTCGTGAGCTCCGCGCGAAGAAGTTCATGAAGATCGTCTCGCTCGCGCCCGAGGTGGTGTGATGGGCAACCGTTTGAAGAAGGACGACCTCGTGCAGGTCGTCGCCGGTCGCGACAAGGGCAAGCAGGGTCGCATCCTCAAGGTCCTCGAAGAGGGCCGCGTTCTCGTCGAAGGCGTGAACGTGATGAAGCGGCACCAGAGCCCGAAGAAGTTCAAGGAAGCCGGGATCATCGAGAAGGAAGCGCCGATCGACGCCTCCAACGTGATGATCGTCGACCCGCAGACGAACACGCCGACGCGCGTTCGTGCGGGCGAGAAGGACGGCAAGAAGGTCCGCGTCGCCGTGAAGAGCGGCGCGGTCCTCGACTGAAACCAACTCAGGCGAGGTCGATCGTCGATCTCGCCCCGGCCCATCCAGGGCGGAAGCATCGCGACGGATCCTTCGGCACGTCACCTCGGTGGCGGCCAGGGCTCGAAGGGGCTCGAAAGGGTCCGTCGCTTCGGTTCTCCCGCGGCGCCTGGATGTAACCCGGAGAAGAAGCAATGACCCAGCAAGTACCCCGTTTGAAGAAGATGTACCACGACGAGGTCGTGGGCGGCCTGATGAAGGAGTTCCAGTACGCGAACCCCATGCAGGTGCCCCGGCTCCAGAAGATCGTGGTGAACATGGGCCTCGGTGAGGCCGTCGCGAACGCCAAGATCATCGAGTCGGCCCAGGTCGAGCTCGGCGCGATCACCGGTCAGAAGCCGGTCGTCACGAAGGCGCGCAAGTCGATCGCCGGCTTCAAGCTCCGCCAGGGCATGCCGATCGGCGTGATGGTGACGCTCCGCCAGGATCGCATGTGGGAGTTCCTCGACCGCCTCGTCACCTTCGCGCTCCCGCGCACTCGTGACTTCAAGGGCGTCAGCCCCAAGGCGTTCGACGGCCGCGGCAACTACACGCTCGGCATTCGCGAGCAGATCATCTTCCCCGAGATCGACTACGACAAGGTCGACAAGATCAAGGGCATGAACATCTCGTTCGTCACCACGGCCACGACGGATGAGCAGGCGCGCGCTCTACTCCGCGGCCTTGGAATGCCGTTCCGGAAGTGAGTCGAGGTTTTTCGCCATGATGACCGATCCCATCGCCGACATGCTGACGCGCCTGCGCAACGCTTCGCTCGCGAAGTTGGACCGCGCGGAGATCCCGCTCAGCAAGCTCAAGCTCAGCATCGCCAAGATCCTCAAGGAAGAGGGTTACGTCACCGACTACGAGGTCGGTGAAAAGACGATCACCGTGTTCCTCCGATACGGCCGCGGCCGCGCGGGCGCCATCGTCGGCATCCGCCGCAGCAGCCGCCCGGGTCGCCGTCTCTACGTGGGCAGCGACAAGGTCCCGACCGTGCACAACGGCCTCGGGATCGCGATTCTCTCGACGTCCTCGGGCGTCATGACCGACCGCGACGCGCGCGCCAAGGGCGTGGGCGGCGAGGTGATCTGCGAGGTTTGGTGATGGCTACCGAACAGGCACAGCAGAAGCAGTCCCGCAACGGCAAGAAGCCGGTGACGATCCCGAAGGGCGTCACGGTCGCCGTCGACGGTGGCAAGCTGACCGTCAAGGGCAGCAAGGGTGAGGTCGTTCGCGTCCTCCGCCCCGAGGTCGTCCTCGAGCAGAAGGACGGCACGGTCACGGTCGCTCCCGCCGAGGGCAGCGGCAAGTTCGGCACGCAGTACCAGGGTCTGACCCGCGCGCTGCTCCAGAACATGGTCACGGGCGTCAGCGAGGGTTACAAGGTCTCGCTCGACTTCCGCGGCGTCGGTTACCGCGCGGAGTTCAACAACGGCATCCTCAAGATGACCGTCGGACTCTCGCACCAGCCGGAGCTCCCGATCCCGCCGGTCGTGTCGGTCAAGGTCGAGCAGATCGACATGGCGGGCACGAAGTTCCCCCGCGTCCACCTCGAGTCGGTGGACAAGGATCTCCTGGGTCAGGTTGCGGCGCACATCCGCTCGCAGCGGCCCCCCGAGCCCTACAAGGGCAAGGGTGTTCGTTACACCGGTGAGAAGATCCGCGAAAAGGCGGGCAAGTCCGGGAAGAAGTGAGGTAGGCGCCATGGATACGAACGTCACCGGCCGCGCCCGCCGCAAGCGGCGCATCCGCAAGAAGGTCTTCGGCACGGGCGAGCGCCCGCGTCTCTCGGTCTTCCGCAGCGCGAAGCACATCTACGCGCAGGTCATCGACGACACGACGGGCAAGACGCTCGTGTCGACGTCGACCACCACGAAGGGCTTCGGCATCGACGGCGACAAGACCGCCGAGGCGAAGGCCATCGGCGTCGCCATCGCGAAGGCCGCGGTCGAGCAGGGCATCGAGAAGGTCGTCTTCGACCGCAACGGCTACATCTACCACGGTCGCGTCAAGGCGCTGGCCGACGGGGCCCGCGAAGGCGGCCTGAACTTCTGAGGACGCGATGGCTTACCAAGACGCCAACATCGACGCGAGTCAGCTCGAGGACCTCACCGAGCGCGTCATCTACATCAACCGAGTCGCCAAGGTCGTGAAGGGCGGCAAGCGCTTCAGCTTCTCGGCGCTCGTCGTCGTCGGCGACGGCAAGGGTCACGTCGGGGTCGGCCTCGGCAAGGCCAACGAAGTCCCGGACGCGATCCGCAAGGGCAACGAGCAGGCGAAGAAGGCGCTCTTCCGCGTCCCCCTCGTCGGCCGCACGATCCCGCACACGGTGCACGGTCACTCGGGCGCCGGTCGCGTGTTCCTCCGCCCCGCGTCGAACGGCACCGGCGTGATCGCCGGCGGCGCGATGCGCGCGGTGCTCGAAGCGGCGGGCGTCAAGGACGTCCTCGCGAAGATCATCGGCACCACGAACCCGCACAACGTCCTCGGCGCGACGGTCGATGCGCTTCGCCAGCTCGAGGACATCGGCATGGTCTCGGCCCGCCGCGGCAAGGACCTCCAAGAAGAGGTGAAGGCGTGAGCTCCTCGGCGAAGCTGAAGGTCACCCAGATCAAGAGCACGATCGGGCGGCCGGAGAAGCAGGAAAAGATCCTCGTGGGCCTCGGCCTTCGTGGGCTCCACCGCAGCGTCGTCGTGGACAACACGCCGGCGTTCCGCGGGATGATCAAGAAGGTGCTCCACCTCGTGACGGTGGAGGAGGTCGCCGGCTGAGCCGGCGATCGAAGGAACAGTCCCATGGCTGACGAAGAGACGTACGTCCCCATCCTCTCGCGGCTCTCGCCGCCGGCGGGTGCGGTCAAGAAGAAGAAGCGCAAGGGTCGCGGCATCGGCTCGGGCCTCGGCAAGACCGCGGGCAAGGGCATGAAGGGCCAGAAGGCCCGTCACGGCAACAACTTCGGGAAGATCGGCTTCGAGGGTGGTCAGACGCCGCTCTTCCGCCGCCTCCCGAAGCGTGGCTTCAAGAACACGCTCGCGAAGACCGTCGCCGTCTTCAACGTCGACGAGCTCGCGGCGCGTTTCGACGCCGGCGCCACGGTCGACGTCGAGGCCCTCAAGTCGACCGGCCTGCTCAAGCGCGCCGTCGACGTGGTGAAGGTCCTCGGCAACGGCGAGATCGACAAGGCCCTCACGATCAAGCTCCACGCGTTCAGCGCGAGCGCGAAGGAGAAGATCGAGAAGGCCGGCGGGACCGTCGAGGTCCTCGCCTGAGCCAGACGGGGCCCGCCGATCGACTCGGCGGGCCTCCTGCTTCGGGCCGACGCACGCGAGCGATCCTCGCGAAACCCGGCCCCATTCGACCGTCCTTCGGGGAGGCTGCGTGCCTCCCGGTCGCGACGAGATGGAGCGCGCACGTGATCGCGTGCGCGCCGCTCGATTCGCGGCTATGTGGTGAGCCCTCATGAGCGCCCTCGCGAACATCGCCAAGATTCCGGAGCTCCGTCGGCGGATCCTCTTCACGCTGGCGATGCTGGCCGTCTATCGGGTCGGCATCTTCGTCACCACGCCCGGTGTGAACCGGAACGTGATGCGGAAGGTGGTCCAGAACCAGTCCGGCACCTTCCTCGGCATGTTCAACTTGTTCAGCGGAGGAGCGCTCGAGCAGCTCTCGATCTTCGCTTTGAACATCATGCCGTACGTGTCCGCGAGCATCATCCTCTCGCTGATGAGCGTGGTGGTGAAGCCGCTCGAAGAGCTCCGCAAGGAAGGCGAAGCGGGCCAGCGGAAGATCAACCAGTACACGCGCTACGGCACGATCCTGCTCAGCATCGTGCAGGGCTTCGGCATCGCGATGTACCTCGAGGGCCTCAACGGCTCGGCCGAGTCCGGAGGCGCCGACGTCGTCGCGGATCCGGGCTGGGGCTTCCGCTTGATGACCGTGCTCGCGCTCACCACCGGCACCGCGTTCCTGATGTGGCTCGGCGAGCAGATCACCGAGCGCGGCATCGGCAACGGCATCTCGCTGATCATCTTCGCGGGCATCGTCGCGGGCCTCCCCGACGCGCTCTTCCAGACGATCGCGCTCGTGGAGAACGAGCAGCTCCTCCCGATCGATCTCCTCATGATCGTCGCCATCGCGACGGGCGTGACCGCGACCATCGTGTTCTTCGAGCGCGCCCAGCGCCGCATCCCGATCACCTACGCCAAGCGCATGGTCGGTCGGACGATGTTCGGCGGCCAGCGCTCGCACCTCCCGCTCCGCGTGAACATGGCCGGCGTCATCCCGCCGATCTTCACGTCGTCGCTGTTGATGTTCCCGATGACCCTCGCGAACCTCGGCGTGCCGGGCATGACGTGGCTCAACAACCACCTGCAGCCCTCCGGCCCGAACGCGTGGATCTACCTCGTGGTCTTCGCGGGTCTGACCATCTTCTTCTGCTTCTTCTACACCGCGGTCACGATTCAGCCCGTCGACATGGCGGAGAACCTCAAGAAGCAGAACGCCTTCATCCCGCAGGTCCGCCCGGGCAAGGCGACGGCGGATTACATCGACCGCGTGCTCACGCGCATCACGGTCGGTGGCGCGGCGTACGTCGCGGCGGTCTGCACCGTGCCGACGCTTCTGCAGTCCGAGTTCCAGGTTCCGTTCTACTTCGGCGGCACCTCGCTCATGATCGTGGTCGGCGTCGCGCTCGACACCGCGCAGCAGGTCGAGTCGCACCTCATCACGCGCCACTACGAAGGCCTCACCGGACCGACCGGCCCGCGCATCCGCGCTCGACGGAGCTGAGTGATCATGGACCTCGTTCTCTTCGGACCGCCCGGCGCAGGGAAGGGCACGCAGGCTCAGCGCCTCGTCGAGCTCCTCGGCGTCCCGCAGATCTCGACCGGCGATCTCATGCGCGCCGAGCGGAAGGCGGGCACGGAGCTCGGGAAGAAGTTCGACGAGTACATGTCCAAGGGACAGCTCGTGCCGGATTCGCTGGTGATCGACCTCTTCGCGGATCGGCTCGGCAAGCCGGACGCCGCGAAGGGCGCGATCTTCGACGGATTCCCGCGCACTCAGGCGCAGGCCCAAGCGCTCGACGACTTGCTGGCGCGCCTCGGGCGTTCGATCCACAAGGTCGTCGTGATCGATCTCGCGGTGGAGGACATCCTCGACCGCATCACCGGCCGACGTGTCGATCCTGCCACTGGACAGGTCTATCACGTCCGCTATAATCCGCCCCCCCCGGGGATCACGGTCGAACAGCGGAAGGACGACACCGAAGAGGTCGTTCGGACGCGGGACCAGAGCTACCGGCGGGACACCGAGCCCGTGCTCCCCTACTACGAGAAGCGCGGGCTGGTCGCACGAGTCGACGGGCTCGGCGAGTTGGACGAAATCACCCAGAGGATTCGAGAAGCGATTGGGGCATGACCGGGAAAGACGGCGTGGCCCGGTCGGCGGGTTCAGCCGCCGACATCGAGGGAACGGTCCAAGAGACGTTGCCCAAGATGCTCTTCCGAGTGCGGTTGGACGACGGCACCGAAGTTCGAGCCGGCCTCACGTCGCAGGCCAAGCGGGTGACGGTGAAGCTGCTCCCGGGTGACCGAGTTCGCGTGAGCCTCTCGAGCTACGACCCCTCTCGCGGTCGAATCCTCACGAAGCTCTGAAGATGTTTTCCCCCCCTTCGGGCGGGGCGCTGGAACGAAGAAGGCAAAGAGTCATGGCACGCATCGCAGGCGTCGATCTCCCCGGCCGGAAGCACACGGTCATCGCGCTGCAGTACATCTACGGCATCGGTCCGGACCGCGCGAAGCGCATCTGCGAGCTCACGGGCATCCCCGAGAGCAAGAAGGCGGACGACCTGGACGACGCCGAGGTCCGCAAGATCCGCGAGACCATCGACCAGCACTTCAAGGTCGAGGGTGACCTCCGCCGCGAGGTGACGCTGCACATCAAGCGCCTCATGGATCTCGGCTGCTACCGCGGCCTCCGCCACCGCCGTGGTCTCCCGGTCCGTGGCCAGCGCACGCACACCAACGCGCGTACCCGCAAGGGCCCGCGTCGTGGCGCGCCCACCCGCAAGAAGTGATTCGACGGCGACCGGAGTAAGACGACATGGCCAAGGCAAAGACGACGGCGGCGGCGGGTGCGAAGACCGCGCGCGGCAAGAAGAAGGTCAAGAAGACCGTCACGAGCGGCATCGCTCACATTCAGAGCACCTTCAACAACACGATCGTCACGATCACGGACCTGAGCGGCAACGCGGTGTCCTGGTCGAGCGCGGGCGCGAAGGGCTTCAAGGGCTCGCGCAAGAGCACGCCGTTCGCGGCGCAGCTCGCGGCGGAGGACGCGGGTCGCAAGGCCGCCGACCTCGGCATGAACACCGTGGCGATCTTCGTGAAGGGCCCCGGCGCCGGTCGCGAGTCCGCGCTGCGTGGTTTCCAGAACGTCGGCATGCGCGTCACGCTCATCCGCGACGTCACGCCGATCCCGCACAACGGCTGCCGCCCGCCGAAGCGCCGCCGCGTCTGAGCCTGCGTGGGCACCGCGTCGAGACGACGTCGGTGCCCTTCGCACGCGAGCGCTCGCGCCGCTTCCTGCTTGCTCGCCTCGACGCGAGCCCGACGTCGGGAGCTTTCTTGCTCTCTCACACGTCGACACCGAGAATCTTCGCCGATTGAAACGCGGCTACCGAGGGGGAATATGGTCCCTCGGAGTTGCTAGGAGAGCGATTGAATGAGCACCCCGACCCTCGTCGCACGCAACTGGCGTGAGCTGATCCGTCCGAAGTCCGTTCCCGTCGAGCAGGACTCGCTGACCGGTACGTACGGCAAGTTCGTGTGTGAGCCGCTCGAGCGCGGCTTCGGTCTCACGATCGGAAACTCGCTCCGCCGCGTGTTGCTCTCGTCGCTTCAGGGCGCCGCGATCACGGCCGTCAAGATCGACGGCGCGCTCCACGAGTTCACCTCCGTCCCCGACGTCGTCGAGGACGTGACGGAGATCATCCTGAACCTCAAGGAAGTCGTCGTGAAGACGCACTCGGCCAAGACCCAGGTCGTGCGCATCGACAAGGAAGGCCCCTGCGAGGTCAAGGCCGGCGACATCCAGACCAACGATCAGATCGAGATCCTCAACCCGGATCACGTGATCTGCACGGTCGCCAAGGGCGGCCGCTTCTCGGCGGAGCTCACGATCAACGTGGGCCGCGGCTACGTGGCCGCCGAGCGCAACAAGACGCCCGGCATGAGCATCGGCACGGTGCCCATCGACGCGCTCTTCTCGCCGATCCGCAAGGTCAACTACACGGTGACCAACGCCCGTGTCGGTCAGCAGACCGACTACGACAAGCTCACCCTCGAGGTCTGGACCAACGGCGCGGTCCACCCGCAGGACGCGGTCGCGTTCGCGGCGAAGATCCTCAAGGACCAGCTCACGATCTTCATCAACTTCGAGGAAGAGGAAGATCCGGTCGAGTTCGAGGAGGAGGAGGAGCCCCTCAACGAGAACCTCTTCCGCTCCGTGGAAGAGCTCGAGCTCTCGGTTCGCTCGGCGAACTGCCTCCAGAACGCGAACATCCACCTCATCGGCGAGCTCGTCCAGAAGACGGAAGCCGAGATGCTGAAGACGAAGAACTTCGGCCGGAAGTCGCTCAAGGAGATCAAGGAGATCCTGGCCGACATGGGCCTGTCGCTCGGCATGAAGATCGACAGCTGGCCCGGCATGCTGGAGCGCTGGAAGCAGCAGCAGGCGACCGCCTGAGCCCCCGAGGCGCCTCGAGTCCACGTGACCGAGGCGCCGTCCTCCGCCCTCTCGCGAAGAGGGCCACGAATCTGAGAATCAACCCGCGGCGAGGCCGCGGCCCGGAAGAGAGTCGGCGGCTGACCCCGCCGACCCGGTTGGCAGAGTCGGCGGAGCGCGCCGACGGAGTAGGACGATGCGACACCTCAAGGCTGGCCGGAAGTTCGGCCGTAACACCTCTCACCGCCGCGCGATGTTTCGCAACCTCGCGGGCAACCTCGTCCTGCACGAGCGCATCCGCACCACGGACGCGAAGGCCAAGGAGCTCCGCCGCATCGTGGAGCGTCTGATCTCGCGCGCCGTGCGCCTCGGTGACGACCTCACGGTCGACATCGGTCGCATCACGGACGACGCCGAGCGTCAGCGCGTGATCGGCGCCCGCGTCCACGCACAGCGCGAGGTCGCGAAGTTCCTTCCGAAGACGATGGCGAAGACCATCGACGAGGCGACCGCCGAAGAGGTCGATCTCGTGTGGAAGCTCTTCCACGAGATCGCGCCGCGCTACGTCGGCCGCGCCAAGGAAGGCAAGGGCGGTGGCTACACGCGCATCGTCAAGCTCCAGCGCCGCAAGGGCGACGGCGCGCCGATCTCGGTGATCGAGCTCGTGGGCAGCGAGAAGTCGGCCGTGGTCGACGAGCCGGCCGAAGAAGCCGCCGCCGCCGACGAATGAGCGCGATCGCGCTCCCGAGTGGGCCCGTCGGATTGCCGGCGGGCTCTCTTCGTTCCGTCGGCTCCGGAGTCGGTCGCGGTCGCCGTGTGCGGCGCGGATTCCGAGTGGACGCGGGTGGCTTCGACGCGCGAGGGTTCGAGCTCGTCACGCCACGCGTGACACGCGCGTCTCATCTCTCGAGTCGTCTCTTCTCTCGAGGTGTTCGTGAATCGTGGTGAAGCCGTTCGATTGGCCGAGGTGCTGCGCGAGGAATGCACGCGCGCGATGGCGCAGATGCGCATCCCGCGGCACCCGAAGCCGTACTTCCTCAGCTACCTCGTGCGCCACGACGAGGAGCACCGCGTCGAGGCGAAGTTCGGCGCGCTCACGATGGACTTCCACGAGGTCCGGCGGAGCTGCTACGCGGACGTGCGGGTGGGCTCGTACCGCCGCGACCAGGTGAAGAGCGGCGGGCTGCGCGAGGAGATCAACGAGCTCGAGTCCAACGAGCTCGTGCGCTTACCGATCGCGGGCAGCGACGACGGGCTGCGCTTCGCGCTCTGGCGACTGACGGAAGCGAAGTTCCGCGAGGCCTGCGACGACTTCCTGCACAAGCGCGCGGTGGAGCTGAACTTTCGCGACGAGCACGCCGCGATCCCGAGCTTCGAGAAGCGCGACGCGATCGACGACGTGCGCTTCGGGAAGCTGCCGGCGTTCGATCGCGAAGCCGCGATGCAGCTCGTGTTGAAGGCGAGCGCGGCGCTGAAGCCGCTGCCCTTCGTGCGCGACGCCCACGTGCGGATGAGTGCGATCAACGCGGTGCGAGTGTTCGTGAGCTCGGAGGGCACGCGGCTCGTGCACACGAAGCCGTACCGCGTGGTGGAGCTGCACTTCTGGTATCTGTCACCGGAGGGCATCGGCTTCCCGCAAACCAAGACGTGGTTCGTCACGGATGAGCGCGAGCTGCCGGACGTCGCGGCGGTGAAGGCGGAGGCGCTGCGGCTGCACAAGCGCGCGGCCGCGCTCGCGAAGGCGCCGGTGTTGCGCGCGTTCTCGGGCCCGGTGTTGCTCGATCCGAAGCCGGCCGGGCTGCTCATCCACGAGGCGGTGGGGCACCGACTCGAAGGAAACCGTCTCTTGTCGGAGGGCGAAGGGCAGACGTTCCGCGACGCGGTGGGGGAAGAGATCGTCCTGCCGGGGCTCTCGCTGCGCGACGATCCGACGCTGCAGCGCTTCGAGGGGCAGTCGCTCGTCGGGGCGTACGCGTACGACGACGAGGGGGTGCCTTCGCAGTCGGCGACGCTCATTCAAGACGGAGTGCTCGCGGGCTTCCTCACCGGCCGAACGCCGCTTTCAAAGCGGCACCGCAGCAACGGGCACGGGCGCGCGGCGTATCACCAGCGACCGGTCAGCCGCATGGGCGTGACGATCGTCGAGACGCCGCACGGGCTCTCGGACGATGAGCTCTGGCACCTGTTCTTGGCCGAGATTCAAAGGCAGAACGTGCCCTACGGAATCCGGATTCTCGACGCGTACGGCGGAGAAACGACGACCGAGAGCTACGACTTCCAGGCGTTCCTCGGCGAGATCGATCTGGCGGCGCGCGTGTACCCGGACGGGCGGCAGGAGCTCGTGCGGGGCGTGGACTTCGTGGGGACGCCGCTCAACGCGATCGGCGGCATCGTGGCGGCGAGCAAGCGGCGCGAGGTCGACAACTCGTGGTGCGGCGCGGAGAGCGGCTACGTGCCGGTCACGACGATCGCGCCCGCGCTGCTGGTCGAAGAGCTCGAGCTGCAGGCGAAGCCGCAGCGCCCGATGACGCCCTACGCGTACCCGGTGCCGTGGGAGGCGAAGGGCTGAGGCGAACGCGGGTGATCGGTCGCTGCCTCTCGGGCTGCACGGCACCGGTCGAACCGCGCGTTTGACGGTGCTCCCCGAGTGTCGTAACCGCGGTAGACGATGTTCTTCCCCTGCGCGTGTTGTTCGACTCCCACGTCGATCTCCGCGCTTCACGCGTGGGTCTACGACCACCCCGTGTGCAGCGCGGAGTGTCTGGCGCGCGGCGAAAACCACGGATTGTTCCCCGCACCACCGTCGCGCGAGGAAGCGTTTACGCGCGTGACCGGCGCGATCGATCGCACGTACGCGTGTCTGCTCGAGTGTGGTCGAGGAGAAGTCGCGCTGGGACAAGCCCTCCGAGCTCATGCGACGGACGCCGCGGTCGTCGGCTTCGTGGCATCGGGCGTGGCGGGTCCGCTCGGTCGCGCCTTCGCGGGCGCGGCGGTCGAGGACCGGTTGGAGCGCTGGATCGCGCACCAAGAGGACGCGCTCTGGACGCTCCAGCAAGAGCTCTCGACTCTGATCCGTTCGCTCATGATGCTGCACGGCCTCGGGTACCCGGTCGTGCCGAAGATGACGCCCCTCGTCACCGACTTCGCCAACTTCGAATCGGTCGGAGCCGAAGAGTTGGTGGCGCAGCTCCACGCTCTTCGCGCGCTGATCGAGGACCTCGGGCGCGAGGTGCACGTGTGGCTTCGCGCAACGTGATGCGAGGGGTCAGACTCGGACGACCTCGACCGGGGTTCCGTTGAGCACGGCGGTGCCGGTGAGGGCGTCGAGGGCGCGGTCGTCGGTGAGGTCGTTGAGGCTCACGCCGGGTTGTTCGGCGGCGACGCGGAGCTTCGCGCCGGCGCGGTGGTGGCCGAAGCCGTGGGGGAGGCTCACCACCCCCGGCATCACGTCGTCGGTGAGCTCGACCTTCACCTCGACTTGGCCGACGCGGGAGCGGACTCGCACGGTGGCGCCGTGCTCGATCTGGCGGGTCTTCGCGTCGTCGGGGTGCATGAGGAGCGTGCAGCGGTCGCGGCCCTTCATGAGCTGCGGCGCGTTGTGCATCCAACTGTTGTTGCTGCGGAGCTGACGCCGGCCGATGAGGCGGAGCGTCTCCGTACGCGCGAGCTCGTCCTCGCGGGCGTCCAGGCGCGGGAGATCGGCGACGAGGATCGCGGGCGCGAGGTCGACGTAGCGGCGCCCGTCGCGCTTCGGGAGGCGCTCGGGCATCGTGGGGCGCAGCGGTCCGAGGTCGAGGCCGTGGGGCGCCTGCTCCAGCTTCGCGAGCGAGAGGTCGCCGCTCGAGCGCTCGAGGCCCTTGGCGCCGAGGGTGTAGCCGGCGACGCCGCGTCCGTAGGGGCCCGCGCGCAGGCCGACGTCGACGACGCGTTTGGCGCCGAGGCGACGCAGCACCGAGGCTTGGACGGCGCGCTGAGAGAAGCGACCGCGGCGCGTCTCGATCGCTTCGAGGAGCGCGGAGAGGATCTGCCCGTCGTCGCGCTCGTGGGGCTCGCGCGGGAGCGCGGCGGGCGACCACTTCGCCGTGTTTCGCACCGCGACGGCGTGGAAGACCATGTCGTAGTGATCGCGCTGCAGGGGCGAGACCGGCGGCAGGATCAGGTGCGCGTGGCGCGTGGTCTCGTTCACGAAGGGATCGACCGAGACCATGAACTCGAGCTCCGCGAGGCCCTTCTCGAGCTGCGCGCCGTTCGGCGTCGAGAGCACGGGGTTGCCGCAGATCGTGAGGAGGCCGCGGATGCGTCCGTCGCCGGGGGTGAGGATCTCTTCGGCCAGACACGCGACCGGGAGCTCGCCGCCGAACTCGGGCAGACCGCGCACGCGGCTCTTCCAGCGGCCGAAGCTGCCGCGTCCGATGCCGACGCCCGCGCCGCCGCGGATGACGTCGACCGCCGGCTCGGGGAACATCACGCCGCCCGGCTCGTCGAAGTGTCCGGTGACGACGTTGAGCGCGAGGATCGCCCACGCCGCGAGGCCGCCCATCTCCTGGACACAGGCGCCGACGCGGCCGTAGATCAAACCGTGTTTTGCGGATGCGAGCTCGTGGGACAAACGTCGAATCGTCTCGGCCGGCACGCCGCTGACGCGCTCCGCGCGCTCGGGAGGGAACGCCTTGGTCACCGCCTCGAGCACGTCGAGACGCTCGACGTGGGGCGTCATCTTGCCGAGCTTCACGAGACCCTCGGCGAAGATCACGTGGAGCATCGCCAGCAGGACCCAGGCGTCGGTGCCGGGGCGGACGAAGACGTGCTCGTCCGCGCTCTTGGCCGACTCGGTGCGGCGCGGATCGACGTAGACCACGCGGCCGCCGCGATCGCGGATCGCGCGCAGGCGTCCACGCACGTCGCCGGCGGTCATGATGCTGCCGTTGCTGGCGAGGGGGTTCGCGCCGAAGGCGAGGAAGAAGTCGGTGCGGTCGAGGTCCGGGATCGGGAAGAGGAGCTGGTGCCCGAGCGCGAAGTAGCTCGCGAACATGTGGGGGAGCTGGTCGACGCTGGTCGCGCTGAACCGGTTCTTCGTGCGCAGCGACTTGAGCACGAGCGGCGCGAAGACGATCGCGCCGAGGTTGTGGGCGGTGGGGTTGCCGAGGTAGGCGCCGAACGCGTCGCGCCCGTGTTTGGCTTGGACCTCCGCGATGCGATCGGCCGCGAACGCGATCGCGTCGTCCCACTCCATCGGCTCCCAGCGATCGCCGACGCGTCGCATCGGGCGGCGGAGGCGATCGGGATCTTCGTGGAGATCCTTCAGCGCGAACGCCTTCGGGCAGACGTGGCCGCGGCTGAAGGGATCACGCTCGTCGCCGCGGATGGCGATCACGCGCTCCCGATCGACGTCGACCTCGATGCCACACATCGCCTCGCAGAGAGGACACGAGCCGTGCACGGTGCGCATCCGGGGAGGATGCCGCTCCGACGGCGCGAGTGGCAATCACGGCGCGCATCGCGATGCGTTCGGTGGATGCGTTGGGGTCGATGTCTTCGTCGCGCTCACCACGGTCGACGGTCGGTGACCCAAAGCGCTCGACGACTCGCCCCGACGCCAAAACGAATCCGTGCGGCGCTCGCCGTCACCGTCGTGGTCGTCGGTTCGCCCCGGTCGGTCGCGCCACGAGGAACGGTTCGTCACGGGCTCATTGGAAGTTTTGAATCGCCCAAACCTCACCACCATCCGTGGTGTGAAAGCCACAAGCCACACGCGAGTGGGCGGGGTTGGTCATGTTGATGTAGTGGCCGTGCTCGATGAAGGGCTCACCGGGGCCTTCGTCCCACATCTGCTGGAGGCAGCCGCCGATCACTTGCGGAACCGAGCCCCAGCCCGGGCACTCGTTCTGGCCACGACCCCCGGGGCTGCAGATGCCGTCGCGGAATCCGCCGTGAGGACCGGCGCCGTTCGCGTCGTACTCCGCGTGCTCGTCGGCGCAGGCTTCGCCTTCGGTCCACCGCGTGAGCGGGGGGAGGCATTGGCACTCCCAGCGGAGCTGGTTGATGCGGCGGACGCAGTCTTCGTAGGGATCGCCCGTCGAAGGGAGCGGCTCGGGCCGGCAGCCCGCGATCGGGAGCTCCAGTGGACCGCCCTCGCAACCCTCGGGGGTGCCAGCGTCCACGGAAGCACCCGAATCCATTTCGGAAAATCCTGCATCGGTGCCAGCACCCGCATCCGGGGGGCGACCCGCGTCGGCGCGGCCCGCGTCGCGGCCGGAGCTCGACGCCATTCCGTCTCCGCAACCCCACCCGAACGCACACACCAAGGCCAACGACGCCTGGATTGCTCGCATGACGATGCGCTGGAGCAACGGGTGAACCACCGAAAACCCCAATGATTTCTGCGACGATTCGGGGGACGCGGCCCCCAGCCCGGAAATCGGTGGGTCAGACCCGTTCATGGAGTGAGGGCCCTCAATGCGTAGGTCGCGTACACGCGGTACCAAAGCTGCGAGCTGGAAGTTCGACTTCCAACTCTCTCGGCCAGAGCGGGCGCTCCAGGTCTCCGCACATCCCGATCCCAATCCCGACCTGGGGTGCCCGCGCCGAGCCTATTTCGTGACGAAGCACTCCCGAATCCCGAAAATCCGCACACTCTTATCTTGTCTTCTCTCCCGGTGATCCCCAGGGCCGCCGTCGTCCCGAACCCGACGGCGTCCCTGGGGATTCTTCTTTGTGTCGCCGGTCGAGGAGTGCGGGATGCGGTCGGAACGGCCGAGCTTTTTCTTCAGCCTACGAGGTCGTCCATGCGCACGCGTTCGAGCAGCGCGCGCCGGGCGAGCTGGCGATCGAGCCGCACGTCACGCGCGCGCGACACCGCGATCTCGAGGCCCGTGCCGCTCCCGAACGAGGTCGCGTCGCGGTACTGCCCCTGCTCGTCGTCCAGGGTGAGGCCGCCGCGCGAGAGCATGTCGGTGCTGCGCGCCAGCAGGAGCCCGAGCTCTTCGTCCATCCAGACGAGCCCGTGCTCGGACATGGCGTCCTCCAGCGCGACCAGCGCGCCGTGCGCGTCGTCGAGTCGACGACGGAGCGCAGACAGGAAGGCTTCTTTTTCTGCAGGGTCGAGCGCGCCCGCGGCCAGGGCTTCGAGGCCTCCTTCGAAGAGCTCGAAGGAGTCGCGGGCGCGACGGAAGAGCTCCACGAGAAGTGGGGCGATCTCCCGACGGTTGGCCTGCTTCAGTTGCACGACCACGTCGGGAACGACGTGAAACAAACGGCGATGTAGGTCCAGCAAGGGCGTCTCTCCGGATTCCCCCCGGGTCGACGAGGTGCGCTCCGACGGAGCGCGCGCGCACACTATTCCTCCGAAGACGTCGCTCCGACAACGGGCGTGACGCGAGTTTTTCGAGGTGGGCGCGGCGCGCAGAGAGTGCGCGTCCGAGCGCGGAGACGCGCCGTGACGGAGCGGTCCGCATGCGTGCAGCGAGCGCACCGCGTTCGATCGCCGCCGTCCGCCGAGACCGACACGTACGATGGCGTGCGATCTTTTTTTTCGAGTGCCGGGTTTCCACTCGGGGGTTTGCGCTCGCCGCCGGGCCTCGGTGGCTCGGTCGACGCAACGGTGTGTCTCACGAGCGGCACGCCGACGACGCGTGGGGCGAGTCCGCGGCTGACCCCGCGGACCCGGAAGCACAGCCACGCGCTGCGCGGCAGTCGTTGGTGCGAACCTCAGCTCTTCGGTACGAAGCCGGCGCTCACGAGGCTCTGCCGCAGCGGGCTCGCGTCGTCGCGCAGCATCGCCCAGGTGCTCTTGTAGCCGTCCTCGAGGATCGCCCGCCGTGCCGCGAAATTCATGGGGGAATGCATGAACATCGCCGCGTCCGTGCGCTCGGGCTCCACGAGGTGGATCTCGACCTCCGGGTGCTCCGCGCGGTACGCCGCGAGGCCCTTCTGCAGGCGTGCCTCGGTGACGATGCGCCAGTTCTGCGAGTAGACCCAGAGCATGCCCTTGTCGCGGACACGCTTCTTCGGGCCGTGTCCGGTCGGCACGCCGGGCTGCAGCGGATCGACGCGCACCGGAACCATCGGGTTGATCACGAGCACGAGATCGCAGCCTTGCTTCACCGCGACGTCGACGTGACCGGCCTCGCCTGGGCTGCCGCCCACGAAGTCGCGCCCGTCGATGCGGACCGGCGCGAAGAGCAGCGGCGTGGCCATCGAGGCGGCGACCGCCTTGGCGATCGGCACGTGCTCGAGATCGCCTCCCGGTCCGAAGGTCACGCGGTCGCCGACGTCGAGGTCGTTGGCGACGAGGAGAAGCTTGCGCGGCATCTCCGCGAACGACTTCGGCAGCCCGCGCCGCACGAGGAACTCGAAGAAGAATTGTTCGAAGGGATCGGTGGTGAAGAAACCGGCGGGGAGCGAATCCCAGAAGCGATCGACTTCGTTCCAGAGATCCACCGCGAGGGGCTTGCTCGTGATGGAGCCGAGCACGCGTCGCAGGGCGCCCGCGACCGAGCTGGCCACGCGGCGCACTTCTTTCGCGTCGAGCTGCATCAGGTGCTGGCGCTGCAGCGGGAAGAAGTCGTCCATCGGATCGAGCAGCGCGCGGTACATGCGCGCGGCCGGGATACCCGCCGCGAGCCCGGTGGCCACGACGCTGCCGGACGCGGCGCCCACGTAGACGTCGAAGCCGTTGACGCTCAGGTCCTCGAACGCCTCGTCGAGCGCCGCCAGGACGCCGACCTCGTACATCGCGCCGGTGATGCCGCCGCCCGCCAGACACAGCCCGAGGTGTCGAGTCACCGAGCGGTTGTAGCAGGTCGCTCGGGTCTGAGCGGCAACCAGGCGTCCGCGCGTACGGCGTCGGACGCGCGACGGAGGCAAACGTCGCGCTCGTCGCGGTTTGGACGAACGGGCTTCACCCAGCAGTCCTCACGCGCGGACAGCCGGGGCCCTCTTTCTTCGCCCCCTCGGGGCTCGCGTGCGAGACTCGCCGACTCTCCGATGCGTGTCTCGTCCTCGCTCCGGTCCGTGCTCGCGACCGCGGTGCTCGCCCTCGTCGGGCTCGCGCTCGCGCCGACGCGCGCGTTCGCGGCGGGTGGGGGCGCCGACGACGGGACCACGCTGACGGTCGTGCTGCTGCTCCTCGGGGTCGCGGGGGCGTACCTGCTCGCGCACTTCGTCGTCGATCAGCTCCAGACGCGGTTCCTCGTGTTGCCGGGGGTCGAGTACCTGGTGCTCGGGCTCTTGCTCGCGGCGGCGGTGCCGAGCGACGTGCTCGACCTGACGTCGCTGCTGCCGATCATCGCGCTCGCGACCGGGTGGACGGGGCTCCTGCGCGGCATGGGGCTCGACAAGGACACCCGGCGCGGTTGGCCACCCCACACGATGCGCATCGCGTTCGTGCACCACGCGCTCGCGGGGCTCGTGGTGGGGATCGGCTTTTGGCTCTTCGTCGCGTTCGGGTGGAGCGAGTTCTTCTTCGGGCTCGACGTGGAGGCGCTCGGCGGCGCGGACGACGTGGCGGCGGCGGCCTTCGTGCTCGGCTGCTGCGCGGCGGCGGAGAGCGCGGAGCCCTTCGAGCTGCTCGCGCGGCGCTATCCGATCGAGGGCGACCTCGCGAAGTTCCTCGAGGGCGCGTCGCGCTTCGGCGATCTGCTCTTGCTCGTCGTCTTCGGCCTCGTCTTCTGCATCTGGCACCCGCGGCCGGGCGGTGCGCTGCAGACGCTCTCGGCCACCGAGTGGGGCGCGATCCAGTTCGGCCTCGGCGTGATCCTCGGGTTCTTGTTCACGCCCTTCGCGGGCGGCGAGAACACCGCGCAGCGTTTCCTCGCGATGGTCGGCGTGATCACGTTCACGAGCGGCGCGGCGTTCTTCCTCGATCTCTCGCCGCTCTCCACGAACGTGCTGCTCGGCATCGTGCTCGTGAACGCGGCCAAGGCGGGCAAGTCGATCCGCGACACCGTGACCACGAGCGCCAAGCCGATGCATCTGCTCCTGCTGATGCTCGCGGGCGCGCTCTGGCAGCCGCCGCCGTTCTGGCTGACGTTCTGGACGACGTCCGCCTTCGTCGTGGTTCGTCTGCTCGCGAAGATGCTCGGCAGCGCGATCGCGGCCTGGGGCATCGCGGGCATGCGCAAGGACCTGTATCGCGGCTTCCTCGCGCACGGCGAGGTCACGGTCGCGATGGCGATCTCGTTCCAGGTCGTGTTCGAGAGCCCGGTCGTCGACGTGGTCTACACCGCGGCGCTCGTGTCGACGGTGATCCACGACGTGGGCGCGCCGCGCGTGCTGCGCAGCTTGCTCGTCGACGCAGGCGCGATCCGACGCGAGCACGCGGCGAGCCCGCGGGTCTCCGTGCCGCCTCCGAGCGTGCCGCCTTCCTCGACCTCGGACACGACGCCGGTCGCGCCTTCGCACGAGGAGATCACGTGAGAGAGGAGCGTCGATGTACATCGTCGTGATCGGCCTCGGCGAGGTCGGCAAATACCTGCTCAACGTGCTGCAGCACGAGGGGCACGACGTGGTCGCGGTCGATCGCGATCCGGCCGCGGTCGAGTACGCCGAGGAGCACTTCGACGTCGCGTCGATCGTCGGGTACGGCGCGAGCCAAGAGGTGCTCGACAAGGCGGGCGTGGCGCGCGCGGACCTCGTGGTCGCGTGCTCGGATCACGACGAGGTGAACCTGATCGCGGCGCTCGCGGCCAAGCAGCTCGGCGCCAAACGCGTGGTGGCGCGCGCGCAGGGCAACGAGTGGGCGCGGTGGACGGAGGGCATCCGCTACGGGCTGCTCGGGGTCGACGTGGTGATCAACCCGCGCGTGCTCGTGGGACAAGAGCTCGGCCGCGTCGCGCGCTCGCACGGCGCGGTGGACGTCATCGATCTCGCGCAGGACCGCATCGAGCTCGTGCAGATGCAGATGACCTCGCGCATGGCGAACAAGCCGCTCTCGAAGATGCCGCTGCCGCCGAACACGTTGGTGGCGGCGTACGTGCGCGACGGAGAGCTCGTGGTGCCGGGCGGCGCGGACGTGCTCTTGCCGGGCGACACGGTGTATTTGATCGGTCGCCCCGAGGCGATCATCGCGGCGGAGGACCTCTTCTCCACCAAACGTGAGGCGCGACGCATCGCGATCGTGGGGGGTGGCGTGGTCGGGCAAGCGCTCGCGCGCGAGGTGCTGCCGAAAGGCGCGCACGTCACGATCGTGGAGCGCAACCCGGAGATCGCCGAAGAGCTCGCGCGGCAGCACGACGACATCACGGTGGTGCGTGGCGACGGAACCGACGCCGAGCTGCTGCGCGAGATCGAGATCGAGACGTTCGATCTGTGCGCGTGCGTGACGCAGGCCGACGAGGTGAACCTCATGGCAGCGCTGATCGCGAAACGCGCGGGCGTCTCGCGCACCGCGGCGCTCGTGAACCGCGCGGACTACGCGCCGATCTACCGACAGCTCGGGATCGACATCGTGCTCTCGCCGCGCACCGTGGCGTCCGATCACATCCTTCGCTTCGCGCGCACCGCGAGCGTGCACTCGCTGCACGTGCTCGAGGGCGGCGCGGAGGTGCTCGAAGTCACGGCGTCGTCGTCGGCGCCGATCGTGGGCAAGCCGCTGCGTCGGCTCTCGTTGCCGAAGGGCTCGCTGCTCGCGGCGATCGTGCGCGGCGAGGACGTGATCGTGCCGCGCGGCGACGACGAGGTCATGCCGGGCGATCGCGTGATCGTGATGGCGACCCACGAGTCGCGGCCGACGCTCGAGCGGCTCTTCCGCGGGAGGCGCGGCACCTGAGATGCCGACGACGCGCCACGGACGCGTTCGCGATCTGAGGGGAGCCGCGCGTCCGGTGGGCGCGGTGATGATCGGCATCGGCGCCGCGATGGCGATCTCGACGACCATCGCGGCGCTCTGGGACGTGCTCGCGCCCGACCCGCGCATCCCGAAGGGGGGAGCGTGGGCGTGCTTCGTCTCGTCTGCGATCTGCCTCGCGGGCGGTGCCTCCGTGTTCGCGTGGGGGGCTCGTCACGCGCGGGCCTCGCTCTCGCGTCGCGAGGCGTTGCTCGCGGTGACGTTGGTCTGGCTCGCCGCCGCGGCGTGTGGCGCGCTGCCCTTCGTGCTCGGCGCGGGGCTCTCGCCCGTCGATGCGTTCTTCGAAGCGATGAGCGGGCTGACCACCACGGGCGCGACGGTGATCGCCGACATCGAGACGCGCCTCTCGCGGCCGCTCTTGTTGTGGCGCTCGATGATCCAGTGGCTCGGCGGCATGGGCATCGTGGTGCTCTTCGTCGCCGTCTTCCCGAGCCTCGGCGCGGGCGCCAAACACCTCTACAAGGGCGAGGCGCCGGGCGCGCAGCAGGAAGGTCTCAAGCCGCGCATCGCGGAGACGTCGCTGATCCTCTGGCGCATCTACTCCGGCCTCACGGTGCTGGAGATGGTGCTGCTCGTGGTCGCGGGCATGGAGCCTTTCGAGGCGCTCTGCCACGCGCTCACCACCATGGCGACGGGCGGATTCTCCACGCGCGACGCGTCGATCGGCGCGTTCGCGAGCCCTGCGATCGAGTGGATCATCGCGGTGTTCATGGTGCTCGCGAGCTTCAACTTCGGGCTCTACTACGTCCTGCTGAGGCAGCGGAGCCTCAAGGCGATGCTCCGCGATCTCGAGCTGCGTACGTTCTTGTGGATCGTCGCGCTCGCGACCGCGCTGCTCACGTTGCTCAACTTCGACCGCGCGGACGGCGCGCTCGACGCGGTTCGGCGCGCGTTCTTCTTCGTCGCGAGCACGATCAGCTCCACCGGCTACGCGGCGGACGACTACGCGAGCTTCGAGATGCCGCCGATCGCCATCATGTTGCTCTTGATGTTCGTCGGCGGCTGCAGCGGCTCGACCGCTGGTGGTCTCAAGGTCGACCGGTTCGTGATGCTCGCGAAGCAGACCGCGGCGCAGATCCGCACGAGCTTCGAGCCCTCCGTGGTGCAGGTCGTCCGCATGGGTCGCACGGTCGTGAGCAAGGTGGTGCTCGACGACGTGGTGAGCTTCTTCGTCGTCTACGTGGTGCTGCTCGGCTTCGGGGTGTTCGTGGTCGCGGTCACGGACGGCGTGCCGCTCGACACCGGCTTCGGCGCGATGCTCACCTCGATGGCGAACAACGGGCCCGCGCCTTTCCACGGCGAGGCGGGCTTCGCAGACAACTTCGTGGCGTACTCGCCGATCGCGAAGATCTTCTTCGCGCTCGCGATGATGCTCGGGCGCCTCGAGTTCTTCACGGTGTTCGCGCTTCTTCTTCCGGGGTTCTGGCGGCGATGAGCGAGCGAGACGACGACGATCGCGACGAGACGACGGAGGAGACGTCGTCCGCGGAGCGTCGCTCCGACGGTGCGGGCGCCGACGTAGCGACGCACGCGCAGGGGGACGACGCCGTTTCGGAAGATCACGCCGACACGGGCGACACCGACGCCGATCACGACTCCGAGCCGAGCTCCGGTCGCGCTCCGTCCGTCCGCCCCTCGACGTTTCCGCCGTCGCGCACCTCCAAGCCGCCGGACGAGGACTCGCTGCGCATCCTGCGCTCCGAGACGGGCATCACGTCGTCGGACGAAGGCAACCTCACCTCGTCGGAGATCGACGTGCTCGATCGGAGCCGGGCCTCCGCTGGCTTCGACCGCGACCTCGGCGACGCCGAGCTGGACGGTGAGTCGGAGCTCGTCGACGGCGAGCGGTTCGACGGCGAGCGGGTCGAAGGTGATCGGGGCCACACGGGCCGAGCGTCGACGGAAGCGCACGTCGCGTCCGAGGCATCGGCGGGCGGAGCGCCCGCGTCCGCATCGCACGACGGCTCGGGCGGGCACGACGGAGGTGGACACGCGCCGGGCGGCCACGGACACGGCGACGGCCCCGAAGGCGCCACGCTGATCCAGCTCGGCATCGTCTTCCTGCTCGTCGGCGTGATGATCGGGCTGCACCAGTTCGGCAGCGCCTCGTCGAACGTCGACTACGACCCGACCGCGATGCTCGCGCTCGGCTTCGTGGTGCTCGCGAGCTTCACGATCGGCAGCCTCGTCGACGTCATCAAGCTCCCGCACCTCACGGGCTACATCTTCTCGGGGCTCGTCTTCGGGCCCTCGCTCGTGCACTTGCTCTGGGAAGAGGCGGAGATCCGTTTACCCGCGCCCTTCGATCAGGGCGTGCTGCACGCGGAGGTGACGGCGCAGCTCCGTCCGCTCGAGACCCTCGCGGTCGCGCTCATCGCGCTCACCGCGGGCACCGAGCTGCGGCTCGAGTCGCTGCGTCGCGGCGTCAAGACGCTGCTCTTCATGCTCTTCACGCCGCTCGTGATCGTGCTCGGCATGATCGTGCTCTTCTTCTGGGTGGTGAGCGGCACCTTCGAGGCCGTCACGTTGCCGGGGCTCTCGGTGCCGGAAGGCGCCTTCCTCCCGGTCGCGCTCACCTTCGCGACGGTGGCCTTCGCGACCTCGCCCGCAGTCACGATCGCGCTCGTGATCCAGACGCGCGCGCGTGGCCCGATGACCACCGCGGTGATGAACGCGGTCGTGCTCACCGACGTGGTCGTGGTCGTGCTCTTCGGCGTCGCGTCGAGCTGGGCGATCCAGACGCTCGGCTCCGGCGGCGACGGCAACCTCGCGACCCAGCTCGCCATCGAGATCTTCGGCTCCCTCGGGGTCGGCGTGGCGCTCGGCCTCGCGGTCGCGATCTACCTGCGCTTCGTGGGGCGTGAGCTGCTGCTCTTCCTGCTCGGCGTCGTCTACGTCGGCAGTTTGGTCAGCACCGAGCTGCACCTCGACACCGTCTTGCTCTTCCTCACCGCGGGCTTCGTGGTCGCGAACTTCTCGCGCCAGGGCGATCAGCTCCACCACGTGGTCGAGCAGGTCTCGCTCCCCACCTACGTCGTCTTCTTCACCCTCGCTGGCGCGAAGCTCCACCTCGACGAGGTCCGCGAGCTCTTTCCCTTCGCGGTCGCGATGGTCGGCCTGCGCGTGCTCAGCATGTACGTCGGCGTGAAGCTCGGCGCGCGGCTCGGCGGCGCGGACGAAGCGACGAAGAAGCACGGCTGGATGGGCTTCGTCTCCCAAGCCGGCGTCGCCATCGCGCTCGCGGGTCTCTTCGGGCAGCGCCTCGGCGAAGACTTCGCGGCGCTCGGCTCGCTCCTCATCGCGGGCGTCGCGATGAACGAGATGATGGGCCCGATCCTCTTCAAGTCGGGCCTTTCACGCGCGGGCGAGATCCCGAGCGAGAAGAAGAAGCGCGCCGAGGAGGAGCCGCGCAAGAAGCGCACCTCGTCGGTTCCGCCGGAGGAGCGCACCAGCTTCCACCCGTGGCCCGACGAGGTCGCGAAGGTCGACTGGGGTGAGCGCACGAAGACCGGCTCGTCGCGCCTCGATCGTGCGCTGCGCGAGCTGGAGATCGATCTGCGCACGATCGTGCGCGAGGTCGGCGATGGACCGATGATCGCGTTCCGCCAAGACGCCGAGCGCTACCTGCGCGAGCTGCGGCGCGAGTTCCTGCGCCACCACCGGCGGCTCGTGGTGAAGGCACGTGAGATCGACACCGCCGACACCGCGGAGCAGATCCTCGCCGCGCGCCAAGCGCTCGCGCTCACGTTGCGCACCGAGCAGACGGAGCTCGCGGAGCGCTGGCGTAGCGTGGTGCTCGCGCGTTCGGCCGCGCTCGCGAAGGGCGGCGGCTGGACCCCACAAGGCATCGCGGAGCAGCTCGACGACGTGGTCGCCTCGATGCCCGAGCGCGTCGAGGTGCCTTGGGATCCACGCATCTTCCAGACCAAGCCGACCGATCATCCCGTGCAACGCGTGCGCCGCGCCGGTCTGCGCGCGCGTCGTCGGCTCGCGAAGGTGTTCGGGAAGGAGCTCGCTCCGCGCACCGCGGAGCTGCGCGAGCTCGCGCGTTATCACCTCGAGTACCGCACGCCGCCGAGGCTCGAAGGCGTCGCCGCGCTCTTCGTCTCCGCCGAACAACACCTCGCGGGCCGCACACGGCACCTCTTCGACGCCATCGTCGCGCAATGCGACGTCCTCGCGCTCGAGGTGAGCGATCCGGGAGTCGACGTGCCCGCGCGGCTCGAGCGGCTGCGCCAAGATCTCGAGCACGATCTCTTGCTCGCGCTCGACGAGGTCTCGCGGATCGCACGCGACGGAACCGCCCGCACCGGCCGCGTGCTCGCGCAGGCGCTTCGCGAGGTGCGTAGCGAGTCCACCGTCTACGGCTCGGTCGAGCTCCCGAGCCGCGCGCGCAAGGCGAGCCGCGCCTTCCAGACACGTCTCGACGCGCTCGAGGCGCTCGGCGAAGCGGTGCAGAAGCTCCGCAAGTCGAGCGCGGGCGAGTACTCGCTCGTGGCGATGGAGCTCGAGCTCGTGGGGCTCGAAGGGCGCGTGAAGGACGTGCTCGAGACCCGCACCGCGCGGCTCGAAGGCGAGATGCAGCGGCGCGCGATCGCGCAGGCGGAGCGCGTGCGGCACGCGTTGCACGAGGCCCACGCGAAGGTCGAGGCCACGCTGGCGTCGTCGATCCGGGGCGACGAGATGTCGGCGGCGATCCGCGAGGTTACCTCGGCGACCGAGAAGACCGCGGGCGACGCGGCGCGCATCGTGCGCGAGCTGCGCGACGAGCTGCTCGACGAGCAGAAGGTCGCGCCGCTGCTCGACGCGCTCGGCGAAGCGACGGGTCAGCTCACCACGCGCTACGAGGTCGTCGCGGGGCGCCTGCAACGCGGCGAGTACAAGCTGCCGCCCGCGATCGAGCGCGTGGACGTGCCGTTCCGCGAGGTGGTCGCGGAGCACGTCGAGACGCGCGTGGCGCCGCAGCTCTTCCGTGCGACGCGTGAGTTCGCCGAGCGTCTGCAGCCGCTCGCGGCCGCGCTGCGCGAGGTGGAGCGGCTCGTGGCGTTCAACGTCGAGCTCGCGACGTCGGAGCTCGAGGTTTGGCCCGACGAGGACGTGCCGCCCGAGACGCGCCGGCTCCTGATGGAGATGGTCGGCGGGCAGCTCGAGCGGAGCCACGGCGTGGTCACCGGCGTGCACGAGGAGGCCGCGCGTTGGCCGAGCGCGCTGGGCGACGCGGTGCGCGAGGCGGTGCTCGGGGCGCTCGACGAGCTGCGCGGTCAGCTCGTGGATGGGAAGATCACGCGCGCGAAGCTCGACGAGCTGCGGCGCAGCGCGAACCGTCGACGTCTGGCGCGCCGGGCGGGGCAGCTCCCGCAGACCCTGCGCGAGATCCACCAGCAGATCACCCGCGGGTTCGTGGCGCTGGTCGGCGAGGCGCGGCTCGAACAATGGCGTCGTCGCCTCGGTCTGCCGGCGCCGCGCGCGAGCGACGAGATCGATCCGACACGCTTCGCGCCGCCGAGCCCGCACACCGAGCTGCCGCTCGTGTACCGACGTCTCTTCGCGGCGGACACGATGGAAGCGGGCGACGTGCTCACGGGTCGCGAAGAAGCGATCGCGCGGGCGCGCGCGGTGCTCGAAGCCAAACGTGCGCGAGGTCAGCTCCGCGCGGTCGCGCTGGTCGGGCTCGACGGGGTCGGCAAGGCCTCGGTGTCGAACGCGATCGTGCGCGGCGGGCGCTGGCGTCAGGTGCGGCGCGTGACGCTGGAGAAGCCGATCGACGTCGCGGGCGTCGAGGCGCTCCTGAAGGAGACGAGCGACGCCCAGCTCGTGGTGCTCGACGGATTGTGCTGGATGGTCTCCGCCGAGCCGGGCGGCTTCGCGCCGCTGCGACGCTTCGTGGACGGAGTGGTCGCGGACGCAGGCAAGCGCGCGTGGCTGGTGCATGCGGAAGAGCTCTTCTGGCGCTGGGGCAAGACGATCGCGCCGCTGCAAGAGGCCTTCCCGCAGACCGTGACCCTCGACCCGCTCACGCCCGACGAGCTCACGGCCGCCGTGATGGAGCGCCATCGCCTGAGCGGCTACGGGCACGCCTTCGATCGCCTCGAAGGCACCTCCGCGGTCGAGGGATTGCTCGCCCGCAGCGCGAGCCGCATCCGGCGCCCCTACGAGCTCTACTTCGCGGAGCTGCACACGGCGACGGGTGGCCTAGTACGTGACGCGCTGCGCCTCTGGCTCGCGTCGATCCGCAGCATCGAGAACGGCGACCTCGTGCGCGTCGGTCCGGTGCCGGCGTCGCCGTACACCGCGCTCGGCCGTCTGCCGGAGCCGGAGCTGCTCGCGCTCTTCTGGGTCGCGCGCCAAGGCTGGATGCGTCCGGAGAGCTTCGCGTGGCTCCTTCGCGTCGACACCACGGAAGCGCGCGCCCGCCTCGCGCGGCTCTCGCACCTCGGATTGCTCGAAGAGCGCGACGGATTTCATCGCGTGGCGCTCCACCTGCGCGGCGCCCTCGGGCTCGTGGTGCGCGATCGGGGGTGGATGTGATGCGCGCCCCTCGCTTCGCGCTCGTGCTCCTGGCGGTGATCGCGCTCGTCGACTCGACTCCGATCGCGTGGGCCCAAGACGACGCGGGCGTCGCGACGGTTCCGTCGAGTCGGCGGGATCAACCGTCGACGGACGCGGGCCGCCGCCGCGCGCGCCCGACCCCTCCTCCTGCGGAAGTGGAGAGCGACGCGACGCCACCGCCGTCGTCCTCGACTTCGATGACGACACCGTCGACACCGACCCCGCCGCCGTCGACACCGGCGCAATCGCCGACGCCAACGCCGACGCC
>ERZ761602.2103-NODE-2103-length-32776-cov-10.742123_pt1 | contig 32776 bp, 30 predicted proteins | sample MGYA00512165_ERZ761602 | MGnify/ENA primary metagenome ERZ761602 (study PRJEB28899, sample SAMN02445085) | bioreactor sludge metagenome | biome: EBPR sludge; isolation source: Thorneside wastewater treatment plant | place: Australia: Brisbane, Thorneside...
CCATCGGCCCGGTTCCCGCCCGGCGCTGGGGGCTGCGTGCCCCGGGAGGCGCTCGTGAACGCTCCCATCCGCCGCCGCGACTGGCTCGCGGCCGTCTCCGCGTCCTCGGCCGGGCTGCCGCTGGCCGGCGCCCGCGCGCAGGGGCGGTTTCCGGACCACGTCGTGCGCATCGTCGTGCCCTTCGCCGTCGGCGTCGGCCCCGACGTCGTCTCGCGGGCCGTGGCCGAGGTGCTGTCGCGCCGCTGGGGCCAGCCGGTCGTCGTCGACAACAAGCCCGGTGCGTCGGGCATCATCGCCTTCAGCGAGGTGCGCCGCGTGCCCCCCGACGGTCACACGCTGTTCGTCGCCGACACCGCGACGATGTGCGTGAACCCGCTGATCCACAGCAAGCTGCCCTACGACCCGGCGAAGGACGTCGTGCCGCTGACGCTGCTGTTCCGCGCCACCTTCGTCATCCTCGTCGGCGGCGACAGCCCCTTCCGCAGCGTGGCGCAGATGCTCGACGCGGCCCGCCGCCAGCCCGGCCGCGTCAGCTATGCCTCGCTGGGCAACGGCCACGCCAGCCAGGTCGCGATCGAGTCACTGGCGCGGGCGGCCGACGTGCAGCTGCTGCACGTGCCGTTCAAGGATGCCGGGGCCCTGTTCACCGCGGTGGCCTCGGGCGAAGTCGGCTTCACGGCGTTCAGCATGAACACGGTCGCCGGGCTGCTGCAGCGCGGGCGGCTCAAGGCCCTGGCCGTCGCGGCGCGGCAGCGCCTGCCCGAGCACCCCGATCTGCCGACGCTGGCCGAGACCGGCGCGCCGGACGTCGAGATGCGCCCGTGGGCGGGTTTCGTCGCCCCGGCCGGCGTGCACGAGACCGTCCTCCAGCAGCTGCAGCGCGACCTGCTGGCCGCGATCGACGCGCCCGAGGTGCGCCAACGCATCCCCGCGCTGGGCTTCGAGCTGACACCGTCGACGCCGCGCCAGATGCGCGAGCGCATCGAGGCCGACCTGGCGATCTACGCGCCCCTGGTGCGCGAGGGTCGCGTCTCGCGCCTGTGACGGCGCGCGAGCCACGCCCGCCGCCGCCGCCGCCGCGACCCTCGCGACGGCGCTGGCTGTCGGCGTTGCTCGCCGCCCCGGCCGGCGTGCTGCCGCTGTCGGCGCACGCCGCCGCGGCCGCGTCCGACGCGCCGCTGTTCGACGGGATGGGCGACTACCGCACGCCGGACGCCTCGCCCGTCGCGCGGGCCCGCCGCTACGTCGCGCAGGGGCTGGTCCTGAGCTGGGGCTTCAACCCGGCCGAGGCGGCACGTTCCTTCGCCGGGGCGCTGCAGCACGACAGCCGGTGCGCGGCCGCGGCCTGGGGCCTCGCCTGGTGCCTCGGCCCGACGATCAACCAGGACATGGCCCGCGCCGACGAAGCGCGCGTGCTCGAGGCGCTGCGCCTGGCCCGCACGCTGCGGCCGCACGCGAGCCCGCGCTGGCGGTCGCTGATCGACGCGCTGTGGACACGCCACGCCGCCGGTCCGGGGCGGCCGCTGGCCGAGGAGGACTACGAGCAGGCGATGCAGCACGCGCTGCGCCGCCATCCGCAGGACGCCGACGTCGCGACGCTGGCCGCCGAGGCGCTGATGAACCTCCACCCCTACGACTGGTGGGAGCCCGTCGGCCGGCCGCTGCCCTGGACCGGCACGATCGTGCGCCGGCTGCAGGCGGCGCTGGCCGCCTCGCCCGATCACCCGGGCGCCAACCACCTGTGGGTGCACCTGATGGAGACCTCGCGCACGCCGCAGCTGGCCCTGCGCGAGGCGGCCCGGCTCGAGCGCCTCGTCCCCGGCAGCGGCCACCTGTTGCACATGCCCGCGCACATCTACATGCGCGTGGGACGCTACGCAGACGCCACCGCCGCGAACCTGCGCTCGATCGAAGCCGACCGCCGCTACCTCGCGCAGGTCGACGCGCAACGCGCCTATCGCGTCGGCTACGTCGCGCACAACCACCACTTCCTGTGGGCGTCGGCGTCGATGCAGGGCCGCCGGGCCCTGGCGCTGCAGGCCGCCGGCGAGGCCTACGCCGCGGCCTGCGGGCCCGACGGCCGCGACGACGGATCGGGCATCGTGCAGCACTTCCAGGTGCTGCCGCTCTACGCCCGCGTGCGCTTCGGGCTGTGGAACGAGATCCTCACGCGGACGGCGCCGCCCGACGGCGCGCGGCCCTACCCGCTGGTCGTCTGGCACTACGCGCGCGGCACGGCGGCGCTGCGCCTGCGGCGCATCGGGGAGGCGCGCGCCTCGCTGTCCGCGCTGGACGCCGCCGCCGCCGAGCTGTCCCTGGAGGACGTGCGCATCAAGCAGGTCAATGCCGCCGGCGCGCTGGCGCGCATCGCCCGGCTGACCCTCGCCGCCGACCTGGCGGCGGCCGAGGGCCGCGTCGCCGAAGGCCTGGCCGGCCTGCGCGAGGCCGTGCAGATCGAGGATGGGCTGCAGGTCGACGAGCCGCACCTGTGGCTCGCGCCGACGCGACATGCGCTGGGTGACGCGCTGCTCGCGGCCCGCCGCTGGGGCGAGGCCGAGCGCGTGCTGCGCGAAGACCTGGCGCACTACCCGGACAACGGCTGGTCGCTGGCCGGCCTCGAGCGCGCCCAGCGGGCGCAGGGGCGCGCTGCCGAGGCCGTCGCCACCGCGCGGCGCCTGCGCGCCGCGCTGCGCGACGCCGACGTGCCGCTGACCGGCCCCCGCCTGGGCTGACGCGGGACACCAGCCCGGGCCTCGAGGACGGGCGCATGCCGGACGACGCGCTGCGGAGGTCTCGCACCCGCAGCGCAGCCTGCTCCCGCGATTGACCCCGCGCAACCGGGCCGGCCGGACACGATGCTGCAATGGGCCGCCACGGCCCCCGCCACGCCACCTCGTGCGCGGCGCGCAGGCGCCGCGGCTTCCCGGTCCTGTTGCAGGAGTCCACATGACACGCCACACCCCGTCGAGCCCCCCGAGCCGCCGCCCCTGGCGGCTGCTGCCCGCGCTGCTGATCGCCGTGGGCACCGCCGCGGCGGCGCAGACGCAGACACCCGCGCAGATCCTCGACAGCTACGCGAAGAAGGCCGGCGCCCCGGCCTCGGCCGAACGCGGCCAGAAGTTCTTCACGCAGCGCTTCCAGGGCAGCAACAACCTGTTCGAGAGCTGCACCGACTGCCATGGCAGCAAGCCCACCGCGCGCGGCAAGGACGCGGTGTCCGAGAAGCCCATCGAGCCCCTGGCACCGGCAGCCAACCGCAAGCGGCTGACCGACCCGAACAAGGTCGACAACTACCTGCGCATCAACTGCAAGGACGTCGTCGGCCGCGACTGCACCGCGCAGGAGAAGGCCGACGTGCTGGCCTGGCTGGTCGGGCTGAAGCCCTGAGCGGCTGGCGGTCTCCTCGCGCCGGCCGGCGCACTCTGCCTCGAGACAGGCACAGGCCCCCCACCGCCGGGGACGGCCGCGTGTCCGGGCTCAGGGCCCCGGCTGCGGCCAGGGCAGCACGGTGAGGCTGCGCACGCCCTGCGCGCCGTGGATCAGCACGCCCTCGATGTCGGCGGTGGCCGACGGGCCGGTCATCAGGATGACGTAACGCGCGTGCTCGAAGGCTGCGTCGCGGTAGGCATCGTGCACGTCCGGCACGACCTGCGCCGGGTCGAGCAGCACCAGCAGGTGCTGCGCCAGGAAGCCCAGCGCCTCGACGCCCAGGTGGTCTTCCGTCAGCAGCAGCGAGCCGGTCTCGGCGACACCGAAAGCGGCGCGCACGATCCCCAGATCGACGTCGTCGAGATCCGCCGGGCGCCGGATGGCCGACAGCGGCCGGTTGCCGGCGACTTCCGCTGTCGCCGAGCAGACCACGCGGGCCTGCGGGTACAGGGTGGCGATCGCCGAGGCCAGGCTGCCGTCGGCCGGCGGCGCCGCGACGCGGCCGCCCATGCGCTGCAAGGCCTCGGCGAAGGCCGCGAAGCCGGCGCGCTGCCGGCGATCGCCCTGCGCGAAACCCGGCAGCGGCGGGCAAGCCACCGCCGCCGGCTGTCCACGGCGCACACGGGCGAGGATCTCGTCGCGCGTGCTCACGGCTGCCCCTCATCGCGCGCGGCGGCGCGATTCTTCAGCCACCACTGGCGGAAGGTCATCGCAGGCGCGGCGGGCACCTCGCGCTGCCGGCCCCAGGCGTTGAAGCGGTTGTAGAGCATCACGCGCGGCAGGTGCTCGGCACCGGCGCCGGCGGCCTCGACCGCAGCGCGGAACAGCCGCGGGCTGGCCATCAGCCTGCCCGCCATCTTCATCGCCTGGCGCTTCGCGAAGGGCAGCACCTGGCGCTGCGCGATCACCTGGCGCCAGCGGAAGATCTGGTCGTGGATGTCGATCTTCACCGGACACACCGCCGTGCAACTGCCGTTGAGCGTGCTGGCGAAGGGCAGCGCGCTGTACTTGCGCAGGTCGTAGGCCGGGTCAATGATCACGCCGATCGGGCCGGAGTAGGTGGAGCCGTAGCTCAGCCCGCCCGAGCGCCGGTACACCGGGCAGGTGTTCATGCAGGCGCCGCAGCGGATGCACTTGAGCGACGGCCAGAACGCCGGCATCGCCAGGCGCTCGCTGCGCCCGTTGTCGACCAGCACGATGTGCATCTCGGTGCCCGGCCGCGGCACGCGGAAGTGGCTGGTCATCTGCGTGATCGGCGAGCCCAGCGCGCTGCGCGAGAGCATGCGCACGAACAGCGCGACGTGCTCGGTGCGCGGCAGCAGCTTCTCGATGCCGACCGAGGCGATGTAGAGCCGTGGCAGGTGCACGCTCAGGTCCGCGTTGCCCTCGTTGGTGCAGACGACGATCGCGCCGGTCTGCGCAACCGCGAAGTTCGCCCCGGTCATCCCGGCATCGGCCGAGAGGAAGCTCGGCCGCGTCGTGCGCCGCTGCGCCTCGGCGAGGCGGTGCGGGTCGTCGTCGTCCGGGTCGGTGCCCAGCGTGCGGGCGAAGACCGCGGCGACGTCGCCCCGCAGCTTGTGCACCGCCGGCACGACGATGTGGCTCGGCGGCTCGTCGTCGAGCTGCTGGATGCGCTCGCCGAGGTCGGTCTCGATCACCGAGATGCCGCGCTGCTCGAGGAACGGGCGCATCTCGCACTCGTCGGTCAGCATCGACTTGCTCTTGACCAGCGTGCGGGCACCCCGCGCGGCGAGGATCTCGTGGACGATCTGGTTGTGCTCCGCGGCATCGCGCGCCCAGTGCACGGTGGCGCCGTTGGCCTGCGCGGCGCGCTCGAACTGCTCGAGGTAGTCGGCCAGGTGCGAGAGGGTGTGCGCCTTGATCGCCGACGCGAGCTCGCGCATCGACTCCCACTCGGGGATCGCGGCGGTCGCGCGGTCGCGCTTGCAGCGCAGGTCCCACAGGCGCCGGTCGTGGAACTCGAGGTGGTCCTTCGCGGCGATGAAGCCGCTGGACGCCTCGGCGTGGTCGATGGGCGTGCTCATCCGTGCGCCCCGTTGAGCACCTGCGCGATGTGCAGGAAGCGCACCGGCGAGCCCATGCGCTCGGCGCAGCCCTTCTGGTGCATCAGGCACGACATGTCGCCGGAGACGATGTACTCGGCGCCGGCGCTGCCGTGGTCGAGGACCTTGTCGTAGCCCATGCGGGCCGAGACGGGCTCCTCGGTAACCGAGAAGGTGCCGCCGAAGCCGCAGCACTCGTCGGGCCGCTGCGGGCTGGCGAAGCGGATGCCCTTGACCGCCGACAGCAGCGCGCGCGGCTTGCTGAAGGCCGGGCTGTCAGGACGCTCCGAATGGCTCGCCTGGCCGAGCTTGCGCAGGCTGGTGCAACCCACGTGCAGGCCGACCGTGTGAGGAAACTCGGCCCACGGGAACTCGCGCACGCGCAGCACGTCGTGCAGGAAGTCGACCAGGTCGTGGCAGGCGCCCCGCACGCGGCGAACATCGTCGTGGCCGGGCCGCGCAGCGAAGTGCTCGCGAACGTGGTGCACGCAACTGCCCGACGGCGCGACGATGTGCTCGAAGCCCGAGAAGTTGCGCACGAACAGCGCCTCGGCACCGGCCGCCTCGGCCTCGCAGCCGCTGTTGGCCAGCGGCTGGCCGCAGCAGGTCTGCTCCAGCGGGTAGTGCACCTCGCAGCCGAGACGCTCGAGCAATTCGAGCGTCGCGATCGCAACCTCGGGGAAGAACGCGTCGACGTAGCAGGGGACGAACAGCGCAACCTTCATCGGCGCTCCCGCAGGTACCGTCCGGGGCGATCGGCCCTTCGCCGGCCCTCAGGCCGGCTTGCGCAGCGCGGCGCGCACGGCCGATTCGTAGCGGCCCTCGCCGCCGCGGATCATCTGCACCGCCAGGTCGCGCATCGAGACCAGCCCGAGCACGGCCGGCCCGTCGAGCACGAGCAGGTGGCGCAGGCGGTGCAGCACCATCAGCGCGAGTGCGGCCTCGGTGGGGGTCGACGGCGAGACGACCTGCACGTCGCGGGTCATCACCTGCGCCAGCGGGGTCCGCGCCGGATCGAACCCGGCGGCAACGACGCGCACCAGCAGGTCGCGCTCGGTGAAGATGCCGCTGAACGGCCCCTCGGCGCTCATCCCCAGCACCGCGCCGACGTCACGGTCGCGCATCAGCGCCACGGCCTGCCCGACGGTCACGCTGTCGGGCTGAACGATCAGTTCGTCATGGTGCCGGTCCTTGACCAGTTCGCCCACGGTCAGCATCGTCATCGTCGTCTCCTTGCGCCCGCGACGCTAGGGCGCCGCTGCCCGCGGCGGGCTGACGCATGTCAAGGACGGACGCTGCCGACGCACGACGACGACGGGGCGGGAGCCCAGCCCCGCCCCGTCGATCCGGGGCATCGCGTCCGGCGCGGCCTCAGCTCGCGTGAGGCACGCGCCGCTCGCGACTCACAGTACCTTCAGCGGCTCGGCATGCGCCGGCACCAGCTTCGGCAAGGTCAGCGTCAGCACGCCGTCGGCGTACTTCGCGACCGCCTTGGCCCGGTCCACTTCGTACCCGAGCGTGAACAGCCGGTTCGCGAAGCCGTACAGGCGCTCGGCCCGCAGGTAGCGCGGGTCCTTCTTCTCGAACACGGGCTTCTTGAACTCGGTGGAGATCATCACCTGGCGGCCTTCGATCTCGACATGGATGTCCTCCTTGGCGACGCCGGGCAGCACCGCGGTGACGGTGTAGGCATCGTCCATCTCGACGACATCAACGGGGATCGACGGCAGCTCAGGGCTCGGTTCCCAACGCAGGAACGGCCGCATGAAGCTGCGGAACGCGTCGTCGAAGGCGACGGGTTCGGGGTTGAACAGGCTCGGCAGACGGGTGGTGTTCATGACACTTCCTTCAGACCCTTCGCGTGGCACGACGCCACGCAGCCACCACCGCCAGATCCGACTTGGCTCGCCGGAAACTCTCGTGAAGTTGGCGGCGGCAACACGCACTGTAGGAAGAACGCGCCGCTTGTCGTTGACTGCGGTCAGCAAAGCTGCAGATCGTCGCCCGCGGCCCGCCTTCAGGGGGGGCGTGCACGCTGCGCCGCCCGCCCGGCACCTTGCGCGCCGTCAATCCCGCCGCGCAACCGGCTGCCAACAATGCCGCCCATCGCAGACGCTGCCGCGGCGCGGTGGCCGAGGAGACCGACCATGACCACGCGCCCTCGCGTGACCGGCCCGCTGCCCACCGGCATGGCCCTGCTGCACGACCCGATGCTCAACAAGGGCACGGCCTTCAGCGAGGCCGAGCGCGATGCGCTGGGCCTGCGCGGCCTGCTGCCGCCGCACGTCAGCACGCCCGAGCAGCAGGCCCGGCGAGCGCTGGAGAACTTCCGCCGCAAGACCAGCCCGCTCGAGAAGTACATCAACCTCGCCGCGCTGCACGACCGCAACGAGACCCTCTTCTTCCGCCTCGTCGTCGACCACCCGGACGAGATGATGCCGATCATCTACACGCCGACCGTCGGCCTGGCGTGCCAGCAGTTCGGGCACATCTTCCAGCGGCCGCGCGGCCTGTTCGTCACCATCGACGACCGCGGGCGCGTCGAGCAGGTGCTGCGCCACTGGCCCTATCGCGACGTGGCGATGATCGTGGTGACCGACGGCGAGCGCATCCTCGGCCTGGGCGACCAGGGCGCCAACGGCATGGGCATCCCGGTGGGCAAGCTGGCCCTGTACACGGCCTGTGCCGGCGTCCACCCGCAGCAGTGCCTGCCGATCGTGCTCGACGTCGGCACCCACAACCGGGCGCTGCGCGATGACCCGCTGTACATCGGCCTGGCCCGCGAGCGCGTCGGCGGCGCGGCCTACGACGAGCTCCTCGACGAATTCATCGCCGCGACGCAGGCGGTGTTCCCCGGCGTCGTCGTGCAGTTCGAGGACTTCGCGTCGCACAACGCCTTCCGGCTGCTCGCGAAGTGGCGCGACCGCATCTGCTGCTTCAACGACGACATCCAGGGCACCGCCGCCGTCGCGCTGGCCGGGTTGCTCAGCGCGCTGCGCGTGACCGGGCAGCCGCTTCTCCAGCAGACGCTGCTGTTCATGGGGGCCGGCGAGGCCGCCACGGGCATCGCGGACCTCGCCGTGGCGGCGATGGTCGCGCGCGGCATGCCCGAGGCGGCAGCCCGCCGGCGCTGCTGGCTCTTCGACTCGAAGGGCCTGGTCTGCGCCGGGCGCGGCGACGCGGCGGCGCTGGCCGCGCACAAGCGTCCCTACGCCCACGATCACGCCCCCGTCACGGCATTCGCCGACGCGGTGCGCGCGCTGAAGCCCACCGCGATCATCGGCGTGGCCGCGACCGCCGGCACCTTCACCGAGGAGGTGCTGCGCGAGATGGCCGCGCTGAACGACCGCCCGATCGTCTTCGCGCTGTCGAACCCGACCAGCCGCTCGGAGTGCACGGCCGAGGAGGCCTACCGCCACACCGGCGGGCGCGCGCTGTTCGCCTCGGGCAGCCCCTTCGACCCGGTCGAGTGGCAGGGCCGGCGCTTCGTGCCGCGGCAGGGCAACAACAGCTACATCTTCCCCGGCGTCGGCCTGGGCGCGATCGTCTCGGGCACGCGGCGCATCACCGACGCGATGTTCATGGCCGCCGTCGAGGCGCTGTGCGCGCAGGTCGACGAGGCCGACCTGGCGCAGGGCAGCCTGTACCCGCCGCTGCCGCGCGTGCGCGACGTCTCGGCGCACATCGGCGCGGCGGTCGCCCAGGTGGCCTTCGACGCGGGCCTGGCCGGTGGGCCGCGACCCGCCGACCTGCTGGGCCACGTGCGCTCGCAGATGTACGAGCCGGTGTATGCCGACTACCTGGCCGCTGCCGGGGCCTGAGCGCGGTGCGCCTGGCGCGCGGCAGGCGGCCCGGCCGCCCGAAACCCTCCGCCCGACAGTGGCGGGCTGGCCGCGCACGACGGCGGCCGTACACTGCGCGGCTGTTGGGTTCCGGCCGACGAGCCACCATCCTGACGCCGGCTGCCGCAGCCCGGCGCCCGGGGTCGGCCGCGGCCTTGCCCGACCCTCGATTGGTGACACGTTCCTGTACGGAGAGAGCCACATGAGCCCGACGTCCGGCCTGCCCAGGGGGATCGTCCGATGATTCCCGAGATCGGCCACTTCCTGCTGTGGATCGCCCTCGGCGCGTCCCTCGTGCTCGGCACCTTGCCGATGCTCGGTGCCCATCGCGGGCGCGGCGACTGGATGGCGCTCGCACGCCCGCTCACCGGGTGGCTCTTCGTCATCGTGCTCGTGTCGTACGCCCTGCTGACGGTCGCCTTCGTGCAGCACGACTTCTCGGTGTCCTACGTCGCGCACAACTCCAACAGCGCGCTGCCGCTGCAGTACCGGCTGGCCGCGGTCTGGGGCGGCCACGAAGGCTCGATGCTGCTGTGGATCGTGATGCAGGTCGGCTGGATGCTGGCCGTGGCGCGCTTCAGCCGCCACCTGCCGATGCCGGTGGTCGCGCGCATCCTGGCGGTGATGGGGCTGCTCACGGTGGGCTTCCTGCTGTTCACGCTGCTCACGTCGAACCCCTTCGACCGCCTCGTGCCGGCGGCAGCGGACGGGCGCGACCTGAACCCGCTGCTGCAGGACCCGGGGATGATCTTCCACCCGCCGATGCTCTACATGGGCTACGTCGGCTTCTCGGTGGCCTTCGCGTTCGCCGTGGCCGCGCTGATCGGCGGCAACCTCGACGCGACCTGGGCCCGCTGGACCCGCCCGTGGACGACCGCGGCGTGGATCTTCCTGACGCTGGGCATCGCGCTGGGCAGCTGGTGGGCGTACTACGAGCTGGGCTGGGGCGGCTGGTGGTTCTGGGACCCGGTGGAGAACGCGTCGTTCATGCCCTGGCTGGTCGGCACGGCGCTGATCCACTCGCTGGCCGTCACCGAGAAGCGCGGCGCGTTCAAGGCCTGGACGGTGCTGCTGGCCATCGCCGCGTTCAGCCTGAGCCTGCTGGGCACCTTCCTCGTGCGCTCGGGCGTGCTGTCCTCGGTGCACGCCTTCGCGACGGACCCCGAGCGCGGCCTGTTCATCCTGGGTTTCCTGGTCATCGTGATCGGCGTCTCGCTCGGCCTGTACGCCTGGCGCGCCCCGACCGTCGGGCTGGGCACGCGCTTCGGCCTGGTCTCGCGCGAGACCTTCCTGCTGGTCAACAACGTGCTGCTCGTCGTCGCCACCGGCGCGGTCCTGCTGGGCACGCTGTACCCGCTGCTGCTCGATTCGCTGGGGCTCGGCAAGATCTCGGTGGGCCCGCCCTACTTCGACACCGTCTTCGTGCCGCTGATGGCGCCGCTGGTCTTCCTGATGGGCGTCGGCCCGCTCGCGCGCTGGAAGCAGGCCGAGCTGCCGGACCTCGCGAAGCGGCTGAAGTGGGCCGCCGCCGTCGCACTGGTCGCGGCGGTGCTGACCGAGTGGATCGAGGGGAAGATCTCCTGGCTCGGCGGCCTGGGCCTGCTGATGGGCTTCTGGGTCTTCACCAGCCTCGCCACCGACCTGTGGGAGCGCATCCGCCCGGCCGGCGGCATGCGCGCCTCGCCCTGGCACCGCCTGCGCCAGATCCCGCGCGCGATGGTCGGCATGATGGTCGCGCACCTGGGCATCGGCGTCTTCGTCATCGGCGTCACGATGGTCAAGACCTACGAGGTCGAGCGCGACGTGAACATGAACGTCGGCGACACGACCGAGGTCTCCGGCTGGGTCTTCACCTTCCGCGGCGTGCAGCAGGTGCAGGGGCCGAACTACACCGCGGCGCAAGGTCTGGTCGAGCTCAGCCGCGACGGCAAGGTCGTGGCCCAGCTGCGGCCCGAGAAGCGCGTCTACCGCGTGCAGCAGAACCCGATGACCGAGGCCGCCATCCGCAGCCGCCCGCTGGGCGACATCTACGTCTCGCTGGGCCACGCGACCGAGGGCGAGGCATGGGTGGTGCGCGTGTACTACAAGCCCTTCGTGACCTGGATCTGGGGCGGCTGCGTCCTGATGGGCCTGGGCGGCCTGCTGGCCATGACCGACCGCCGCTACCGCCTCGCGCGGCGCGAGCAGGAGGCCGGCGCGGGCGCGGCGGCAGCAGCGGCATGACCGCGCCCCGTTCGCCGGCACCGCGTCACGCGGCCGCGAAACCCGCGCGCGCCAGCGGCCGCTGGCCGCGTGCCGGGCGCTGGCTGCGCGCCGCGGCGCTGGCCGCGGCCGTCGCGGCGCTCGCGGGAGCCGCCGCCGCGAAGGACGCGCCGCCCGCTGTCGAGGACCCTGCGCTCGAGAAGCGCATGCAGGCGATCGCCATCGAGCTGCGCTGCCTCGTCTGCCAGAACCAGACCATCGCCGACTCGAACGCCGACCTCGCGGTCGACCTGCGCAACCAGGTGCGCGAGATGCTGCGCCAGGGCAAGACCGACCGCGAGATCATCGACTACATGACCGCGCGCTACGGCGACTTCGTCCTCTACCGCCCGCCGATCAAGAGCTCGACGGCCCTGCTGTGGTTCGGGCCGGCGCTGCTGCTGGTCGGCGGCGTCGCCGTGCTGCTGGTCGTCCTGCGCCGCCGCAGCCGCCTCGCCCCCGAGGCCTTCGAACCCGAGTCGTCCTACGACACCGACGGCGGCAGGCCCGGCGGCGCGGCCGCCGCGCAGCCTGCCACCCCTCCCGACCACGACACGCCCGAACGCGCCCGATGACCGACAACGTCAGCGCACTGCGCCAGCAGCTGCAGCAACTGGAAACCCAACGCCGCGACGGCAAGATCGGCAAGCGCGACTACGAGCGCCAGCGCGCCGCGCTCGAGCGCTCGATCCTCGACCAGGTCCTGGAGCAACCGGCGACGGGCGCCGTCCCGGCAGCCCCGCGGCCGTCGACGCGCCTGGTGGCCGGTGTCGCCGCCCTCGTGCTGCTGATCGCCGCGGGCGGGTACGCGGTGACCGGCTCGCCGGAGCTGATCAGCGGCGTGCCGACCGAGGCCTCGGCCGGCATGGACGCCAACCACTCGCTGAGCCCGGAAGAGTTCAACGCCGCCGTCGACCGCCTGGCCGAGAAGCTCAAGGCCGAGCCGGACAACGGCGAGGGCTGGTCCATGCTCGCGCGCTCGTACGTGCACCTCGGGCGATTCGCCGATGCGCTGCCCGCCTTCGTCAAGGCCCTCGAGATCCAGGGCGACGATCCGCGGCTGCTCACCGACTATGCCGACGCGCTGGCTGTCACGCGCGACCGCAACCTCGACGGCGAGCCGACCAAGCTGATCGACCGCGCGCTCAAGATGGATCCGGACAACCTGAAGGCCCTGGCGCTGGCCGGCACCGCGGCCTTCAACCGCAAGGACTTCCCGGCCGCCGTGCGCCACTGGGAGCGCATGCTGCAGCTCTCGCCGGCGGACAGCGCGTTCATGCCGCAGCTCAAGGACAGCATCGCCGAGGCGCGCAGGCTCGGCGGCATGCCGCCCGCCGCGGCTGCGGCACCCGCCGCGGCGGCCCCGCAACAGCCGGCCGCGCCGGTCGTCGCCACCCAGCAAGGCCCGGCAGCGGCTGCCGCACCGGGTGATGCGGGCGCCGCTGCGGCCGGCGGCGGTACCCTGACCGGCACCGTGAAGCTGGCGCCGGCGCTGAAGGCCGCACCCGAGGACACCGTCTTCCTGCTGGCCCGTCCGGCGGAGGGCTCGCGCATGCCGCTGGCCGTGCTGCGCCGGCAGGTCAAGGATCTGCCGTTCCAGTTCACGCTCGACGACAGCCTGGCGATGTCGCCCGGCACGCGCCTGTCGCTGCACCCGCAGGTGATCGTCGAGGCACGGGTCAGCAAGAGCGGCCAGGCCCAGGCCGCCGCGGGTGACTTCGTCGCCCGCACCGCGCCGATCGCGAACAACTCGCGCGGCGTGGTGCTCGAGATCGCCGACGTCGTCAAGTAGGGCGAGCCGCCTCGCGACGCTCGAGGCGCTGAGGGCTCGCGCCCCCGGGCCGAGCCCGCGACGCCGCCCGCGGCATCGCGGTCATCGGTGCCGTCGTCCGCGGTGAGGCCGCGGTGCCGGCTTCGCGAGGCCGGCTTCGCGAGGCCTGCACGCTGCGGCGCGGCGGGCCGCACCCGCGGCCGGCTGCGGGTGTCCCCGCACACCTAGTTGCCTTGCGTTTGACACCGCTCAACGTGCAGGCCCGCCACACCGGCGCAGACTCCGCCCAGACGATCAACGAGGACGGAGACCACCCGTGACAGCGGGGTCCGGCGCGATACAGCGCACCACCGAAGGCAGTCCACCCGGCCACTCCGGCGCGCGGGCCCGGCGCAGCCGCTGGCCCGCACGAATGGACCTCGCGCAGAGCCTCACCGGCCTCTTCCTGGGCCTCTTCATGTGGGGCCACATGCTCTTCGTGTCGTCGATCCTCCTCGGCCACGACGCCATGTGGATCGTCACCAAGGCCTTCGAAGGCTACTTCGTCTTCGGTCGGGCCTACCCCGGGCTCGTCGCCGTCGTCGTGGCCGTGGTGATGGCGCTGCTCGTGCTGCACGCGGCGCTGGCGATGCGCAAGTTCCCGTCGAACTGGCAGCAGGCCCACACCTTCCTCGAGCACCGCCGGCTGCTGCGGCACGGCGACACCTCGCTGTGGTGGGTGCAGGTGCTGACCGGCTTCGCGCTGTTCTTCCTCGCGTTCCCCCACCTGTACCAGATGCTGATGCACCCCGGCGCGATCGGCCCGTACGAGTCGTCGGCGCGGGTCTACGGCGGCTGGTGGCCGCTGTACCTGGCGGCGCTCTTCGCGGTCGAGCTGCACGGCGGCATCGGCCTGTACCGCCTGGCGGTCAAGTGGGGCTGGCTGCAGGGCGGCGATCCTCAGGCCGGGCGCCGGCGCTTGAAGGCCCTCAAGTGGGCCCTGACCGTCTTCTTCCTCGTCCTCGGCCTGGCCACGCTGGCGGCCTACTTCAAGCTCGGCCACGAGCGGCGCGACCAGCCGGCGGGGACCTACGTGCCCTCGTGGGTCAAGCCCGCGACGCCGTCGCCCGGGAGCCGGCCATGAAGGTCGTGCAGACCGACGTGCTGGTCATCGGCGGTGGCCTGGCCGGACTGCGGCTCGCGGTGGCCGCCCGGCGCCGCGGCCACGACGCGATCGTGCTGTCGCTGGTGCCGGCCAAGCGCTCGCACTCGAAGGCCGCGCAGGGCGGCATGCAGGCCAGCCTGGGCAACGTCATCAAGGGCCAGGGCGACAACGAGGACGTGCACTTCGAGGACACGGTGCGCGGCAGCGACTGGGGGGCCGACCAGGCCGTCGTGCGCATGTTCGTCAACACCGCGCCGAAGGCGGTGCGCGAGCTGGCCGCCTGGGGCGTTCCGTGGAGCCGTGTGCGCCGGGGCGACCGCGAGGTGGTCATCAACGGCCAGCGCGTGACCATCACCGAGCGCGACGAGGCGCATGGGCTGATCGCCCAGCGCGACTTCGGCGGCACGAAGAAGTGGCGCACCTGCCATGTCTCCGACGGCACCGGCCACGCGATGCTGCAGGCCGTGGCCGACCAGGCGATCGCCGCGTCGATCCCGGTGCACGAGCGCACCGAGGCCCTGGCGCTGATCCACGACGGCCGGCGCTGCCACGGCGCGATCGTGCGCGACCTGATCGACGGCTCGCTCGCCGCCTACCTCGCGAAGGCGACGGCCATCGCCACCGGGGGCGCCGGGCGGCTCTACCGCGTCACGACCAACGCGGTGATCTGCGAAGGCATCGGCCACGCGCTCGCGCTGGAGACCGGCGTCGCGACGCTGGGCAACATGGAGGCGGTGCAGTTCCACCCGACCGGCATCTTCCCGGCCGGCATCCTCGTCACCGAGGGCTGCCGCGGCGACGGCGGGCTGCTGAAGGACGTCGACGGCCACCGCTTCATGCCCGACTACGAGCCCGAGAAGAAGGAGCTCGCGTCGCGCGACGTCGTCTCGCGGCGCATGGAACAGCACATCGCCGCCGGCAAGGGCGCGAAGAGCCGCTGGGGCGAGCACCTCTGGCTCGACATCACGCTGCTCGGCGAGAAGCACGTGCGCACCAACCTGCGCGAGGTCTACGAGATCTGCCAGAGCTTCCTCGGCATCGACCCGACGCGGGACCTGATCGCGGTGCGCCCGGCGCAGCACTACACGATGGGCGGCGTGCGCACCGACGCCTCGGGCCAGAGCCCGCAGCTCGCCGGCCTGTTCGCCGCGGGCGAGGCCGCCTGCTGGGACATGCACGGCTTCAACCGGCTCGGCGGCAACTCGGTGGCCGAGACCGTCGTCGCCGGCCGCATCGTCGGCGAGTCCATCGCCGACTTCTGCGACGACCCGGCCAACGACGCGACCGTGCCGATGGGCCTGGTGCGCGAGTTCCTGCAGCGCGAGCAGGGGCGGCTGGACGCGCTGGTCGACGGCAACGGCAGCGAGGACGCCTCGGCCCTGCGGGCGCGCATGCAGGAGATCATGACCTCGCGCGTGGGCATCTTCCGCAGCGGCGACGAGCTGCAGGCCGCCGTCGACGAGCTGCAGCAGCTGCTCGAGCGCAGCCGCCGCATCGGGCTGCGCTGCCGCGACGGCGGCGCCAATCCGGAGCTGGTCACCGCGTACCGCGTGCAGAAGATGCTCAAGCTCGCGCTGTGCGTCGCCTACGGTGCGCTGCAGCGCACCGAGAGCCGCGGCGCGCACTTCCGCCAGGACCATCCCCGGCGCGACGACGCGCAGTGGCTCAAGCGCACGCTGGCCCGCTGGCCCGATGCCGCGGCGACGCTGCCCTCGCTGCACTACGAGCCGCTGGACGTGATGAACATGGAGCTGCCGCCCGGCTGGCGCGGCTACGGCGCGAAGGACTACATCGACCACCCGGACACCGCGCGCCGCGCCGCCGAGGTCGCCGCGCTGCGCGAGCGCCTGGCCGGCCAGGACCGCTTCGCGCTGCAGCAGGCGCTGATGCCCTACGAACACCTGCTGCCCGCGGCGCTGCGCGGGCGCAACGAGCGGCTCGACGAAAGGTGGTCGACATGAACGAGGCCCCGGTGCGCGTCGTGCCGCGCGAAGCCTCGGGCGGCGGCGGCCGTCGCCTGAAGCTGCAGGTGCTGCGCCACAACCCGCGGGTGGCCGGCAGCGTGCCGCACTGGCAGACCTACGAGCTCGACGAAGCCGAGGGCATGACGCTGTTCATCGCCCTCAACGAGATCCGCGACCAGCAGGACCCGTCGCTGCAGTTCGACTTCGTCTGCCGGGCCGGCATCTGCGGCAGCTGCGCGATGCTGGTCGACGGCCGCCCGCAGCTGGCCTGCCGCACGCTCGCGCGCACGCTCGGGCCGGTGACGACCCTGGCGCCGCTGCCGTTCTTCGAGCTGATCGGCGACCTGTCGGTCAACACCGGCAAGTGGATGCGCGGCATGAGCGAACGGGTACGCGGCTGGCTGCACGCCGCCGGCGGCGAGTCCGACATCGACCGCATCGAGCAGCCGATGGACCCCGAGCTCGCCGACCGCATCTACGAGCTCGACCGCTGCATCGAGTGCGGCTGCTGCGTCGCCGCGTGCGGCACCGCGCGCATGCGCGAGGACTTCGTCGGCGCCGCCGGCATGAACCGCGTCGCCCGCTTCCGCCTCGACCCGCGCGACTCGCGCAGCGACGAGGACTGGTACGACATCGTCGGCGACGACGACGGCGTCTTCGGCTGCATGTCGCTGCTGGCCTGCCACGACGTGTGCCCGAAGGAGCTGCCGCTGGCCACGCAGATCGCCTACCTGCGGCGCGCGATGGTCCGCCAGGGGATGACATGAACGCCACGCTGAGCCCCTACCTGACCTTCGCGCTGTGGTTCGGCGGCATCATCGGCTTCGTCGCGATCACGCTGCTGATGAACGCGATGCTCGGGCCCAAGCCCGCGCCGACGGCCGTCAAGCTCGAGCCCTTCGAGTGCGGCGCGACGCCGGTGGACCCGCTGAACATCAAGGCGCTGCCCATCAAGTACTACGCGGTGGCCATCGTCTTCATCCTGTTCGATCTCGAGACCGTCTTCCTCTTCCTGTGGGCGCTGGGTGCGCAGCCGCTGACCGGCTGGCTGCTCGTCACCTTCGCCTTCTTCCTGCTGCTGCTCGTGCTGATGCTGCTGTACGTCTGGAAGAGCCGCATCATCGAGGAGGTCACCGAGTGAACGGCCCCGACAAGCGCGCGACGATCCCGATCGCGGCGGCGGGCTCGCCGCCGAAGAACCCGGTCTTCGACGTCTTCACGACGAAGAAGGACGAGGTCGTCGGCTGGGCGCGCAAGTTCTCGCTGTTCCCCTACCCCTTCGTCACCGCGTGCTGCGGCATGGAGTTCATGTCGGTCAGCTCGACGATCTACGACACCGACCGCTTCGGCGCCGCGCTGCCGCGCTTCACGCCGCGGCAGAGCGACCTGATGATGGTCGTCGGCACGATCACGCACAAGCAGGCGCCGGTGCTCCAGCGCATCTACGAGCAGATGTGCGAGCCGAAGTGGGTGATGGCCTTCGGCGTGTGCGCGACCAGCGGCGGCTTCTACAACAACTACGCGGTGCTGCAGGGCATCGACAAGGTGATCCCGGTGGACATCTACGTCCCGGGCTGCCCGCCGCGCCCCGAGATGGTGATCGACGCGATCATGCAGCTGCAGGAGCGCATCGCCAACGAGCATCACGTGATCCTGAAGGGCGACTTCTGATGCGCGACGGACTGGTCGAGTTGCTGGACGGCCGGCTCGGGACGACGGCCTGGCTGTCGCACGGCATGCCGGTGATCGAGATCGGCGCGGGGCAGCTGCCTGAGGTCGTGCGCGTGCTGCGCGACGAGCTGGGCTTCGACATGCTGCTGGACGTCACCGCGGTCGACTGGCTCGGCCGCACGCCGCGCTTCGAGGTCGTCTGGCACGTCTTCTCGACGCGCGACTGCCAGCGGCTGCGCATCAAGACCCGCGTGCCGGAAGAGGCGTCGGAGGTCGACAGCCTGGTCGGCTGGTACGGCTCGGCCGCCTTCATGGAGCGCGAGTGCCACGACATGTTCGGCATCCGCTTCCGCGGCAATGCCGACCTGCGGCCGATCCTGCTCTACGAGGGCTTCGTCGGCCACCCGCTGCGCAAGGACTACGACAAGCACCACGAGCAGCCGCTCGTGCCCTACCGCGACACGGCCGACCGTGGCACGCAAGGGGGGCCGCGGTGAACCACCCGATCGCCAACCCGGTGCGCTCCGCGATCCTGCCCACCGGCGGGGACGACGGGCGCCTGATCGTCAACATCGGCCCCTCGCACCCGGCCACGCACGGCACGGTGCAGATCATCACCGAGCTCGACGGCGAGAAGGTGCTGCGCGCCGACGTGCACTGCGGCTACCTGCACCGCGGCTTCGAGAAGGAGTGCGAGGCCCACACCTGGCACAACCTGATCCCCTACGTCGACCGGCTCAACTACTGCTCGGCGCTGATCAACGACTTCGCCTACTGCGGCGCCGTCGAGACGATGATGGGCATCGAGCTGACGCCGCGCACGCGCGTGCTGCGCACGCTGCTGTCGGAGTACTCGCGCATCGCCGACCACATCACCTGCGTCGCCGCCGGTCTGATGGAGCTCGGCGCGATGACGGCGTTCCTCTACCTGATGACGCTGCGCGACTACATCTACGAGCACCTGGCCGATCTGACCGGCGCGCGCGTGACCTACTCCTACGGGCGCATCGGCGGCCTCGCGCGCGACCTGCCCGAGGGCTGGCTGAAGCGCCTGGACGAGGTGCTCGACGAGTACGAGACCTACATCGGGCGCATCCACGGCCTGGTCGACCGCAACCGCATCTTCATCGACCGCATGCGCCGCGTCGGCACGCTGACGCCCGAGCAGGCGATCCAGTACGGCTGCACCGGCCCGATCCTGCGCTCCACGGGCGTCGCACGCGACATCCGCAAGGACACGCCCTACCTCGCGTATGCCGACCTGGACTTCGAGGTGCCCACCGGGATCCTCGGCGACAACTACGACCGCTACGTCGTGCGCATGCGCGAGATGGACGAGTCGGTGCACATGATCCGCCAGTGCGTCGCGATGCTGCCCGAGGGGCCGATCAACGTCGACGACCCGCGCTGCGTGCTGCCCGACAAGACGCTCGTCTACCGCGAGATCGAGTCGCTGATCAACCACTTCAAGCTGGTCATCGACGGCCCGCGCGTGCCCGCCGGCGAGGTCTACTCCGCGCAGGAAGGCGCCAACGGCGAGCTCGGCTTCTACCTCGTCTCCACCGGCGAGGGCCAGCCCTGGCGCGTGCACTGCCGCGCGCCGAGCTTCGTGCACATGGGCGTGACCCACCTGATGCTGCAGGGCGGGCAGCTGGCCGACGTCGTCCCGACCTTCGGCTCGATCAACATGATCGGCGGGGAGTGTGATCGATGAGCGAAGTCGTCGCCGCGCTGCTGCCCGAGTTCGAACGCCTGCGCCGGCGCTTCCCCGAGGGATTCGACTCCTCGATGACGCTGCCGTGCCTGCGCCGCGTCCAGGAAGTCCGCGGCCACGTCGCCGACGAGGACGTCACCGCGCTGGTCGAGTGGCTGGGCGTGCCGCGCATCCAGTTCGAGGAGGTGCTCAGCTACTACACGCAGTTCCGGCGGCAACCCGCGGGACAGGTGCGGCTGGAGATCTGCCGCAACGTCAGCTGCTCGATGCGCGGCGCCGAACGGCTGATCGGCCACGTCTGCCGCCGCCTGGGCGTCGCCGAGGGCGGCACCACGGCGGACGGGCGCTTCACCGTGACGACGGCCGAGTGCCTCGGCTCCTGCGGCACGGCGCCGGTGATGGTGGTCGACGACGAGTACCACGAGAACATGGACATCGAGAAGGCCGACCGCCTGATCGACGGGCTGTCGCGCCCCGACGGAGGCCACCGTGACTGAGGTCCGCGCCCGCGACAAGAAGATCCTGATGAGCTTCCCGGTCACCGCGACCTCGCACCAGCTCGCCGAGGCGCGTTCGCGCGGCGCCTACGCCGCGCTGGAGAAGGCCCTGCGCACGATGACCCCGATGCAGGTCGCCAAGGAGGTCACGGCCTCCGGGCTCCAGGGCCGCGGCGGCGCCGCCTTCCCGACCGGCCGCAAGTGGGCAGTGATCCAGCACGACGACGGCCAGCCGCACTACCTGTGCGCCAACGCCGACGAGGGCGAGCCCGGCACCTTCAAGGACCGCTGGATCCTCGAGAACTCGCCGCACCAGCTGGTCGAGTCGATGCTGATCGCCGCCTACGCGCTGCAGGTGCGCCACGCCTTCGTCTACATGCGCGGCGAGTTCTCCGCGCCGTTCCGCCGCCTGCAGGGCGCGCTCGACGAGGCCTACGCGGCCGGCCTGATCGGCGAGGACATCCTCGGCAGCGGCTTCTCCTGCGACATCCTGATCTACCGCGGTGCGGGCTCCTACGTCTGCGGCGAGGCCTCGGCGCTGATCTCCTCGATCGAGGGCAAGCGAGGCTATCCGCGCAACCGCCCGCCGCGGCTGACCGTCAAGGGCCTGTACCAGCGGCCCACGGTGGTCAACAACGTCGAGACCCTGTCGAACATCGCGTGGATCGTGCAGCACGGCGCCGAGGCCTTCAAGGCGGTGGGCACGCCGAAGTGCCCGGGCACGCGGCTGGTCTCGGTCTCCGGCCACGTCGCGCGGCCGGGCGTCCACGAGATCGAGGTCGGCTACCCGTGGAAGCGGCTGATCTACGACGACTGCGGCGGCATGCTGCACGGGGCCGCGCTGAAGTGCGTGATCCCCGGCGGGATCTCGACGAAGGTGCTCACCGGCGCGGAGATCGAGACGCTGAACCTCGACCCGGCCGAGGTCGAGCCGGCCGGTTCGTCGATGGGCTCCGGCGGCATGGTGGCGATCGCCGAGGGCACCTGCATGGTGCGCCTGCTGCAGGTCATGCTGCGCTTCTACCACCACGAGTCCTGCGGCCAGTGCACACCATGCCGCGAGGGCATGGGCTGGCTGCACCGGCTGATCGACCGCATCGTCGCCGGCCAGGGCCGGCTCGACGACCTGGACACGATGGTGCGCATCTCGAAGCTGCAGGACGGCAACACGATCTGCGGCATGGGCGACGCGGCGGGCTACGCGACGCTGGGGATCCTCGCCAAGTACCGCCACGAGTTCGAGCACTGGATCCGCGAGGGGCGCTCGATGTTCGAAGGAAACCTGGAATGCCGCAGATCTTCATAGACGGCCAGGAATTCCAGGCGCGCACCGAGCAGACGGTGCTGCAGGTCGCGCTGGACAACGGCATCTTCATCCCGCGGCTGTGCTGGCACCCGAAGCTGTCGGTCGCCGGCAACTGCCGCATCTGCGTCGTCCAGGTCGAGGGCCGCAGCTGGGTCGAGATCGCCTGCAACATGCCGGTCAGCGAGGGCCTGCGCGTGCTGACCGACACGCCGCTGGTGCGCGAGCACCGCAAGGCGATCATGCAGTTCATCACGCTGAACCACCCGGTGGACTGCGGCATCTGCGACAAGGCCGGCGAGTGCACGCTGCAGGACTACCACGTCGCCTTCAACGGCGAGGCCTCGATCTCGCGCGAGCCGAAGGTGCAGGCGACCAAGTTCGTCCGCCTGTCCGACCGCATCACGCTGGACAACGAGCGCTGCATCCTGTGCACGCGCTGCGTGCGCTTCACGCGCGAGGTGTCCGGGTCGAACGCGCTGGGCGTGAAGAACCGCGGCGACCACTCGCTGATCCGCCCCGCCGAAGGCGACGGCGTGCGGCCGCTCGACGACGACCCGTACTCCGACAACATCGTCGACATCTGCCCGGTCGGCGCGCTGCTGTCCACGCGCTTCCTCTACAAGGACCGCGTCTGGTACCTGAAGGCCACGCCCTCGGTGTGCCCGGGCTGCGAGCGCGGCTGCGCGATCGACGTCTGGCACCGCAAGCCCGAGTGGGCGCTGCGCGCGCTCGACGCCCGCCACAACACCTCGATCGCCCGGGTGACGCCGCGCGACGACCCGGCCGTCAACGGCCCGTGGATCTGCAACAAGGGCCGCGACCTGGCGCAGCTGCTCGAGCGGCCGCGCGCCGACGCACCGATGCGCAAGGGGCGCGCCGTCGCGCTCGACGAGGCGCTGGACGCCGCGGCCGGACTGATCGCGCGCGCCCGCCACCCGGTCGCGCTGGTCTCGAGCTGGGGCTCGGACGAGGAGCTCGCGGCCTTCCGCGACACGCTGGGCCCGCGCTTCGCCTGCTTCGTGAAGGCCGACCACGTGACGGCCGACGGCGAAGTGGTGCAGGACGAGTTGCTGATCCGCGCCGACAAGAACCCGAACGGCCGCACGGCACGCGCGCTGTTCGGCGACGCGCAGGCGCAGTTCCCGCCGCAGACCGACCTGGTCCTCGTCTGGGGCGAGGGCTGCGACTTCGGCCGCCTGCCGCGCGGTGTTCCGGTGATCTTCCTCAACGCCTTCCTCGCGCCGGAGAACGGGCACGCCGAGGTCTTCTTCCCGACCAGCGTGCACACCGAGCGCGACGGTCACTTCACCAACGTCGACGGCGTGCGCCGCTCGTTCTCGCGCTGCTTCGCCAGGCCCGCCGGCGTCGTCGACGCCGAGCAGGTCTTCCGCGCGCTGGCCGCGGCCGCCGTCGCCGAGGGGGTGTCGCCATGATGCAGGACCTCGTCGTCCACGCCGCGTACGTCGGCTACGCGCTGGCCGTGCTGCTGCTGTTCGGCACCATCCTGACCTGGGTCGAGCGCAAGCAGGCCGCGGTGATGGCCGACCGCATCGGCGCGAACCGCGCCTACGTCCGGCTGCCGTTCACGCAGATCAAGCTCGTCTGGATCGGCCTGTTCCACGGTGCCGCCGACGGCCTGAAGATGATGCTGAAGGAAGACTTCCGCCCGGCCAGCTACGACCGCTTCGCCTACGCGGCCGCGCCGTGGGTCGTCTTCGTGCCGGTGCTGCTGGTCTTCGGCGTCGTGCCCTTCGGCGGCGCGTTGCGCCCGGGCGAGCTGTTCTCGTTCTGGCCCGCCGTCGCGCAGTGGTTCGGCGAACGCGAGTACCAGCTGCAGATCGCACGGCTCGACGCCGGGCTGCTGGTCGTCTTCGCGTTCGGCGGCATCACCGTGATCGGCGCGATGCTCGCCGGCTGGTCGTCGGACAACAAGTTCTCGATGCTCGGCGCGCTGCGTGCCGGCTCGCAGATGATCAGCTACGAGCTGGTGATGGGCCTGACCGTGCTCGGGCTGATCCTGATCTACGGCACGGCCGACCTCGTCGACATCGTGCGCCAGCAGTCCGGCGTGCTGCTGGGCTTCCTGCCGGCCTGGGGCATCGTCCTGCAGCCCTTCGCCGCGATCCTCTTCCTCACGGCGGCGATGGCCGAGAACCGCCGCGCCCCGTTCGACCTGCCCGAAGCCGAGTCCGAGCTGATCGCCGGCTACTTCACCGAGTACAGCGCGATGAAGATGGGCCTGTTCATGTTCGCCGAGTTCATCGAGATCGCGGTGATCGCGGCGCTGTTCACCACCCTCTTCCTCGGCGGCAGCAACCTGCCGTTCATGCACGACGGCGGCTTCTCGCTGCCCGGCGGCGTGGAGATCGCGCTGAGCCACGGCGTGGTCGTCGCGCTGCAGCTGGTGGTCTTCCTCGCCAAGGTGCTGCTGATCAGCAGCTTCCAGATTCTCGTGCGCTGGACGCTGCCGCGCTTCCGCTATGACCAGCTGCTGCGCTTCGCGTGGAAGTTCCTGTTCCCGATCTGCCTGGCCAACCTGGTGGTCACCGCGGTCGCCGTCTGGCTGCTCGGAGGGCTGAAGTGAAGCGCCCGGTCGTCGAGCGCCGCGTGCGGCGCACTTACTGGAACGAACCCGCGATGAGCGCGTGGGAGAGCGTCTACCTGCTCGAGGTGGTGCGCGGGCTGTCGATCACCGGCGGCGTCTTCCTGCGCAACATGTGGAAGTGGTGCACCGGGCGCAAGGGCGCCGTCACCGCCTACTACCCCGAGGAGATCCGGCCCGACTACGCGCGCGGCAACCGCGGCCGCCACGTGCTGACCCGCCGCCCCGACGGCAGCCCGCAGTGCGTGGCCTGCAACATGTGCGCGACGGTCTGCCCGGCCAAGGTCATCGAGATCGAGGCAGCGCACGATCCGTCCGATCCGGCCCACCCGAAGAGCCCGGCGCGTTTCGAGATCGACTACTCGCGCTGCGTCTTCTGCGGCCTGTGCGTCGAGGCCTGCCCGGAGGACGCGATCCGCATGGTCAAGGAGGTGCCCGGCTTCCCCGGGCCCGACCGCGGCGTGATGTGGTCCGGCAAGGACGAACTGTTGAACTGGCAGCCGGCCAGCGACGTGGCCAAGCCCTACCCCGCGCGCCCCGCGGGCGGGCCGGCGGCCGGTGCGGCGGCGGAGGTCACCCGGCCATGATCGAAGACGTCGTGCTCGTGCTGTTCGCGATCTCGGCGCTCGTCGGGGCGCTGATGATGATCGTGATGCGCCACCCGATGGGCGTCGCGATGGCGCTGATCTCCACGATGGTCTCGCTGGGCGGCGTCTACGGCCTGCTCGGCGTGCACGTCATCGCGGTCTTCCAGATCATGATCTACGTCGGCGCGGTGATGGTCTTCATGGTCTACGCGATCATGCTGCTGGACGTGCGCGACCCGTCGTTCACCGAGCGCTACTCGAAGCTGCTGTGGCCGGGCCTCGCCGCCATCGTGGTGCTGCTGGGCGTGCTGCTCGACGCCAGCCGCTTCGGCCGCGTCGACCCCGGGCAGGTCGCCGGCAACCTGTTCGGCGTCCAGCCGTTCTCGGCCGCCTTCCTCAACGAGTACTGGCTGTACTTCGAGCTGACCTCGGTGCTGCTGGTGGTGGCCGTGCTGGCCGCGGTGGCCATCGTCAAGCTGAAGGGACGCCGCGATGGATAAGGTGAACTTCCTGCTCGCGGTCAGCATGGGGCTGTTCGCGATCGGCCTGCTCGGCCTGATCGTGCGGCGCAACCTGCTCGTGATGCTGATGTGCATGGAGCTGATGCTCAACGGCGTCAACCTGAGCCTGGTGACCTTCGCCCGGCACAGCGCGACGCTGGACGGCGCGGTGATGGTGTTCCTCGCCTTCATCGTCGCGGCAGCCGAGATCGCCATCGCGATCCCGATCGTGCTGCTGCTCGTGCGCCAGCGCCGCACGCTCGATGCCGGCGCCTACGACACGCTGAAGGGCTGACGATGCAACACCTGCTGGGCTGGATCGTCCTGCTGCCGCTGGCGGGCTTCGTCGTCAACGGCGTGCTCGGCACGCGGCTGGCGGGGCGCCGCATCGGCGCGGGCTGGGTCTCGGTCATCGCCTGCGCGATGCCGATCGCCGCCTTCGCCCTGACGCTGGTCGCCTTCGGCGCCTTGCTGGCCAGCGGCCAGCCGCGCCTGGAGTTGTCCTACACCTGGGCGGAGATCGGCGGCCAGCGCCTCGAGATCGCGTTCTGGTTCGACCGCCTGTCGGCGGTGATGACGCTGGTGGTCACCGGCGTGGGCTCGCTGATCCACGTCTACTCCACCGGCTACATGAAGGGCGACGAGGGGCACGCGCGCTACTTCGCGTACCTGAACCTGTTCCTGTTCTTCATGCTGCTGCTGGTGCTCGGCCGCTCGCTGCTCGTGATGTTCGTCGGCTGGGAAGGCGTCGGTCTCGCGTCCTACCTGCTGATCGGCTTCTGGTTCGACGATCCGGCGAAGGCCGCAGCGGGCAAGAAGGCCTTCGTCACCAACCGCATCGGCGACGCGGCCTTCCTGCTCGGGATGTTCCTGCTGTGGCACGCGCTGGGCACGCTCGACCTGGACCGCATCAATGCCGCCTTCGCCGCCGGCCCGGCACCGGCGGTGTCGGCCAGCCTCGTCGGCGTGCTGCTGTTCATCGGCGCCTGCGGCAAGTCCGCGCAGATCCCGCTGCACGTGTGGCTGCCCGACGCGATGGCCGGCCCGACGCCCGTGTCGGCGCTGATCCACGCGGCGACCATGGTCACCGCCGGCATCTACCTCGTCGCGCGCTTGTCCGGGCTGTACCTGCAGGCGCCCGAGGCCTCGCAGCTCATCGCCGTCGTCGGCGTGGCCACCGCGTTCCTCGCCGCGACGGTGGCCGTCGTGCAGACCGACATCAAGAAGGTGCTCGCCTACAGCACGGTCTCGCAGCTCGGGCTGATGTTCGTCGCGCTGGGCGTCGGCGCCTACGCGGTGGCAATCTTCCACGTGGTCACGCACGCCTTCTTCAAGGCCTGCCTGTTCCTCGGCGCCGGCAGCGTGATCCACGCCCTCGGCGGCGAGCAGGACATCCGCAAGATGGGCGGCCTGATGCGCCGCATCCCGCTCACCTTCGCGACCTTCGCGGTGGCCACGGCGGCCATCGCCGGCATCCCGCCGCTGGCCGGCTTCTGGTCGAAGGACGAGATCCTGTGGTTCGCCTTCGCCTCGTCGCGCGGCGGCGCGACCTGGCTGTGGCTGCTCGCGTCGGCCGCCGCGCTGCTGACCTCCTTCTACATGTTCCGCCTGCTGTGGCTGACCTTCTTCGGCCGCTCGCGCATGACGCCCGAGGTCGAGCACCACGTGCACGAGTCGCCCTGGTCGATGACCGGCGTGCTGTTCGTGCTCGCGGTGCTGTCGGCGGTGGGCGGTTTCCTCCACGTGCCCCACTTCCTCGAGCCGATGATGCCGCTGCCGGCGGTGCAGCCGGAACGCGCCGCGCTGCAGATGCCACTCATCGGGGTGGCCGTCGCGATCGGCCTGGCGGGCCTGGCCGGCGCAGCCTGGTTCTTCGGCGGCGACGCATCGCGCGCGACGGCCTGGCGCGAGCGTCTCCCCGGGCTGCACCGCCTGCTGTCGGCGAAGTACCACGTCGACGAGCTCTACGAGGCGGTGCTCGGCCGGCCCCTGCGCTGGATCAGCGACCGCGTGCTGCTGCAGTGGGGCGACCGGCGGCTGATCGACGGCACGCTGCACCTGGCGGCCGGCACGGCGAAGGTCGCCGCCACCGTCCTCGGCGCACTGCAGTCCGGCGGGCTGCAGCGCTACGCGCTGTACGTCGTGCTCGGGCTGCTCGCGGCCCTGGCCTGGAGCGTCCGTCATGTCTGAAGCACTCGCGCTGCAAGTCGTGCTGTGGCTGCCGCTGGCCGGCATGCTGGCGATCGCGGCGGTGCCCGCGGGCGCGCCCGGCCGCGTGCGCGCGATCGCCTTCTGGGTGATGGTGCTGCAGTTCGTGCTGACGGCCTGGCTGTATGCGCGCTTCGACGCGGCCGCCACCGGCGTGCAGTTCGCCACCCGCGTGCCGTGGATCGCCGAGTGGGGCGTGTATTTCTCGATCGGGCTGGACGGCTACAACGTGCTGCTCGTGCTGCTCACCGGCTTCCTCGGTCCGCTGGTCGTCGCCGGTTCGTTCACCGCGGTGGACAAGGAGCTCAAGCTCTTCTACGCGATGGTGCTGCTGATCCAGTTCGCGATGATGGGCACCTTCCTCGCGCAGGACCTGTTCGTCTTCTACGTGTTCTGGGAGACGATGCTGATCCCGATGTTCCTGCTGATCGGCATCTGGGGCGGCCCGCGGCGCATCTACGCGACGCTGAAGTTCGTGCTGTACACGGCCTTCGGCAGCATCCTGATGCTCGCCGCGCTGATCTACCTGGTCTACGCGGCGAACCAGGCCGGCGTGGACTCCTACGCGATCGCCGACCTGTACCGCCTGAAGCTGCCGCCCGACGTGCAGGCCTGGCTGTTCGCGGCCTTCGCGCTGTCCTTCGCGATCAAGGTGCCGATGTTCCCGCTGCACACCTGGCTGCCCGACGCGCACGTCGAGGCGCCGACCACCGGCTCGGTGATCCTGGCCGGCGTGCTGCTGAAGATGGGCACCTACGGCTTCATCAAGCTCGGCTTCCCGCTGTTCCCGGCCGCGACGCTGCAGTTCGCGTCGTGGATCCTCGTGCTCTCGGTGGCCAGCATCGTGATCGGCGCCTGCCTCGCGCTGGTGCAGGACGACATCAAGAAGATCATCGCCTACTCGTCGATCAGCCACCTCGGCTACGTGATGCTGGGGCTGATCAGCCTGGACCTGATCGGCATCCAGGGCGCGATCGTGCAGATGGTCAGCCACGGGCTGACCGCGGCCGGGCTGTTCCTCGTCGTCGGCATGATCTACGAGCGCTGCCACACGCGCGAGCTCGCGGCCTACGGCGGCCTGGCCAAGCTCGTGCCGCTGTACTCGGTGGCCTTCATGATCCTCACGCTTGCGTCGATCGGGCTGCCGACGACCAGCGGCTTCACCGGGGAGTTCCTCGTGCTGCTCGGCGCGTTCCGCTCGGCGTGGGGCCAGCACCTGGGCGGCGACTCCTTCGCCCTCGTGCCCACCGTGGTCGCGGTGACCGGCGTGGTCCTGGGCGCGCTGTACATGCTGCGCTTCGCCGCCTCCTTCCTCTTCGGGCCCTCGCGTGCGCCGGTCGCCCGGCTGGCCGACGTGAACCGCCGCGAAGCCTCGATCCTCGCCGCGCTGATCGCCGCGATCTTCTGGCTCGGCCTGTTCCCCGACGAACCGATGCGCAAGACCGAGGCCGCGGCACGCGAGATGCAGCAGCTCGTGACCGCCGCGCGCGGCACGAGCGTCCAAGCCGGGAGCACGCGATGAACTGGGGCGCCTTTCTGGTCGGCATGCTGCCCGAGCACATCCTGCTCGGCGGCCTGCTGCTGCTGATCGTCCAGGCGATCGTCAGCGACAGCCCGCGTGGCCCGGCGGCGGCCTCGATCGTCATCGTCGCCGGCGCGGCGCTGGCCGCGCTGTGGCTGGCCGTCACGGGCGTGCAGGCCGTGCCGTTCCCCGGGCAGGTCTCGGTGACGCCGGCGGTCTCCTACGGCAAGGCGATCGCACTGGCGCTCGCGCTGCCGGTGCTGCTGCTCGCCCGCGACGACCTCGGCGACGGCGGCCCGCTGTATCCGCTGCTGGTCTCGTCGCTGTACGGCCTGGCGCTGATGCTCTCGTCCGACAGCTTCCTGACGTTGTTCCTCGGCCTCGAGCTGCTGTCGCTGCCGGTCTACGCGATGGTCCTGCTGGGCCTGAAGCGCGAGTCCTCCCCCGAGGCCGCGTTGAAGTACCTCGTGCTCGGCGGGGCGGCGACCGCGACCTTCCTGATGGGCGTGTCGCTGCTGTACGGGCAGTCCGGCACGCTGGCGCTGTCGACCTTCTCGAAGGCGCTGGGCAGCCCGTACAGCCTCGCCGTGGGCGGCTGTGCGCTCGTGCTGCTGGCCTTCTTCCTGAAGGCGGCGATCGTGCCCTTCCACGCCTGGGCGCCCGACGCCTACGACGGCGCGAGCATCCCGGTCACCGCGTACATGGCGGCGGTGGTCAAGGCCGGCGTGCTGCTGGCCGCGGTACGGCTGGTGGCCGAAGCGCCGCTGTCGCCGGTGATCACCGGGCTGCTGACGGCCCTGCCGCTGCTGTCCATCGTCTGGGGCAACCTGGCCGCGATGAAGCAGCCGGGCCTGCGGCGCATGCTCGCGTACTCGTCGATCGCGCACGCCGGCTACCTGTTCCTGGCGTTCCTCGGCACCGGGCCGCAGCGTCACGGTGCGCTGCTGTTCTACCTGCTCGTCTACGGCCTGATGACGGTGCTGGCGCTGGCCGCGGTCCCGGCCGACGCCGACGATGGGCGGCGCGACCGGCTCGAACTGCTGCAGGGCCTGTACCAGCGGCAGCCCTTCGCGGCGATCGTGCTCGGCCTGGCGATGCTGTCGCTGGCGGGCATCCCGCCGCTGCCCGGCTTCGTCGCGAAGTTCGTGATCTTCCGCGAGGTCATGGCGGCTGGCCACACGGCCGTGGCGGTGGCCGGCCTGGTCGGCAGCTACCTCGGCCTGTACTTCTACCTGCGGGTGATCCAGCTGACGTTCATGGGGCCGCAGCCGCAGGCCGCGGTCGGCGCGCTGCCGATGCGCAGCGCCGCATGGGCCGCAGCCTGGCTGTGCCTGCTGCCGCTGCTGGTGCTGACCTTCCTGCCGGGCTGGGTGCTCGCGCGCCTGTAGCGACTCCGCGGCACCGGCGCGCCGCGGGCGCGAGACGCCCGCAGCCCTTCGGCAGGCATTCGCCCGCCCTCAATGGACGGGCTCGTGTCCTGCCTCAGCGGTACTGCGCGTAGACCTTGGCGCCGCCGCTGCGGTCGAGCAGCAGCACGTCGTATGGATCCCGCCGGCCCTTGTAGACCGGACCGTCCATGCCGGGCGAGCCGATCGGCATGCCCGGCACCGCCAGGCCGACGGCCGCCGGCTTATCCCTTAGCAGGCGACGGATCTCGCGCGCGGGCACGTGCCCTTCGAGCGCGTAGCCCCCGACGACCGCGGTGTGGCAGGAACCATAGCGGTCGGCAACTCCCATGCGTGCACGCACCGGCACGGCCGTGGCGACATCGTTGACCTTCACCTGGAAGCCGGAGGCCTTCAGGTGCTGGATCCAGTCGCCACAACAACCGCAGCTCGGACTCTTCCACACCTCGACCAGCGGCTGCGCCGCACTGCTCGCTCCGGCGCCGGAAGCGACGCCGGCGGCGATCGCCGCGGCGAGCCACCGGCGCCGGGTCCACACGCCGCAGCGCCGGCTCTCGCGCGGCGGCGCTCCTGCTCTGTTCATCGTCTGCATCCTTTCGAAGGATCGGTCACGCTGGCACGGGCCGCCGGTCAGGCGCGCCCGCTACCGGAATCCGGCGCCGCGGCTCAGGTGCCCGCGCGCCGGGCTTTCGGGGAGTGCATGTCGTGGAGCTGCAGCCGCGTGGCCTGCAGACGCTCCGAGACGACACCCAGCATGCGGTACATGAACGCGAAGCCGAAGTCGGTGTCGGCGCGGCAGGCCTCCAGCAGCGCCACGCCGTCGAAGACCAGCGCGTCGGTGGCCTCGAGGGCGCGTGCCTGGAAGTACTTGCCGCGCCCCATCAGCATCGACGACCAGCCCAGCTCGTCGCCGGCACCCAGCGTCTGCACGCGCAGCACGTGGTCGGGCTCCTGCATCTCCAGTGCGATGCGCCCGCTGGCGATCAGGTAGAAGTCGTGCGTGTCGTCGCCCTCGCGGAAGATGAGCTGGTCGGGCACGAAGCTCACCTCGCGCGCCATCGCACGCAGTCTCTCGATGTGTTCGGGGCGGAAGGCCTCGACGAACGGATGCTGTTTCAGCACGGCGAGCAAGGTGGCGGCGGACATGGCCTCTCCTCGTGGACGATCGGCGGACGTGACGCGATTCTGCGGCAGCCGCTGCCGCTTGTCGCGCCCGGTCTCCAACGGCGCGCCAGCGTAGCGCCACGCACCATTGCGGGGCTGACGCGGCTCAACCGCAGGGTCAGCTGCTCGGGACATTCCCGATGTCGATGACGTAAATCAACCCAGCACGTTGCTGGGAGGCTCTGCGCCCCTTGTGCACTCCCGGGCAAGGACGTAGAAACACGTCTGTCCGTTGATTCGACGCCTGCCGATGCCCGTTCGCCCGTGGCAGCCGCATCGCAGTCGGGGAAGCAGCGGCCGGTTGAGGGGGCTTGAGCCGCTCCTTTCTTGGCAAGGCTGAGCACGCATGAGGGATAACATGAACATCTCGCGATCGAGGTCGTGGAAGACGATCGCCGCGATCGCACTGGCCGCGGCAGCGCTGGCCGGTTGCGGTGGCGGTGACACCGGAGCAGCCGGTCCGCAAGGGCCGACGGGACCGGCAGGTCCCGCAGGCCCGCAAGGCCCCGCCGGCCCCGCCGGCACCGCCACGGTGAACGTCGCGGCACTCAGCCCCGAGGCCTGGGAGGCCGCCGAGTTCAAGGCCACCGTGACCAAGGTCACCGTCGCCAGCGCACCCGTCGTCGAGTTCACCGTGACCGACCAGATCGGCAACCCGGTCGTCGGCCTCGAGAACTTCACCGCCAAGAGCGCCACGGCCAGCGTCGCGTCGTACCCGAACGTCTCGTTCGCGCTGGCCAAGCTGATGCCGCGCACCGACGCGAAGCCGAGCAGCTGGGTCAGCTACATCGTCACGACCGTGCCCGCCACCGGCGGATCGGCGGCGCCGACCCGTCCGACGACGGACAACACCGGCAAGCTCGAGGCCGTCTCGGGCAGCGCCGGCAGCTACAAGTACACCTTCTACCGCGACGTCACGGCGATCAAGTCGCAGGTCGACGCGATGACGGTCAGCGCCCCGAACGACAAGGCCAGGCTCGGTGACCTGAGCTGGCAGCCGAACCTCCCGCATCGCCTGGTGCTGCAGATCAGCGGCGCGGCCCGGGGCACCGGCACGAACACCGCCAACGCGGTGCAGGCGACGCCGGCGGTCAACATGGCCAACCCGATCAACGCCATCTACGACTTCATCCCGGCCACCGGCA
>ERZ761602.2104-NODE-2104-length-32772-cov-235.368738_pt1 | contig 32772 bp, 29 predicted proteins | sample MGYA00512165_ERZ761602 | MGnify/ENA primary metagenome ERZ761602 (study PRJEB28899, sample SAMN02445085) | bioreactor sludge metagenome | biome: EBPR sludge; isolation source: Thorneside wastewater treatment plant | place: Australia: Brisbane, Thorneside...
TCGCCGCGCTCGACCCGCAGACGCGCGCGCTGCTCGATGCGACCGACGCGCTCGGTGACCGCCGGCTCACCGACCCCGAGGCCAGTGCCCTGCAGGGGCTTGCCGGCGCGGGGCTGCAGCCGGGTGCCCCGCGCACGGGCTACGAGGCCGAGCCGCTGTGGTTGCGCACGCTGGCGACGATTCGCGACGTCACCGGCCAGCTCGGCGGCATCGTCGGCATCATCGGGCTGGTCGCCACCGTCAGCGGCTTCATCCTCAGCCTGCTGATGCCACCTGTCGGCGCCTTCCTGCTCACCGTCGGTCGCTTCTGCGATATCGCGGCACTGATTCTCGACGGCATCAGCCTGGTGCTGGGCATCATCCTGACCGGCTACAACTACTATCGGCTGAAGAACGAGACCGACCCCGAGGAGCGCCGACGCCTGCTCGGCATGGTCCGCCAGGATGCGATGGGAACGGTGATGAGCGCCGTCGCCGTCGCCACCGCGGTGGCGCCCGGAGCTGGGCGACTGCTGGGTCGCGCGGGGCAGCGCGTTTCGCGGACGGTGCGCACCCTGTCACGTTCCGGCGGGATGCTCGGCCGTGGTGCGCGTGCCTTGCGCGTTGTCGGAGCCTCGGGGCGGCTCGCGATGCGTACCGGGCGGCGTGGTCTGGGGACCGCGGGACGTGCGGTTTCGTCCGGCTTCCAGCGGCTGTCGCGGTCGTCATCCTTGCTCGGCCGCGCAGCGCGGGGTGTCCGGGTCGCTGGCGTGTCGAGTCGTCTGGCGCTGCGCTCGACCGGCCGGGCAGCTAGGGCACGCGCCAGCCAGGCGCTGGGTTGGGCCCGCGGTACCGCCTCGGTTCGGTGGGCCAACCGGCTCGGCGGGCAGGCGGAAGAACTCGCCCGGGGGCGGCTGCGCGGCCTGGCACAGGGCGATTCGATGATCGGGCGTTTCTACAACCGGCGCTTGCGCGGTTTTCACGAGCGCAACGTCATGCTGGCCCGATCGATTGGTGATCCGGTAGAGCGCGCCTATCAGCTGCGGCTTGGCCAGGAGCTTCGGGGCGAGCTTGACCGTCTGCGCCAGGCAAATCCGACGTGGTCAGCGAGTCAGCTTGACGATGCACTGCGCGCGCGTTTCGGCCGCGAGCGTTATGGCCACGCCGAGGTAGGTACCAGTGGTGGTGGGAACGTCCAGTTCGTGCGCGACGATACCGAGTTCCTGCGCCAGGTGCGCGAGACCGAGTTCACCGAGATCCAGCTCATCCGCGATCGTCTCCCACCCGGAGCGACGCCGCGCGAAGTCGCCGACGCGGTCAATCAGAGCCCATTCATCAAGGGATCATGGACTGAAGACGAGCTGCGTGCGTTCATGAACGTCAACCCGACGCGCCGCGCCGACGGCGGGCTGGCCTTGCGCGACGCGGCAGGGGAGGCTCTTGCGGTGAGCAAGACCGGCCATCACACCCTACCCGCAGGCATGGCACCACAGATCAGCCAGGACCCGCGCTTCATTCAGATCGTCAATGACAGTCGAAGCTACCGCGACTTCATGGACGACGCCTATCCGGGGATGACGCACGTGCCTGAAGTGCGTGGCTACATGGTGCCCGGCACACGCCGGCCGCTGGTTCAAGCGGCCGACCGGCGCGCAGTGATCACAGACATGCTGGATCGCGGGCAGATACCGGGCTATACGCGCGCCGACATCGAATACTTCATGGGCCGTGGGCTTGCTGACGATCTTGTCGCGGACGGCAGCAGTGGCGTCTGGCGGAATCGTCGCGTCGCCGGTCGGTCGATGTTCTTCAACCCGCACCTCGGAATCGGGCATGCATGGAACTGGCGCACCGAGGTCGCGCGCCAGATCTTCAGCATGGATACACGCCTCGGCCTGAGCCTGCGGCGTGCGCTCGGCGAGCAGCTGTTGCTGCCGATGGTCAAGCGTTCTGGACGCCTTGCCGCGGGAACGCCGGATTCCCCAGGAAGCACCGTCGGAGCCGCAATCAACGAGCGGGCCGCGGCGCTGATCGATCGGTCGATCGCGGCGCGTGCAGGCAGCGGCCCTTCCGGTGCACGCGGAGAAGCGGCATCGGCGCTGCTCGATAGCCTCAGAGCAGAGCTGGAAACTGCTCCGGCGCCTGGCGGGGACGAGCTTTCTCCCGCCCAGGACGCGCTGGCTCAGTTCGCTGATTCCGGGCTCGCGGGCGGCGCAGCATCAGTCTCGGAAGAGACTGAAATCGAGCCAGCTGGCGACGCCGTCGGCGGAGAAGAAACCGTCGCCGACGAGATCACGGCGCCGCCGTCTCCGGTCCCCTACAGTCCGTCGGCACTGGTATCGATTCGTGAGCAGCGTACCGACATCGCCAGCGCGATGGAGGTCGTGAACGACTACGTCGGCGAGACCGTTGCCGCCGAGCAGCACAATGTGGCAGCACGGGCCGCGGCCGCAACGCTGCAGGAACGCAATGCCGGGCAGGCGGACTTTGCCGGTACCGAGCGCGAGACGGTGGCGGCGGAGCAGGGCAAGCTCGACCAGGCGTCGGCGTCGCAGCAGGAGATGTCGGCGCAGGGCGCCGAAGCCTCGGGCGAGGCGGCGCGCGGCGAGCAGGAGGCGGGTGCGGTACAGTCCGAGGGGCAGGGGGTCAGCGTCGAGGCCAAGCCCGAGGAGCCGCGTTCGCGCAGCTGGCTGGAGCGCGCCTGGGATGCGACCGCCGGCGCCCTCTGGGATGGGCTCGTGGCGCCGGCAGTGCGGGCAGTGCGACGCAAGGTCAATCAGGTGATGCAGTCGATCAACGAATTCATCATGGGCATGATCAATCAGGCACTCGGCCTGGACGAGATCGAGGCGGAACTCGATGGCGGCGGGCAGGACATCACAGCGCGCAGCGGCAGCCTCGACGAAACCGATGCCGGTCTGCAGGCGGTCGGCGAGCAGGCGAATGAGGAGCAGGAGCGCAATCGCCAGTCGATGGAGCAGGCGGAGGCGAACATCGACGATTCGCGCGCGACGCGCGCCGATGCGCTTGCCCTGCAGAACGATCTGGCGGCTCACGACGACGTGCTCGAGGCCGAGGAGATGGCGGGACGGAGCTACGTCGTCGACTTCGCGGCGACCTACCGGCCGTACTTCGCCGCGACCGGCGAAGGCGCCACGGCGGTGGCGCCGGGCGAAGGGTCGGCAAGCGAATCCGGTGGCGCAACCGTGGCCGAAGAAAATGAGCGCGATGAAACCGCCCTCGTCGCCTGATCTCGAACTGGCGACCGCACGCCTGCTCGGCGATCGCCTGCTCGACGTGCCGCTCACGCGTGCCCGTGGCTCGGCCCGACTCCGCCTGGCGACCCTGCTGCGAGCGGCATGCGCGCACCCGGTGTTCGCGGGCTGGCCGACGCCGGTCGATGACTGGCTCGACGAGGCCGCGCTCCTGGCCGATGAGGTGGCCGACGCCGATGCCCGCGGCCGCGTCCTGCTGCGCCGCGCGATCGTCCGCATGCGGCGGCTCGATCTCGATGCCGCGCTCGCCCTGCTGCAGCAGGCGTGCGGCGCCAGCGACGCTCCTGCCGGCGAACTCGCCGCCGGCTGCGCGATCGGCCGCGTGCGCGTCCTGCTGCGCCAGCAGCGTCTGGGTGATGCCTGCCAGGCGCTGCAGGCCATCCCGCTGGCGCCGCCGGGTGACGCGTCGAGTGCGCTCAGGCAGCTGGCACTGGGCGAGTACCACATCGAGGCGAACGAGGTCGCCGCCGCACGCACGGCGCTGACGCAGGCGCTGGCGCGTCTGCCGGAGGAACTCGTCGAAGAGCGCATCCAGGCGAGCCAGTCGCTTGCCTTCGTCTTCATCAGCCTGGTCGATCTGCCGCGCGCCTTGCGGCACCTGCAGCAGGCGCGCGCCATGCTCAGGGGAGCCGGCGTCTGGCGCGAGGTGATCCAGATGGATGTGGCGCTGGCCAGCCTGTTGACGGCGCGTGCTGAGCACGCCGGCGCGCAGGCGCTGTTCGCCGAGGCCGCGGAGCTGTGCCGGGCGCATCCGCAGCCGGAACTCGCCATCCTGATCGACCTGGGCAGGGCACGGTCGAGCGCCGCGCAGCAGCAGGGTGGCGACGCGGTCGCCGCCTGCCTGCGGGCGGCGCGAGGCTATGCCGAACAGGGGAACCTTCTCGGACTCGTGAGCATGGTGGTGTTCATGGCCGGCATCCAGACCGCGGGCAAGGCCTTCCCCGAAGCGTACCGGACGCTGGCGACCGGTCTGGCGATCGCCCGGCACCGCCGCTGGCCGGCGGCCGAGGCGGTGTTTCGTGCGCACATCGATCGCCTGCGCGATGAACTGCTCGGGCCGCAGCGTTTCGACGAGATGGTGGCACGGATGGTGAGCGAGATGAAGGGGCGATAGATGACTCGGACTTACGGTCGAAGTGGTGGCGAGGCTGGTCGACGGAGCGCGTCCGCGGCGACAGCGCCGGGCAGCGCTTTGCCGCTGCGACAGCGGCCAGCGCCGGCGGCGGGCATGGGTGTGCCGCGCTTTCTTGCCGCGCGCGGCGTTCCCGTCTCGCAGCCGGGCGACGCGGGCGAGCGGCAGGCAGAGGCGGTCGCCGAGGCGGTGCTGGCGCCGGCAGGGTGTGCCGGCTGCGCACCGCTGGCACCCTGCGCCAGTTGCGCCGCGGGCATCCAGCGCTCGGCGGCAGGCAGCGGCCCGCCGGCGGCGTCGTTGCCCGGCCTCGATGCGGGGCGGCCGCTCGACGGCGCCACGCGCGACTTCTTCGAGCCGCGCTTCGGCCGCGATTTCGGCGCGGTGCGGGTGCACAGCAGTGCGCCGGCGGCGACGGCGGCACGCGCACTGTCGGCGCGTGCCTTCACCTACGGCAACGACATCGCTTTCGGCGCCGGTCGTTACGAGCCGGGGTCGGACTCGGGGCGGCGGCTGATCGCGCACGAACTGGCGCACGTGGTGAGCGGTGATGCCACCACGACCGTGGCCCGTGCACCAGACGCCGGCGTCGCTGCCGCTGCCGCACCGGTTGCGGATGCGGCGGCAGCGGCGGCCGCCACAAGCGGACCGACCGACGCCGGCGTGCCGCTGCCGGCAGGCGTTCCGGCAGCGGCACCGACGCCAATCTTCGATGGCCTGTTCGGCTCCTGCCTGACGCCCGAGGAGGGCGCTCGCCGCGATGCCTTCGCACTGCGCCACATGCACCTCGAGCGCTACATTCCTTCGACCACCTTCGGCATGTTCGACGCCGATTACTTTCCGCTCGTCGGACTGATGCCGGTGACGGTGAAGATGAAGTTCAATTTCGTCTCGGCCGACAATGCGCCGGGGCTGTTCGACGTCGTGCGGCGGACGCTCGCCGGAGAGGATCTGGGCCGCTTCTTCTGGAGCGACAGCGAGAAGGCCGATTTCAAGCGCGATTACATTGGCCGCGTCAGCGCGCGCTGGAGCGCGCAGCACGTCCTCAGGTCGAGCAAGCCGTGCTGGGACTTCCGGGCGATCCCGCTGGTGACGCCGGTGGAAGTCGATGACGATGCGGCGGCGCATTACGTGACGACGGTGCACAAGAGCCCGGGACCGGGAATCGACTACAAGTCGGCCACCAGCGACCCCGACCCGGCGCATCCGGAACGGCCGGCGACCGCCGACCTCTACCAGTCCGACGTCCGCGAGGAGCCGAACTTCAACAGCGGCAGCGTCGCCACCACCGAGCGGCAGCGGCTGGAGACGGCGCTGGCGGCAGCGGCAGCGTCGCCGGTGCTCTTCGCCAACGATTCGGACGTCATCGAACCGGCAGCGCGCCCGGCGCTGACCGCCTTCGCCAATGCGGCGCGGCAGAAGAACCCGTCGGACCCGCTGATTCCGCTCAAGGTCGACGGCTTTGCCAGTCGCGACGGGGAAACGACGCACAACCAGGGACTCTCGGACCGGCGTGCCGCCGCGGTGCGCAGTTTTCTCGCCGGCCTCGGCGTGCCACAGCCGATCGGTGTTCTTGGCCACGGCGCCGTCGGTAGCGCCGGCGATGCCGGCAACCGTCGTGCGGACATCTCGGTCGACCACACTTTCGAGACGACCTATGCCGCCAACCGCTACTCGGTCGGCGAGCACGAGTTCGGCCACATGCTCGGGCTGCCCGACGAGTACCAGAACAACACCACCGGCACGCTCGGCACGCAGCAGACCCTCTATTCCGGCCTGGTCACGGCGGCCGGGGTGCCGGGGCCTGCGGTCTGGGGCGTCGATACCGCGAGCCAGATGTCGAACGGCATCGATGTGCTGCCGCGCCACTACGTCACCCTCTGGGAAGCGCTCGGTCGCATGACGGCGCCCGACATCGCGCAGTCCGAGTGGCGCATCGGATGAACACGACCGCTGCCGCCGGCCCACCGCTGAGTCTCGAGTTCCGGCGCGTCCAGGCGATCTCGAGCCGCGGCAACCAGCGCATCCGGGTGACTCCCGCCGGCGAGCTGTTCGCCTATCTGGAGCAGCGCGACTGCCCGCGCGGCGAGGACTGGAGCGCTCCCTGGCCGGACGAACCGCTGCGCCGGCTGTCGCCGGCCGAGCAGCGGCAACTCGCCAGCACGCTCATCGCCAGCGGCTTCCTCGAGTTGCCGCGGCTGATCGTCGCCGCCGGCCGCGACGGCTTTCGCGACGAAATCGATGCCGCTCTCGGCCCGCAGCGCCATTCGGTGACCATCGAGCGGGTCCCTGCGCCCGCCGCCTTCGCGCACCTGCGTGCCGCACTGCTGGCGATCGCCGGGCCGCCCTTCGGCGCCTGAGAGGAGGATAATGGACCATCCCCTTGCCGCCACCAGGAGAGCCCCGAGGCGGCGAACGACGGCAGCCTGGGTGTGCTGGCCGGCGACGGGACAGGAGATTCCTTGCCAACCGAAAACCGGAGCATGAGCATGAAGACCAGACTGTATCGCAAGCGTGTCGGCGCCATCCTGATCGCCGCCCTGTTGCCCTTCCAGGCCGCCCAGGCGCAGCTTGGCGATCTCCTCAAGCAGGGGCAGGGGAGCGGCCTGCCCGCCGGGGTCGGCAGCGTTGGCGGGATCGGCGGCGCACTGCCGGGGCAGTCGCTCACTTCGGGCAGCGTCGGCAACGTCGCCGGGCTGCTCGAGTTCTGCATCCGCAACAACTACCTCGGCGGCAAGACAGCGGCTTCGGTCAAGAACTCGCTCACCGGCAGGCTTCCGGGCGGGTCGCCGAAGGCCGACCCGGGTTACGACAGCGGCAGCCGGGGAATCCTCAACAGCAGTGATGGCGGCCAGCTCGATCTCGCCGGTGGCGGCTTGAAGAAGCAGGTGACGAAGCAGATCTGCGACCAGGTCCTCGCGCAGGGCAAGTCGCTGCTGTGAACGGCAGCGCCCCCGCGTGCCTGTGGATAAGCTGCAGACAGCCCCAGGCTCTCCCCAGCAGTTGCTGACAACCCTGTGGGCAAGCGCTGTACAGCCTGTGGAAAACTGCCGCAGAGCCTCTTCCGGCAAGGAGGCTCGCCGGCTGCTGAAGATCCGGGCGGTTGCCGTGGTCAGCCGGGCTGCGTCGCCAGCCGCCGACCGCGGACGCAGGCGGGTCTGACCCGGACCAGCCGGTAGTGCTTTTTCGCGACGACTGGCGACGGCGTCGCCGCATCGTGAACCAGGAGGCGTCATGACTTTCAAATCGCGAGTCAGAGGTCTGGCGGGGGTCAAGCCTGCCAGCAGCGAGGCCGGAGGCGGAACGGCACGCAGCGGCATGCCGCGTTTCCTCTCCCGGCAGCGAGGTGCCGAACCGGGCGTGGCTGCCCCACGACCGTGGGTACCAGCCGCGATGAGCGGCGTTCCGGCCTTCGTGCCGCGGGTGCTGCCCGTGGCGACCGTGCCGCTTGGCGTTCCCGGCGACCGCCACGAATTCGAGGCGGACCGGGCGGTGCAGCAGGTCGGAGCGGCGACGACGAGCGGGCCGGCGTCCGCTGCCGGCACGCAACCGCACCGCGGCGTGGCGACTGCCGCACCGGCACCCGGGCCGGCAGCGCTGCTCGGCAACCAGGGACGGGCGCTCGACGGCGCCACCCGCAGCTTCATGGAGCAGCGCTTTGGCGCCGACTTCGGGCATGTGCGGGTGCATACCGACTGGCAGGCGGCACAACTGAACCGCGACCTGCGGGCCAATGCCTTCACCCAGGGCAGCGACATCTTCTATGGCGCGGGCCGTGGACCGGGACGTGACCAGTTGACCGCCCACGAACTGGCACACGTCGTCCAGCAGTCGGGCGGTTCACGCGACGGCAGCGCCATTCCGCTGACGGCGCGCGCGGGCCCGGCGCCGATCCAGTGCAGCTTCGCCGGCACCTACATGATTCCCGGCAGCAGCAGCCTCTTCGAGATCGACCTGCAGACGCGCGAGGGCGCACTCGCTGCCTCGCCGACGAAGAGCGGACTCGACGGCTACCTGCGCTTCGTCCCGGGAATCGGCGAGCCCAACTCGAGCGTCATCGGCATCTGGCAGGTCAACAGCACGATCGATGCCAGCGGCGCCGACGTCAATGCGGCGTCGATGCCGGCGGCGCAGGCGCCGCGCGGCGCGCTCGGCGATCCGGGACTGCGCACCGAGGCCGATCCGCTGCGCGGCATCGAGGGCGGCTTCAAGACCGACGTGCTGCATCGGCCGAATGCCGCCAGTCCGGGGGTGCCGGCGGGATCGGCACTGTCGCCGCGCTATCCCTGGGGGGCGGCCGCCCCGGGAACGGTCGGCTTCGGCGGCACGACGCAGCAGCCCGCGTCGCGCGGCAGCGGCATCGGCGCGAATCCGCTCGGGCAGGTGGCGGGCTACAAGCGCTCGGATGATCCCGCCGACATCCGGACGGCGTCGCTGTACGATTTCCCCGGTACCAGCAGCCCGACCGACGTCATCACCTGGACTTTCGAGAGTGCGGCGATCGGCGAAGACACGATGGTGACCTACGGCGCGGTCAACTGGGGATTCACGGTCAATGCCGGACACGTGACGAACGAGCACCTGCAGGTCGAGGCAGGAACCTCGGCGACCTTTGACGAAGCGCTCGAACGTCATCGCGACTTCTACGTGCACGAGCCGGTGACCTTCCATTTCGATTTCAACGACGACGCGCTGAATGCGACCGAGGAGGCGAAGATCGACAGCTTCCTGCCCTACCTGACACGAAATCCGGACGTCGAGCTGGCGCTCGAAGGCTTCGCCGACCAGGTCGGCGGCGCCAGCCAGTACAACCGCGACCTGTCGCTGCGCCGCGCGCACGCGGTCGAGGCGGCGCTGCTGGCGAAGGGGATCGCCGCGGCGCGGATCAACGGCATCATCATCGGCCACGGTGCGTCGACCGCTGCCACCACCGATGCCGGCAGCGGCGACGAGGGCGGCGACGCCGCGGTCGGTGCCGACCAGAGCCGCGAGGCCAACCGCTGGGCCAATCGGCGGGTGATCCTGACTTTCAGCCATGTCGCCGCGACCCCCTGACGGGCGCAGCGCGTGCGAACTGGTCGCCGCCCTGTCGGCAGAGCACTTCAACGAGCGGGCGCTGGCGCTGGCCGAGCTGGTGCGCCGCGGCCCGCCGAGTACGGTGGCGCTGGTCGCCGCACTGCCGACCGCGGGCGGCGAGCTGCGCGCCCGGATCGCCCAGGGGCTGGCGGAGATCGGCGACCCCGCCAGCGCCGAGGTGTTCGCGGCGATGCTCGGCGATGCCGACGAGCAGGTGCGGGCGCGGGGTGCGCAGGGTCTCGCGCGCATCGGCGACGCGCGCGCCGTCGATGCCCTCTTGCAGACCATCGACGACTATCCGGACATCCTGCGCGAGCCCGACACGCTGTCCACCGACGGCCTGACCGACCTTGGGCCGTCGGTCCTGCCGCGTGTCGTGCCGCTGCTCAAGGCGCCCGGACTGATGACCAGGGCGCGGGCATTCCTCGTCCTGCGGCGGATCTTTCCCCGGCTCGACGGGGGCGGCGACTGGCAGTCGCTGTGGGTCGAGTTCGGGCGCTATCTGCCTGCCGCCGAGCAACCGCAACGGGATGCGGCGGCGGACCGGTGGATCGCCTGGGTTGAGCGGCAGGCGTGCTGACCGGCGACGACGGTGCGGGTGTTGCCGCGTTTCCCGAGTGGCGGCAAACGGCATCGCGGCGCGCCCGACCCGCTGCGCTGTTTGGGATGCGAACGCGCGCCATGCCCGGGGAGACGGCGGACCGCACGCCAGCCCGGATGCCTTGGGGTTGCGATCGGTTCCCCCCTGGAAGGTCCCAACCAAGCCAGCCAAAGGGCATTGCCGGCGTGACGCCTGCGGCATGTCTGGCGATGTCGCGGCGGCCTTGACGCGGACGATGCGCTTCAGTCTCATGCGCGTTGCCAATGGCCGGGGGCTCGCCAGCCGTTACACTGGCAGCGTCTGCAGGAACTCGTCAGCAGCGAGGATCGGGCAGGCGAAGCTGCCGGCGCAGGCAAGCAGGTCCCGGTCGCCCGTCAGCAGCGCCTGGGCGTGCCCGGCAAGCGCGAGTTGCAGGAAGGGCTCGTCGAAGGGGTCGCGGCAGTCCGGGGGGGCGGGGGGCGGTTCGGGGATGCGCACGGTCTCGCAGCAGGGCAGGTAATCGGCCAGCAGCTCTTGCTGCTCGTTCGCCGACAGCTTGAACTTCGGATAGGCGAGGACGCCGATCAACTCGGCCGTGGTGGCGCGGGAAATCAGCGGCTGAATGCGATGCGCCCGCCAGGCGTGGCGGAGCCGTGCCAGGCGCCCCTGGGCGAAAGCCAGCGCCGACAGGACGAGGCCAGTGTCGATGACGACGCGCGGCGGGCTGACCGTGCGCCTCATTCCGTGCGCGACGTTCCGGCGGCCGGTGGCTGTCGCACCCATTGCACGGCGTCGGCAATGTCCTGCTCCTGCAGGCCCAGCTCCGCCAGCTTGGCGCGCACGGCGTCGCCCCGCTGGATGCGGACCGGCGTCAGGACGATCTGGCCGTTGCGGGCTTCCACTTCAAAGTACTCTGCCGCGTCGACGGCCGCCGTGATGCTCTTGGGCAATGTCAGTTGGTTCTTCGAGGTCATCTTCGCGAGCATCGGGCTCTCCTTGTGCAAAGTAAGGAATCCTTGCTCTACACGCAAGAACGGTCGCCTTCAAGCCGAGGCTGCGACCGGTTTCGCCCCAGGTCTTCAGCATCCGCCAAAGCGCGTCGGCTCGTCAGCGCTGTCGGGACAACGACCGATGGGGTGTCGACATTTACATGATGCTCGCGCCGGTCGGTTTTGGTGGGCCGCAGACGATCGAGTATGGGGGCAAGGTTTCTGCCTTCCAGTTCGAAACCCTCGTCACCTTGAACCTCAACGGCGTGCCAGAGCCCGGATCGCTCATTCTGGCCGCAGCTGGCATGCTTGGCATCGCGGCGATGAGGCGTCGGCGCGCCTGAGCGCGTTGGTGGTCTGGCGGCCTGCGGTCGCATCGCCGCCAGGCTGCGACCGCTGCTGCGGTGCAGCGGGGGGGGTTGCGGCAGGCTGAACTGAACCGCGGCGAAGGCCGAGGCAGCCCGGCTGTCGCCGCGGCACGTGCCGGCCCTGGCCTTGGCAGATGGCAAGCAGCGTTTCCCCGCGATGCGCTGGAAAAACTGTGGACAAGCGCTGTACAGGCGGGGGAAAGGCGCCGCGCAGCGGCTTCCGGCAAGGGGCGTGCTACAGTGCCGGACATTTGGGCGGCAGGGTCTGTTGCCGGCGGCGATGCGGCGCGAGGCAACGAGTTCGCAGCACGACCGGCACTCGCCGCTGCCGCGATTGCCGTGGAGACCGCCTGATGGCTACCGAACTGCTCTTTCGTCACGACGCCTACCTGCAAACCGCCAGCGCGCAGGTCACTGCGGTGCACGCGCAGGGGATCGAACTCGAGCGGACGATCTTCTACCCGCTCGGTGGCGGGCAGGTGGGGGACAGCGGTTTCCTGGTGCGCAGCAGTGGCGAGCGCATCGCGGTCGTCGACACGCGCCGCGATGCCGCGCGCGATGCCGTCCTCCACCTGACGGCCGCCGGACCGCCGGCGCCGGAACCAGGAGAAGTGCTCATGCTGGAGATCGACTGGCCGCGCCGCCATCGGCTGATGCGTCTCCACACGGCGCTGCACCTGATGTCGTGCGTCGTCGTCGCGCCGGTCACCGGCGGCAACATCGCTCCCGATCGTGCCCGTCTCGACTTCGACATCGACATGAGCCTGCTCGACGCGCAGCGCATCGAGCGCGAGATGAACACACTGATCGGCCGCGGCATCGCTACCGAGACGGTCTGGATCAGCGACGACGAACTCGATGCGCGGCCCGATCTCGTCAAGACCATGAGCGTGCAGCCGCCCCGCGGCAGCGGACGCGTCCGGCTGCTGCGCATTGCCGGCATCGACCTGCAGCCCTGCGGCGGCACGCACGTGCGCAACATCGCCGAGATCGGCGGCATCCGCGTCGTGCGCATCCGCAACGAGGGCCGACGCAACCGCCGCGTCGAGATCGCGCTCACCGACTGAAGGAACTGGTGGGGCAGGATGGCGTCGGCTGCACCGAAGCGCCGCGATCTGCTATCGTCGCACCGATGCAGACGATCATCTCGGTTTCCGGACTGGCCAAGACCTATGCGACGGGGTTCCAGGCGCTGAAGAGCGTCAGCCTGGACATCCGTCGCGGCGAGATCTTCGCCCTGCTGGGCCCCAACGGCGCCGGCAAGACGACGCTGATCAGCATCATCTGCGGCATCGTCAAGGCCAGCGCGGGCAGCGTGCGGGTCGGCGGGCACGACATCGTCGCCGATTACCGCGCCGCCCGCTCGCTGATCGGTCTGGTGCCGCAGGAACTCACCACCGATGCCTTCGAATCGGTCTGGGCGACGGTATCGTTCAGCCGTGGCCTGTTCGGCAAGCGGGCGAATCCGCAGTACCTCGAGAAGGTGCTGCGCGACCTCTCGCTCTGGGACCGCCGGGACAGCCGCATCCTCACCCTTTCCGGCGGCATGAAGCGCCGCCTGCTGATCGCCAAGGCACTGTCGCACGAACCGCAGGTCCTCTTCCTCGACGAGCCGACCGCCGGCGTCGACGTGAGCCTGCGGCGCGACATGTGGCAACTGGTGCGCGCCCTGCAGGCGACCGGCGTCACCATCATCCTCACCACGCATTACATTGACGAAGCCGAGGAAATGGCGGACCGCATCGGCGTCATCAGCAAGGGTGAGCTGATCGTCGTCGAGGAGAAGGCCGAACTGATGCGCCAGCTCGGCAGGAAGCAACTGACGCTGCACCTGCAGCAGCCGCTGCCGGAGGTCCCGCCGGCATTGGCCGCGCACCGGCTCGACCTGTCGCGCGACGGCAGCGAGCTGACCTATACCTACGACACCCGTGGCGAGGGCAGCGGCATCCTCGCGCTGCTCGAGGATCTGAGCGCCGCCGGCATCGCCTTCCGGGACCTGCAGACGACGCAGAGTTCGCTCGAGGAGATCTTCGTCAGCCTGGTGAAGGACGGACCATGAACCTGCCGGCAATGCGGGCGATCTACCTCTTCGAGATGGCGCGGACCCGCCGCACGCTGCTGCAGAGCATCGTCTCGCCGGTGATCTCGACCTCGCTCTACTTTGTCGTCTTCGGCGCCGCCATCGGCTCGCGCATCGACGAGATCGATGGCGTCAGTTATGGTGCCTTCATCGTTCCCGGGCTGATCATGCTGTCGATCCTGACGCAGAGCGTCGCCAACGCCTCCTTCGGGATCTTCTTCCCGCGTTTCACGGGAACGATCTACGAGCTGCTCTCGGCACCGCTCTCCTATCTCGAGATCGCTGCCAGCTACGTCGGCGCGGCGGCAACGAAGTCGATCTTCCTCGGCCTGATCATCCTCGCCACGGCGGCGCTGTTCGTGCCCCTGCGCATCGAGCATCCGTTCTGGATGCTGCTCTTCCTGCTGCTGACGGCGTTGAGCTTCAGCCTGCTCGGCTTCATCATCGGCATCTGGGCCGACAATTTCGAGAAGCTGCAGCTCGTGCCGATGCTGATCATCACGCCGCTGACCTTCCTCGGCGGCAGCTTCTACTCGATCGGCATGCTGCCGCCCATCTGGCAGACGATCAGCCTGTTCAACCCCGTCGTCTATCTGGTCAGCGGCTTCCGCTGGAGCTTCCACGGCGTCGCCGACGTCAGCGTCGCGGTCAGCCTGGCGATGACGCTCGCCTTCCTGGCGATCTTCCTCGCCATCGTCGCCTGGATCTTCAGGACCGGCTATCGCCTGAAGAGCTAGCCCAGAAAAAACTGTACATCTGTACAGTACAGCGTTATTCTTCGCTCCGTTGTCGCAGCTTGTGATCGATTCATCCCGACGAAGGAGTGCGCGAACATGAATACCATCCAGAAGTGGTTCGAACAGGTTGCTGGCGTGACTCGCGGCGAGCGCGCCCGGTGGGTTCTGGCGCAGCAGGTGTATGGCGCGCGCGGGCTTGATGTTGCTGCCTTGCAGAAGCCCGCATGCTGGCGGCGGAAGGCGATCGCCTGCCGCTCGCAGGGGCAGTGAGGAAGAACCGAAGTCCAACCGTCCACGCGCGCGGCGCTGGGCGTTGGCGCTGAAGACCGGGTGGAGTTCGTCGAGATTGCCGCCATAGGTTGCGCAGTCATCCCTGCGACGCGTTCCGCAACAGCCTTGATGAATCATATCGGCGGCTGCCTTCCCGGCGGCGCCGCGTCGGGCGCCGGCGCGAGAACGGTGGCCTCGGCGACGGGTGGCCGGGATCGGCCAGCTTTTCAGCGGCCTGGCTGCTCGCCGCCCCAAAGGTAGAGGCGCGGGATGCGGTAGGTCAGCAAGCTGGCGACGACGATGGCGATGGATGAGCCAGCGACAAACAGGCTCCATGAGTCAGGCTTCAGTGTCCCGAGCGCGATGATCAGGGTGAGGATGGGCAGGTCGAGGAAATGCGTGAAGGACGGCACGAGCTTTCCCCGTTCCTCTTCGAGTTCGCGGGTGAAATGGCCTTCCGCCAGGGCGTGACGCGTGAGGCGGCGGAGTTTCATGAAATAGAGGCGGGTAATCGTGTTGCCTTCGATGAACTCGGCAAGAAACAGGATGACCATTCCCGTGAGCCAGGGAATGTCGAGAAACGCGAAGCCGCCGTAGAACCCACTGATCATCCAGGTCCCCGACGCGAGCAACAGGAGCGCTCCGGGAACGACGAGTCCGTCGTAGAAGACGGCGATGTTGCGCACGGCTTCGGCAAACTGGACCAGATCCCGCAACTGGCGCGAGCGCAGGTCCGCCATCCAGACGCCCACCAGCCCCGCGCCCATCAGAATGGCGCCGAGGATGTGGCCAAACTTGAGCAGGTTGTAGGTCATGGCACGGCCTTCCCGTTCAGGGCGATCAGACGCACGCGCTTCTTCTTGCCCTCGGCGAGCCGGCCTGCGCGGCTGCCGGCGAGCGAAAGACCGCTGCCGCCGGTCACCGCCATTGGCGCCACTGCCGGGGCCAGCACGCACATGCCGTTGAGGGTGGCCTGCTTGACGGCGACCACCGCCTGCGGGGAAGGGAACAGCTCGGCAATCCCCGTCGATGCCCGGAAGCTCAGAATGCCGGGCATGGCACTGGCGCCAGCGGCGGCGTGGACGGTGGTCTTCATGATCGGTTGCTTTCCTTCGATACGATACGCCCGACGGACTGGATATTGACGGATTGACATCATGAGGTCAACAAGGCACGATCGCGACATGAAAACGACCTGCACGAGCCTTCCCGAAATACAGCGAACAGCAGGCGGAGCAGCGCTGTCCGCACTGGTTCTCGACCTCTTCAAGCTCAGCAGCCGGATGCTCGCCGCAGGCGACCGACTGGTTGCCGACCTCGGCCTGACGAGTGCCCGCTGGCAGGTTCTCGGCACCATCGCTGCGGCCGCCCGACCACAGCCGGTTGCCTGGCTGGCACGCGACATGGGGGCCAACCGGCAGAACGTGCAGCGGATCGTCAATGACCTGGCGAACGAAGGCCTGGTCAGCCTGGCGCCGAATCCGCATCATCGGCGGGCATCGCTGGTCGTCCTGACGGACAGGGGGCAGCAGGCCTTCGGTGCGGCCATGTGCCTGCAGGCGCCGTGGATCAACCGGCTCGCCGAAGGCCTTGCGGCCTGGGACATCGAGACGACGCATGGCGTGATCCTGGCTGTGCGGCGCAAGCTGGAAGAGGAGGGCGAAGCGGAGGAAGCGTGAGCGGCAACCGGCAGCAGCGATGCGCGACATGCGGATCCATCGGGGCAAGCCAGGAACACGGCCGCGACGCCTGCTGCCCGCCGATGGGCCGCCGCTTTGCCCTACGCCGGAGCCACCGGAAGCAGGTGCGAGATTGACGCTCGCCGATTCGGGCCCATACACTCACGCCACCGTCGCTGGTTTGTTCGGTTCATCAGGAGTCCTCATGTTCAACTGGTTGAAGAGTGAGCATGGAGAAAGGCGCGGACATCGTTGCAGCGTACGGCGATGGTAGCGCGCGCTATTTGAACAACTGACCGAGTTGCCGAAACAATAGGGTGGCGCAGGCCGGCAGCATGCTGCTTCAATGGCGGTGATCCCGGACCCGCCGAACACGCCGCAACGATGGCGCCGGGTGCGCCGGGTGCCTGCCCAGCCGTTGCCGTACACGTACCTCATGGTCGCCTGGCGATCGCCTGCATCGTCGCGGTACTACTGGTGCTTCTCCCGGTGCACTCGGTCGGCGCCTGCGCAACCGCCGTTTCCTTCTTGCCTGGTCATTGCTGGACGCCGAAGCGGATCGTCGGGGCCACCGGGAAGGCCGACAGCTTGACGACGCGCGGCTCCGGCGGCGTTTCTCTGGCCTCGGCACCGGGCGCAGACGGGGGCACGTGCTGGCGGCCCCACCAGGCGTCGAGGAAGGCGCCGAGGGCATGCGAGTCGCGCAGCAGATGATCGAGATTGCGGTCGAAGAAGAGGAGGGTCGAGTTGCCTTGGCCATCGATTTCGTGGATCGCCCCGGGAGTCAGTTGCTGCAGCCGTAGCCGCGCGCTGGAGCGCCAGAGATAGGCACCGGATTCGCCCGTCGGCGGTGGCGGTTCGATGTCGATGATGAGGTTCCAGCGGCCGCTGCTCCTGAGGGTGAGGTCGATTCGCGCCGGCAGCGAGCCGAGCGGGATGGTCGTCGGTCTGGTCTCGAGCGCAGCGACATCGACGCTCGCGATCGGCGTGCCGAGTCCGAGGGTGCTGCCGCTGGCGCGCAGGATCGGCATCGCCGCGCCGACCAAGAAGACGCCGAGGACGACGGCGCAGATCGTCAACCGCTGGCTGTCCGCTGCTGCACCCACAGCGCAGGGGACGCGCGCGTCGATCCAGGCATAGGCGCCGGCGAGGCCGCAGCAGATGGGCAGCCACCAGACCCAGACCTGCGAACAGACGCTGGCGCTGACGCCATGGAAGAAGCTGGTGGCAAGGGTGACGCAGCCGAGTCCGGCGGCGGCGCCGACGACGCTGGCGAAGCCGCCGCCGACGAGACGCCGGACGTTGCCGAGGGCGCCGTCGGCGGCGACGGTGCCGGCGCGGATGGCGCCGGCAACGATTGGCGGCAGCAGGAGCAGCATGCCGGCGATGAGCCAGTCTTCCGGGTCCGAGAGAGCGCCCCTGGAGTCCTCGATGAGGATGGCGGCGACGCAGACGAATCCCGGCGCGGCGGTCAGCAGGCAGGCCCAGGCGATCTCGGCCAGCGCCCCGCTGTCGCGCCGGGGATGCAGCCGGTACGGCGTCGTTCGCCAGGTGCCGAAGGCGATCAGCGGGCCGGCGATGAACAGCAGGCTGGCGACCAGGGGGCCGGCGACATCGTGCTCGCTGCGCATGCTGACTTCGGCCAGCCACTGCAGGTAGGCGAAGGCGCCGAGGACACCGATCAACGCCGTGACGAGTCCCGGCACGATGGCGCGCACCGCTCGCGACCACCAGCCGATGGCGCCGCGGGTCTGGCGGAAGAGCGACAGCGCGAGGCGCAGCCACGGCAACGAGGCGGGCAGCGGCGGCAGGGTCGTGCCCTGCGCGTGCAGACGGCCGATCAGCGCATAGGCAGGCACCGCCTGGTCGGCAGCGGCGAGCGTCGTCGCGATGGCCGGCGCGAGATTCGCCGGCGATTGCTTGCAGAGGGTTGCCAGTTCGGCTTCGGCGGTGGCGCGCACGCCGGCATCGCCGTCGCTGATGGCGAGCCGCAGCAGTCTTGGCAGCGCTTCGTCGTCGGCGATGGTGGCAAGCGCGACGGCGGCGTTTCGCCGTGCCTGTGCGGTGCTGTCTTCGGCTTGCAGGAACTCGTCAATGATCTGATGGGCGGGATGGCTCATGGCATCACCTGCAGGGTCCAGTAGCGCACGTCGGCGTGCTCTTCGGCGGTGGCGCGCAGGAGTTCACTGCGCAGGATCGCCTGCCGCTCGGCGGGCGTGAAAGCTTGTCGGTCACGGTTGGCGTTGATCTGCTGCAGTTCGGGTCGCGAGAGGAAGCCCTGTCCGGCGCCGCAGCCGGCCAGGCGCTGGCGGATGGTGCCGAGGTCGGCGACCGCTGCCAGGCCGCTGGCGGCATCCAGCCAGTAGCGCAGGGTCGCCCGCTGCTCGCTGCCGCCACCGTGGCAAAGCCAGGCGCGCAGCATCTGCTCGACCGCCCAGCCGTTCCATTGCACGCGTTGCCGGTTGCGATCGAGGATGCCGAACTCGGCGCGGTTGATCACCGAGTCGGTGGCGGAAGCGGCCGGATCGCGCTGGCTTTCGGCGAGCGCGCGCAGGGCAACACGAAACTGCTGGTACTCGACATTGCCGTAGAGGTACTTCTGCAAGGCTTCCTGCACCGCCAGGATCAGGAACTCGTGCGTGATCTCGATGAACTGGCCGCCGAGGCGCGGCTCGATGCGCACCAGCGTCCGGTTGACCAGCTTGTCGAGCAGCTCCGTTCGTCGCGTCGCGTCGCGGAACGGGACCTGGATCAGTTGCCGGCGTTCGACGATGTTGCGCGTGCCACTGCCGGTGATCAGCGGCTCGATCAGCTCGAGCGCTTCACGCCGCTCGTCGTCGTCGGCCAGAGCGACGAGGAAATCCTGCAGGAAGTCGCGCAGGATCCCTTTCGCGCCGTGCAGGCGTTCGGCGTAGGTGGCGAGCGGCACCGTCGGCAACTCGCCGGCCGCCGCCGCGGCATGCTGGCGGACGAGGTCGCGGCCGGACTCCAGCCAGAGTTTCTCGCACACCAGTGACAGGTGGGCGGGTTCGATGTAGCGCTCTTCCTTGAGGAGGTCGGCGAGGATCTGGTTGAAGCACTCCTCTTCGTAGGTGTAGCCGTAGAGCACTGCCGGCTCCTCGATCGCCTGTCTGGCGCTGAGCCGTGTCAGCAGCTCGAGCTGGTAGGCCGAGCGATCGAGATCGGCAGCGAACTCGCGGATCGGACGCAACTGGGCGATGTACTCGCTGCGCATCGAGATCAGGTAGCGCACCGGCAGCACCGAGCGGCGGCTGCCGCGGCGCCGCCCGTCCGCCGCCGGCGGCTCGCGACACAGGGTACGCAGTTCGTCGATGAACTCGAGGCGCAGTCGCCAGTCGGGCATCTCCTGGCTGTGGGCAACATGCAGCGACCCCGGATCGACGAAGCGGGTGAACAGCTCCTCGAACTGGTCGAAGAGCAGGACGAGGCAGAAACCGGGCCGCGCCGAGCCGTAGATGTGCAGCAGGTTCTCGATGAAGGGGCGCAACTCGCGCACCGGCAGGTCGAGGTAGTCGAGCGTCGTCGCGTAGGCGGCACGACAGGCCGCACTCTGCAGGGTCTGCAGCAGGTGCCGCACGCGCGTATCGCTGCGGACCGGCTGCCAGCTTCCGGCAACGGTGCCACAGGCCGTGCCGATCGCCGCCAGATGGTCGGCGACCGTCTGCAGATCGAGGCTGGAGCGCAGCAGGCGGCAGATGTAGGGTGTCACCCTGCCGCCGTCGAGCGCCGGGTAGCGGGCGCCGACTTCATCGAGCAGCACCGGCGCGATCAGGCAGCGTTTGCGCGGGTCGTACACCGGCAGGATGCCCGGGTCGTCGTAACGGGCCAGCAGTTCCTCGAGAGTCGGATCGTCGGTGGCGCCGAAGAGGGCGTCGAGCGCCCGGCGCAGGGCAATCGCCTCGGCTTCCGGTGGTGGCACGACGTACTGCAGGCAGGCGACTCGCGTCGCCCGGACGGGATCGTTCTGCGGCAGGATGCGCACCGGCGTCCAGCCTCGCTCCTCGAGCTGCGGGATGACCAGCGCGTTGAGGAGCGAGGTCTTGCCGGCGCCCGATTGGGCATGCAGCAGGCTGATGTGGGCGGAGAGGACATGCGCGACGATCTGGTCGGCGGCTTCCTTGCGGCCGAAGAAGAAGGCCGCGTCTTCCACCTGGTAGCTTTCGGGGCCCTTGTAGGGTTTGTACTGCTGCTCGAGCGTCAGCGTCGTCACCGGGCGCCTCCCCGCAGTTGTTTGAGGAACAGTTCGCTGCGCATGTCGAGCATTTCGACACCGTAGCGGGTCGTCGCCCAGTTGGCGAGACGGCTCCAGGCGCGCAGCCCCATCTGGTGGCTGCAGTCGCGCTGGTCGCCGAGATCGCGTGGATGCACGGCAAAGCGCCGGATGTGCCCTTGGCGAACCTCGAGGCACTCGCGCAGCAGGTAGTAGCTGAGGCGGAAATCCGGGTCGAGGATGCGGCTGCCGAGGCAGACGATCGGCGTGTTGGAGAGAATCTGCGCGATCTGCTCCGGCACTGCCTTGTGTGACGGCGAGCGTGACACGGCTTCATAGTACTGTTCCGTGGAGAGGGTGAAACTGTCGCGCACGTCGAGCGAACCGTGCAGCTTGTAGAGGATGGGTTCGCGCAGTTCGTTGAAGACGGTCGCCAGCTGCGCGGCATCCGGCGCGCCGGCAACGGCCTGTTCGAGGCTGACGCTGCGCGCATCGCATTCCTCGATGACGCGGTCCATGTCGTCCGGGCTGTCCAGCGGGAACGAATGGTGATAGCCGCTGCGCTCCGTGACGCGGGCGAAGCCGCCCGCGCCGAGCTCGACCTGGTCATAGATGTTGATGTCGAGGCGCTTGCCCGAGGCCGACTGGACGAAGCGGGTGAAGCCCATGCCGGCACGCAGGAAGGCCTGCTCGATCATGGTGTCGAGCACCGAGGTGATGACGAGGTGGCGGTAGCGCCGGCGACCGCGGCCGGCAGGGCGGGCGCAAAGGTCCCTGAGCAGCAGCGCGAGTTCGCCGTAGGCTTCGGGAATCTCCAGGTGGCCCTGGCGCAGGATGCTGGCGACATCGGTCTGCAGCCGGTTCTCGTCGCTCTTGACGGCGTAGTAGTTGGCGGCGAGATCGAGCGACGGAAGCATTGCCGGCGCCTCGTCACCGATCAGTTCGAGCGATCGCAGCAGCTTCTCGGTGATGTCGCAGGGGGTGAGCGCCGACATCAATCCGCGGCCGACGTAGAACGAGATGGCGTCGTTCTCGAGGTGGCCCTGCAGGTAGGCGATCGCCTCGCGGTTCGGGTCCGGCGGTTCGGGCGCCGTGGCGACCGGCCGTGCTGCTGCCTGCGCGGCACGCGCGAAGCGCGGATGGACGCCGGTGATGCCGGCGACCAGGCGCTCGAAGTTCGGCTGGTCGTCGAGCGAGCGCAGGAGGCAGAAGTCGAGGTTCTTGAGGAACAGCGGGATGCGCTCATCCCGGACATCGACGCCGGGCAAGGCGACGGGTACGACACGCATCTTGCGTTCGGCATTGCGGTTCAGCGCCGCGCGCACCTCCGGCGCCTGCCAGTTGCCCAGCCCCTTGCGGCCGATGAAGACGACGCTGGTGTTGAGCTGGCGCAGCGCCTCCTCGAGCTTCTCCTGCCACGGGTCGCCCGGCACGAGTTCCCAGCGGTCGAACCAGACCTGCAGGTTCGCCTCGTCGCGCAGGCGCTCGGCGATCCGCGTCACCTCGTCCTCGTCCTCCCTGCTGTAGCTCAGGAAAGCGTCGTAGCTCATCGTTGATCCGCTCCTGACAAGGGGTCGCCGGCAGGCGATGGGTCCGACTCCTGCTGCATATCGCCCGCACCGTTGCGCCGGGCGCGCTTGCGGGTGCTGACGCTTGCCTGCGTACCATTATTTAACAGTGCCATGGGCAATGCAAGCCGCGGGCGCGTGTGCCGCCGGGCGGCAGCGCCCGCGGCCGTTGGGGACGGAGAAAGTCGGTCCGGGCAGTCGCGCTCAGAGCCGCGCGACGAGGATCTGCCGCAGTTCGTCGTCGCTGAGGACGAGCGGATTGGTCTTCATGCTGCCGCCGCGGCTGGCGGCGATGATCCGTGGCAGATCGTCCACGCCGATGCCGTAGGCCGCGAGGCGCGGCAGCGCGAGTTCGACTTCCCAGCGCCGCAGCGTATCGACGAGGAAGCGGCGGGCGTCGGGGCCGTTGAGGCCCTTCTGCATGGCAAAGCGGCGGCCGATCTCGGCGTACTTCGGCAGCGCCGGGTTGTCCGGGTCGCGCGCTTCGAGGGCGGCGATGTTGCAGGCCGTCGCGCTCGCCACCAGCGTGCCGCAGACGACCCCGTGCGGGATCGGGAAGAAGGCGCCGAGCGGCGAGGCGAGGCCATGCACGGCGCCGAGCCCGGTCTGCGCGAGGCAGATCCCCGAGCACAGCGAGGCATAGGCCATCTGCGCGCGGGCCGTTGGCGACTGCTCGCGGTGCAGCGCGAGGAGCGAATCGCGCGCGGCCATGATCCCGGAACGGGCGAGGGCGTCGGTCAACGGGTTGGCGCGCGTCGCGACGAAGGCCTCGAGGAGCTGGGTGAAGGCGTCGAGTCCGTCGGCGGCGATCAGTGCCGGCGGGCAGGTGGCCAGCAGGTCGGGATCGATGATCGCCCATTCCGCTACCAGCCGCTCGTCGCGGAACGATTTCTTGAAGCCGCCGGGCGCCGTCAGGACGGCGTTGCGCGTCGCCTCCGAACCGGTGCCGGCGGTCGTCGGGACGGCGATGAACGGCGTCGCCGGCCCGCGGTAGGGGAGTTCGGGGCCGACGCCTTCGAGGTGGTCGAGGACCGAATTGCCCGGCCGCAGCAGGCCGGCGATCGCTTTCGCGGCGTCGAGCGCACTGCCGCCGCCGATGCCGACGACGCAATCCCAGGCGTTGGCGCGCAGTGCGGCGACGCTGGCATCGACGAACTCCGGCGACGGCTCGCCCGACACCCGCAAATGCTCCCAACTCAGTCCGCGCTGGCTGAACTGCGCGAAGACACGGCTGGCGGCAGCCGACTCGACGAACGAACGCTCGCCGGTGACCAGCAGCAGGCGCTGGCCGTAGCCGGCGGCGATCGCGGCCAGCCCGTCGCGGGTGCCGCTGCCGAATTCGATGCGCGGCAGGCGGGAGATCGAGAAGGGCAGGAAGGAGTCGCTCACACCGGCAGCAACCCGTTCATCGGCTCACCGCGGCGAGGCTCGGCCATCATCCCGGCGACGGCGTCGCGCCAGGCGAGGTAGTGCGCCGTCTGCTTGTGCGCGGCCGCGTCGGCGGCCGAGGCGTAGGCCTCGTAAAGGATGAAGCGCGTCGCGTCTGCGGGCGCCTGCAGGACATCGAAACGCCGGTTTCCCGGCTCGGCGACCGAGGCTTCGTGATTCGCCCGCGTGGCGGCGATGAAGGCGTCGACCGATTCCGGCTGGACGCGGACGTGGACGAGGGTGACCTGCATGATGACCTCCGTGGATTGAAGCGGGTGCTCTGGCGATGGGCAGGATTGTACCGGCACCGGGCGCTGCCGGCGTGGCGGGTAACGGCTGTCCGGGACGCCCGCGCCTTGCATCTCGGCCTGCTCGCGACGATTTCTTCACAGCCTCTCAGGCCCGGATCGCCTCGTCGAGCGTGATGTCGACCATCAGGTCGTTCGACAGTTGTTCGAGATCGCCGGTCAGTTGCCGGACGTCGAGCGCTGGCGAAGCGGTCAGCTCGGCCGTCGCGTGAAAGAGGATACCGGCCGACATCGGCCCGCTGGCCGTGTGGGTGCTGAGATCCTCGACATTGATTGCGTGCCGCGCGAGCACTTGCGACACTTCGCGGACGATGCCGATGCGGTCGTGACCGACGAGCGACAGCTTCAGCCGGCGGGTGGCAGCCGGCGCGGCCGGCGGTCGCGAGACCTCGGCGCTGACGCGCAGGCCGGGCAGCGCCGCGAGGGCGGCTTCGAGCGCCACCAGGTGCTCGTCGGCGACGCTGACGCAGACAATGCCGGCGAACTTGCCGGAGAGGTTCGACATCGACGATTCCAGCCAGTTGCCGTGGTGCCGGCTGATGGCAGTGGCAAGCTGCTCGACGAGGCCGGGGCGATCATCGCCGATGACGGTAAGAACCAGGGAGACGTTCATGAGCTGGGACTCCGGGCATGGTGAGCCCTCATTCTAACGCGTCGCCGGGAGCCGGAGCGGGTGGCAGCAGGCGGAGTGCCGCCGCTGGAGGGGTGCGATGGTGGCGGCAGGGAAGTGATCACCCCGCCTCTGGGGAGCGTTCGGCCAACAGAATGCCCCCCTGTCAACGGCAATTGACCCCGGTCACCCCGGCCGGTGATACTGCAGCCCTCAGGAATCGCCATTCTCTTGCGTGATCGCCTGGTCGCGAGCCCCAGCATCTGAAAGAACCGACATGACCACTCTCTCCCTCACCGACGCCGAGCGCGCGGCATTCACTGCCGCTGCCGGCGCAGAGGCGCCCCCTGGCACCATCGTGCATGACTTCGATGCCCTGCTGGACTGCCTCGGCAGCGACGGCATTCCCGTTTCGCCAAAGGCCAGCGAGTTCGCGATCGCCCGCCTGCCCGAACTCAACGCCTTGCTGACGCACCCCGCGCCGATCGGCCTCAGCCGCGGCAGGCAGGTGTCGTATCCCCATGTGGATGGCTTGCACTTGCTGTTGCGTTTCAGTCGACTGGGGAAGGTCGATCGTTCCGCCAGCACGCCACGGATGGTTCTCGATACGCAACTGGCCGCCAGGTGGCAACTGCTCAATCCGACAGAACGCTATTTCATCCTGCTCGAACGCTGGTGGAGTTTCGCCGATTTCGCGGTGGGGCGTTTCGGTCTTACCAGCAGCCTGGCAGAGTACCGGCTGGGGCTATTGCAGCGCCACCCGCCCGGCAGCCGTGCGGGACAGATGGACGACAAATGGCAAGAGGCGACTTTCGGGTTGCTCGGCATGCGACAGATCGCCCTCATGCAACTGTTCGGCCTGCTCGACGTTGCTGCGGCCCCTGCGGTTCGCGGCAAGGGCTGGCAGATCAAGAGCATGGTCGCGACCCCGTGGGGCCTGTCGGCCAGTGCGACCTACCTGCGCTCGTTCCGCTGCACTGCCAGCGGCCTGTTGGAGCGTCTCTTCGACCTTCCCGACGGGGATTCCGCCGTCGCCGAAGATGCGAACGAAGACGAAATGGATCGCCCTCCGTTCTTTGCCTGGGCTGACGCGGTGACGCCGTTCTTTCCTGCCTGGCAGAATGGCCTTGGCGAACCCGCCGCCGTCGAGCCGTTCAGAGGAAGTGTGACCTTCAAGGTCTCGCTCGGCGCGAGTGCCTGGCGCCGCATCGTCATGCCGGCCGAGAGCAACTTCGACGATCTCGCGCGATTCATCCTCGATGCCTTCAGATTCGATGACGAACACCTGTATCAGTTTTGCTACGAGGACGAGTACGCCGCCCAGCGCAGCCTCGATGACCCGCGCTGCCGCGATGTCGAGGACAGATCTGCTGATGAAGTGACCTTGGGAGAAATCGGGCTGTTTCCCCGACAGCTTGTCGAATTCCTCTATGATTTCTGCGACAACTGGCGCTTCGACGTTCTGGTGGAAAAGCTCGACGCCGGCAACGCGGGTGCGAAACCCTCCGTTGTCGCCAAAGAGGGAAAGGCGCCACGACAGTACCGGTGGTGATCGGCTTCTCACAGGGCGGCGGTGGGGTGCTCGCGCACGGAGTGGCAATGCCCGAGCTGATCAAGGCGGCGGTTGTCCACTATCCGGCGACCAGCTGGGCGAGAAATCTCGGCGGCGTGGTGGGCCGCATCCACATCCCGGTCCTCGTGCTAGCAGCGGAAGTCGACCGCTACCAGAATTGCTGCCTCATCGAACACATGCGGGAGATGGAGTCGCTAGCCAAGGCGCGGCAGATTCCCCTCTAGCTGGTGGTGTATCCGCATGCGGACCATGCCTTCAACCTGGACGGACGGACCTACCGCGCCGACGATGCCGCAGACGCGTGGCGCCGAACCGTCGACATGCTTGCCCGCCATCATCCCGTCCGGTAACTGCCCATTGCCGGTCTCCGTTTGCCGGGCATCATTGCCGGGATCCACCACCGGCAGGGCGCCGATGTCCACGCCCGGACGACGGGCGGTGGACGATCGCACGCTTGCGACAGCGAGGATCCCGCCCCCGATCGCGCGCAAGCATCCGGTGTCGGGCTCGACGCCCTCGATGATCTGCCAAGGCTCGCCTGCTACTGCTGCAGGACGTAGGTTCCGGGCGCGTCGCAGAGTGGCTCGTAGCCTTTCTCCGCGGCGCCCATGGCCGGTGCCGGTTCGCTCCCGGTCGAGTGGTCGACCAGCCACTGCTGCCACGCCGGCCACCATGACCCCTGGTAGCTCGGAGTCCGCTCTTTCCAGGTGGCTGCGTCGAGGAAGCGTTCGCCTTCCCGACAGACGCTGAGCTGGTAGGAGCGGCGCGGGCGGCCCGGTTCGTTGACGATGCCGACGTTGTGACCACCGCTGCTGAGGACGAAGGTCAGTTCGGTGGCGTCACTCTGCAGGTGCAGCTTATAGACCGAGTGCCAGGGTGCGACATGGTCGGCAACGGCGGCGACGGCAAAGATCGGCACGTGGATGCTGCTGATCGAGATGGCGCGGCCGCCGACCATGTACTTGCCTTCGAAGAGCTCGTTGTCGACGTAGAGACGGCGCAGGACCTCCGAATGCTGGCGATACGGCATGCGCGTGCCGTCGGCGTTCCAGGCCATCAGGTCGAACATCGGCTCACGGTGCCCGAGGTAGTACTCGCGCACCATCTTCGACCAGATCAGGTCGGCCGACTTGAGGAGCTGGAAGCCGCCGGAGACCTGCTTGTGTCCGAGATACCCCTTCTCCCACATCATGTCTTCAAGCAGCGTGACCTCACTGGCGTCCATGAAGACGTTGATCTCGCCGACATCGGTGAAGTCGGTCATGGTGGTGAACAGCGTGATGCTGGCCAGCCGGTCGTCGCCCTCGCGGGCCATGGCGGCGGCGGCGATGGTCAGCAGGATGCCGCCGAGGCAATAGCCGACGGTGTGAATCCTGCGGCCGGGGAGGATCTCCGAGATGGCGTCGATGGCGGCCATCGTACCGAGCTTGCGATAGTCCTCCATGCCGAGGTTGCGGTGTTCGGCGCGCGGGTTCATCCACGAGATCATGAACACCGTGTGGCCGCGGTCGACCAGGTACTTGACCAGCGAGTTGTGCGGCGACAGGTCGAGGATGTAGTACTTCATCATCCACGCCGACTGCATCAGGACCGGTTCGCGCTGCACGGTGTCGGTGGTCGGCGAATACTGGATCAGTTCCATCAGCAGGTTGCGGTAGACGACCTTGCCGGGAGTGACGGCGAGGTTCTCGCCGACGCGGAAGGCCTCGATGCCGGCCGGTTTCTCGTCACGCAGCGAGCGGCGCATGTCTTCCTGATAGAACTCGGCACCGCGCGCGAGATTGGCACCGCGCTCCTGGATGGTCGTCTCGGCAATCTCCGGATTGAGGAAGGGAATGTTGCAGGGGGCCGTCATGTCGAGAATCTGCTTGGCGGTGAACCAGACCGCCGCCTCGGCATGTTTGGAGACGCCGCGGATGCCGGTGGTCGCGTTGTGCCACCACTGCTGGTTGAGCAGGAAACCCTGCGAGACGACGTTGTAGGGATAGCGCTCCCAGCCCGGATGATCGAAGCGGTGGTCGCCGGGAAGGGGTTTGATGCAGGGTTCGGCATTGCCGGTGACCGCCGATGACAGGGCGTAGGCGCCGAGACGCATCGCCTTGCGCAGCGCCTTGGCGCCGAGCTGGAACTGCTTTCCGGGCGACGATGCGAGGTGCACCGTCCAGTCCAGATAGGCCATCGCCAGCGACGCCGGCGAGATGCCGCCGCTCATCTGGCCGAGCGCGATGTTCGTCATGCGATCGATGTTCTCCAGCGCGTCGGAGTCGAGCAGGTGGCGGTCGCCCAGTCGCCGCGAGAGGTCGCCCGGGGGCGTCTGCGGCGCGGTGGTCGCCGACGCGGGCAGGGCTGCCCGGGCAGGCGCCGCGGGCGCTGCTGCTGCGGGCGCCGGAGCGGTGCCCGAGGTCGCCGGCGTCGCACTGTTCTTCTTGCGACTGCCCGCAGTCGCGCGCGTGCGCCGCTTCGCCGGCGCGGCGGGTGATGTGCCGGGGTCTGCCTCGGCTGCGTCGCCGGGCGGAAGTTGTTCAACAGTCTGGGCCATGGGGACTCTCCATTGTGCGCTGTGACAAGCGTCCATCGTGCGCGCCAGTGCGCGCGGGACAGGCTATCCTAAGGCATCGTCGGCAAGCGGTGCTGATCCAGGTCAACTGCTGCTGCCGCTGTGTGAGCCGTTCGCCGGCGGGCGCCTGGTCGCGGCTTGCCGGGCGGCTGGCGCGACGGTTGGCCGGTCGTCGATTCACCGGTTTCCGGGGCCGCGGTGCTGCAGTGCGCCTGAGGCTTGACTCGACGGTACTCAACGTTCGACAATGCCGGGATTGCTCCAATTGGCAGCAGCAACGTCCGCCAGGGGTAGGGCTGACGAGAGGTCCGGGGCGCACAACGTCGGGATCGCTGTTGCGGGGCAGCATGTCCAGGCGGCTCTCCGTCGCCACGGCGCCGGACCACGCGAAGGATGGTGGGGCAGGCAACTCAGGCACGCAAACGAGGCACGCAATTTGCTGTGACGACAGGCGGCTTCGAGGCTCCTCGGAGTCATTGTCGGCGCAGGCCAGGAGCGCGGCATCGCGTGATGTCGCGATATTTTTTTGGGGGTTAACATGCAAATCAATGGCAGTGTGTTTGTGGTAACGGGAGCAGGGTCGGGTCTCGGAGCGGAGACGGCGAGCGGCCTGGTCAGCGCTGGTGGCAAAGTGGTGATCGTCGACGTCGACGCCGGTGCCGGTGAGGCGCAGGCCGCCGCGCTGGGTGCCAACGCGCGTTTTGCCAAGACCGACGTCACCGACGAGGCGAGCGCACGCGCCGCCATCGACCTCGCCGTCAGCGAGTTCGGCGGCTTGCACGGACTGGTCAACTGCGCTGGTGTTGCGCCGCCGAAGAAGGTGCTTGGCCGGGAAGGTCCGCACGACCTTGCGACCTTTGCGCGGGTGGTCAGCATCAACCTCGTCGGCACCTTCAACATGATCCGCCTGGCTGCCGAGGCGATGGCGCGCAACGAACCCAACGCAGGGGGCGAGCGCGGCGTGATCGTCAACACGGCATCGGTTGCCGCTTACGATGGCCAGATCGGCCAGGCTGCCTATGCCTCGTCGAAGGCCGGTGTCGTTGGCCTGACTTTGCCGGTCGCACGTGAGCTGGCGGCACATGGCATCCGCGTCGTCACCATCGCCCCCGGCATCTTCGAGACACCGATGCTCAAGGGCCTGCCGCAGGCGGCACAGGATTCGCTGGGCAAGATGGTGCCGTTCCCGTCGCGGCTGGGCAAGCCGGCCGAATACGCGGCACTGGTGCGCCACATCTGCGAGAACGGCTATCTGAACGGCGAGGTCATCCGTCTCGACGGATCCATCCGGATGGCGCCGAAGTAATCACAATCACGGGCAGACAGAGAATGAACCAGGCGGGTAGCACCCGCCGTTTCCAAGGAGTTTCTGATGAGTGAGTCAGTTGTCATTGTTGGTGCGAAACGCACGCCGGTGGGTTCCTTTCAGGGCCAGTTCTCCGCCCTGACCGCGCCGCAACTCGCAGCCGTCGCGATCAAGGCCGCCGTCGAGCAGTCCGGTGTCAAGGGTGAGGACATCGATGAGGCGCTGATGGGCTGCTGCCTGATGGCCGGCCTGCGCCAAGCGCCGGCACGGCAGGCGGTGCTTGGGGCCGGTCTGCCGAAGTCGGTGCCGTGCACCACGCTGACCAAGATGTGCAGCTCGGCGCAGAAGACGATCATGATCGCCCATGACGAGCTACTGGCGGGTTCCATCAACGTCGCCGTCGCCGGCGGCATGGAGTCGATGACCAACGCGCCGCACGTATTGACCACCGCCCGTTCGGGTTACCGGTTGGGCAATGGTGTCCTGCACGACCACATGTTCCTCGACGGCCTCGAGGATGCGTACGAGCAGGGCAAGCTGATGGGCGCCTTTGCCGAGCTGTGTGTCGACAAATACAGCTTCTCGCGTGAGGAGATGGATGCCTTCGCCATCGAATCGGTGACGCGCGCGCAGAAGGCGGTCACATCGGGCGTCTTCGGCGCCGAGATCGCCCCGGTCACGGTCACGTCGCGCAAGGGTGAGGAAGTGATCGCCCTCGACGAGACGCCGATGAAGTGTGACGCATCGAAGATCACCAAGCTGAAGCCGGCCTTCAAGAAGGATGGCGCCGTGACACCCGCCAATTCGTCGTCGATTTCCGATGGCGCAGCGGCCTTCGTGCTGATGCGCGAGTCCGACGCCAAGAGCCGGGGCATCACGCCGCTGGCGCGGATCGTCGGTCATGCGACCTTTGCGCACGATCCGGCCTGGTTCACCACCGCGCCGGTTTTCGCGTTCCAGAACCTGCTGAAGAAGGTCGGCTGGCAGACCACCGATGTCGATCTCTGGGAGATCAACGAGGCGTTCGCAGCGGTGACGATGGCTTCGATGCGTGACCTCGCTCTGCCGCACGACAGGGTGAACGTCAATGGTGGAGCCTGTGCGCTCGGCCATCCGATCGGCGCCACGGGTTCGCGGATTCTGGTGACCCTGCTCTACGCGCTGAAGGCGCGCGGTCTCAAGCGCGGCATCGCCGGGCTGTGCGCCGGTGGTGGCGAGGCAACAGCCATCGCCATCGAAGTCCTCTGAGCCAGTCGCCAAACCATGCTCCCACCCCGTACCCCGGGGTGGGCCAGGAGTGAATCCGATGTTGATCGACAAGAAGCATATTGGCATGAAAGTGCCGCCACACTCGGTAACGCCGACGGCGTGGCAACTCAAGTGGTTCGCGAAGGCGACCGGGGAAACCAACCCGATCTACTTCGACGACGCGGCCGCGGCACAGGCGGGACTGCCCGGCGTTCTCGTGCCGCCGACCTTCTTCTTCTGCATGGACATGGACAAGGACCATCCCTTCGACTACCTCGAGACGATGGGCTGCGACCTCGGCAAGATGCTGCACGGCGAGCAATCGTTCGTCTACCACAAGCCGGTCCATTCGGGTGAGAAGCTGGACTTCGATGGCGTCATCACCGATATCTACGACAAGAAGAACGGCGCCCTGCAGTTCGTCGTCAAGGATGTCAAGGTGCTGCGCCAGGGCGAACTGGTGTGCGACGTGCACTCCGTGATGGTCATTCGGGCATAGGGGAAGGTCGATGACAAAACCGAATTATGATGCGCTGAACGTTGGCGATGCGATCCCGTCGTTCACCACCGAGCCGGTGTCGCGGCTGACCCTCGCGCTGTATGCCACGGGTTCCGGTGATCACCACCCGCTGCACCTCGATCAGGACTACGTGCGATCGAAGGGAATTCCGGACGTTTTCGCGCATGGCATGCTCGGCATGGCCTATCTGGGCCGACTGCTGACGCAGTGGGTGCCGCAGGCGGCGATTCGCAGCTTCGGTGTCCGTTTCACGGCCATCACGCAGGTTGGTGAGCGTCTCGTGTGCACCGGCAAGGTGGTCGAGAAGCTGGAGCAGGCCGGTGAGAAATGTGTTCGTCTCGAGTTGACCTGCGCCAATGAGCAGGGTGAGGCGAAGCACAAGGCAGATGCAGTGGTGGCGCTGGCCTGATACATCACGGGTGGGCAAAGCTGCATGATCGCGGCCGTCGTCAGACGGCCGCAGTTTGGTTGTAGAGTGCACTCAGTCTACCGCCGGGCATCCGCCTGCCGTGCCGGCAGGTGTGTCCGACACACTGAAAGGAGATCACAGGAGTGGAAAACAAGAATCCGAATGACCAACTGGGCGGCGTCGTCAACGCTTGGGCTGACATGCAGAAGCGGATGTGGGGCGACTGGGCCTCGCTGCTGCAGAATCTCCCGGGCGCCGAGGGCGGCCCAGCACAGGCGGTGAAGAAAGGCGTCGTGGCCGCTACCAAGGGCACGAATGAAGCCGCCCGCATGCTGATGGATCGCATGAACAGCAGCCAGACGGCGATGAACCGCGTGATGGATTTCTTCTTCAAGTCGATGAAGGTCGTCGCGCCCAACATGGATGCCGGCAAGGACTGGCGCCCGGACCTCAAGGGCTTCGCCGAACAGTGGGCCAAGGAGTCGACGGCCATGCTCGAGCGCAGTTTTGGCCTCGGTTCGCACATCGGTACCCTGAGCGGAACGCTGGGCAAGGATCTGCCGGAGGCCTTTGGGCCCTGGCTGTCCTTCCTGATGCAGGCCGCTTCGTCCGGTCACGTCGGCGAAGCGATGCTCGGCGGCACCGCCGGGCTCAATCGCCTGCTGTCGATGGAAGGCGATTCCAGCGCACTGGCCGGCATTGGCGAGATCCCGCTTTTCGGCGCGTCGCGCGAGAAGAACGCCAAGCTGTTGCGCCTGGTCGACGCGGTCGTCGATCTGCGCAAGGACAGCCTGAGTTTCCACACCGCTTTCGCCGAAGCGCTGGCGAGGGCCGTCGAAGCGACCGTCGAGG
>ERZ761602.2106-NODE-2106-length-32753-cov-178.484709_pt1 | contig 32753 bp, 28 predicted proteins | sample MGYA00512165_ERZ761602 | MGnify/ENA primary metagenome ERZ761602 (study PRJEB28899, sample SAMN02445085) | bioreactor sludge metagenome | biome: EBPR sludge; isolation source: Thorneside wastewater treatment plant | place: Australia: Brisbane, Thorneside...
TTTTTTAAGAAACGATAGAAAGTAAAACTTTGAGGCATTTCTTTTTTAAGAAACGATAGAAAGTAAAACTTTGAGGCATTTCTTTTTTAAGAAACGGTAGAAAGTAAAATTTAGAGGCATTTCTTTTTTAAGAAACGGTAGAAAGTAAAACTTTGAGGCATTTCTTTTTTAAAAGTAACTACTAACCCTGTGTGTTGGTCTTAACTAAATTTGTTGTGATAACCGCTAAGGACGCAAAGGTGAGCGCAAAGCTTGCAAAGGATTTGTGTTCTTGGCGTAAAATCTTACCCCTTACCCTGCAAATACGCCATGAACTTGCAGGGTGGGCAGCACCTACTAAGTAGATACAAGACACAAATTTTAAGGAACTTAACGCAACATAAAATTTCACCTTGTAAGGTTTACTTTCTAAAATCCCCAAGTCTATAAAAATACCCTGCGCATGTGCCGATAAACCCTTACCTTAGCGGCAGAAAAAGCAGTTAAGTTTAAAATTACCTTACTATGTCTTATCCAATTCCTGCCAATAACCCTTCGCTTTTGTCATGGTTGCCGGTGCCGGGGGGCAGCCATTTTCCTATCCAAAACCTGCCCTTTGGCGTTTTTTCTACCCATACAAACCCTAAACCGCGTGCGGCTACCATAATAGGTAATACGGTAATAGATTTAGCCCAATTACTGCAATTAGGTTATTTTACCGGCATAAACCTGCCACCACAGGTATTTGAGCAGCCCGTTCTAAATGGTTTTTTGCAGTTGGGTAAACCGGTTTGGCGTGCTGTGCGGCAGCGCTTGAGCAATGTATTTGAAGCACAAAATGCCCAACTTAGGGCTAACCCCCAACATCGGGAAAAGATATTAAGCCCCATAGAAAACTGCACCCTGCACTTGCCTGTGCAAATAGGTGATTATACCGATTTTTACTCCAGCCGAGAACATGCAACCAATGTGGGCATTATGTTTAGAGGGGCAGACAACGCCCTTATGCCCAACTGGCTGCATTTGCCGGTAGGGTATCATGGGCGGTCATCGTCAATAGTGGTATCGGGCACACCCATACGCCGCCCAAACGGACAAATGCAACTGCAAGATAACCAACCGCCCGTTTTTGGACCCAGCCGGCTCTTAGATTTTGAATTGGAAATGGCATTTATTACCGGGCAGGGTAAGCCGCTTGGGCAGCCTATTAGTACCGAAGAAGCAGACGATTATATTTTCGGGTTGGTTTTATTCAACGATTGGTCGGCGCGCGATATTCAAAAGTGGGAGTATCAGCCGCTTGGACCTTTTTTGGGTAAAAATTTCGGGTCTTCGGTTTCACCGTGGATAGTAACCTTAGATGCCTTAGAACCGTTTAGAGTGACTGCCCCCGTGCAAAACCCTCCTGTATTACCCTACCTGCAATACACCGGCAATAAAGCTTTAGACATACACCTTACCGCAACCCTACAGCCCGATGGCGGCGAGCCTGCCCTCATTTGCACCTCTAACAGCAAATACCTCTACTGGACTATGGAGCAGCAACTGGCGCACCACACCATAAACGGCTGCAATATAAACGCCGGCGATATGCTTGCCTCCGGCACCATAAGCGGACCTACACCCGATTCTTTTGGGTCGATGCTGGAGCTAACTTGGCGCGGCGCTAAACCTATTAAACTGCCCGGCGGGCTGGAGCGCAAATTTATTGCCGATGGCGATACGCTTGCCATACAGGGTTATGCCACGTATCCCGATGGCAGCCTACGCATAGGATTTGGCGAGGTAAGCGGTAAGGTTTTACCGGCATATTGACAGCGGTTCCCACTATCTTTCATAAATCTAACCAAACAGAGCCTGCACTAATTATTTTTACCAGCGCTCATAAACAGCCCCATACAAACAGCCGCCAACGCCAAAGCGCCTACCCAACTGCTAAGCGGGTGAGCCAGCAGCGCCCAAACATCGGTAGAGCCATAAATAGCTACCGGAATGGCTAATGCAATGCCAATAAGAGCCTCGCCCGTAATAAGTCCCGATGCAAACAATAATCCCGATTGACTGCCTTCTTCCGATGAATGAGCCGAGGCTGCCGGGGCAGCGCCGGTTTTCTTTTCTGCTAACCATGCAATAATGCCGCCCAGCATAATGGCGCTATCCAGCTCAAAGGGTAAATAAGCGCCCACCGCTACCGCCAGCACCGGCAGCCTAAAAGATGCGCCGCGTTTTTCCTGAATAATATCGGCTATAATAACCACCGCTCCCAGCAAAATACCCAATCCTATCATGAGCCAGGGTAAATTGCCGCCAAAAACACCCTGCGCTACACTTTTCATAAGCGTTGCCTGTGGGGCTACCAAAGCATCGGGGTGTTGGGGCGTTTTTGCCCCAAAACCATAAGCCGTATGCAGCAAACTCAGCACCGGCGCCAGCACCACTGCCGATGAAACAACACCTATAATTTGCATAATTTGTTGTTTCTTAGGTGTAGCGCCCAGCAAATAACCCGCTTTAAGGTCTTGCATATTATCGCCCGCTATAGCCGCCGCACAGCATACAACCGCGCCTATCATAACGGCTGCCGCCGGTCCTTTTGCCGACCCTGAGCCTAAAAACAACAGCAGCAACAAAGACGAAAGCAGCAGCGTGGCAATGGTTACGCCCGAAATGGGGTTATTAGAACTGCCCACCAAACCGGCCATATAACCCGCCACCGCCGAAAACAAAAATCCGGCAACCACCATTACCAGCGTCATAAAAACCGATACCGGCACCAGCGCTATTTCGCGTTGGTAAATAACAAAAATGGCAGTTACCAATATGCCTATGCCGCCCAATATAAAAGAAATAGACAAGTCTAAATCGGTGCGGGGCGTGTTTTGCTTATCGGCTTTGTTTTTAAATGCGGATATGCCATGTGCTAAGGCAGCGCTCAGCGCTTTTCTGATGCTAAACAGCGCCCAAAGCCCCCCTGTAAGCATAGCGCCTGCGCCCAAATAACGTATGTTGGCATTCCAGATTTGCCCGCCAAGAGCCACCGCGTCAGCATCGGGAGCAGCCCCGTTGTAAGCAATATAAGCCGGTATAGCTATCCACCAACTAATAACGCCGCCCAAAAATACCAGTACAGCAATGCGCAGCCGCACAATATACCCCACCGCCACCAATGCCGGCGACAAATTGATGCCAAAATAAAAGAATGCTTTTTGTTGTACAATAGCGCCTTTTTCAAAAATGCCCTCCCATAATTTAAAACCGGCTTCGGCAAGTTTTATGAGTGCGCCGGCTATACTACCCCACAGCAGGTACTTAACCGCTTTACCTCCGGTAGAGCCGGTTTTGAGTACCTCAGCAGTAGCTATACCCTCCGGAAACTGTAATTGCTGTTGTACTATTAAGGCTCTCCTAAGCGGAATGGTAAACAAAACGCCCAGCAAACCGCCACACAAAGAAATAAGCGTAGTTTCCCAGTAGTTAAAGGCGCTCCAGTACTGCATAAGAATGAGCGCCGGAAAGGTAAAAATAACGCCTGCCGCAAGCGATTCGCCTGCCGAAGCCGCCGTTTGTACACCATTGTTTTCTAAGATATTGCTGTTCCGAAAAAAACGAAGTATAGCCATAGAAATAACCGATGCCGGAATAGAAGCGGAAACAGTCATGCCGGCAAACAGCCCCAAATAAGCATTTGCGCCGGCAAGAATAGCCGATAAAACAGCGCCAAGTACAATGCTCCTAATAGTTATTTCGGGCAAGTTTAGGTGGGGTAAAATGTAAGGTTGGTGTTCTTTTAACATAATTTGGAGTTTAAGCCCTGTAAAAATGTAATTAGCGGTTAAATATAGCCCAAATGTAGTTGGTTTGGTTATTTGAGCAGCTAAATTGGGTAAAATTTGATAACCACTTGCCCGCCAATGGCAATACCAAGTGCACGCGAGGTTGGAGCTATGAGCTTGCTCAAAGGCTTACAGCAAAAGGATTTCAGACAGGTAGGCTGATATATTACGGTGCGCTGCACCTTGTTCATGGGGCACTTAACATGGTGGCTACCTATATTTTGGTGCGCTGTACCTTTGCAAAATAAGTGCGCCAATTTATGTTGGTAACACCCAAGGGGCAGCGCCCCGTAATCTTGGTAGAACAGAGGCAAAAGTGTTTTTATCAGGTGCAGCGCACCGTAATCTTGTTGCCGGTTTTAACCGAGTGCAGGCAAATCTTACGCAGGCTTTACCCCTATCGGGCGTTCATTTTATTTCCAACCCTGGGTCAAAAAAGGCATTTTTCAAAAAATGACTTTCATATTACCCAAGTTTTAGTAAATTTTAACAAAAAAGCCGCAATTTTATACCCTTAACAAATTCACCTTCAAAATTGTACACTACATGAGACTACGCTCTACCATTTTTAGTGTTTGCCTTTTGGCAATTACCCTCTTAATTTATAGTAACCTAAACGCCCAATGTCCCTCAGGTCAATCCGAAGTACGCATAGTAATAGTGCCCGATGCCTATGCCGCCGCCGAAACCGATTGGTATTTATGGGATATTAACGACAACTTGCTTGCATCGGGCAGTACCAGCGGCGTTACCCTGTGTTTACCCAATACCACCTGCCTCATCTTTGAAATTACCGATACTTACGGCGATGGGTTATATACTGCATCTAACCCCGGCAGTTACTCGGTTTATTACAATGATGTGTTAATTGATTCGGGTGTAAACTTTGGTTATGAGGCATCTGCACAGTTTGGTGGCTGCCCGCCGGGCATATCTTGTGTTTTTCCTATTGATGTTACCGCCAATAATGCCTACTATGCCACGCACCCCGACTCTTGGTATGAATTTGAGCCTACCGAAACAGGGCAGTATGCCATAGGCACCTGTGTTGCCACGTGTAATACTGCCATTTGGGTATATGACCACTGCCACCAGTTGCACTACAACGACAGCCAAGAAGGCGCTATCAGCTATACCAGCATTGGCTGCCCAAACGGCACCGGCGACCAGGCGCTGCTATACCTTAATTTACAGGCAGACCATCATTATTATATCCGAATAGGTGATGATGCCGGCAGTTGCAACAGTACGCCCTCTATACCCTGGTCATTGGTGTATGTAGGTCCTATTGTGGGTTGTATGGACCCCACCGCCTGCAATTATGACCCTATGGCTTCGCTGCCCAATCAGGCCTCGTGTATATACCAACCCAACCCCGCTTGCCCCGATGGACCTGACCTTATAGTACTCTCTAATGTGCTGGCAAGCTCTATTTATGCCCAAAATAAATCTAACTCCAGCACCTGTTTTGTAAATGAAGGTTGCATGGCAGGTTATGGCACCCGCCGCATTTTGCGCTTTACCACCCATATCCGCAACATAGGCAACCAAGATTACTACATTGGTTCGCCCCCTGCCAACCAATCTACCCCCGACCCGCAATGGGAGTGGGATGCCTGCCATCAACACTGGCACTACGAAGGTTATGCCGAGTACATCTTATACAACAGCGCCGGTGTGGCTATGCCCGTAGGTTTTAAAAACGGCTTTTGCGTAATGGATTTGGAGTGCAGCGGTGGCGGAGTGGCAAAATACAATTGTAGCAACCAAGGTATTACCGCCGGCTGCGGCGATTATTACAGCCACTCGCTCAACTGCCAGTGGATTGACATAACTAATGTGCCATCGGGTACTTATACCTTAGTAGTGCGTACCAACTGGGACCAATCGCCCGATAAATTGGGTCGGCATGAACTTAGCTACAGCAACAACTGGGCGCAGGTTTGTATCCAAATTACCCAGGGGGCTTCCAGCGCTTCGGTTAGTGTGGTGAGTACTTGTAACCCTTACTCCGATTGCCTTGGTGAAATTTACGGCGCAGCGCAGCCCGATTGCGAAGGAATTTGCAACGGTCCGTATAAAGTAGGCGATTTAAACATTAACCTACAATACGATGCCTCTGACCCCGTTGCTTACCTAAACGGCATCACCAACGGCACATTAGCATATACCTCCTGCCGCGATGCCAATTTAGACGACCAAATTACCGTAACCGATGCCATCTTTGTAAACGCCTGCGTGCGCGACCAGGCAGGGCTTACGCACCCGGGCGGCGAGTGGCGCAATTTCTGCCAGTTAGCCACCTTTAATATAAATAATTTTTTAGAAGAAGCTAACTTTAGCATAGGCAACCATAACCCCGCCGAAAAATATGTAGATGTTTATTTGCATACCCCGCTTACCCATGTATTAGGGTATCAGCTCCAAATGAGTGGTATGGTAGTAAGCAACGTGCAGAGTTTAGTGCCCGATGCAGGTTATGCTGTTAATTTTTACTTCACTTCATCGGGTTTAATCATCGGGTACTCGCCTAATGAACATATTTTGCCCCGATACCTTTCTGCATCGCCCATTTTTAGGGTGTATTACACAACACTTACTGCCGATGAAATTTGCATTGAAAACATCATTGATGCAGTAAACAACAATTACGAAGAAATAAACGGGCAAGTAATAGAGAACTGTCGTTTTCCCTATATTACCACTCAGGTAAAGGTCATGTTACAAGGAAGCTATGAGCCGTTATTAGGTTTTATGCGTTCCGATTTGAGCGCAAACGGTTGGTTGCCCACCACCCAACCTTTTAACGCCATACCCTGGAACTACAACGGCACAGAAAGCGTGGCATCGGCAGCAGATATTAACCCTAATATAACCGATTGGGTATTGGTAGAACTTCGCCATGCAGATTACCCAAGTGTTATTGCCGATAAAAGAGCTGCCTTTTTGCGCAACGATGGTATGCTCATAGATGTAAGAGGTAATATAGGCGTTAATTTTTACAATGCCTCTCTCAATACACCTTATATAGTAGTGGTGCGTTCCCGAAACCACCTTGCCGCAGCCACATCGGACAGTTATCAGTTGGGCAATAGTCCGCTCATTGATTTTACCAACCCCGATAACGTAAACATGGGCTTTTGGACACTTACCGATGTGGGCACACCCGATATGCCCATGTATGCCCTAAGCGCCGCCGATTGTAATGCCGATGGTATTATAAGCGTGTTTGATTTTAATCAATACATGAACCAGCAGGGGCAACTAAACGGCTTTTACGCTGCCGATATAAACTTAGACGGACAAGTAACCATACAAGACTTTAACCACTATGCACCCAGCGCCGGTAAAATTGGTATCAGTCTTATAAGATACTAATCCGAATTGGAAATCCTTTAAGGCAATACATAAGAGCCCAATAAAACAGCCTCCATCGGGCGCTTTTTCAACTTGCAAGCCCTTTAACAACTTTCAAAAACACCGGAAACCTACATTTTTCGGTGTTTTTGTTTTTAACACCCATTGATATACAATTGCCACCCATGTTTTTTTGTCATTTTGATGTAATTAGCGTATCTTGGCGCAAATTTTGTACCTTTACAGGGATAATGAAATATAAATTTCCCGATAATAAACAACCGCCCTACCTTTCAGCGCCATGTCGGTAATTAACCTGCTATTTCAAGCTCTACCCAACTGGTTAAAAAATCGGTATGTGCTAACTATGCTTTTTTTTGTGCTCTGGCTCTTATTTTTTGATTCCAACACCCTCGTTTCTCAATTACGGCTGCGCCGGCAAATACATGAAATGAAAACAAGGCAAACTTTTTACCGCACCGAAATCCAAAAATCAAATGCCGAGCTAAAAGAGCTGCTCACCAATAATGCTACCTTAGAAAAATTTGCCCGCGAACACTACCTCATGAAACGCCCCAATGAAGATGTGTTTATTATAGTAGAAGAGTAGCGCCTTGCTTATGAACAGCATTATTAAGTGTGCAAGTTTTATTAGTTAAACAATGGTTATTTAATGTGCTTAGATTTTTTATGAAATAAAAAATCCTCAAAAAAGGTGCAAAAGCGGTTGTAAATCATTACATTTACCCCGTTGTTTAAACTTTAAAGGTAACCCTACCCAAAGCAACACACTCCAGCCGCCACATCTCTTTTCATAACAACCAAAATGCAATTTTTATGGACAATTTGAACTTAACACGCATTGGGCAAATTATTTTTGCCATTCCTTTTTTAGTATTTGCCCTGTTTCATTTTATGGGTGCTGATGCCATGGCAGGTATGGTTCCGCTACCGGGTGGAGCAATATGGGTTTACCTCACCGGTTTAGCCCAGGTGCTCTTTTTTGTTAGTGTGGTTATGCGCAAAAAAACACGCCTTGCCGCTTTATTATTAGCTCTTATGTTGCTCATTTTCATTTTAGCAATTCACCTGCCCGGCGCAATGGGTGGCGACCAAGCCGCCACCGGCAACCTGCTCAAAGACCTTGGGCTTATAGGGGGAGCGCTAATGCTGGCTAACCAATTTGGCAACGATTAAAAAAACAAACTTCTCTTTTTACGAGTAAAAGGGGGCATTTTTTATAATGTCCCCTTTTTACATGTCTGTATAATTGAACCATTTACCGTTTTGGGTAGTTTATAGCACGCATATTAACACTAACCTTACCTATAAGCATACAGCCATGAACGCCACCACTTGCATGGAAAGCATATTACCCTGCCGCAATACACCTGTGTTGGTGGCTGATGCACCTTTTAAGACCGAAATAGTACAATCTATAAACCGTATATTGCCCGATGTATGGCAAAATGCCATTGCAGAAAAAGGTAATCCCTTTATGCAATATGCTTATTTAAAGGCATTAGAGCAGAGCCATGCCCCAAAAATGCGTTTCAGGTATGCCCTATTTACGCACTGCGGACAGCCAATTGGGGCAGCCTGTTTTCAGTTGTTTACCGTAGCCGGCAACGAGGCGCTGAAAAAACCTACTGCCAATAGTGAATTGCACACAGAAAATAACACCGTAGCCCCTGCCTCCCTGCGCAACAGAGCAAAACGCAAATTGCAGCAGATTTTGCACAATAGCATCAGCAAAATGCGGGTAAATATGCTGGTATGTGGCAATGCCCTGCTTACTGCCGAGTGTGGCGTATTGTTTAAACCACAATGCCCACCCCAACAAAGGTTTGAATTGCTTAACCATGCCATTACCCAAATAAAAAGCGAAGAAGCCGCATTGGGCAATCCGGTACATCTAATAATGGTGAAAGACTTTTTACCCCACCATGCGCCCGATGCCCGCCGGCTATTGCAATACCGGTTCAGAGAGCTGCATTTTCAGCCCAATATGGTATTAACCCTGCCGCCACACTGGAGCTGTTTTGATGATTACTTACAGGCAATGTCTTCTAAATACAGGGTCCGAACCAAAAGAGTGCTAACCAAAGGTAATAAACTCCAAATGAAAGACCTCAACGCCAATGATATAAACCTACTTTTGCCCGATGTTTACCGGTTCTATACAGAAGTATCGGAAAGTGTTGATTTTAACCTTTTTACAGCAACACCTGAATACTTCACCTCTCTAAAAACGCAAATGCCCCAACATTTTTTTATGCGGGGCTGCTTTTTACACAATCAAATAGAAGGGTTTATGTGTGCATTTGTCATAAATAAGCACATGGAAGTGCATTTTACCGGCTATAACCACCAGTTAAACAAAGATTTTTCTATCTACTCCAATATGTTGTATGATATGGTGTGCTTAGGTTTACAACAGGGTGTGCATACCATTTCTTTTGGCAGAACCGCATTAGAAATTAAAAGTACCATAGGAGCTGAAGCGGTAAATATGCCTGCATTTGTTAAACATACAGGCTTCTTTATGAACAGCATTATTGCCCCGCTCATTAACCAATTTAACCAAACCCACTGGACTCCCCGACACCCGTTTAAACAGGAAACCGAAGCGGTTAGTTAATTCGGCGCCATTTCTGCGGCTTATTTATTCCCCCCTGACTACCCGATGGGTCAAGAATTTGGATAATATCATTAGATAAAAATTCAAAATAAATATCCATATATTCCGCCTCTTTTACGTTATTGTCTGCATCGAGCCGTTTATACAAATCTTTTCCGCTATAGCGTTTTTTTTCTTTGGTATCGGGCACAATTTCTTTCCATTTAATATCGCCCGGTTCAAAACGCTGCTCAACCAAATTGCCCGAAGGGTGGGTTAGTTTTCCCTCCATATAGCTGCCTATTTTGCTGATTTCTATTACAGAACCCGATGACTCATCGTCAAAGCGCTCCCATTTGCCCAACAGTTTGTCTTTATTGCCACCGCATGAGCCAAAAATTAAAAAGAAGAGAGCAGCTGTTATTAGGGTAAGAACATTTTTCATGTGTGTTGTTTTTGATAATTGAATCAACAACTATGCCCAACTCTTGGCTTGGGATAGTATAAGTAAAACTTTACAAAACCGTGATAAAACAGGGGTAAAACATACAAAAATAACTTGTTTTACTACAAGCAGACTGATTAAATCAATTTGGCTGTCAAATTTTAACAATTGGCATTGATAAGGGCAATTAGCACGCGCAAATTTCCGATAAAATTCATTACTTTTGCCTACCTTTTGTAGGTATTTTGTTTGGATTTTTTCATAGGCACATTTGCTTTCCTCCACTTTCATAACTTTTAATCTCTACCAACATGAAACTACATTTACACCAGGCAAATTTCGTTTTATGGATTTTGCTGCTCCTGTCTGTATTGCCGGTGGATAATATTGCTGTAGCGCAAAACACTACTTGCATCAACCCGTCATTGGTAAACCTTTCTACGGGTTGCCCTACGGTTGTAGCGCCGGTATGTGGCTGCAATGGCATTACCTACATTAACTCCTGCGAAGCACAAAATTACGGTGGCGTAACCCAGTGGTCACCAAATACTTGTAATAGTTGCGGCGTATCGGTATATGCCAATGTAACGCCTGCCTCATGTGGCAGTACAGGCAGTATTTGTTTAACCGTTCTTGGAACTGCCGGCACGTTTGTAAATACCCAATTTACCTATACATGGTCGGGTGGCGGGGCAAGCGGCACCGGCATCGGTATTTTCGGCAATTCGGCTACTACGCCATCTTTATGCATCAACAACCTGCCATCGGGCATATACACCATAACTGCCGCAATTCCCAGTCTAACAGGCAGTTGCACCACAGTGGTTAGTGTGTATGTGCCCGGTTCGGGCAGTACGCCCGGCGCTGCTCCGCTAAGTGCTCAGGTAACCGCACAGCCTGCTGCTTGTGGCGCTAATAACGGCTCTGTATGTGCCGATATATTTGGCGGCACAGCCCCTTACATCGTATCGCTTGGCTCATTACCAACGCTAACGGTAACGCCCAATCCGGCAGGACCCGATTTTTGCTTTAATAACCTTGCTCCCGGCACCTATCAGCTCACCATTACCGATGCCAATGGCTGTACCCATCAGCAAACGGTGCAAGTGGGTGGCAGCAATGCCCTGCAAGCCTGGGTAAACGTAACCTACCCAAGTTGCGGCACAGGTACTGCCTGTGTGCAAGTTATCGGCGGCGGTAATCCCTATACTTTCAGTTGGTTCAATAGCAGCGGCACGCCGCTTACCCCTGCCGGCGGATTAGCCGGTAATTGTATAAGCAACTTATCATCGGGCACTTACAGCGTGGTGGTTACTAATACATTGGGCTGTTCGGTATCGCAAACGTTTACCGTTACAACCGGCGGCACAGTATCTCTGCAACATTCCATACAACAGGTAGGCTGTAATTTGTTTAACGTATGTGCATGGCTGCCTGCCACCTCCACCAACAGCACATCGGGCTTTCTTTTTACATGGACTAATGCCAATGGTGCATCTGTACCCGGCTTTCCCTATAATAGCAATACATCATCGGGTAGTTGTATTAATAATGTAGTGCCGGGCACCTATACAGTAGTAGCTACCAACGCCCAAGGCTGTTCGGCATCGCAAACCATAGTAGTGCAAGGCTCGCCGGGCGGGCTTGCTATTACCAGTAACCTCAACTATCCTGCCTGCGGCGGTAGTCCATCGGGTTGCCTAAATGCAGCAGGTGGGTTGCCTCCATATAACTGGACTTTCTTTTCGGGCTGCTTAACCACTGTTCCCACTAATCCTAATGCCATTTCATTGCCCATAATACCGGGCTTGTTTTTGCCACCGCCCACCATGCCACCCATTAGTTTAAACAACATTGTGTGCGCAAATGCTATTCCGCCGGGTCAATATACGGCTTTGGTGCAAGATGCGGCAGGCTGCTCGGCAGTTGTTTGTGTTAATGTGCAGCCCAATACAACCAATGCCGTAGCCATAACCCTAAATATAACCCAGCCGGTTTGTGGCGGAGGCAATGGTTTGGTTTGTGCCAATATTTCGGGTGGTACGCCTCCTTACAGTGTGCAGTGGAGTGGATCACAGCCGGTGGGCAACCCTGTGGGCAGCGCTTCTTTCTGTATTCAAAATGTGCCACCCGGCAGTTACGTACTTACTGTTACCGATGCCAATGGCTGCACGGCTGCCCAAAATGCTGTACTAAGCGCTACCGGTGGAGGTCAGTTAACCGGAAGTGTTACCCCGGTGGCTTGCAATGGAAGTAACAGTGGCGCCATTGCCCTTAGTAATACAAACAGCTCTGCACCCTGTACTTTTTTGTGGACAGGACCCGGCGGATTTACCGCTACTACCCAAAACATAAGCAACCTTGCTGCCGGTGTTTATACCGTAGCGGCATTGTGCGGCTCTTGCAGCATTACTGCTACGTTTAATGTGCCGCAGCCTCCACCGCTTAGTTTAACGGTTACTACTAACCAAAACGCTTGTAATACAGCCGGTTTAGTTAGCTATGCTTGTGCCAACATAATGGGCGGCACACCGCCCTATGCTCTGCAATGGCTAACGGCAAACGGCGCTTCCGTAGGCTCTTCTACTCCTAATAACTGTGTGGGTGGTTTAACATCTGGCACATATACCGCCATAGTAACCGATGCCAATGGCTGCTCGGCAAACGCTACATTTACCATACTACCCACCACAGGTTTAAGTGTACAGGTAAACCTTAATCAGCCGGTATGCGGCGGACCCGTTACTGCCTGCGCAACGGTAAGCGGTGGCACTGCGCCCTACACGTATAGCTGGGTAAACACCTGGACAAATACTTTTACCCCCATTCCGGCAAGTACCATTAGTGGCAACTGCGCCGTCATTAACACATCGGGAACGTATATGGTGGTGGTTACCGCCGCTAACGGCTGCTCGGCATCGGCTACGTTTACCGTAAATACTGCCCCCCCACTTAACCTAAATGTGCTGCTAACGCAGCCTACCTGCGGCGGCAATGCTACTGCTTGTGTTACTACTACCGGCGGTAATGCCCCCTATACCTACGTATTTACTAATGCCAACGGCGTTGTACTAAATCCTACTCCGGGTACTTCGGGCAACTGTGTAAACAACCTGCCCAATGGCAACTATGCGGTAACGGTTACATCTGCAAACGGCTGCTCAACATCGGCTACATTTACCGTTAACAATCCGCCCGCACTTAATGTAACAATAGCCAACAGTACGCCACCGGGTTTTGTTTGTGCCCAAATTACAGGTGGTACGCCACCCTACCAAATAACCTGGTTAAATGGTGTGGGGGCTGCCTTGCCTTTTACCACGCTTACTAATACATGCCTGCCCATTTCTACCCTTCCGCCGGGTACTTATACTATACAGGTTACCGATGCCAACGGCTGCCAAACAGTGGCTACCTTTAACGTAAACCTGCCACCTATAAATACTGCCTTTACGCTTGCTGTTACAGGGGTTAATGCCAGTTGTGGGCTCAATAACGGCAGCGCTACCGCTACGGCTACCGGTGGTGTTGCTCCTTATGCCTACTTGTGGAATACCGGACAAACAAGCGCCACCATTAACGCCTTAGCGCCGGGCACTTACAGTGTTACCGCTACTGATGCTGCGGGTAATCAGGCTGCACAAACTGTTACTGTTGGCAGCAACAACCAGCTCAGTATAACCGTTTCTGCCAACAATATAGGTACTACTCCTGCAAGTTCGCCGGTTAATAACGTTACACAATACCTTATTTCACCTGTAGGCGGTACGCCACCCTACACTTATAACTGGACTACTACCGGACTTGCTTTTGTGTATAACAACAATGTGGGTACTGTAAGTGTGTTTACCATGGGTAGCGCATCTTTTAGCATAACCGTTACCGATGCGGCAGGTTGCCAAGCCTCTACCACCGTAACCACCACCAATGCTAATGCATTAGCTATTACCGGTTACACAGTTACACCTGCCACCACAGCCGGCATTAACGATGGCGCTGTAGATATTACGGTTGCCGGCGGTACGCCTCCTTATACTTATTTGTGGAACAACGGCGCTACCACGCAGGATATTAGTGGGTTGAGCAGTGGGTGGTACACCGTAATGGTGGTAGATGCCGATGGAAACAGTGTAACCGGTTGGTACTGGGTACCACAGTTGGGCGCTAATACCGGCGGAGGCGCAAAACCCGATGTTGTAACCTGGCGGGTTTACCCTAATCCTGCCATTCATGAAGCTATGGTGGCGGTTGATAATTTACCCGCCGAAACCGCCACTACCTTGCAACTGCTTGATTACACGGGTAAACTGCTGCAAACGCACCAGTTTGAACCCTACCAAAACAGCCTTCAATTAAGCCTTACCCAATACCCCGCCGGCTTGTATATGCTGCAACTGATACAGGCAAACGGTACGGTTCAGGTGCAAAAATTGATGCTTACTAAGTAAGCGTTTGTTTTGGTGGACAAAAAAATCCCCGATGCCGGTTTGTGCATCGGGGATTTTTTTGTTGGGGGCAAATTGCAACAGATTGGGGCAGCTTGTAATCGGCTTTATAACTTGCTTGCGTAAACAAAAAAGACTAACAAATACCTTAAAATTATTGCATATTTATCTGCCCCTAAACTGTAGGTTGCAGGCTTATTGTATCAACACTTTTTGGGTTTGCACTTCACCATTTTGGGTTTGTACTTGCAGCAAATACAAACCTTGGGGGTAGTTAGCCTTGTTTATGCTGAGGTTTTGGTTTACCGTTCCGGCATTTTGTGTACCATTGTACAGCACTTCCTGTAATTGCCCGTGCAGGTTAAAAACCGAAACCATTACGTTTTGGGCAGTAGCAAGATTATACTGCACATGGAGCGCATTGTCGGTTATGGGGTTTGGGTAAACGGCAAGAGCGCTATTGGGTAGGGTAGATGGGTCATCTATGCCCACTGCAACGGGGTTAATAGTAAGGGTTTTGGTGTAAATAAAATCGCCGTTTCCGGTAAGGTCGCCATTGGCGGCGTTTCCGGCTGCGTAAAAGGTAATGGGTCCTTCGGCAGTAGCAGGTGCAGTCCATTGGAAGGTAAAATTGCCGGTGTAAGGGTTGGGTATATTTCGGTGAAAAATATACTGGCGGTTATTTTGAGATCCGGTGCCGGTAAGGTTGGGGGCGTTACCTATAAAAGTTCCTACACTTTGGTTAGAGCTGTTAAGGGCAACCATTTCAAAACCATAACGAATGCCGCCGGTAAGCGTAACCCCAATAACATACGTGTTGCCGGGAGTGTATTGGGAGCCGGTTCCATCGCCCGAAAAAATGATATTCACCGAACCCGAACCGGTATTGGGTGCGCCTGCATGGCAACCGGCACCGGCACAAGTCAGCTCAGTGGGAGCGCCGGTTCTGCCAAGTGGCGGCTGTGTGCTGTTGGTATGCACGTATTGCCTGTTCCATGCAGCCATGCTAAAAAAAAGGAACAAAGAAAGGAGTAGTACTTTTTTAATCATAAGACAGAAGTGATTTTTTTGATGCTGAAATAAGTTGCTAATGTAAAACTTTTTGGGGGAATAAAGTTGGTAATATACCCGATTTTTATGGGTAGGGGTCGGTAATCTTACAATTCAGTTGCCTAATGCGGCGCAATTTAGTGTGCAAGGGCATCTAAAATTTGCTGTGTGTGATTTTTAGTATCCACCTTTGAAAAGATTTTTTCAATTGTACCATTTTCATTAATAACAAAGGTAGTGCGGTGAATACCCATGTATTTTTTGCCCATAAACGTTTTTTCTCCAAAAACGCCGTAAGCATTGGCTATGGATTGGTCTTCATCGGCAAGGAGCGGAAAAGGCAGGTTAAACTTACCGGCAAATTTACCGTGCGATTTTACCGAATCGGGGCTTACACCCAGCACCACCATACCTTTTTGGATTAGGGCTTCGTGGTTGTCGCGCAGGTTGCAGGCTTGCGCCGTGCAGCCGGGGGTGTCATCCTTGGGGTAAAAATACAGTATTACCTTTTTACCGGCAAAATCGGCAAGTGAGTGTGTGGCGTTGTTTTGGTCGGCACCGGTAAATGCGGGGGCGGGAGCGCCTTCTTGTAAATGAGTCATATTGGCAGATTTAATGATTCTTAAGAGGAAAATAAGGTATCGCTTTAAATACATCAAAGCGCCTTTTTTAACAATCAATATCGGCTTTTTGTTTTGATTTTAGAAAAAATACGGGCATTTGAAAAAAAAGTAAAAAAGAGAAAAAAAAATCTCAATTTTGCCTAAGATTTTTTAACAAAATAGAACATAGTATTGTATGAAAAAGCGAGCCGGTTCAGCCGACCAGCAATCTATAAACGAATATATTATTACCTCCTTTCGAGACGGTAATTTCAACATCATGTTGAGTGTGTATAAAGAACTTTATCTACCTACAGCAAAATATCTATCAAACAATAAAGGACAACATTATCAGGTAAAAGAGCTTGTGTGGGAAACCCTTGAAAAATTCCGACAAAAATGTATTGACCCCGATTTTAAGTTAGTAAACCGCAAAACACAAAAAATAATAACCTACCAACAGTACATCATGGGTATAGCCCGAAAAACATGGCTGAAACAGTTGTCGGCAAATAAAACCGTAACCACTGATTTCTCGCCCAATCCTGCCAATACCTCAAATCCTATATTGCACCCAAAAGCTCCCGAAAAAACAGAAGCAGAAATATCTTACACCGAGTTGTTGCAGTTTGTGATAAAGGTAATTAACACATTGCCCCAAAATTGTCAGACCTTGTTTAAACATTACGTATTTGAAAACAAAAAAATGAAAAATGTAATTCAAGAAACTAAAGTTGCCGCCTCTACCGAAGCGGGTTATGGGCAGTTTCATCATTGTAGAGTACAATTGCGCAATGCTCTCAGAAAAAGACTAAACAAAGAATGGCATCATATTGATTTTATAAAAAAATTCATTTCTAAACATCGATAATTTTCTAAATTCATGCAATCCATCTATTTATCCGATATCAGAAAGTATCTTGCCAATAAATTAAAAGAGCCTAAACTCAGTTTAATAAGGCATAAAATAAATAATAGTTTGCCTTTTGCGCGGCAGGCGCTTATGGAAAAACTCATTACAGATGCTGTAACACAAATTGCCGATGAACAATCTGCATCGGCTATGAAGAAAGCGCAACAACTTGCCGATGAGCTTGAAGACGAACTGTTTTCGCCCGATGAGCAAAAAGCAATTCATGCCTTGTTCCCCTACCTACCTGCTGATTACTCCCCACTGCAACTTGAAGCGGCATTTGCCGTAGCAGAAGAGTTTGAACCTTTTACCAAACGAAGTACATCTGCTGATCCACAAAAGCAGTTGATACAGGTGCTAAGTCCTGAACACGAAGCCAATGTGAAAGGCAATTTTGTTATTCAATTGCAAAATCCGCTGCCTCAACGCTTGATACTTACCATTAAAAACAACAAAGGCGATTTTATACTTAAAAATCACCTTCTCCCCGAAAACCAAACTCTTTTTACCGTGCCATTGCCACAACTCAACCCCGGCAGATACTACTGGCAGCTTAAAGTAAACTCAACCATCCGGAAAGAATTAGAAAAATACGGCATTATCCTTAGGTCTTTCTTTATCCGAAAAGACCTTTACATAAGATAACATACACACACCTAAAATGTTAAGGATTGGGTAGTTTTTGGCAATTTACAAGAGCCGGTTGTTCTTCGGTTCCTCAGATTGTCTTGCAAGTGATATTTACCATGAACCGCCGGCACCACCGCCGCCACCCGAACCGCCGCCAAAACCGCCAAAACCACCAAAAGAACCCGAACCGCCCGAAAAACTGCCAAAATCATCATCGCCCCAGTGTACAATTACCGGACCGGTGCTGCCTGCCCCCCTGCCGCTGTATGTGCGTCCGCCGGCGGCGCGGCGCATACTAACGGATACCTTGATGATGAGTATGACGATAAACAGATAAACAACAAAAATAAGCAGGGCTATCCATAAATTGGCGCTTTTTTTAGGGTTGTCATCGGGGGTAAACTGCCCCGATAGTATGCCCATAATAACATTGGTGGCATCATCTATGCCGGCATAATAGTTACCTTCTTTAAATTGGGGTATCATATAGTTTTCTATAATTCGCCTGCATCGGGCATCGGTTAAATCGGCTTCTACGCCGTATCCGGTGCTGATAAAAGTTTGGCGCTCATTGGGCGCTACTAAAACTACTACGCCATTATCTTTGCTCTTTTGCCCCACTCCCCACTGAGCAAGAATTTCGCGGGCAAAATTATAGGGGGCATCTCCGTTTAAAGAGGTAACCGTAACTACGGCTATTTGGGTAGAGGTAGAGTCATTAAAAGCTACTAATTTTTGCTCTAATTTTTGCTCCTGTGCATCGTTAATAACGTTGGCAAAATCGTTTACCAACCTTGGTGGCGTGGGGCGGGCAGGTATGTTTGATTTGGCGAGCAAGTTGTTTGCCGGTGCAGCCAACAATAAGCAGTGTAAAACAATAAAAAATACAATTCGCATACAGGATAACAAAGAAGATAAACCGAGGTAGGGGTGGGTGTGGTTATTCATTCAGCTATTTGTTAGGCAAATCGGCTCCAAAAGATATTTCATCGGGCAATTCATTTGTATCATTGTGGTGGTAAGGAAAAAACCGGTGTAGTTGATCCCCTGCGGCGGTAATGCCGGCTACAAGTCCCTCCACAAATTTACCTTGCTTAAAGTGTAGTAATACCTCATTTTTTATGTTTTCCCAAAAATCGGGCGGTACTATGTGGTTAATACCGGCATCGCCTAATACGGCAAACTGGTGGTCTTGTACCGAAATGTAAAACAATACGCCATTTCGCTGTTGGGTTTTGTGCAATTGTAGGGTGGCAAAAACTGCCGCAGCTCGGTCAAGCGCCGTTATGGGGCAGGTGTCTTCTATATGTACTCTCACTTCGCCGGAGGTTTGCATTTCGGCATTGCGTATGGCGCAAACAATGGCTTCCTGTTCCTGAAGGGTAAAAAAATCTTTGGCGCTAAGCATAAAGGTTGTTACTTGGGCTGAGTGTGGAGCAATTACTGTATTTTTATAACGGCAAAAGACACGGCTTGTTTAGCGGTTGTGTCTTTTGCCGTTTTAGGTATAAACAGAGGTTTTATTTACCAAAATCAACGGTTGGGGCTTTTTCGCTGCCTTTATCGGCTTCAAAGTAGCCTTTTTGTTCAAAACCAAACATACCCGAAATGAGGTTGTTAGGAAATTTGCGAATATAGGTATTGTAGGTTTTAACTGTTTCGTTAAAATCTTTTCGGGCTACCGAAATGCGGTTTTCTGTGCCTTCTAACTGTGATTGTAAATCGAGGAAGTTTTGGTTTGCTTTTAGCTCGGGATATTTTTCTACGCTAACAAGCAGCCTTGACAAAGCGCCACTGAGTTCGTTTTGGGCTTCCTGAAATTTTTGAATGGCATCGGGGGTAATTTTGCTTGGGTCAATGGTAATGCCGGTGGCTTTTGAACGGGCTTCTATTACTTTGGTTAGGGTTTCTTGCTCAAAATTGGCAGCCCCTTTTACGGTATTTACCAAATTGGGGATTAAATCGGCTCTGCGTTGATAGGCGTTTTCTACCTGTGCCCAGCCCGATTTTACTTCTTCGTCAAGGGCTACCATGCGGTTGTAACCACACGAGTTGAAAAACAACATAACCGACAATAAAGCGGTAATTTGGAATAATTTTTTAAACATGATAAAAATGTATTTTGTGTTAAGTAAAAATGGGTTAAAAATTTTGAAGATAACTTGTTTGTTTCAACAAAAGTAGGCTCTTTTAGTAAGAAAAAACAATTAAAGCACAAAAACAGTTCCATTTAGCGGGGAGTGTGTTGTTTTTTACCCAAGACAAGGCTACATGGACATACAAAGGGGGGTTACCCGGGTTTGATGTAAACCGGTACACAAAGGTAGGAGCGCAAAACCGGCAAAAATTAGCACACGGATAACACGGATGGCGCTGATTAACGCCGATTTTTTAAAAATAAAGGCTCAAGTAGTGGGTAGTGAAAAGTTAGGAGTGTGTTAGTGCCTATTATCAAATATCCCCAAACCACACTTCTACCCGCGTTTATCCGTTTAATCCGCGTTATCTGTGTGCTTTTTTGCTGAAAACAGGGGTAATCACCTCCATCTGTACATCAAACCGAAGGCTGCGCCCTACAAAGATTGACCTGAGCACAAAAAGCCATTCTACCTTGCAAAAAGGTAAAACGGCTTTTTAGGTTTATTGTTTGAGGATTAACCCCTAACGGGCAGAGCAATGGTTAATACTCATCTTCGTTGAAGAAGAAGTCGGAACGAGTAGGGTAATCGGGCCAGATTTCCTCTATACTTTCGTAGTAGTCTCCCTCGTCTTCCAGTTCCTGCAAGTTTTCTATCACCTCAATGGGTGCGCCAAACCGAATGGCAAAATCAATTAACTCGTCTTTTGTTGCCGGCCATGGTGCGTCTTCCAGATAAGAGGCTAATTCAAGCGTCCAATACATAGATTTTCAATTGGATTAGGGTTAGATATAATAAGTTTTAGAATTTGAGCGCAAAGTTAGAAACATGCTTTAACTAAGCAAGTACTTAACGCAAAAAAAAGTAAAAAGGTGCAAAAAGCTCCCAAAAAAATAGGGTAGTTAGGCTCTTGGGTTCCAGATTACCTCGTTTGCCTGCAATTCTACGGTTAATTTACGCGATAGCACAAACAAATAATCCGATAGCCGATTAAGGTACTGCACAACCAAAGCATTAACCGGCTCGTGTTGGGCAAGTAATACTGCTAACCTTTCGGAGCGACGGCATACGCATCGGGCAATATGGCAAAAGGAAACGGTAGTGTGTCCGCCGGGTAAAACAAAATTGCTCAGGGGGGGCAGCACAGCATCTAACCGGTCTATTTCGGTTTCTATGCTTAGCACGTCTGCCTCGGAAATAGCCGGCGGCTTTGCGTTGTGCTTAGCGGGGTTTGTAGCCAAATTAGCGCCTACCACAAACAGCATATTTTGTATTTGCTCTAAAAAAAGGCGGTGATCCTGTGCAACAATTACATCTCGGAGCAGCCCTATATGTGCATTTAGTTCATCAACGGTTCCGTAAGCCTCTATGCGTATGTGCGATTTAGGCACTCTGCCTCCGCCAAAAAGCATTGTGGAGCCGTCATCGCCTGTTTTGGTGTAAATTTTCATGGTTTAAATGGTGTTTATGGGTTAATTACCGGCTTTACAACATAGAAACGCAACGGCGGGTTTAGTGGTTGTTCAACTTAATGTTGTAGGTTATTCGTAAAACTGCGCCTTTGCGTTAAATTATCATACCGGCTGCTACGGTTTCATTGGTAGCTTCGTCTATCAGTATGAGGCTGCCGGTAATGCGGTTTCGGCGGTAACTGTCGTAAAAAAGGGGTTGGGTGGTGCGTATGGCAATGCGGGCAATGTCGTTCATGCCTATTTCTTCTACGTTTTCCATGCGATGCAGGGTGTTAATGTTTACCTTATACCGAATTTCTTTTACTACACAACGGGCATCGCGTGTAGTATGTTTTAGGGCGTATTTGCCCTTGGGCAAGAGCGTTTTTTTGCTCAGCCAGCAAATCATCAGCTCTATATCTTGTCCTACATCGGGTACGTTATTGGAGCGTACCAGCATATCGCCTCGGCTGATGTCTAAATCATCGTTTATACGAATAGTAACCGACATAGGGGCAAAAGCCTCTTCTACCTGCCCATTGGCGGTATCAATGGCAGAAATTACAGAGGTAAAGCCCGATGGTAGTACCATTACCTCATCGCCGGGTTTAAAAATACCGCCTGCAATTCTGCCGGCATACCCCCGGTAATCGTGAAACTCATCGGTATTGGGGCGCACTACGTATTGCACCGGAAAACGGCAATCTATACGGTTGTGGTCGCTGGCTATATGTACGTTTTCTAAATGGTACATGAGTGTAGGTCCTTCGTACCAGGGCATGTTTTCTGACCGTTCTACCACATTATCTCCATTAAGGGCGCTTATGGGTATGTAATGCACATCGGTAGTTTGGAGTTTGGTAGAAAAGTTTTCAAACTCGGCTTTTATGTTTTCAAAAACCTCTCGGCTGTAGTTTACCAAGTCCATTTTATTTATACAAACTGCTATGTGCGGTATGCGCAGTAAGGAGGCAATAAACAAGTGGCGGCGACTTTGCTCCACCATTCCGTGCCGGGCATCAACCAGTACAATGGCTAAGTTGGCAGTAGAAGCGCCGGTTACCATGTTTCGGGTGTATTGAATATGTCCGGGTGTATCGGCTATGATAAATTTGCGTTTGGGGGTGGTAAAGTAACGGTAAGCCACATCTATGGTAATACCTTGCTCGCGTTCTGCCCTAAGCCCATCGGTAAGCAGCGCTAAATTTACATAGTTTTCGCCCCGTCGCTCGCTGCCTTTTTTGATGGCTTCGTACTGGTCTTCCATAATTTGCTTGCTATCATAGAGCAACCTGCCTATAAGTGTGCTTTTACCATCGTCCACACTTCCGGCAGTGCTGATGCGCAGCAAATCCATGTTTAAATAGTTGGCAATATCCATTGAAAAAGTGAAAAGTGAAAAGTGAAAAGTGGTATTCTTTGGTGATTAGTGGTTAGTTTTGGTAGATAGTAGATAGTATTGGAAACTCATAACTCATAACTCATAACTCATAACTCATAACTCATAATTCATAATTCATAACTCATAATTCATAATTCATAACTCATAATTCATAACTCATAATTCATAACTCATAATTCATAACTCATAATTGATAACTCCTAACTCATAATTTTTCACTAAAAATACCCTTCTCTTTTTCGGTCTTCCATAGAGGTGTCGGAGCGTTTATCGTCTGCTCTGCCGCCGCGCTCGGTTATTTTAGCGGTGGCAATCTCCCTTACAATATCTTCCATAGTTGAGGCGGGCGATTCTATGGCTCCGGTGCTGGTCATATCGCCAATGGTGCGAAACCGAACTGTTTTTTCCCGGGGTATTTCACCTTGTATGGGTGGGAGGTAGGCGGAGTGTGCCAGCAAAACGCCGTTGCGTTCTACGCATAAGCGTTTATGCGAAAAATACAGGTTAGGCACGTCAATTTTTTCGCGCCAAATATACTGCCACACGTCTAACTCTGTCCAGTTGCTAAGCGGAAAAACCCTAAAATGTTCCCCTTCGTTTTTGCGTCCGTTAAACAAGTTCCACAGTTCGGGGCGTTGGTTTTTGGGGTCCCACTGCCCAAATTCGTCTCTGTGCGAAAAAAAGCGTTCTTTGGCTCGGGCTTTTTCTTCATCTCTGCGTGCGCCTCCTAATGCGGCGTCAAAACCGTATTGTTCAATAGTTTCGAGCAGGGTAGTAGTTTGCAGTCTGATACGGCTTGCGCTCAGTCCGGTTTCTTCGCGGGCAGTACCTTTGTTAATGGAATCTTGCACATGCCCTACTATGAGTTTTACCCCTAATTTGGCAATAAGCTCATCTCTGAAAGCGAGTGTTTCAGGAAAGTTATGACCGGTGTCTATGTGTACCAGCGGAAAAGGTATTCGGGCGGGGTAAAAGGCTTTTCGGGCAAGGTGCGTCATCACAATTGAATCTTTTCCGCCCGAAAAAAGCAGCGCCGGATTGGCAAACTGTGCTGCAACCTCCCGAATAACGTAAACCGACTCGGCTTCTAACTCTTTTAAGTGGTTTAGTTTGTAATAGTGCATTGGGTACCTATTGGTTTCAAAACGGGCGCAAAGATAAACCAATTTTGGGTTTGTTGATGAATGGTTAGCCCTTAGTTGTTAGCGCCGAATACTGCATGTTAAAAGATAATGTTAAGTGAGCAATTGTGGGTGTAGCCCGAAAAAGTATTACTTTACAGAAACTCATAGTTATTTAACAACCTATGAAGAGTTAAACATGGTTTTGTATGATATTTTGTGGTGATTGTTACCAATTTAGGTAAATGCTCACACTGTTTACGCTTCTTTTTTTAACCTAACATTCAAAAGCTACACTTATTTTACCATTTATGCAGCAGACAAACTCTAAAAAGTTTGCTTTAACCGGTACAAGTTTGTCTTTTTGTTTTTGGATAGAGCCTACTTTTTGTGCAAACGCCCTTTTTACCACCCAAACCATGTTCCAAACATCAAAGAAGATACTAAAAAGTTGATTTGGGGAGCTTTTAGGTTAAATTTTTAAGCTAACAGGTTAATTGTTTAAGCTAACAGGTTAATTGTTTAAGCTAACAGGTTAATTGTTTAAGCTAACAAGTTAATTGTTTAAGCTAACAAGTTAATTGTTTAAGCTAACAGGTTAATTGTTTAAGCTAATAGGTTAATTGTTTAAGCTAACAGATTAATTGTTTAAGATAACAGATTAATTGTTTAAGATAACAGATTAATTGTTTAAGATAACAGGTTAGTTGTTTAAGCTAACAGGTTAATTGTTTAAGCTAACAGGTTAATTGTTTAAGCTAACAATTTAATTGTTTAAGCTAATAAGTTAATTGTTTAAGCTAACAGATTAATTGTTTAAGCTAACAGATTAATTGTTTAAGCTAATAGGTTAAAGTTTTAAGCCGATAGCATGAACTTTGATGCTAAAAACATGGTTTTTGATGATAAAAGCCCGATAAACCAAGTTTTTAACCCGATTCTTGAAGTTAAAAACATTGTTTTTGCGCCCGATGAGTGTTTTTGCCTTGAGTAAACTATCTGTGGTAATGTTTGGGGCATCGGGTAAACGGGGAGCAGTAAAAGCTATCGGGCTATTTTGTCTTTGTTTGAACCGTATTTTATCACTTTAAAATCATACAGTATGCCTTATGCAAATTTGCAAATTGCTTTTACAGAAGCCGATTATCAGCTTGTAAGGCAAGAATTGATTGACCTAACAAGTAGGTTTCCTTTTGCGATAAACTTAACGCCTGAGGAAAAAAGCAGCTATCTGCGCTTGGGTAAAAAAAACCTGATGTTTGTGCAAAAATCGTTGTGGTTTTATACAGAAACGCCAATGCTGCACTCCAATTTTTTATCGGTAGCCGAGTGGAAAAACGATTGGGAAACCATGCAGCGGTTAGATAGCCTGCTGACACAGGTAAATTCTTTGCAGGAAATGCTGCAAGATACCGTTACGGCGCTCAAAATGGAAAATACCAAAGCTGCGCTTACCTTTTATAAGATACTGAAAAATGCCGCCGGAGTGAATGTGCCGGGAACCCATACGGTACTTGCCGAGCTGAAGACAATGCTGCCGGGCAATTTCAAACAAAAGAAAGCGCCGCTTGCCGATATGCCTAATGAGGCTGAAAAATAAGGGGGCAGACTGCTGCGGCATATTGTGCCTTTATTGTACGCACACACATAAACCTAAGTATTTTGTATTTTAGTAACTACTTAGGTACTGTCTGTAATTCAAATTTATAGCGTATTTGCAGGCTAAATTGGTAAGATTTTGCACAATACTTTATTTCACGCAAAGACGCAAAGTTGGTATTCAGTAGTCGGCAAGAAGAATAGCTCTCGCAAAGGCGCAAAGAAAAAAATTGAAGTGCGTTATGAATTATGAGTTATCACTTACCCGCTGCTGACTAACCACTAATCACTAACAACTAACAACTAATTTTGGAATTATTTTGGCGTTGTGGGGGTTTATGTATTGAAACTGAACAATAAACATTACCTTTCTACCAATTTTATCACCATAAACCAACATTTTACTATGGAAGCCTTCTTTTCATCGGGCGTTATTGTTATTTTAGTTATTCTGTTTTTGGTACTCACCGGTTCTTTTACTGTAGTTCCGCAGGGGCATGTATCGGTTGTTACTATGTTTGGGCGTTATAGGCGCTTGCTTCATGCCGGTTTGGGGCTTAAACTGCCGTTTTTAGAGTCTGTTTACAAACGCATTTCGCTGCAAAACAGAGCCATAGAGTTACAGTTTCAGGCTACCACCATTGACCAAGCACATGTGTATTTTTCTGCCATGTTGCTCTACTCTGTATTAGATGACCGTGAAGAAACGGTAAAAAGCGTAGCCTTTAAATTTGTGGACGAACGCAGTTTTATGCAAGCCCTTACCCGAACCATAGAGGGCTGTGTGCGCGGGTTTGTAGCTACCAAAAAGCAAGCTGAGGTGTTATCGCTTAGGCGCGAAATTGTGGAACACGTAAAAAAAGAGGTGGACGCTACCCTTGAAACATGGGGCTACCACCTGAGCGATTTGCAAATTAACGATATTACCTTTGATGAGGAAATTATGAAATCTATGTCAAAAGTAGTAGCATCGAGCAACCTGCGCGTGGCTGCCGAAAACGAAGGACAAGCCCTGCTCATTACCAAAACCAAAGCCGCCGAAGCCGAAGGTAATGCCATTAAAATAGCTGCCGAAGCCGAAAGGCAAGCCTCTCAACTGCGCGGGCAAGGCGTGGCTCTGTTTAGAGAAGAAGTGGCACGCGGTATGACCCAGGCTGCCCGCGAAATGGAAGCCGCACATTTAGACGCCTCCTTTATTTTATTTGCCATGTGGACCGAAGCGCTTAGGCATTTTGCCTCTGAGGGTAAGGGTAATGTTATTTTCCTTGACGGCTCATCAGATAACATGAAGCGCACTTTGCAGGAGCTCATGTCGGTAAACCTTCAATCAATGGGGCTTGGTAAAGACAAACCGGTTAAGTAATTCCATTTGGGTTTACAACCCGCTCCGGTTATTCCCCCCATATGGTAACCTAACAGCCACGCTATAGGCTATTAAAAAAATATCTGCCGGGTTTAAACAGAAAATAAAAAACGAGTTGTGCAAAACAGGCACAACTCGTTTTTTTATAGAGGGGGTAAGCACAAATTAGAGTATCAACATAGCATCGCCGTAGCTAAAAAACTGGTATTTTTCTTTTACCGCCTCTTCGTATGCTTTCATTACCAAATCAAAACCGGCAAAAGCACAAATCATAATGATAAGGCTGGTTTGTGGCAGGTGAAAATTGGTAATCATGCAATCGGTAATTTTAAACTCATAGGGGGGGTAAATAAACAAGTTTGTCCACCCATCGGCAGGTTTTAGACGGTGCATGGCAGTTACTGATGACTCTATGGTGCGCACCGAGGTAGTACCTATGGCACATACCTTTTTCAAGTTGTCTTTTGCGGTATTTACCAAATTTGTTGTAGCTTCGGGTATATGGTAGTACTCGGCATCCATTTTATGCTTCGACAGGTCTTCCACCTCAATAGGTCTAAAAGTTCCCAAACCTATATGCAGTGTTACCTCCGCAAAATTTATCCCCTTTAAGGCAAGCCGCTTCATTAGCTCCGTACTAAAGTGTAAACCGGCAGTAGGGGCAGCCACAGCGCCTTCGTGTTTTGCATAAACGGTTTGGTAGCGCTCTTTGTCTATATCTTCGGGTTTGCGCTTAATGTATTTAGGCAGTGGCGTATTGCCCAGCACATCTAATACTGCTCTAAATTCATCGTTGGTGCCGTTAAACAAAAATCGAATAGTGCGCCCGCGCGAGGTAGTATTATCTACTACTTCGGCTACCAACTCATCGTTATCGCCAAAATACAGTTTATTGCCTACGCGTATTTTTCGGGCGGGATCTACCAACACGTCCCAAAGGCGATTTTCGGCGCTTAGCTCTCGCAATAAAAAAACCTCAATTTTAGCGCCTGTTTTTTCTTTTTTCCCAAACAATCGGGCAGAAAAAACCTTAGTGTTGTTAATCACCATTACATCGCCGTCATCAAAATAACCCAGTACGTCTTTAAAAATTTTGTGTTCAATGGTGCCGGTTTTTCGGTTTACCACCATTAGCCTCGATTCGTCTCGGGTTTCGGGCGGATACTGTGCAATGAGTTCTTTGGGGAGGTTAAAGTCAAAATCGGATAGTTTCATGTTCTTACAGGAACTGATTTTATGGGGTGGGTTAATGATTGGGTAAAATAACAAAGGGTAAAACGCATTTGTTCTTACAAAGGTTTATATCCATACGCTCAAAAAACAGACCCTACAAGTAGATTTTTGCTTTGTGGTTCATATTTTAGGGTTACTTTTGTAAACATTTACAAGGGTAAAGTACTAATAACACAACTAATACCGCAGGCAGTGTTTCTTTTTATCAAAATACTGGCAGAAGCCGTTATACAGGCGCTTCAAGAGCTTTGGAATAACCGGCTACGCACTTTTTTATCCGTCTTGGGCATCACCATTGGCATTTTTTGTGTCATTGCCGTACAAATGATGGTAGAAAGTGTACAGCAAAATGTTAAACAATCTTTTGCCCGATTGGGCAACGATGTGGTTTATATTGACCGGTTTCCGTGGGACGAAGACCCCTCTATGAACTGGTGGAAATACATAAAACGCCCCATGCCCACATTATCGGAGTTTAAGGCTATTGAGTCAAAAGCTATGAGCGCCGGCGCCGTAGCTATGCGTATAATTATTCAGGGTCAAGACCTTAAACACCGCAATTCTGTAGTAGAAAATGTGCCTATGGCTGCCGCCACGCATGAGTTTGGCAACATCTTTAACCTTGAGTTTGAAGACGGACGCTTTTTTACCACTGTCGAATCGCAGTTGGGCGGCAATGTTATTGTACTCGGAAGCAAATTAGCAAGCAACCTTTTTCCAAACCTTGGCTCGGCAGTAGGCAATGAGGTGCGCATGAAGGGTAAAAAACTTACCGTAGTGGGCGTGCTGAAACCCGAAGGGCAAAGCCTGCTGGGAGACGGATTTGACGAAGTAGCCATACTACCCTACAACTTTATGCGCCGCTACATAGACCCCAACAGCGAACGCGTAATGCCCCTTATTGCCGTTAAAGCTGCCGATGGCGTTAATACTGAACAACTAAAAGACGACCTCCGCGCCGTGCTTAGGGCAGAGCGCAAGCTAAAACCCAAAGAAGACGATAACTTTGCCCTTAACCAAATGAGCCTCCTTACAGCAGTAATTGATAACGTTTTTGCCGTTATAAATGCAGCCGGTTTTTTAATAGGTATTTTTGCCATTTTGGTGGGCGGTTTTGGCATTGCCAATATCATGTTTGTATCGGTAAAAGAACGAACCGGCATTATAGGCATCAAAAAATCGTTAGGAGCTAAAAACTATTTTATTTTAATTGAATTTCTGATTGAGGCTGTTTTTCTGAGCATCTTGGGCGGGTTACTGGGGCTGCTGGCAGTTTGGCTGCTCAGTTTGGTAGGCAATAACTTTGTAGAAAGTTTTAAACTGGTGCTATCTATGAATAACGTAAAAACCGGCATATTCCTATCGGTAGTAGTAGGTGTTTTATCCGGATTTATACCCGCCCTCAGCGCCGCCCGAATGAATCCGGTAGAAGCTATCAGGCAAAAATTTTAACCCCCCAATCCCCCTGTATGAAACAATTATTCCTTGTTCGCCACGCCAAATCAAGCTGGGACAACTCCTCCCTGCCCGATTTTGCCCGCCCACTTAATGAACGCGGACTAAAAGATGCCCCAAAAGTGGGTAAATACCTGTACCAAAAAGGCGTAAAACCCGATGTCCTTATCAGCAGCCCGGCTAACCGTGCCCACACCACCGCCACCCTAATTGCCCATGAGCTGCATTATCCAATTGAAAAAATTACCACCAATTTTAAACTATACGCATTCTCTTACGATGTATCCGATGTGCTGCCCGTTATAACCGGTTTGCCCGATACTTGTAATTCCGTCATGCTGTTTGGACACAACCCCACCTTTACAGAACTTGCCAACTATTTTACCCACCGCCATTTTCCCGATGAAAACCCCACTTGCAGCGTAGTTGCCCTTGAATTTAACACCCCACATTGGCAACTTGCCTCGCCACAAAATGCCCGGTTAATGTGGCATGTATTTCCTAAAATGTTGTAGCAAAGGGCAGCACAAACGCACTGCCCTTTGCTATAATAAACTACAGGCGATAAATAAGAAATATGGGTAAAACCGGCATAAAATAATGATACACCCACTCTCATAGTCCATTCAGGCAAAAAGCCAAACCACCCTTCCCTACCTCCTTTATAAGAGGTAATTAATTTCGTTTCCCCATCAGGCAGCATTATATGCCAATCCTAACTCCCATACTTACCCCTCATTACTCAAAAACGGATATTGGTAAGCAACCGGCGGCACAAAATTTTCTTTAATAGACCTTGCCGAAACCCATCGGATAAGATTAAGATAAGAACCCGCTTTATCATTAGTGCCCGATGCCCTGCCACCGCCAAAAGGCTGTTGATTTACCACAGCGCCGGTAGGTTTGTCATTTACATAAAAATTGCCGGCAGCATGACGCAGTTTTTGGGTTGCCAAAGCAATAGCATAACGGTCTTGGGCAAAAACAGCGCCCGTAAGCGCATAGGGCGAAGTTTTATCCAACAATTCCAGCGTTTGCTCAAACTCGCTGTCTTTATACACATAAACGGTAAGTACCGGACCAAAAATCTCCTCGCACATGGTTACATAATGCGGGTCTTTAACCAATATAACCGTAGGTTCAATAAAATAACCTTCTGCTTTGCTGTATCTCCCCCCGGCAATAATTTCGGCATCGGGGTGGTTTTTGGCGGCATCTATATAATCGGTAATTTTGTCGAACGATTTTTCGTCAATTACGGCGTTAATAAAATTGCCAAAGTCTTCTACACTACCCATTTTAAAGTCTAACAGGGCTTCCACCAGTAGCTCACGCACCTCCATCCACAAACTCTGCGGAACGTAAGCCCTTGATGCCGCCGAGCATTTTTGCCCCTGATATTCAAAAGCGCCCCTTGCTAAGGCAGTTGCCACTGCTTCGGCATTTGCCGACGGGTGAGCAATCACAAAATCCTTGCCGCCGGTTTCGCCCACTATACGGGGATAGCTTTTATACGTGGCTATATTTTGCCCAATGGTTTTCCACATAAAATTAAACGTTCCGGTAGAGCCGGTAAAGTGTATGCCTGCAAAATCGGGGTGAACAAAAACCGCATTACCCACCGTAGGACCATCAGTATAAATCAAATTGATAACCCCATCGGGTAAGCCGGCTTCTTTTAATACCTGCATTATCACATTAGCCGAGTAAATCTGCGTTTCGGCGGGTTTCCACACTACCGTATTACCCATCATAGCCGGCGAAGTAGGTAAGTTGCCGGCAATAGCGGTAAAGTTAAACGGAGTAATTGCCAGCACAAAACCTTCTAAGGCACGATACTCCATTCTGTTCCACACCCCTGCCGATGACGCGGGTTGTTTGGCATAAATCTGCGTCATGTAATATACATTGAACCGCAAAAAATCAATCAATTCACATGCCGAGTCAATCTCTGCTTGATAAGCATTTTTCGACTGTCCCAGCATAGTGGCAGCATTTATTTTATACCGGTAAGGTCCTGCCAAAAGGTCTGCCGCCTTTAAAAATATGGCTGCCCTCTCCTCCCATGCCAATGCCTCCCATGCAGGTTTAGCCGCCAGTGCTGCTTGTATAGCCTGCTCCACTTGCTCTGCTGTACCTCTGTGGTAATACCCAAGCGTATGTTTGCGTTCGTGAGGCGGATGTATGGCTATCTTATTGCCGGTGCGCACTTCTTTTCCGGCAATATACATAGGAATATCTGCCTCTTGGGCTTTGGCTTCTTTCAGCGCTTTTTTAAGAGCCGCCCGCTCTACAGAGCCGGGTGCATATCCTAAAACCGGTTCGTTATGGGGTGTGGGAACGGTAAAAAATCCTTTAAGCATAATTTGCAAGTCTATTTTCTGATGAACAATAACTAACTGAAAAGGGCAGTACCCTAAAACTTGATAATAACGAATGTAGATAGCCAAATGGTTCTATAAAGGGTAAAAGTTGCCCCGATAACCAGCTATTCAACGCCGCGCATACTGCTCAACCTAAAAACAAAGCGCCCCAAAAGTTCTTTCCATCATACTGCCCGATGAATAGAACTTTGGGGGCGCTTGTTCTTCCTACCTATGCTTTACCTTGTCAGTAAAACAGGTAGTGTTATCCTGTCGCCCTCCACCCTATTGAGCACGGCAAAATAAGTGCCTGCGGGCAGGTGGGTCATATCTAAGCTAAACTGTAGCTCCACGTTTTCTTCGGCAGTACCGTCAAACAATACCATCACCTCCTTGCCATCTATGGCATACAGTGCCACCTGTACCCATTCTGCCTTAGGCATGGTAAGGGTTAGGGTGGTTAAGCCCTCGGTGGGGTTGGGTGCAGCGCTAAAACCTATGTCTGCCTGTTCTATTGTTTTAAACCCGCGGTTGGTATCGGTTACGGTGAACGTGCGCACAATACTGTTGCCGCCGCAGTCGGTTATGGTTACGGAGTAGGTGCCGCCCGGCAAGCCGCTGTACGTATGCGTACCATTGCTGGATGTTTGCATAGCATCAGCCACCAAGGGCGACCATGTGTAGGTGTAATACGCTCCACCACTGCACGCTATACCGCCGGTAACGTTTAGCGTAATAGCGCCATTGGGGGTAG
>ERZ761602.2107-NODE-2107-length-32725-cov-5.155892_pt1 | contig 32725 bp, 27 predicted proteins | sample MGYA00512165_ERZ761602 | MGnify/ENA primary metagenome ERZ761602 (study PRJEB28899, sample SAMN02445085) | bioreactor sludge metagenome | biome: EBPR sludge; isolation source: Thorneside wastewater treatment plant | place: Australia: Brisbane, Thorneside...
CTACTCTCAGCAATCTACATGCCTATATACAACGGAGGTTTTCGGATAGCCTCTAAGCCGTTTCCTCCGAAATCTGGGTTCGAAGCACGGTTTCCGGAATGGATTGATCGAACCCGTCGTCGGCGGTATGAGGTGGAGTTGGCGCAGCGAGCTGAAACCATCTCGAGGGACCTCCTAATCGCTGGTCTCGAGCGAGAGGTCGAACGTGTTGCCTCAGAGAACGCGCGGGGCGCATTGCAGGAGACCTCAAACCTCCTTACGACCGTTAATGCTCACCTACACACAGTGACATCGCTGGCGGGAAAAGGAGCGCATTCCGACCCCAAGTTGGGACAAATACAACGCAATATTGAGGAAGCACGTCGAACTGCGGAAGCCGCAATGACGGTATCCGCTAACTACTTCGATTCGTCCTACGGGCTGCGCGACACTTCTCCTGCAGTGGTGAGCGAAGGGATTAATGACGCCATAGCCATCATAAATCGCACTTGCAGAGCAGAGGAGTCAAATAAGACTTTCAGCTTTGGGTCGTTTGATTCCCGCATCTCGATTCGCGGACTGACGGGAATGCAGTTCCTCCTAACCATGGTGGCGTCAGTTGGCGTCGCAGCGACGGTTGCACCGCCCAGTTCCACTGTAGGTGTTTCTTGTGAGAATGTGAGCCGTCTAGATGCCGCGGTGCGCGACCCCAAGCATCTGGGTTTCCTGTGGATCAACCGGCGAAGTGCCTTGAACGGACAACCTGGAGTCGTGGTCACAATAACGGCGAGTGGTACGTCTCCGGGACGTTCCGAACTCGAGGCTTGGCTGAAGGGCAACTATGCACCGCTGGAACAGTTCCCCGCGCGGAGTCTGCTGGCAGGCATTCAGCAAGGGCAAGGCTTGGTTGGTTTCTCCATGCCTCCGCAGGCAACGCACTTCAGAATTGTGCTCGTGCTGCCGGTGTGACGGGAACCGCTTATCGGCCGCTTTGTGATTGCGATTGTCAGTTCTGCGAGGGCCGAACGTAGCGCTCTTGCAGCCCTTCTCGAATCGCGAGGCATTGCGACCTTGGAGTGTCATTCGATCCGCGCAGCGCTCCGAACCCTGGAGCGACATCGACCGAGAGTTTTTGTGGTCCGTCGCCGACTTGACGACGGCTTTTCCGATGACCTTCTGATGCATCTTCAGAGGCGTGGTCCGGGCGCCGTGCGGACGATCGTTCTCCTCGAAGCCGGCGAGGGCCCCAGAGTGGAGGCGCGGCAGATTTCGCTTGGTGCCGACTGCGCAATGCGAGATCCCATCCGGACCGAAGTTTTCCTCGCCTACGCTGGCCAGTATGTGAAGAGGAACGCACACACCGCGATTCAACCGCCGGGCCATCGGCCCCGCCCTGAAGTCACCTTCTGTGGCGGATTGTTCTCATCCTTGGACCGCACGTTCCGGCACGGCGAGAAAGCAGTAGTTTTATCACCTCGCGAATCGTCGCTCGTAGAGCTGCTTGTTCAATCCGCCGGGGGAGTGGCTTCGTATGAATATCTCTATGGAGAGATCCTAGGCCGTCGCTTTTGTGGAGATACAAGCAATATGCGAGTATTGCTCGGTAAGTTATCAATCTCTTGCAGGAGGGTGGATATTTCGATCCGGCCCTTCATTGAAGTGATTCCGAAATCCGGATATCGTTACGCGGGTTCAAAAGCGGCTAATCGGCTAATCTGACGCCCGATAGGAGACTGCTCTTTGTTTGTGCATCTTCATCCGCTTTGAGGACGGCAGGCGAATCTATCGGGACAGCCGGTTACGGAAAAATTACAGTGTCGTCGTTGGAGTTGGCTGATTTCGGGTTTGGGCTGCCGGCATGGACTCCCCAACCCTACCCAATCATGCGCACGTTAAGAACGTGCTGATCTTCAAAGCCGACCGAATCTACGCGGAAGCTCTCCGGCAGCACGTTCAGTGTGTATTTCCGCCTGCCAAAGTCTGGACTGCTCTTTCGCTTGATTCGGCCAAACGGCAGCTCTCGACCCTACGGCCGGATGTCTTCGTAACAGGAGTGGGCGCATCCCTTGATGGCGACATCGTCGACCTTTTGGCAGGGCAGCTGCCGGCGCATCGATCGCTACGAGTCTTGGTCGTAACGGTTCGGCTGGAGTACCGGGTACTCGCCGCGCTCCGATCGCTCTCAGTTGAAGGTGTTTTTGATTCCGCGTCGGGCACGGCGGAGGAGCTTTCCCTCGCACTTCGAACGGTGGCAGAAGGAAAGCGTTACTGGAGCCAAAGCATCATCGAACATATGCATCGCGTGGGATCGGCGTCTGACGCGCTTTTTAGGCTTTTGACCACCTTTGAGCAGGTGGTCCTATCGGTGATTGGCGACGGGTGCGACAATGTCGTTGCGGCCCATAGGTTAAAGCTCAGCCCGGCAACGGTTTCTACGGTAAGGCGCGAACTTCATCGAAAGCTGGGCGTGCAACATCGCGGTGAACTCGTGCGCGTCGCGGCGCAGCACGGCTTCGTTCGATTCACTGCTGGAGGGGTGGTCAGGCCGGGTTTTGGCCTGATGTGTTCGCATTACGAAGCGCGACGGAAAAAGAGAGGAGAGCCCGTTCGGAACCCCTGAACCAGGGCGGTCTGATAGGATTGTCTGCCCGAGGGGGCGGAGACTACTTTGAATTTCAAAATGCGCCTGGATAGCGGTCCGAACGTCCGGGCCGCTATTTTTGGAAAGGTCGCAACGTAAAGCCTGTCAGGAGAACGATTCAGCACGGACGTCATGTGAAAGCAAATTTCGGTCTCGACGCCCTGAGAGGTATCCAGCCGTTGCACGCCATCCCGGCGAAGGGTCAGGTTCACCCGGTGCAGGTGACCCAAGGGGAGAGGAAGCCGCGGAGCGGCTTTCGGGCATGTTCGCTCGCAGGATGGACCAGAACGCGTAGGAGGCGAGGGACCGGCTCGAGGAGATCGGGCGGCTGAATATGGAGGTGGAGTGGCTCAAACACGCTGGCGAGTTCGCTCGCTGAGCAGCGCCGCAGCATGTTCGAATCGCGACGTCGCGCGCTGCCGATCACCCGGCAGTGCGAACTGCCCGGGCTGGTGCGGGCCGGCTACTACCACCAGCCCGATCCTAGCCGATGAGAACCTGCGCCTGACGCGCGTCATCGATGAAACGCATCTGGCGTATCCGTTCTTCGGTTCGCGGCAGATGGATCACGACGTGAATCGCGAACGCGTGCGCCAGCTGGTGCAGCAGCTGAGGTTGGAGGCCATTTACCGGAAGCCGAATCTCTCCGGCAGCAACCAGCCTAGGAATTCGGAAGCTCAAATGCGGTCGATTTCAGCGAAAGACACACGAAATGAGGGGAGATTCGCTGAAACTACGCAGAAAACGGCCCCGAATCGGGGATATTCTTCCGCTGAGCTCCCTTGCCAGAAGCATTGTCGTATTGCGGGAAATCGGAGTTTTTCGCAGCTTTTTCCGCGAATCCGGGGCATCTTGCATGCTTTTTGGGCAAAATCTCCCTTTTCCACCAACTCCCGATTTGAAGCTCAAAATCCGTGATTGCTTGGCATCACGCATTACTTTTGAACGACCGACCTTGATTTCCAACTAACGCCTCCAGCCACTTCAATCCCAACCAAGGCATCCTTTGGACCTGAAGCAGATCAAACAAATCATCGAACTCATGAAGCGGTCGGAGCTCACTGAGTTCGCGGTCGAGGAAGAGGGTTTTAAGCTCAAGATTCGCCGGGGCCCCAATGGGCTACCCATTGTAGCCACAGGAAGAGGTTCTCTCCCTCCGTTTGCGACCTCGGATGTTCAGGCCCCAGTACCGAGCCCGCTTAGCGCCGCGCCGGCCACTGCTCCATCGGCAAAGGAGGAAGCCGGGGTAACCTACGTCAAGTCACCCATGGTAGGGACATTTTATCGCGCGGCATCGCCTGAAAGCAAACCGTTCGCCGACGTCGGCACAAAGGTAGCGGAGAATACGGTGGTCTGCATCATAGAGGCGATGAAGATCATGAACGAGATTCAGGCTGACGCAAAGGGGAGCGTCATCGAGGTGCTCGTGGAAAACGGCCAGCCGGTTGAGTACGGCCAGCGCCTTTTCAAGGTCAAGCAGGGCTGAATGATCTGACGGATCAACAATCGCCGCCGCGCGATATGCGCGCCGGACGGAGTTGTTTGTCCGCACTTCCCAAACTTTCGCGCTCTGATGATCCAAAAAGTTCTCATCGCCAATCGAGGCGAAATCGCTCTTCGCATCGTGCGAGCCTGCCGCGAGTTAGGTATCAAAACGCTGGCGGTATACTCGGAAGCAGATGTTCAGTCTTTGCATGTACAACTCGCTGACGAAGCCATCTGCATAGGGGGGAACAAAAGCGCCGATAGCTATCTTCGCGCCGACAGGATCATCAGCGCCGCCGAAATCGCAGACGTCGATGCCATACATCCCGGCTATGGTTTCCTTTCGGAAAACCCCAAGTTCGCGGAGCAGTGCGAGTCGTGCAACATCAAGTTCATCGGCCCGAAGTCCAAGTCCATCAAAATGATGGGGGACAAGGCCATTGCGAAGGATACGGTACGAAAAGCGGGCGTCCCGATCGTTCCGGGATCGGACGGACCGGTGGAGACCGAGGCGGAGGCGGTGAAAATCGCGCGGAAGATCGGCTATCCCGTCATCATCAAGGCTGTGGCCGGAGGCGGGGGCCGCGGCATGCGTATTGCGCATAACGATGTCTCCTTTGCCAAAGAATACCACGTAGCCCGCGGAGAAGCCGAGAAGGCGTTCGGTAATGGTGCGGTCTATATCGAGAAGTACATCGAAAAGCCGAGGCATATTGAGTTCCAGATCCTGGCCGATTCCCACGGCAAGGTGCTGCATCTGGGCGAGCGCGACTGCTCCGTCCAACGCCGGCATCAAAAACTGATCGAGGAATCGCCCTCGCCTTTCCTGACTTCGGACCTGCGCAAGAAGATGGGCAAGGCGGCGGTGAAGGCGGCGGAGGCGGCTGAATACGAAAATGCCGGAACGATCGAATTCCTGGTCGATGCCAAAGGTAATTTCTTCTTTATCGAGATGAACACGCGGATTCATGTCGAGCATCCCGTGACCGAAGAGGTCACGGGGATAGATCTGATCAAGCAGCAGATTCGCGTGGCCAACGGTGAGAAACTGGATTTCGACCAGGGCGACATCAAGTTCGAGAAGCACGCCATAGAATGCCGGATCAACGCTGAGGATCCTGCCCGCAATTTCGCTCCTTCTCCCGGTACGATCGGCCTTTATTACGCTCCCGGCGGGCACGGGGTACGGGTCGATTCCCACGCCTATAGCGGCTACACGATTCCGCCATATTATGATTCAATGATCGGAAAGCTCATCTGCTACGGGCCTACGCGCAAAGTCGCCCTGGAGCGCGCCTATCGTGCGCTGAGCGAGTATCTGATCAGGGGGATCAAGACCACGATTCCGCTGCATCGCGCGATCATGGCCGACCCCGTCTTTATCGAAGGGAAGGCGACCACCGCCTACATGGAGGATTTCCTCAGCCGCACTGCGACCGACCTCTTCTCGTAAGACCAGCGAAGGTCCGTCAGGCGCGTTTCAATTTTCCTCGAGCCTCCGCGGCCAAGGGATTGCCGGGCATGACGGGACGGCATGCGGTCCCGCAGTCACCATCCCGCCACCCCCACCGATGGCTTCGCGAGGACGGGCCCATATTCAATCATCCGAGCAAAGTCCGCTCCAGCAGCCAGTAGAAGCCAGCGAGCGCCACGACAGCCGAAAGTGCAGGAACGCCCCGGCGGACAAATCCGCTCGATCGCCGGAGGCGCCAGATCACGGGAAGGACGATCGCGGCCACCGCCACCTGGCCAAGTTCTACTCCCAGGTTGAAGGCAAACAGTGGCAGGGCGATCCCTTGGCTCCCCGACGCGATGCCCAGACCCCGCAGGACGCTCGCGAAGCCGAAGCCATGCACCAGGCCAAATCCAAAAGTCACCAGCCAGCGCCCGCGCGGCTCTTGTCCCCTGCGCCACAGATTCTCCAATCCAACGTAAACGATTGAGCCAGCGATCGCCGCCTCCACAACGCGTGGCGGCAGGTTGACGAGATCAAACGTCGCCAGCGCAAGAGTGATCGAGTGCGCGAGCGTGAAGCACGATATGATGCCCACGATGGACCGGAAACTGCGACACACGATCAGGAGGGCGAAAAGGAACAGAAGATGATCGTACCCGATCCAGATGTGCTCGACGCCGAGCCACACGAAACCCCAGAACGTCGCCGCCGCCGCCGGCGCTCCCGTTTCGGCCGCGCCTGGGTCCACCTCGAGCGTCGCGTCGCGCAGGCTGAGCAGCTTCCTGCCCACCACCGTCCCTCGCGCGTCCGCCACGACGAGAAACTGGCGATGGTTGTTTGGGAGCTCGGCCAGCCGGGGCGCTCGGAGGGTAAGGCGCTCGCCCGAAACAACGCCTCGGAACACCAGGAAGAAACTGACGTTGTCCTCCGGCAAGAGCTCCACTCGGACGCTCGCGGGCGTCAGACGACGTCCCCCTGTCCGAACCTCCCAGAGATCCGGCGCCACCCCAATCAAGGCCTCGTGCGCTGCTTCAAAATCCTCCTGCGTCCAGCTCCCGTCCCGCCGCAACGTCATCGGGAGATACTCCTGCACATCCGCCGGGGCGTAGCCGTTGGTGATGAACACCGCTCCCTCCCGCAGATCGGCCTGCGCCGTGCTTAGTCCGGGGTCATGGGCCCGCACTCCAATCGTGACCGCAATCAGAAAGGAGAGCAGCAGGACAACTCGGGCGCTCATGCCGCCCTGGATGGCATCGACGCGTGCCTTCACGGGACGCGTCGCAGGCCCCTGAGGGCCACGATTGCAAGAGCCGCGCCCCGGCCAGAGACCGAAGCTCGCATCATTGCCCTCCCCCGTTCCATGCGTCTGCGCCGGGTTCGCCTCCTGCACTTTGGCGGCGCCCGGCGCGACGCCAGCGGGAGAAACCTCGGGCCCCTGAAGCGCGTGCGGCATGCAAGGCTCCAGCCAAGCTCCCGTCGTCCTCCGCAAGCAAGGAATTACGCTGACGTTTCCCAGGAGTGAATCGCTCGCCCGCCTAGGGGGGGCGCTGCCATGACAAAGCGAATGCCGTCCCCCCTTCCTCGCTGGTCTGCGCCCGATCCCTCCGACCCGTTCGGTCTGGTGGCCCTCGACTCCGACCTTTCCCGCGAACGCCTCATCGCCGCTTATCGTGCCGGAATTTTTCCCTGGCCGGATGCCGATCGTCCGCAGGCGATACCCTGGGTCTGCCCCCGCCGCCGCGCCATCCTCGAATTCGATGCGCTTCACGTGCCCCGCACGCTTCGTGGGGCGCAACGCGCGAACGCCGATCTTCTCTTCACGGTTGATCGAGCGTTTCCCGCAGTCATCGCCGCGTGTGCGGCCGCGCCACGACGCGGCCAGCACGGCACCTGGATCCTGCCGGCGATGCAACGTGCCTACCTCGACCTGCACGGGCAAGGTCATGCGCATAGCGTGGAAGCCTGGCGGGCCGATCAACTCGTAGCCGGACTCTACGGCGTCAGCGCCGGCGGGGTTTTCGCGGGCGAGAGCATGTTTCACCTTATCGACTACGGATCGAAGCTTTGCGTCCTGCATCTGATCGAGCACCTGCGGGCACGCGGCGCGACTTGGATCGACATCCAGCAACTCACCCCTCACTTCGCCGTTCTCGGCGCCCGCGAGATCAGTCGGGAAGAGTTTCTCGTCCGGCTCGCACACGAGCAGGCCGCCGGGCGCCGGCTGTTTTGAACGTGGCAGCTAACCGGATTTACGGACGCGTAAGCAGCACGTCGCTCCACTCCCCCATCTCCCGGTGCTCGACCTTCCAGCCCGGCGCCACGGGGGCGAATGCCGCTCGCACGGCCGCGTTCTCGCCCACCAGGATGCCGCTCAGGATCAGGCGCCCGCCGGGAGCGATCGCATCTGCCAGTTCGCGTGCGAACCGGATCAGGATGTCCGACTGGATGTTTGCGAGCAGGATGTCCACCGCGCCCCGTCCTTCGGCCAGACCCGACATGAGATCGCCCACGTGGAAACGCACCCGGTCCGTCAGCCCGTTGAGCGCGGCATTCTCCTCGCTCACCCGGACGGCCTCGGGGTCGTGGTCGAAGCCCGCGATCCGCTCGCACCCCAGCAGCGCCGCGGACAACGCCAGAATGCCCGAACCACAGCCGGCATCGACCACCCGCATGGCCGCCACGTCGCTCCGCTCCGCCACGGCCGCCACCAGGCGTTCCACGCACAGGCGGGTGGTTTCGTGATTGCCAGTGCCGAACGCGAGACCCGGGTCGAGCCAAAGGACGGCTTCTCCCGGCGGCAGCACGAACCGCGCGCGTTCCCACACCGGCACCCAGTGCAGGCGTCCAAAACGCCACGCGTGAAAATGCGCCTTGTAGCTGTCGCGCCAATCCGCGTCCCCCAGCGGCCGAAGGACCGCCTCCCCGCCGGGCTGCACGCCCGCGGCGGCCAGGTGCGGCGCCAGGAAGTCCCATTGATGGCGCGCCTCTGTATCGTCCGTGCAGATACCCTGGATCCAGGCACGGCGCACGATCACGTCCTCGAGCACGCTCCAGTTTTCCATACCCTGCTCGAGCAGCGTCTCATCCGCCGCTGAAGCCGCCGCGGCCGCGATTTCCACCTTGAACTCCACCAGGGACATCGGGGCAAGTTCCCGCGCGCCCGCGCCCAGCGCAATGTCAATTCCTCGCCCTCCGTCCGCCGTGGCGTGAGATCCCAGGGGCAGCAACCCCTGCAGGGCGCACCAGAGGCGCGGCACGCGCTTCGGCCTCACCGCCGGCCTCCCACGGGCGTCGCGCCGCCCAGTTCCTGCGCCTGCCAGTCGACGTTGCGGGTGAAGTACATCACCGCCGCGAGCGCGACGAACAACGCCGCGGTCCCCGCGAGCAGCGCATAATCCTCCATGCGCAGCACGACGAAGAGCACGCCATGCACCGCTGCCAGCAGGGCGCCGATCGAAGCCGCGCGCAGCCAGCTGCGGAGGACAGCCGCGCTGTAACAGACGATCAGCCCCGACGAGGCCGCTGCCGCTCCCAGGTAGGCCGGTCCCGGATTGAGGACTTCGCCCAACGCCAGGAGTGCGAGGTAGAAGAGGCAAAGCGCCGCGCCGACGAGGCCATAGTGCACGGCGTGCAACCGCAGCCCGCCGATGATCTCGAACAAAAAGTACGCGGCAAACACCAGCGCCATCACCAGCACGCCGTGCTTCAATGCCCGCTCCACGACCCGATAACTGTCGATCACGATGGCGATGCGCGCGGGCTGGGCGCTCGGCACACCCGGCAGCGGCTGGGCAGCAAGCCGCTCGAGCGCCTCCGCGCGGTTGCGACTGCGCTCCTGCCGCAGGCCGTTCACCAGCAGCAACGGCACCTGCAACAGAAGGATGAGCACGGCGACAAACACCAGTTTGAAGGTGACGGCGTGCCGGCGAACCGGGACGGCGCGCGGCGCAACCACAGGCGGAGCTTCCATGCGTCCAGCGTGAACGCGGCCCGTGAAGCCACGATGAAGCGGGCGTGAATTCGTCCTGCGCCAGTCTATCCCGATTCCGCGCACGGCAGCCAGAACGTCGCGCGTGCGCCGCCGCCCGGCCGATTCTCGAGCACCACCTCGCCGCCATGGAGCCGTCCGATCTCCCGCACGATGCTCAGGCCGAGACCGCTGCTCTTGCGCCCGGTGTCGGGCCGCGGAAGCGAGTAGAAGCGCTCGAACACCCGCGCCAGCGCAAAGTCCGGCACGCCCGGACCGGTGTCGTCCACCGTCACGTTCGCCCGGCCGCCGGCGGTGCTAACCGTCACCGTGACATCGCCTCCCGCCGGCGTGAACTCGATCGCGTTCTGCACGAGATTGCCGACACCCTGGCCGAGCAGAAACGCCTCGCCCTTCACCGGCACCGGCCCGCTGACCCGCAGTTCGCAGCGCACGGCGCGGGCCGATGCCAGGCCCTGCTGCGCGTCGAGCACCTCGCGGGCGATCGCCGCAAGGTCGACGGCACCGAGCACCGACGCCGGACGCCTCGACTCCAGCGCTGCCAGCTCGAAGAGCCGCTCCACGATCTGCTGCAGCCGGTCCGCTTCCGCCCGCAGGTTGCCGAGGAAGCGGCGGCGGTCCTCCTCCGGCGGATTTTCCGCCAGCAGTTCGGCGGCGCCGCGGATCGACGAGAGCGGCGCCTTGAATTCGTGCGCCAGCGCCTGGGTGTAACGCTCGACGTAGGCCTTGCCCTCGAGGGCAACGCGCATCTCCTCGAACGCTCGTCCCAGCGCCGCCACCTCCCGCGCCCGCGACTGCGGCGGAGTCGCCGACCGTCCGTCGCGTACTGCCAGCGCATATTCGGTGAGGCGCTCGAGCGAGTGCGTCAGCTTCGATGCGATCCACCAGCCGGCAGCCGTCATGACCAGGGCCAGGGCCACGAGCCAGGCGCCGAGCCGCCAGCGCGCCTGCCGGATGGCGTCGACCACCGACGCCAGCGGCCGCCCGACGCCGACCCAGCCCAGGAGCCGCCCGTCCTGCCGCACCTCCGCTGCCACGCAAAGCTCGGCCGTTGCCGCCGCCGCGTTGCTGCGCGTCGGCTCGTCCACCCCGGAGCCGTCGCCGGCCGGCCGGAGCATCCACCCGTAGGTCGCACCCACGTCGCGGCCCGACGCCGAATCGTACGTCACGCGGCCGTCCGCATCGCAGGCAAAGACCCGGAGCAGGTGCGCCTGCGGCGGCAGCGCGGCGAGCCGGGCCGTCCATTCGCCGCCCGGCCCCCCGCTGCCGGCCACGAACGCCCCGAGGAACTGTGCGGTGTCGCCCAGCGTGCGGCGCATCGATTCCACATAACGCAGTCGCACGTCGCGCAGCACGACGCCCACCATGACGGCGAAGCCCAGCGCGGAAGCCGCGACGTAGACGCCAAAGATCGCGGTGCGGATCCTCAGCGGCCGCGGGCGGGACGCGCTCATCCGCGGCCGCCTCCGGACGCATCCTCCCGGAGCGAATAGCCGAGCCCGCGATGAGTCTGGATCGGGTCACACTCGGGGGCCACGGCCCGGAACTTGGCCCGCAGCGATTTCACGTGGGCGTCCACCGTCCGATCGAAGCTGGCCCCGGGATCCTCCCACGCCGCGGACATCAGCTGGTCGCGGGAAAAAACCCGGCCCGGCCTCGCCGCCAGCACCTTCACCAGCCGGAACTCGTACCGGGTGAGCTCCAGGGTGACGCCGCGGAAGCGGACCGTGCAGCGCTCGTCGTCGACGATCAGCCCGGAGGCTGCGCCGTTCGCCGCCGGACCGGGGCCCGCCTGCGTCCGGCGCAGGATCGCTTTCACGCGGGCGGTGAGCTCCCGGGGGCTGAAGGGTTTCACCAGGTAGTCGTCGCCGCCGAGTTCGAGACCGAGCACGCGATCCAGCTCCCCGCTGCGCGCCGTCAGAAAGAGGACCGGGACCGGCCAGCGCGCGCGGATGGCCTTGCAGATGTCGAAGCCGCTGCCGTCGGGCAAACCAACGTCGAGCACCACGAGGGCGAACGCCCGCGCGCCGAGCGCCGCCAGCCCCGCCCGCCCCGTGGCGCACCACTCCGGTTCGAAGCCTTCCGTCCGCAGCGCATAGACGAGGGTGTCGGCGATCGCCGGTTCGTCCTCGACGATGAGGATGCGGGCGGGTGTATCCATATCCTGGTCACGGAGCGCCGGCGAGGCGCGCGATCACGGCGGGCAGCAGGGCGTGCTCGGCGGCGTGCACCCGGGCCGCCAGGGTCTCGGGCGTATCGGTTTCCTCGATGCGCACGGCGGCCTGGTCGATGATGGGGCCGCCATCGACCTCCGGCGTGACATAATGGACGGTGCAGCCGGTGATCTTCACCCCGCGCCGGAACGCCTGGCCAATGCCATCCAGCCCGGGAAAACTCGGCAGGAGGCTGGGATGCAGGTTGATGATGCGGCGTTCGAAGCGGGTCAGGAACGGCAGCTTCAGCACGCGCATGAACCCCGCCAGCACGATCAGGTCGGGCTGGCACGCGAGGATGGCGGCGATGTAATGCTGCTCGGCCGCGCCATCCAGCTTGGTCTTGTAGGGCGCGGCGTCGAGGAAGTGCGCCGGCACGCCATGCCTCGGGCCGAGGGCGAGGATGCCGGCATCGGGCCGGTCGGAGAAGATTTGCACGACCCGCGCCCGGCCGAGCCGGCCGGCCTGCTGGGCCTGAAGGATGGCCTCGGCGTTGGAGCCGCGACCGGAACCGAGGATGACGACTCGCATGGGAAGTGGGTTCAGATCGCGCCCGCCTCCCGGATGCGCGCGATCAACTGCGTCGTGCTGAACCCCGGAAGGAAGGGCATGAACTCGATCCGGCTCCCGACCGCCTGGAGCGCCGCGCGTTCCTCGGGATCGAGTTTCTCCAGCGTGTAGTCGCCCGCCTTGGTGTAGACCTCGGGTCGGAGGGCGCGGATCTCGGCCGTGAGGCGGGGCGTGCGAAAGATCACGATCGCATCGACACAGGCGAGCGCGGCCAGCGCGTACGCCCGCTGCGCCTCGGTCTGCACCGGACGCGACGGGCCCTTGAGCGCGCGCACGCTTTCGTCCGCGTTCAGCGCGATGACCAGCGCGTCACCCAGCCGGCGCGCCTGCTGCAGGTAATACAGGTGGCCGGTGTGCAGGAGGTCGAAGACTCCATTCGTGAGGACCACGCTGCGGCCGGACTTACGGCACCGTTCGCGCCAGGCCACGGCGTCGCCCAGGTCGAACAGTTTGGGATTGTCCAGTTTCACGTGCGCGCAAGCCTCGCGCTTCCTCCCGCGCTTGTAAACCCTCCCCTCGCCGCGCCATGAAACTTCGCCTCCTGCTCGCCTTCGCCGTCCTGGCCTCCATCGCGTCGGCCTCGCGCGAGAAGCCGGTGATCGGCCTTTCGCTCGACACCCTCAAGGAAGAGCGCTGGCAGCGCGACCGCGACACCTTCATCGCGGAGGCAAGGAAGCTGGGGGCGACGGTCGTCGTGCAGTCGGCCAACAGCGACGACACGCGCCAGGTCCGGGATGTCGAATCGCTCATCAGCCGCGGCGTCGACGTGCTCGTGATCGTGCCCCACAACGGCGCCGCGATGACGCGCGCCGTGCGCTCGGCGAGCGAGGCGAAGATCCCCGTGATCGCCTACGACCGGCTCATCCTCGGCGCGCCGATCGACTATTACCTGACGTTCGACAACGTGAAGGTCGGTGAAGCCCAGGCCGGCTATGCCGCGGCCCGACTGCCCGCCGGACGCCCGGCGCGGATCGTGCGGATCTACGGCGCGCCGACGGACAACAATGCGAAGCTGTTCAAGCAGGGGCAGGACAACATCCTCCGGCCGCTCATCCAGGCGGGCCGGATCGAAGTCGTGCACGAGGACTGGGCGCTCGACTGGAAACCCGAGAACGCGAAGCGGATCATGAATGCCGCCCTCACCAAGGCCGGCCGCAACCTCGACGCGGTGGTTGTTTCCAACGACGGCACGGCCGGCGGCGCGATCCAGGCGCTGCTCGAGGAAGGCCTCGCGGGCAAGGTGCTGGTGACCGGCCAGGACGCGGACCTCGCCGCCTGCCAGCGCATCCTGCGCGGCACCCAGGCGATGACGGTATACAAGCCGCTCAAGCAGCTCGCCGGCCTCGCCGCGCGCGTCGCCGTCGAGGTCGCGAAAGGCGGGCGGCCCGCCACCACCGCGACGCTCGACAACGGCGTCCGGGCGGTGCCCTCGATCTTCGAACAGGTCGTCGTCGTGGACAAGGACAACCTGATGTCGACCGTCGTCGCCGATGGTTTCCACCGCGCAGCCGACCTGAAGTAGGCCCGCCCCGGGCGCACCACGCGTGATGCGATCGATCGATCCCGCAGCCGCGGGCGGAAACCGGGCGATCTTCCATGGCGTATGCGACGGATGCCGCGCGCCGCTCCTGCGATGAACCCGATCCTGCAGGCCCGCCATCTGACGAAACGCTTTCCCGGCGTGACGGCGCTCCGGGACGTCGCCTTCGACCTGCAGCCGGGCGAGGTCCATGCCGTCTGCGGCGAGAACGGCGCGGGCAAGTCCACGCTGATCAAGCTGCTCGCCGGCATCCATCCGCATGGCAGTTACGAGGGCGAGCTGCGCGTGGGCGGCCGGGTCGCGGCCTTCCGGTCCGTGCGCGAAGCAGAGGCGGCGGGCATCGCCGTGATCACGCAGGAGTTCGCCCTGGTCGAGGAACTGAGCGTGGCGGAGAACCTCTTTCTCGGCCGGCCGCCGCGGCGCGGGCTGCGCGTCGACTGGCCGGAGCTGCACCGGCGCGCGGCCTCGCTCCTGAAGGGCTTCGGCCTCGATCTGCCGCCGCAGACCCCGGTGCACGCGCTGGGCATCGGCCAGAAGCAGCTGGTCGAGATCGCCCGCGCGGTGGACAAGCAGTCCCGCGTCCTCGTGCTCGACGAGCCGACGGCGGCCCTGCCTGCGTCAGAGGTGGGCGTGCTGCTGGACCACCTGCGGCGGCTGCGGGCCGGGGGAACGTCCTGCATCTATATTTCGCACAAGCTCGACGAGGTGATGGCGATCGCCGATCGCATCACGGTGCTGCGCGATGGCGCGACCGTGGCGACGCGGGATCGCGCGGCGACGACGATCCCGGAGATCATCCGGCACATGGTGGGACGCGAGATCTCGGACTTGTATCCGCGGCGACGGGACGCGGCGCCTGCGGGATCGGATCTGCCGCCGCACCCGCGACCGGAGCACCCGCCAGCGCGGCTCGAGACCGGAGGCCGCGAGCCGTTGCTGGAAGTGCGGGGCCTGGCCGTGGCGCGAACCCGGGGCGGACCGGCGTTCCTCCAGGACCTCTCGTTCGCGGTCCACCCCGGCGAAGTGCTCGGCTTCGGCGGCCTCATGGGCGCTGGCCGCACCGAGCTGCTGCTCCATCTGTTCGGAGCCTGGGGCCACCGGCTGCGGGGAGAAGTCGTGCTGCGGGGCGCGCCCTACCCCGCGCCGACGCCGCGCCGCTCGATCGAGCGGGGCCTCGTGCTCGCCAGCGAGGACCGGCGGCGGCACGGGCTCGTGCTCGGGCAGAGCGTGGGTTTCAATCTCTCGCTCTCGAGCCTGGGACAGTTCACCCGCGCGCCGGGCCGGCTCGATCGCCCGGCCGAGCACCGGCGCAACCAGGCCCTGTTCGATTCACTGCGAATCAAGGCGCCCGGACAGCAGACACCGGTCGGCGGACTTTCCGGGGGCAACCAGCAGAAGGTCGTGCTCGGCAAGGCGCTCATGACCGAGCCGGCGGTGGTGCTGCTCGACGAGCCGACGCGCGGGATCGATGTGGGCGCCAAGCTCGAAGTGTACGCCCTGGTCAACCGCCTCACGGCGGAAGGCCGGGCGGTGATCCTCGTCTCGAGCGAGCTGCCCGAACTGATGGGCATGAGCGATCGCATCATCATGATCGCGGCCGGCCGCATCGGCGGCGAGTTCGAGCGCGGGGACTTTTCCCAGGAAGCCCTGCTGGCGGCCGCGATGGGGCGCACCGCCGCGTGAGATCCGACACCGTTGCTCCCCGCCCACCCGGCATGAATCTCCGCTTTCCGCTTCAGAACCTCGCGATGCCGCTGGCCCTGCTCGGCATCGGCGCGTTTTTCGCCCTGCAGGAAGCGGCATTCCTCGGGCCGCGCAATCTCACCCAGCTCCTGGTGGAGTTCTCGATCACCGGCACGCTCGCGCTCGGGATGTTCATGATCCTGCTCACCGGGCAGATCGACCTCTCGGTCGGCAGCGGGGTCGGCCTGATCGGCGGCATCGCGGCGGTGCTCGTCTTCCACCACGGCTGGCCCGCGCCCCTCGCCCTGGCGATTGCACTCGCGGCGGCGCTCGTCCTCTGGACGGCGATGGGCACGCTCATCGTCCGGCAGCGCATCCCGTCGTTCATCATCACGCTCGGCGGGCTGCTCATCTTCAAGGGATTGTTCTGGCTCGTGATCGCCAACGCCACGGTGCCGGTGTCGCGCGGCGACGAGGACAATCTCTACGCCTTGCTCACGACCTACTACCTGCCCGCCCGGGCCGGACTCGCGCTGGCGGCCCTCGTGGCGGCGGCGATGGCGTGGCTCGGATGGCGGGCCCGTCGGGCCCGGACCGCGGCCGGACTTCCGGTGCGGAGCGCGGCGCGCGAGGCGCTGATCCGGGTCGCGACGGCGGCGGGCATCGTCGGCCTCGCACTCCTCTGCAACGCCTCGCGGGGGGTGCCGCTTTCGCTGCTGCTCCTCGCGGGGACGGGAGGAGCGGTGTATTTCCTTTCCCAGCACACGCCCTTCGGCCGCTACCTCTACGCCATCGGCGGCAACGAGGAAGCGGCGGTGCTTTCGGGCATCCCGGTGGCGCGCGTGCTCGTGGGCGCGTACATGCTCATGGGCGTGACGGTCGCCCTCACGGGTTTTCTCACCACCGCCTATTCGGGCGCGTCCACGACGACGGTGGGCGATCTCATGGAGCTCGACGCGATCGCCGCCTGCGTGATCGGCGGCACGGCCCTGCGCGGGGGACGCGGCACGGTCGCCGGCGTGGTCTTCGGCGCCCTCATCATGGCGACGTTGCTCAACGGCATGACGCTCCTCGCGGTGTCGCCCGAGATCAAGTTCGTCGCCCGCGGCGTCGTGCTGACGCTCGCGGTCTGGGTCGACGTGAAGCTGGGCCGGAAGTGAGGCCGGCCGCCACGGTCAGAAGAACTTCTTCGCCTTCTCGAAAAACGACCGCGAGGTCGGCTCGCCGGCGTCGCCGCTGACCCGGGCGAACTCCTCGAGAATCTTCCGCTGCTCGCTCGTGAGCGACGTGGGCACCTCGACCTGGACGCGGACGAGCTGGTCTCCCTGCGCGCCGCCGCGGAGGCTCGGCATGCCCTTGCCCCGCAGCCGGAACGTCGTGCCGCTCTGCGTCGCAGGAGCGATCTTGAGGGAAGCCTTGCCCGACAGCGTCGGCACCTCGATGGTCCCGCCGAGCGTGGCGAGGGTGAACTTGATCGGAATCTCGCAGAACAGATCCTCGCCCTGCCGCTCGAAGAGCTCGTGCTCCTTCACGGTGAGCACGATGTAGAGATCGCCCGGACTGCCGCCGGCCTGGCCCGCCTCGCCGTTGCCCGAAGAGCGCAAGCGGGAGCCGGTGTCGACCCCCGGCGGGATCCGCACATTGAGCTTGGTGTTTTTTGGCGTCCGCCCCTCGCCGCGACAGGCGGTGCAGGGTTTCTCCACGCGGGTGCCCGCGCCCGCGCAAGTCGGGCAGGTCTGCGTGAAGGTGATGATGCCGCCGGAACGCCGGATCTGACCGGAGCCGCGGCAGGTCGGGCACGAGATCTTGCGTGAGCCCGGCTCGGCGCCCGACCCGTCGCAGCGCTCGCACGCGACGTTCTTGCGGAAGGTGATTTCCTTTTCCACCCCGCGCGCCGCTTCCTCGAGCGTGATCTCCAGGTCGTACCGGAGGTCGGCCCCGTCGCGGCCACCGTCGCGCCCGCCGCCACCGCCGAACATCTCCTCGAAGATGCTGCCGCCGCCGCCGCCCTGCTGGCCGAAGACCTCGCGGAAGATGTCGAAGGGGTCGTGAAACCCGCCTCCCATCCCCCCGCCGGGCCGGGGACCGGCGCCGCCGCCTTCGAAGGCCGCCGCGCCGTATCGGTCGTACGCTGCGCGCTTGTCCGGATCGCTCAGCACTTCGTAGGCGTGGGAGATCTTCTTGAACATCTCCTCGGCCTCCTTGTTGCCCGGGTTCTTGTCCGGATGAAACTGCACCGCCTTCTTGCGGTAGGCTTTCTTGAGCTCGTCGGCGCTCGCGCCCTTTTCGACGCCCAGCAACTGGTAGTAGTCTTCCTTGGACATGTTCGAGGTGGCGGGGCCGCGACGGCGGCGGCCGCGGGCTTTCGACTCAGCGCTTGCCCTCCGGGGCGGGTCCGCTCGACACCACCACCGAGGCCGGGCGCAGGAGACGGCCGTTCAACACGTAGCCGGTGCGCACCACCTCGATGACGTGCTCCTCCTTCACCGTCGCGCTGGGCTGGTGGGCGATCGCCTCGTGCTGGTGCGGATCGAAGGGCTGGCCGGCCGGCTGGATTTCCTTGAGGCCGTGATTGCCGAGCGCGGTCTTCAACTGCGTGAGCACCATGTCGACGCCGCCGACCAGGGACTTGACGTCGGCGTTCGGCTGCCGCGCCGCCTGGATCGCCATGCCGAGCGTGTCGAGCACCGGGAAGATGTCCTCCAGCACCCGCCCCGTGGCGGTAAGACGGAGGTCATCCTTCTCGCGCATCGTCCGCCGCCGGAAGTTCTCCAGATCGGCCGCGGCTCGCATGTACTTGTCGTAATTGGCCGCCGCCTCCGCGCGGGCCGCCGCCAGCGGTGCGGCGGAGTCGTTCGATTCTTCGGCCGCGCGATTCGACGTCGCTTCGGCGGCCGGCGTCGGTTGTGCGTTCGTGGCTTCGGATTCGGGCTCGGGCATGATGAAAAAGAGCGGGGACTAAACTACGGGTTTCGGCATTCTTCAAGCGCGCTGTCGGAAGCCCCGGCACAAGTTTCTGCGGGCGGCGCGGAGGCACGCGTGCCCCGGCGGCGGGAAGCGGACGAGCCGGCACGCCCCCGACGGGCGCAGAGCTCGCTCACCCCTAGCCCGCGAAATTCTCCGTCACCAGCAGGATCGTGGTGGCCTCAGCCGTGAACGTGAACGCGCCCGCGAAGGGCACGAGGGCGTTGTCACCCCGCGTCAGCACGGGGCCGGGGTGGCGCGGGGCGGCCTGATTCTCGCCTCCGGCGCGCACGGTGCCGCTCACGACGCTGACGAGCCGGGGCTGCTCGCCGGCCCGAAGGTGCAGGCGCTCGCCGGCGCCGAGCACCACGCGGCGGATCCGAAACTCAGCGCAGTCGGCGATCACGCCCGACGTCGGCGCCGCGCGCACGGGCTTCGGCTCGAAATCGGTCCAGTCGATCGACCGCAGCGACTGCGCGAGGTGCAGTTGCCGCGGCTGGCCGTCGAGCCCCACGCGACCCCAGTCGTAGACGCGGTACGTGGTGTCGGAGTTCTGCTGGATCTCGAGGATGAGATTGCCGGCATCGATGGCGTGCACCTGGCCGCTGTGCACCAGGATGGAGTCGCCGGCCGCGACGCGAAAATGATGGACGCAATGCTCGACGGTGCCGGCGGACAACGCCTGTTCGAACTGAGCCCGGTTGACGCCGCGCTTCAGGCCCACGATCAGGCCCGCGCCTGGGACCGAGTGCGCAATGTACCAGTTCTCGGTCTTGGGTTCGCCTTTCAGCTCTCCCGCGACCGCCGCGGGAGGATGCACCTGGAGGCTGAGCCGCTCGCGGCAATCGAGCCACTTGATCAGGATGGGAAACGCCCTCGCCCTCGGCCACGCGGGGCCCATCACCTCGGCGGCATGTTTTTCCAGCACCGCGCGCAGCGACTGCCCGTTCCACGGCCCGCCGTCCACCACCGACTGCGCTTCCGGCCGATCAACCACTTCCCAACTTTCGCCGATCGGAGCGCCCGGCGGCAGCGTCCGGCCCAGGGTCGATTCGAGCGCCCGTCCGCCCCACACACGTTCTTGATACAAGGGCTGAAACCGGAGGAGTTCGCGCATGGGCGGGTGACGAGTTTTTTGTGAAAAAAGTCAGCGGCTATTTACATTTGACCGCTGGACTCGCTAGCGTGGTATCCGCACGCCGGCGGCGCGGTCGCTGTCGATACCACATGCCCAAGTCAGAGACTTCAAACTCAAACACCGGGCCTTCGTTCCAAGGCCCGCGGTACCGACCCAACTGGGTGGCGGCACTGCTGTGTTTCGTCTCGGGCGCCTTCCTCGGCGTGGCGGTGCTGGATTACGACCCCAATCAGGTCGGCCTGCCGTTCCGCTCCACCGCGGCGATCGGGCGCAACCTGATGGGCTGGCTCGGTGCGGACTCGATCTGGATCCTGCTTTTCTCCGTCGGCGTGAGCACGTGGCTCGTGCCGATCTTCCTGTTCTGGATGCTGTATGTCTCGGTCCGGAACTCGAAGCACCTTTCCGGCACGCGCACGATTGCCATGACCGTCGCCTGCGTGGCCTTCGCCAGCCTCGCCGCCATGTTCCAGGAGGAGCGGTGGGGCAGCGACTATTTCCCGTTCGGGTACGGTGGCTACATCGGCCGCTCGATTTATCATCACGTGATGGCGGATGCGCTGGGGCCGTTCGGTTCCGGGCTGATCCTCGGCACGATCTACGCCGGGGCGCTGCTGTTTGTCTTCCTCCGCGACATCGGTGCGGAGTTCGAGAAGGCGATCGCGGGCTTTTCCGCCTGGCGGGCGAATCGCGCCCGGCTTCGCGCGGAGCTGGCCGAGGCCCGGCGCAAGGAGAAGGAGCTGCGGGAGCGGCAGAAATCGGCCGTCGCGACGCTCGCGGCGACGCCTCCGACGGGGCAGACGACGCCGCCGCTCACGGTGGGGCCATCTGGCAAGAAGACCTTCGCCGCCCGCAACGGCGAAGAGCCGCTCGCGAGGAACGGCCGGGGGGCCGAGCCGGCCACCGAGGTGCCGCGCAACGGACGGGCCGAAAAATCCGAGCCTGCGCCCGCCGAGCCCGCCACGCCGGCGAGCCGCGGCGGCACCACGCCGCCCCTGCCGGCGCGCAGCCGCACGACGCCGCCGATGGAGACGGCGACCGATCCCCGGCCGCTCGCGGTCGGAGCCGCCGGCATGGTGGCGCTGAACATCGTCAAGCCCGATGTGCCGAAGAAGGCCGCCAAGGTCACGCTGCCGCAGAGCGACGACGCCACCTACGAATTCCCTCCCCTCACCCTCCTGCGCGAGCAGGCGCGGCCGGACTCGAGCAACAGCGAGGAGGAGCACCGCCAGAATGCCGAGAACCTGCTGCGAATCCTGAGCGAGTTCGGGGTGGAAGTGACGCTCGGAGAGATCCACGTCGGTCCGGTCATCACGCGCTACGAGGTCGTCCCCGCGGCCGGCGTGCGCGTGGAGAAGATCGCCGGCCTCGACAAGAACATCGCCCTCGGCATGCGCGCGCAGTCGGTGCGCATCCTCGCGCCGATTCCCGGCAAGGCCGCGGTGGGCGTTGAAGTGCCCAATCAGAAGCCGACGCCGGTCGGCATGCGCGAACTGCTCGAAAGCGAGGACTGGTCGGGCGTGAAGGCGGAAATCCCGATCGCCCTCGGCAAGGACGTCTCCGGCGCGCCGCTGATCTCCGACCTGTCCAAGATGCCCCACCTGCTCATCGCGGGCGCCACGGGTTCGGGCAAATCGGTCTGCATCAATTCCATCGTCGCCTCGATCCTGTATTCGAAGAGTCCGAAGGACCTGCGGCTGATCATGGTCGATCCGAAGGTGGTGGAGTTGAAGATTTTCAACTCTCTGCCGCACATGCTGATTCCGGTGGTGACGGAGCCGAAGAAGGTGCCCGCCGCGCTGAAGTGGCTGCTCGGCGAGATGGAGCAGCGCTACCAGATCTTCGCGAAGGCCAACGTCCGCAACATCGTCGGCTTCAACCACCGCAAGAAAGGCGGCAAGCCCGAGCCCGCACCGGAGGCACAGGCCGCGATCGCGGGCGTCGATCCGAGCCTCGACGACGACATCGAGATCCCGGAACGCCTGCCGTACATCGTGGCGATCATCGACGAGCTGGCCGATCTCATGATGGTGGCGCCGGCGGAGATCGAGACGAGCATCGCCCGCCTGGCCCAGCTCGCGCGCGCCGCCGGCATCCACCTCATCATCGCCACGCAGCGCCCTTCCGTGAACGTCATCACCGGCGTGATCAAGGCCAACCTGCCCTCGCGCATCGCCTTCCAGGTCGCATCGCAGGTGGACTCGCGCACCATCCTCGACACGAAGGGCGCCGACACGCTGATCGGCCGCGGCGACATGCTGTTTTCCCCGCCCGGCACCTCGCGCCTCGTGCGCGCGCAGGGCGCCTTTGTATCCGACGAGGAGGTACAGGAGATGGTCGAGTTCCTGAAGCGCAACGGGCCGCCGCAGTACGCGCAGTCCGTCCAGCAGCAGATCGATCGCGCCGCGCGCGAGGATGAGGAGGACGGCGAGGGCGGCGATGAAGAGCTGGGCGACGACGAGGAGTTGTACAACCAGGCGATCGACGTCCTGCGCTCCACGAAACGCGCCAGCACGTCGATGATCCAGCGCCGGCTTCGCATCGGCTACAACCGCGCGGCCCGCATCATGGACCTCATGGAGAAGAAGGGCGTCGTCGGTCCCGAGAACGGCTCCAGTCCGCGCGAGATCCTCGTCGATCCGGACACGCTCTGAGCCGACGACGCAGTCCGAGGGCGTCGTCCCGATCGCGCGTGCGTCATCGACGCTCGACGAAATCGAAGCCGCGGCGCAGCGCTGTCTGGACCTTTCGCGCAAATCGTGTGTTTCGTGGTGACTTCACCCCGTCCCCTTTCTAAGCCAACCCCATGCAGACCATCGGCGAACGCCTCGAGGAAGCGCGCAAGAAGAAGGGCATCTCCATCCGCGAGGCCGCCGAGGCGACGAAGATCCGGGGCGACTATCTGCAGAAGTTCGAAGGCAACCATTTCGATATCGGGCTCACGGAGATCTACACCCGCGGCTTCCTGCGGACCTATGCGAATTACCTGAAGCTGCCCGCGGACCGGATCATCAACGATTACGCCGCCCTCGGTCGCGGCGAATCCCGGCCGCGCCAGCCCAACCGCGAGATCTACGGACGCATGGACATCTCCGTCGCGTCCGCCGAAGCCCCCGAGCGCGCCGCACCCGCTCCCGAACCGGCGGCGGAGGCGCCCGCCAGCAACCGCGGGGCGGCGCGGCCGCGTCCGGCCAGCACGCTGCCGTCCGGGCCCGATCCCGCCGTCGTCTTCCGCTATCTCAAGATCGGCGGCGCGGTGGTCATCGTCATCCTGCTCGCCTTCATCGTGAAGGCCCTGTTCTTCAGCGGCAGCCCCAGCACGCCGCGGAGCGCCACCCCCTCCGTGCGCGGCCCCACCTTTGGTCTCGTGGCCCTCGCGCCGGTGCAGGTCACGGTGCGCAAGAAGAATGCGGACGGCACGGACGGAGAGTTCCTTTATTCCGGCCTGGTCACGCCGGGGGAGACGAAGACCGTCTCGCGTCCGGGCGCCGTTTATATCGAGGCCAACATCCCGGAAAACCTGATGCTCGAGATCAACGGCCGCCGGGTGGCCATGGGCCTGCCGCCGGGCGTGACGCGCGGCGAACTGCCGCCTCCCTGATCGCGGCCGCGCGCGGGGCCGATGGCCCGCAGCCGCTTCAAGCGGGCAGGCCGCCTCACCGCCGGCCGCGTTCGGCCGTCACCGCAAACCCACGGGCGTGCCCAGCACCTCGCGCAGCACCACGGCCCGCCGCAGCGCGTCGGGATCACGCAGATCTCCCAGCGCGCGCTCGCGCGCGGCTCGGGCGGCGGCTCCGACCTGTGCCTGCGCCTGCGCCGCCGCCGCGATGTGCGCGGCCCGTCGCGCGGCGGCCGCGCGCTGCTGCTCCAGCGCCTCGATTTCCTCGGCGAGCTGCGCCTGGCGAACCGCCTCCGCGTGGTCGTTCGCCTGCCGGTAGAGGGGTGGCTCGGGGGCCGGCGGCTGGGCGCGCCGCTGGAGCTCCTCCAGCATCTTGCCGAGCGGACCGCCGAACACCTCGGGCAACTGCGTCGTCTCCGGGCGCGCCACGGGCGGCTCACCCGGCTCCCGCGCGAGCGGCGGCGGAGCGGCCGTCGGCGCGCCGCCGCGCTCGGCCGCGCTCCGGCGGATGCGCTCGCGGATCTCCCGCACGCGCCTGCCTTCGTCGGTCTCGTCGTAACCGGCCTCGTGTTCTTCCCGCGCCTTTCGCGCGCGCAGCATGGCGCGCACGATCTGGCTGATGAAGATCACCAGGAAGATGACCAGGCCGAGGCGCTCGAGAATCCACTCCAGCATGACGGGCGGCGGGCGGAGCCCGGTTACTTCTTGGCCTCGGGGTGGGCGATCGACGACCGCATCTGGGTGTCGGCCTGCACGTTTTCCATCTTGTAGTAGTCCATCACGCCGAGCTTGCCGGCGCGGAACGCCTCGGCCATCGCGAGCGGCACCTGCGCCTGCGCCTCGACGACCTTCGCCTGCATCTCCTGCACGCGGGCCTTCATCTCCTGCTCCAGCGCGACGGCCGCCGCGCGGCGGATTTCCGCCTGCGCCTGCGCCATGTTCTTGTTCGCCTCGGCCTGCGCTTCCTGGAGTTTGGCGCCGACGTTCTCGCCCACGTCTACGTCGGCGATGTCGATGGAAAGGATTTCAAACGCCGTGCCCACGTCGAGGCCGCGCTGGAGCACGACCTTCGAGATGCTGTCCGGCGACTCGAGCACGACCTTGTAGGTCTCGGCCGAGCCGATGGTGGTCACGATGCCTTCGCCCACGCGGGCGATGATCGTCTCCTCCTTCGCGCCGCCGACGAAGCGGTCGAGGTTGGTCCGCACCGTCACGCGCGCCTTCACCTTCACCTGGATGCCGTCCTTCGCCACGCCGTCGATCGTGGTGCGGCCACCCTCGGGATTCGGGCAGTCGATCACCTTCGGATCGACGGACGTCCGCACCGCCTCGACCACGCTCTTGCCCGATCCCTTCGTCGCGAGGTCGATCGCGCACGCCCGATCCCACTGCAGCTCGATTCCGGCCTTCTGGGCGGCGATGAGCGCCTGCACGGTCGGGACGACGTTGCCGCCTGCCTGGTAGTGCGAGGCGATCTGGTCCGCCGAGAGCTCGATGCCCGCGCGCACGGCGGTGATGCGAGCGTCGACGATCAGGTTGTAGGGAATGCTCGCAAACTTCAGCGCCACGAGCTTGCCGATGCCGACCGGCGCGCCGTTGAACATCGCCTTAACCCAGGCGCCGACCAGGCTGAAGATGATGCCGAAGAGGACTAGGCCGATGATGGCCGCGAGGCCCAGGACAACGATCAGGGGAATACTCATTGAGGATCTTGTTTGGTGGGTTGGGAAACGATGAGACGGAAATTATCGACGTCGATGATGCGCAGCCGGTCGCCGGGACGGGCGTGACCGTGACGGGCGAACGCCTCGTAACGGCGGCCGTCGAACTCCACGTAGCCGGTCGGCACCAGCGCCGTCACGGCCACCGCCTCCCGTCCCACGACGGCCTGACGGTCGGCCAGCGCAGGCTGGCTCGTGCCCGCCACCGTGTTGGCGAGAGAGAGCTTTCGCGCCACGCGACTCTTCGGCAGCAGCACGAACTCGAGAAAAAGCGTGAGGCCGGTGAGCGCGACCGCCGCGCTCGTGGCGATCAAGCCGCCGTCCGTCCCAAACTGGTCGAACGAAAGCACGACACCCGCCAGGATCATCACCGTGCCGATGATGCCAAGGATCGCGCCGGGCACGATGACCTCGAAGGCGAGCAGGAGTACACCCGCACCGAACAGCATCAGGATGAGCGTCATGAACGGGGCTCCTCCCGGTCGACCAGCAATCCGAAATCCGTCCGCCGGCGCACGATGATCCGCGTGCCGGCCGGCGCCGACCCCACCTCCAGCCGGGCCTCGAAACGCCGGCCCTCGATCTCCACCTGGCCCGAAGGATACAGGCCCGTCGCCGCCACGCCAGTGCGGCCCACGAGTCCCTCGGTCCCGGGTAAAGCGGTGCGTTCGGACGTGGGCAGACCGGCGGCCTGGGCGGCGCCGACCGACGCCCCCGACACCGCCAGCCGCTGGAAAAACCAGCCCCGCGGCAGCAATTTCGCGAGCGCCAGCGCCAGGGCGATCGCGATGGCGAAGCCCAGCCCCAGGTTACCCAAGGGACGGACAAACGCGTCGCTGGACCACGCCACGGAAATCGGCTCATTGGGCCACAGGTCGGCCATCGACCAGACGAGGGAGCCAAGCATCAGCAGCAGTCCCGTCAGCGCGAAGACGATCACCCCGGGAAAAACGAAAAACTCCACGGCCACGAGGGCCAGACCGAGCGCGAAGACCAGCATCGGTTCGTGTCCGGACAAGCCCGCCACATAGCTGCCCAGGAAAACGATCGCCAGGCAGACGATGCCGACCACGCCGAAGACACCGAAGCCAGGCGTCTTGAACTCGATGTAGAGCGCGAGCAACCCCGCGCCGAGCAGGAGGCTGGAGATCGCGTTGAGCCACACCGCGAGCGATTCCGACCAGGTGACTTCCAGGCGCGTGACGACCGGAGCCGCGGGGCCGAAACGCTGGAGCAGCAGATCGTCGATGGATTTCGCCGTGCCCGCGGAGAGCAGCGCCTTTGGCGGGTCGCCGTACGTCCGCGCCGCCTCGGCCGCGGTCAGCGACAACAGCTCCCCCTTGTCCTTGATGACCTTGTCGCCGATCTTGAGCACGTAGTCGGCGTCGATCATGGCCGAAACCACCTCGCCACGGTACCCCTTGCCCTCGCTCTCCGCCCGGATGCGGGCCTTGAGGTAGCTGACGATCTTCTGGCGCATCGTCGCCTCGACCTCCTGCCCGCCCATGCTGACGGGCGCGGCGGCCCCGATGATGCCCCCGGGGGCGAACCAGATCTCCTGCGTGGAGGCCGAAATGAACGCACCCGCCGACATCGCCTCGGTGTTGATATAGGTGATCGTGGTGCCCGGGAACTTCGCGAGCGCCTCCATGATCTCGAGCGTGGAGTCGAGCGCGCCACCGGGCGTCTTCATGTCGAGCACCACGGCATCCGCCTGCTGCTCGATCGCCTCCTTGAGTCCGCGGCGAATGATATAGTGCACCGCGGAGCCGATCGCCTCACGGACGGGAATCACATAGACCCGGGCGGGCCGGGCCTCCGGGAGGCCGCCGGGCCGGGCCGCGGCGCCGGCGTCGACGTCCCGCTCCGCCGCGCGGGCCGCAAGGCCCGGCAGCAGAACCGCGCCGCAAAGCAGGAACTGCAACAGCCGGAGGAACATCGTCGAGCCGACAGATACGCCGCGCCGTCCGTCAGCGCAAGCGCCGCGGGGCTTGAAAACGCCCGCGCGTTTCCACGAAAACACTTGGCGCCCAAGCATCGGGGAGAAAACATGGCCGGACATGGAAAAGCTGACCTATCAAGGCCAGAGCCTCACCCGCTGGCGCGTGGGCAACTCCACCTTCCTGGCCCTGCCGGAGAAAGGCGCGCGGCTGATGAACTGGAGCATCGCGCTCGCGGACGGTTCCGTGCGCGACGTGCTCTACTGGCCCGAGCACGCCGACTTCAACGACTTCGCCAAGGTGCGCGGGGGAAATCCGATCCTGTTTCCGTTCAACGCCCGCGTGTTCGACCAGGGCGACATTCACTTCTGGCGCGCGGCTGACGGCGTCCGGCGCCCGATGCCGATGCACGGCATCGCCCGGCAGGGCGATTTCACCGTCACCCGGCTCGATGCCCGCGGCTTCGTCGCGCAATTCAATCCCGGCGCCGAGGCACGGGAAGCCTACCCCTACGATTACGAGTTCACCGTCACGTATCGCTTCGATCCCGTGGGGCTTTCGTGCGAGTTCGCGCTCACGAACCGCGGTCGGGAGCCGCTGCCCTGGTCGGCGGGCCACCACTTCTACTTCACGGTGCCCTGGACCGAAGGCGCCCGCCGCAGCGACTACCTCATCCGGATTCCGGCGACGAAGCGCCTCAAGCAGGACGCGCGCGGCCAGTTGATTCCCGGCCCGACACTCCAGGTGGAGGAGAGCCTCGCGCAGCCGGCGCTCGTCGACACGTTCCACACCGGCCTGCGCAGCAACGAGGTGGTATTCGGCGAAAAAGGTCGGCCGGGCGACATCGCCGTGCAGCTCGGCACGGACAAGGTGCCGGCGCCGGAGGCGACCTTCGTCACGTGGACGCTCAACGAGGAGGCGCCGTACTTCTGCGTCGAGCCATGGATGGGGCCCGCCAACGCCCCCGAGCACAAGGTGGGGCTGCACCACGTCGCTCCCGGAGCGACCGCCCGCTTCGCCGTGAGCGTGCACGTCCGCTAGCGGCTCCGGAGATCACGCTGTATTTTTCGACCAAATGGGCCACATTCCCCCCATGGATAACCTGAGCACGGCGCTGGCCTTCATCGATGGGCTGGGTGCGCCGGAGATGCTGCTGATTTTCGTCCTGGTCCTGGTGCTGTTCGGTGGCAACAAGCTGCCCGAGTTCGCGCGCGGACTCGGCAAGACGATGCGCGAGTTCAAGAAGGCCGCTGCCGGCGTGGAAGAGGAGTTCAAGCGTGCCCTGGACGAGGACGAACGGAAGCAGAACGCCGCGAAGTACGAGCCCCCCGCCGCGCTGCCCGCGGGCGCGAGTCCGGCGGCCTCCGCCACCGACCCCGCCGGGCCCCACGGCACGACGGATCACCCGCACTACGACGAATACGGGCACGAGTACTACGAGAACCAGGACGGCCACGCCTCCACGGCGCCCGACCCCGCAGACCCGCACAAACCGGGCGCCGCGACTCCCGCCGCTGCGGCCGCCCCCGTCGCCGATCCGGCCGCTCCCACCGCCTCGGATGGACCTTCGCCCGCTCCGATCCCGCCGGCGCCACCCGCGGCGGCGCCGCCGCCGGCCGGTCCGCCGCCCGGAGAGTCCACCGGCAAGCCTTGAGCCAGGGCGGCGCTGGCGATGGCTGATCCCGCTGCGGACGAGGCGCCCGTGCCCCTGCCGATCACGGGGGAACTGGATCTCCACACCTTCCGCCCCGAGGACCTCGGCGAACTGATTCCCGCGTACCTCGAGGCGTGCGCCGCCCGCGGCCTGCGCGAAGTCCGGATCGTGCACGGCAAGGGCACCGGCACCCTTCGCACCTCCGTGCACCACCTGCTGCGACGCTCGCCGCGGGTGGCATCGATTCGCTCCGGCGACGAAACCTCCGGCTCCTGGGGCGCGACCCTGGCGACGCTGCGGCCTCCACCCCCTTGACCAGGCGCCGGCTCCGGCGGGTCTGCCGCGGACAAGCACGGCGCTCCCTTTTCGGACGGCGGCGCTGCATCGCAGCCACGGAGCGGCCCGAAGCGAACGCCCTTCGATTGACGGCCACCGGTTCTTCGCCCCCGCTTCCAACGCGCCCGCATGAAGTTCATCGTCGTTTTCCTCCTCGCGCTTTCGTGCGCCCGCGCCGCCGACGCGGCCTGGCATCCGCTGGTCCTCATCTCGCTCGACGGATTCCGCTGGGACTATGCGGACCGCCATGCGGCCGCAGCGCCCACGCTGCGCGCGTTGCGGCGGGAGGGCGCGGCGCTCGAGGCGTTGATCCCGGTCTTTCCGAGCAACACGTTTCCCAACCACTACACCCTGGTGACGGGACTCTACCCGGCCAGACACGGGATCGTGAACAACGATTTCTACGAGCCCGAGTCGCAGCAGTTCTTCCATTACAATCAACCCGCCCGCGCGCTCGACCCCCGCTGGTGGCGCGGCGAACCGATCTGGGTGACCGCGATCAAGCAGGGTCGGCGCGCCGCCACCGCGTTCTGGGTGGGTTCGGAGGTCGAGATCGGCGGCGTGCGCCCCGATTTCTGGCAACGCTTCGACTACAGCATCCCGTTTGCCGACCGCCTCGACCGTCTGGTGCAGTGGCTGTCCCTGCCGCCAGGCCAGCGGCCCGATGTCGTGACATTCTACCTGGAAGAGACCAATGGCGCGGGCCACCGTTTCGGGCCGGACTCTCCGGAGCTCGTCGCGGCCGTGAAGCTTTCCGATGAGCGGATCGCGGCGATCCTCGCCCGGCTCCGCGCCGCCGGCATCGAGCCCAACCTGGTGGTGGTCTCCGACCATGGCATGACGGCCACGCACGTGGATCGCGTGGTGCTGATCGATGACGTCGTCGACCGTGACGCCCTCCTTATCGAATCCGAGGGCAGCGTGCTCGCCGCGCGCCCGCTCCGTGGTGACGCCCCGGCCCTCGCCCGCGCCCTCGGCCGGCTGCCGCACGTGCGCGTGCACCTTGCCGCGGACCTGCCGGCGCGGTTTCATTTCAAGGACTCGTCGCGCATCGCACCCGTGTGGGTGCTCCCCGACGAAGGCTGGCTCGTGGGCACGCGCGCGAACTACGAGCGGCTCAAGGTGCGCTACCGCGAGCGCGGTTTCCTCCAGGGCGACCACGGCTACGATCCGGCCCTCCCCTCCATGCATGGCATCCTGATCGCGCACGGCCCGGCGTTTCGCCGCGGCGTCGTCGCACCGGCCACGGAAAACATCCACGTCTACCCGCTGCTCTGCGCGGTGCTGGGGGTGAAACCCGCCGCGGTCGACGGCGACGACCGGCTCGTGCGGGCGCTGCTGCGGGCGGACTGAGCCCAGCCAGGCCGGGAGCCTTGCGCCGCTCCTCGCCCGACCGCCCGCGCGCCCGGCCGCCGCCCCGCGAGAACCAGCCGCTCCGCTCCGGCGCCTTTTTCCTGTCCCTTGCGCCGGGAGCCGTATTCGCTGGCGGCGGCCCCGATGACCCGCCCCCTCATCGTCACCCTGCTCGTGCTGTCCGGCCCGGGTCTGTCCGTGGCCGCCGAACCGGCGCCGGCAGCCGATGATGTCGCGTTCTTCGAGCGCGACGTGCGGCCGCTGCTGGTCGAGCACTGCCTCGAATGCCACGGGGAAGACAAGCAGAAGGGCGGCCTGCGGCTCGATTCGAGACCTGGGTGGCACGCGGGAGGCGACAGCGGCCCGGTCATCGTCCCCGGCGAGCCCGGGCGCAGCCGGCTCATCGAGGCGATCGGCTACGGCAACGAAGACCTCCAGATGCCGCCGAAACAGGCGCTGCCGCCGGCGGCCGTGGCCGTCCTGACCGAATGGGTGCGGCGTGGCGCGCCGGACCCCCGCCAGGCGGAGCCCGGGGCGGCGCGGGCCCCGGCGATGACGCTGGAACAGGCCCGGCACCACTGGGCGTTCCGGCCCGTGGCATCGCCTCCCGTGCCCAGCCCCGAGGGCCTGCCGCCCGATGCCCACCCGATCGACCGCTTCGTCCGGGCCCGCCTGGCCGCCGAGGGCCTCGCGCCCAATCCGCCCGCGGATCCCCGCACGCTCGTGCGCCGGGCGTACGTCACGCTGCTCGGGCTGCCCCCGACATTCGAACGCACCGAGGCCTTCGCCGCGCAGCCCGGCCCGGCGGCGTTCGCCGCGCTCGTCGACCGCCTGCTGGCCCGGCCCGAATACGGCCAGCGCTGGGGCCGGCACTGGCTCGACGTGGCGCGCTATGCGGACACGACGGAGAAATCCACCGACAGCGAACGCCGGATTCCCTTCGCTCATACCTACCGCGACTACGTCATCGACGCCTTCAATTCCGACCGGCCCTTCGACCGCTTCGTGCGCGAGCAGGTCGCCGCCGACCTGATGCCGCCGGCGGAGCGGCCGGATCTCCGCGCCCTCGGTTTCCTCACCCTCGGGCGCCGCTTCGAGGGCAACCTCGAGGCGCCCCAACTCATCATCGACGACCGGATCGATACGATCGGGCGCGGCCTGCTCGGGCTCACCCTCGCCTGCGCCCGCTGCCACGACCACAAGTTCGATGCCGTGCCGACCGCCGACTATTACTCGCTCTACGGCATTCTCGCGAGCAGCCAGGACCCGCTCGACCTGCCCGAAGTCGGACCGGTGGAAGGCGCCGCCGCCCCCGCGGTCGCAACGTATCGCGCCGCGCGCGCCGCGCTTTTCGCGGACTACGAAAAGCAGGTCGACGCCAGCACCGCCCGCGCCCGCCGGCTCGTGCGCGAACTCGCCCCGGAGTACCTGCGCCGCCTCGTGGCGGAGTCAGCGCAACACCGCGTTGTCGCGGGCTTCGTCCCCCTCGACACGCCGCGCGGACTGCTCGTCCTGGGCGGCGCACCGGCGTGGGACCGGCTCATCGCCGGCAGCCTCGCGCGGGGCGAGCGGTACTTCGCGCTCTGGCCCGAGCTCATGCGGCTGCCGCGCGAGGGATTCGCCGCGGCGGCGGCCGAGGTGCTCGTCCGCGCGGCCCGCGCACCGGAGCGGCACGACCCCGCCGCGCTCGCGGCCCTGCGGGCGCAGCCGCTCGCAAGCATGTTCGACGTGGCCGACGCCTACGGTCGCGTCATTGCAGCGGCGCTTGCCCAGCCCGAAACCTCGCCCCTCGCCGCGGTCATCAACGCGCCCGACTCCCCGCTCGAATACTCCCGCGCCGCCGTCGCCGAGGACCTGCTGCGGTTCATCACCGAGGCCCAGATCGTGGCCCGGCGCGAGATCGAGGCGGCGGCCAAGATCCGGGAGAAACTCACCCTGCTCGAGACGACGGCGCCGGTCGACCGCGCGCAAGTCGTCGCGGTCGGCGCCCGGCCCTTTGCGCCGCAGGTGCTGATCCGCGGCGACCGCCTCAAGCCGGGAGCGGAGGTGCCGCGCCGCCTACCGCGCGTGCTGGCCGCCGTGGACGACCGCGTCTACGCGGACGACGGCCGGCTCGGCCTCGCCGACGCCCTGGCCAGTCCGCGGAATCCGCTCACGGCCCGGGTGCTCGTGAACCGAGTCTGGCAGCAGCATTTCGGCCGCGGGCTGGTGGCCACCGCCGACGACTTCGGCGCCACGGGCGAGGCGCCGTCGCACCCCGGGCTGCTCGATCACCTGGCGGCATGGTTCATCGCGCACGGCTGGTCGATCAAGGCCCTGCAGCGGTACATCATGACCTCGGCCACCTGGCAGCAGTCCGGGGCGCCCCAGCCTGACGCGCTGGCGCGCGACCCGGAGACTGTCTCTTATACACATCTCCGAGCCCACGAGACAGGCAGAAATCTCGTA
>ERZ761602.2109-NODE-2109-length-32713-cov-7.299498_pt1 | contig 32713 bp, 23 predicted proteins | sample MGYA00512165_ERZ761602 | MGnify/ENA primary metagenome ERZ761602 (study PRJEB28899, sample SAMN02445085) | bioreactor sludge metagenome | biome: EBPR sludge; isolation source: Thorneside wastewater treatment plant | place: Australia: Brisbane, Thorneside...
TAGGCACGCCGCCAGCGTTCGTCCTGAGCCATGATCAAACTCTCCGAAGAAAGTTCGTTCTACTCTAAGCTTACGCTAGACTAGTTTTCTGTTTACTTTTGTTTTTTCTGAATGAATTGAACGAAGAATTCTTGTTTTGAACCTTCGCCATTCTTATTGGCACGCGTCGCTATTGAGCTTTCAAAGTGCTTGCCTCCACTGCTGGGGGCGAGTGATATTGTTCCACGAACGCCCAGAGAGTGTCAAGGGGGTCCGCCACTTTTTTCGAAAATCCCCCAGCAAAATGCCGGTCTCCATCGTCTGTATTCTTTGCGCCCCTCAGCTTTTCCGCTCCGTAAAGCCAACTTCAGGCCCAGCCCCTGAACGGATGCCAGTCGACTCAGCATTTTTGGTCAAGACCAAGAATTTTTCTGCGCTCCCCTTAACATTGCTAACCCTCCCTTAATCTCGTCCGACGAAACTCCATGACGAGCCGCGGAAGAAATCCCGCGACCCAAGAGAGAGATAGATCATGAAACAGAGCCTCATCCTGATCGCCCTTGGCGTGGCAGCCGTGTCCAACGCGGCCCTGATCACCGCCCAGTGGGACTTCAACGGAAACTTGAATGCGACCCTCGGTGCCAACGCCCTCCAACCGTCCGAACGACTCGATGGTAACGAAGCCACTGCTCCCGGCACCACCGAGTTCCTCACCGACACCATCGACGGCAACCCGGCCGACGTCATGCGCTGGACCAACAACGAGTTCGGGAACGCCTATCTGATCGCTCGAACGAACCAAGGCCCCGACTTTGGCTTCTACCGGAACGCCTACTCCATCGCCATGGACATCCGAACCGAATACAACGGCACGGGCCAAGCCTGGAACTCCCTCGCAGGAACCAACTTCGACACCTACAACGACGGCGACTTCTACATCCGCTATGGCGCGCTGGATGCCAACAACGAATACACGGCCCGACTCGGGATCGGCAGCTACGGCAGCAACACGTTCCTCCCCAACCGCTGGAACCGCATCGTCATCACGGTGGATGCCTCCAACACGGTCGACGGGATGAAGTTCTATGTCAATGGAACTTTGCTCAACTCGCGCAGCGGCGGCGGCCTCGACGGGGGCTGGGCGCTCTACTCCACGGCCGACGTCACCCCCTGGATGATCCTCTTCGGTGAAGGCGACAGCTCGGGCAACTACACTCAGCCGCTCCTCGTCAACTCGGTGGCGTTCTACAACGATGTGCTTCCCGACTCTGAAGTCGCCGCTCTGGGCGGTCCGAGCGCAGCCGGTATTCCCGCCAATCCGCAGGTGAACTTCGTCGGAGAAATCACCCTGGGTGACTGGTCCGGCGGCAACGACGCCTCTTCGGTCACCTTCGAGGTCGTGGATGCGGGCGGTTCGGTGGTCGAGACTTCGGCCGCGACCCTGAACTCCAGTAACCAGTTCGGCACCGCCTTTCAGACGACCGGAGTCCACGACGTGTACGTCAACGCTCCGCGATTCCTGCGCAAGAAGCTCGGTTCCTTCGATCTGCAAAACGGAGTCGTGACGGCTCCGGCGGCGACGCTGAACAACGGCGACGTCGACGGCGACGAATCGGTGACGATCTTCGATTACATCGAAATCAGCAACTCGTTTGACTTGAACGCGGGTGACGAAGGATTCACCGCGCTCGCCGACCTCGATGGCGACCAGAGCGTCACCATCTTCGACTACATCATCCTCTCGAACAACTTCGACCTCAACGGCGACTAATCTCGAGTTGTGCCAGAGGCCCCTGGTCCAGTCTGGACTGGGGGCTTCATTTTGTTGCGCTCTTTTCCAGTGCCGAAGCTCGAACGCTCCAAAAAAGTTAAATTTTCAACCTTTCAACCTCAACTCTCAGGTAGTCTTCCTACTTGGTAAGGTTGATGATGAGAAAGATTTTCCTGCTTGCAATTCTTGGCGCGTTTTCCGTTGCGCCCGCTACTCGACAGACCGCTCGGTGGGAGTTTAACGACAACCTCGGCCAGGACATTTTCTTCCAACTGGATTTTTGGAACGCGATGGAACTCCACCCCCACCTTTCGGGGCTGGAGTCGACGGCGATTCCGTTCACCGATTTTCAAACCGAACAGATCAACGGGCAGCCGGCAAGGGTCCTTCGGTTCATCAACAACCAATGGGGCAATGGCTACCTGCGAGCCAGGCCACAGCTGTCGCGCGAAGACGGTGAAGGGTACGTCAACCGCTATTCCATCGCGATGGATATCCGGATGGCTCCCACCGGGGGCGGAGAACCCTGGCAAGCCCTGATCAATACTGAGAACGATTCGACCAACGACGCCGACTTCTACACGTTCTTCGAAGGACCCTCGAACGCCCTCACCGGCCGACTCGGCATCGAAGGGGACTTCGGCGCGAACTTCAACATCAACGGTTACAACCGAATCGTCATCACCGTCGATACCGGCAACCTCGTCGATGGGATGAAATTCTATGTCAATGGGAACTTGGTCACCGCTCGTAGCGGCGGCGGGATCGACGGGCGATGGTCGCTCTACTCCGTGTACGAAGCAGGCTCGCCCTGGATCACCCTTTTCGGTGAAGGGGATAGCTCGAGCAACTACACCAACCCCATCTTTTTGAATTCGCTGGCCTGCTACGATGCCCCGCTCTCGGCCGCCGAAGTTGCGGCGCTCGGCGGCCCGTCGGCGAGCGGAATCCCCCAACCGGTCGGGCAGAGAACCATCGGAGGAGAGGCAAACCTTGAGGCTTGGGGCGGAACCTTCAATCAGGTCCCGATCACTTTGCAACTGGTACAAGCCTTTAACGGAAACATCGTCGAGACGGTTGAGGTGCTCGCCGATCCCAACGGCTACTATGGCGCGACCTTTAACGCTTGGGAAGGTTTCTTTTACGTCTATGCCAATGCCCCGCGATTCTTGCGACAGCGCGTTGCCGGCGCTTTGTTTGGGGAGGGGATTTCGGACGCAATTATCAGCTTCGAGCTGACCAACGGCGATGTCGATGGCGACGAGGCCGTCACCATCTTCGACTACATCGAGATCAGCAGCGCCTTCGACCTGAACTTTGGCGATCCGGGTTTCGTGCCGACCGCCGACCTCGATGGCGACGGCACCGTCTCGATCTTCGACTACATCATCCTCTCGAACAACTTCGACCTCAGCGGCGACTGAGGTCCCCTCAGAGCGGCTGCTCATCGCGTTTGGCGCGGGGCAGCCGCTCTTTCTTTTTCGCCCCCCTTTCCGGGGTAAAAGATCGGGATGAGCAAGCTCTGGCTCGCGATCTTTGCCACCGCATCCCTGGCCTCGGCCTCCTACTCCCAGGCGGGTCAAGACTTCGACTACAACATCGGTCGAGATACCTTCCAGGGGTACCTTTCCATCCCCAAGAACAAGCGCACCAACAACCCGACGATCCTGATTGTCCATGACTGGAACGGAATCGATGGATATGAAAAGATGCGCGCGGACATGCTGGCCGAACTTGGCTACACCGCTTTCTGCGTCGATGTCTATGGTAAGGGTGTCCGGCCCAAGAACACGCAGGAGAGCGCGGCGGAGAGCGGGAAGTACTACAAGAATCCCAAGCTCTGGCACCAACGGCTGCGGGGAGCCCTTGAGACCGTTTCGCAGCTACCCCAGGTTGATCGTAACCGGATCGGCGCGATCGGATACTGCTTTGGCGGGACCGCGGTCCTCGAGATGGCCCGGCAAAACATGCCGGTGGACGCAGTCGTCAGCTTCCACGGCGGATTAGCCGGCCCAAGCCGAGCTGGACGTTCGGTCAAACCGGCCGTGCTGGTGCTCCACGGCGATGCCGATACGCTAGTGCCGGAGAAGGATGTCCGCGCGCTCACCGCAGAGATGAACGCAGCCAAGGCCACATGGCGGCTCGTGAGCTTCCGTGGTGCTAAGCACGCGTTTACGGTGCCGGGTTCGGACAAAGCCGGGATCGAGGGCGTCGGATATCAAGAAAAAGCCGACAAGGACTCTTGGGTTCGGATGCGCGACTGGCTTCAGCGATACGTTCGGTAAGCGGATCTTGACGCCCCGGGGCAGGGCTGAGGCGCCCCGCGCCGAAGCCAGGGCCTGGCCTTGGGCCGGGGCGTCAAGCCGGTATCTTTAGTAGTGCCAGTCGACGTTGAGTGCTTCTTTCGCGTGGCGCTCGATGAACTCTCGTCGCGGCTCGACCTTGTCGCCCATGAGGCGGCTGAACATCATCTCGACCTCGGCCTCGAATTCGGGCTTGAGCAAGACCTGGACCAGCACCCGCGACTCGGGATTCATGGTCGTCTCGCCAAGCTCGTCTGGGTTCATTTCACCTAGACCCTTAAAGCGGCTGACCTGCACATTCTTCTTTTTCAGGCCCTTCAAGATCTCGTCGCGTTCCTCGATCGTCTGCGCATAGAGCCGCTCGTTGGCCCCTACGCGGATGACGAAGAGGGGTGGCTGGGCCAGGTAGAGGTGGCCGTGGTCGATGAGCGGCCGCATATAACGGTAGAAGAAGGTCAGGAGCAGCGTCCGAATATGCTCACCATCGACGTCGGCGTCGGTCATGATGATGATCTTGTGATAGCGGAGCTTGCTCAGGTCGAACATGCTCTCCTTCGCCTTCCCGTTCGGTAGCGCGGCCTCGTCCTCTTCTTCCTTGCGACCTAGATCGATATCGATGCCGACCCCGAGGGCCGCGATGAGAGACTTGATCTCCTCGTTATCGAGCGCCTTGTCGAGCCGGGCGCGTTCGACGTTGAGAATCTTTCCACGCAGGGGCAAGATCGCCTGAGTCACGCGATCTCGGGCATCCTTGGCCGATCCACCGGCCGAGTCCCCTTCGACGAGGAAGAGTTCGCACTTCTCCGAGTCTTTGCTCACGCAGTCTTGGAGCTTGCCGGGTAGACCAAAGCTGTCCATCGCGTTGCTCCGCTTGACGCTTTCCATGGCCTTTCGGGCCGCTTCGCGGGCACGTTGGGCGATCATCGCCTTGTCGACGAGACGCTTGGCGATGTTGGGGTTTTCGTCGAGGAAGGTGCTGAGACCATCCCCCACCAGAGAGTTGGTGATGCCCTGGACCTCGGGATTGACGAGCTTGACCTTGTCTTGGGAGTTGTAGCTTGGTCGCTCCAGCTTCAAACTGATGACCGCCGTGAGACCGTCGCTCACGTCCTCACTGGCAAAGTTCTTATCCTTTTCCTTCAAGAAGTTCATCTTTCGCGCATAGGCGTTCAACACCCGAGTCAGAGCGGCATTGAATCCACTGACGTGCGTTCCGCCATCGGGCTGGTGTATGTTGTTCGAAAAGGCCAGGATCGTTTGGTTGTAGGCCTGGTGATATTGGATCGCGATCTCGAGTTCGTAATTCTCCTTCGATCGACGGAAGTAGATCACCTTGTGGAAGAGGTCCTTGCCCTCGTTGAGGTCCTCGACGAGTTGTTGGATCCCTTTCTCAAAGTGGAAGACCTCAGAATCTTCGGGAGTGATCTCGTCGAGGTACTCAAACCGGACGGTTGGGTTGAGGTACGCGAGTTCGCGGATCCGAGACTTGACGATGTGGGCATCGTACTTGGTTTCTGTGAGGACTTCAGGATCGGGAAGCCAACGCTGCTGAGTTCCCTTCTCGCCCTCGCCGACAGAACCAATCTCCTCGACCTCGGTAACCGGCACCCCTCGCTCAAAGCGTTGCCGGTAGGCCTTGCCATCGCGCCGAACGGTGGTTTCCATCCACCGGCTGAGGGCATTGGTACAGCTAACCCCGACCCCGTGCAGACCACCCGAGACCTTATAGCCCCCTTCTCCACCGAACTTTCCGCCCGCGTGGAGAACAGTCATGACGACGGTGAGGGTGCTGATGCCCATCTTCTCGTGGATCCCGACGGGGATTCCTCGGCCGTTGTCTTCGACGCTCATCGAGCCGTCGGCATGGAGGGCGACCTTGATCGTATCGCAGTGACCCGCCAGAGCCTCGTCCACTGCGTTATCGATGACCTCGCGGAACATCTGGTGGAGACCGCGCTTCCCGTTATCCCCGACGTACATTCCGGGGCGCAAGCGAACGGCTTCCAGACCTTCGAGGACTTGGATCGAACTTTCGTCGTAGGCGTTTTCGACCTTGGTGGCGAGTCCCTCTTCGGTTTCGGTGAGTTCGTGGGAGGTGAGGGTCTCGTTGACGGGCTGTTGGTCGTCGGGCTGAACAATCGGGGGCTGACTCATCGTGTCCTAAAGTCGGTCGCGTGCGACAGGCGGACCGGTATTTTACCTTTGGGACGACTCGAGCGGCCCAGATGAGTCTTCCGATGGGGGTCCATGCGGCGATGGACCCTCAAGTTGGCCTTAGGCTTCGATGAGCAGAGTGAGGATCTCGAACGGTTTGTAGTCGATCCAGATGAGGCCGTCGGAGATCTCGAGCGGCTGGATCTCGTTCTCGTTGAGGTCGGCCAGCCAAGCCCCCTTGATCGGGCGAGCGCAGGAAATTTCCGTGCTTCCCCGGGTGTTGTGGCATTCGTAGAGGCGGACCACCAGTCGGTCAGAGTCCTCGGCCTTCTTTACCGACTCCACCACCACGTGGCGTGATCCGACGGTAAGGAACCTGGGGATCTCTCCCGAGATGCCGGGGCTCTTGGCGACGGGGCACGCTCGCGGTTCGGCGTTCAGCGCGTAAGCGGCGGCCACGACTTGGCTATGGGCAACTTGATCATAGTGCGGAAGGAGGGCATAGGTGAACCGGTGGATGCCTCGGTCGCAGATTGGGTCTGGTGAATTCGGGGCCCGGAGCAACGTCATCCGCATCATGTTGCCGTTGACGTCGTGACCGTATTTCCCGACATTGAGAAGGGCCACGCCATAATCGCCTTGGCTGAGATCGACCCACTTCTGGGCACAGACCTCAAACCGAGCCAGATCCCAACTGGTGTTCATGTTGTTCGGCCGCTCCACGTGGCCGAACTGAATCTCGTAGGTCGCCTTGTTGGTGTTGACATTGACCGGGAAGCCCACCTTGAGCATCTTCCGCTCCTCCTGCCAGTCCACCCAGGTATCGAAGCGGATCCCGGGGGTCGGCCCGAGCGAGATCCGCTGCTTGAGGGTGGAGTTGCCGAACCGCCGGACGACCTCGGCCGCGACCCGAACCGGGCCTCGCTCGACGATCTCGAAGCTCTCGCACTTGATGAGATCTTGGGCGGTTTCGTAGGCATAGGCGTCGATGTCCCAAGCTTCCCAAAAGAGAGGTCGGTCATCGAAGAGTTGGAAGAGGTTGCCGAGCATCCCCGGTTCGATGAACTCGATCGGGTGGTCATCCAGGCTGAGGATGCTAGTGATGTTGCCGTTAGCGTCGAACTTGACGCTGAGTTCCTGGTTCTCGATGCGCCGGTTGCCGGTCTTGAGCCGTCCCCGCGGCGAGGCAGGCTGGCTGGAAAGATCTCCGACCGCGACGGATTCGAGGGCGCTGGAGGGAGTCTCGAAAATGAGGCTCCGTTCTCCGAAGCCCTCCACCAATTGGACCGGCAATCGGTCCTCGCCGACGACCAGACTCTGGGGCACATCTTCGACCGACCAAGGCAGCGTCACCTGCGACGGCTCGGTGCTGTTGTGGAAGATGGCGACCGGGTTCTGGTGCTGGGTGGTATCGATGCGCTCGGCGATCCGCTGTAAGCTTCCCTGCACAAGCTCGGCAGATTCGGAAAGGATCTTTTCGTAATCCTTATCGCTATCCTCGTACACCTCCCGAACCGAGGAGCCGGGGATGATGTCGTGGAACTGGTTGAGTAAAACCAGCTTCCAGAGCTCCTCGATCTTGGCTTGGGGATATGGGGCGCCATCGAAGCAGGCCAGCAGTTCAACGTCGCGCATCAGGAACTCGCTCTGTCGGTTCCAAAGCTTGTTGTTGGCCTGACTGGTGTAGGTCCCGCGGTGGAGCTCCAGATAGAGCTCACCGGACCAGGTCGCGAGGTCTTTACTCTTTTGGCGGGCCTCGCGGTAAAAGTCGACGGCTTTCTTACCCTTCTCGATCTCGGGCAAGTAGGGCGCGGTGCGGGCTCGCTGAAGGAACTCGAGGTGTTGCTCGGTGGGTCCGCCGCCTCCATCGCCAAAGCCGAAGAGGTACATCGAGGCGTCACTGCGGGCGTGGTCTTTATGATTCCGGACACTCCGGAGCATCTCCTCGGGCGTACAGTTGCCGCAGTAGGTATCGGCGGGCGGGAAGTGGCTCCAGATCTTGCTGCCATCGATACCTTGCCACCAAAAGGTGTTGTGGGGGAACTTGTTGAACTGGTTCCAGCTGATCTTTTGGGTGAGGAAGTACTTGATGCCGAACTTGTGGAGGATCTGCGGGAGTGCGGCGGAGTACCCAAAGACGTCGGGCAGGAACATGTCCTCGGTAGGCTTGCCGAAGTGCTGGGCGAAGTAGCGCCGTCCATAGAGGAATTGCCGGATCAGGGACTCGGCCCCGGTGAGGTTGCAGTCGGCCTCTACCCACATGCTGCCGACCGGCTCCCACTGACCCCGTTCGTGGGCTTGCTTGATCCGGCCAAAGAGGGCGGGGTACTGCTTTTCGACCCACTCATACTGACTCGCTTGACTATGGACATAAACGTATTCCGGATAGCGCTCGGTCAGGTAGAGCTGGTTGGCGGTCGTGTGCGCCATCTTGAGCTGGGTGATCCGCAGCGGCCATAGCCAAGCGGTATCCAGGTGGGCGTGTCCATAGGGGTAGACCGTGTGCTTGAGATCACGATTGAGGGATCCCATGGCATCGCGGATGAGTCGGCGCATCTTGGCCAGGCCCTCGCGACCTAGTTCAGCCCAGAGGTTGACCACCTGGTTCAGGGCTCGCAGCAGCGTGGCCCGCGCAGGATCGGTCTCTTCGATTTGCTCCAGCAGGTTGAGAGTGAAATCGTAATCGTAGACGAGAGATTGGAGTTCGGAGTCGATGAGGAGCAGCTCGCAGGTTTCGACCTTCTCGTTGCGCTCCTTGCGCGGGGGCATGTCGCCCCAGACCCGGACATGGAAGGCTCGAGCATAGGCTTGGATGCAGTATTCGACCGCCCCCGCAGTGGCTACGTCCGCAATGCGGAAGTGCTCGTGCTCGTGGTCAATCCCCCGGAACGGGCTATTGTCAACCCAAACGGTCCGCTCGCCCCCGACCGGAGCCAGCATGGCCACCTCGCGACCGCTCCAATCGGCCGGGATCTCACCACGAACCCGAAACCAGGTGGTCTGGTAGCTGAGACCCCACTCGAATCCGACCTCGACAGCTTGCCAAGGACCTTGGGAAAGGGCGCTCGCCTGATCGGCATGATCTTGCGAACAATGCTCCACGGTCATCGGAGTCCGGGCCACCACCACGGCTGGGCGCAGTTGGTCGCGGAGCCAGTTCTTGGCTCGGGCAAGGGTCTGAACGGGGTGCTTTTGCATCTCGAATCTCTCGGAGCGGAGCGTACCCGTGAGGATTGGGTGAGATTGTGGCGTATAATTGAAATATGAAAGGCGACTTGGTGACGGCCCTTTGCGCTTTGTACTTGTCGGGAGGCCCGTCCGTGCCGAGGGTGCTCGTGCCCCGGCAGCGCTGGACGGAGGTCGTTGGGGCTCTCCGGACCCTTGGCGGGTGCCCTTTGGCGGCCCTCGCCGCCGCGGGTTTGCGAGCCGAGGCCGGGGTCGCGGCCAGTCGGTGGGACTGGGCTCAGCGCCAGGTCGAGTCTGGGTCGGTCTTGACCCCCCTCTGCCCGGGGTATCCGGCACTCTGGCGTGACCGGCTTGGGGACTCAGCCCCCCCTGCATTGTGGCGGCTGGGGCCTCGGGTGCCGGGTGGTCCCGCGGCTTCGGTGGTGGGCTCCCGCGACCTCACCGGCTCCGAGCAGGACTTTGCCACCTCCGCCGGGGTGGCCCTGGCTCGCTTAGGATACTGGACCTGTAGCGGTGGAGCCCGAGGGGCCGACCGTCTGGCGATGCATGCGGCATTGGAGGCCGGGGGTCCCGGTTGTGAGCTGCGTCCGATGGGCCTGGGGTCTCGGCTGGAGGTCCCTGAGGGCGCGGGGGCCTTCAACCTGACCCTACTCTCCGCTAGTGACCCCGCCGACCCGTTCACGACTTCCGCCGCGATGGAGCGCAATCGGTGGATCTATGCCGCCGGCGAGTTCACGATCGTTGTCGCGGCCCAGTTCAAGTTCGGTGGGACGTGGCACGGCGCGGTCTCCTGTTTGCGAGATCGTCTCGCTCCCGTCCTCGTCCGCGTCGGGGAGACCTCTCCCGATCATGCGCGCGCGGCTCGGGTCCTCGTCGCGCTTGGGGCTTTTCCGATCGGCGATGCGGATCTCAGGGACCTCGACCGATTGAGGGAGGTCACCTCCGAGGCCTGCACCCGCGGTCACTCCGGGCGGCTCTTCGGAGCATCATCGAGCTTATGGTCCTGAGTTAAAGAGGCTCGGATGTGGGCCAGGGTCCCAAGACCTCTGGCCCAGAATTTCGCTGGGACCTTGGCATTCGCCTTTGGCGTCCTCTAAAGTAAATGTTAAGGCCATGCCGCCTCGGAGTCGTCCCCCAAAACGCTCTCTCACCCTCCGGGCGGCTGGTTTTCTTACCTGTTTTGTTCCAGAAATGACCGTTTAGGGATACAATACTGCCCATGAAAGCTTTTCTCGTAACTCTCCTAGCCAGCACTTTGGCTCTTTGTGCATGGTCGACCTTCAAAGCTCCCACCGTATGGGTGGATGCCGGACAAAACGGCTACGAGGAGATTTTTTATGCCCAGAACCATAGCCTCTATGTCACGCTGGGGGGCGAAGGCTCGATCAAGACATGGCGGACCTCCGACAATCGATTCTTTAACGATTACAATGGCTTTGATTCTCCCCGGGCGATGGACCTGAGCCGCGACCAGACGATGCTGGCCTACGTCACCCCATCCAGGCTGGTGGTGCTGCGGATGCCCGACCTGGCCGTGCTACTCTCTACCGAGATCGGGGGCAACCTCCGAGATGTCCAGTTCGACGCTCTGAACCGCCCCGCCGTGAGTCGCTCGAACGGCACGATTCAGTCCTACACCTTGGCCGGGACTCCTCTCAGCCTGACAAGCCCAGCCGGGAGTGAGGTCAGGAGCATCTTTTTGGATGCTGGGCGCGACGAATACGTGGGTGGACTGGCCAATGGCCAGATCGTGGTCTGGTCTTCGGCGGGGACATTGCTGCGTAGCTTTAGCCCGCACGCCACCGCGATCAACGACCTCGAACCAGCCGGCGGGGGCCGGGTTTTGACGGCTTCTGCCGATGGGACAAGCAAGCTGGTGGATACGGTCACGGGACAGGCGATCCAGACATTCTCTCACGGGCCCACGGTGAACAAGGTGCGGCTTTCGCCCGATGGTAGCCGGGTCCTCACCACCAACCTCACTGGGGTGGCGAAGCTTTGGAACATTGCAAATGGGGCCCTCTTGCACACCTGGAGCGTCTCGCCGACGTCCCTGAGGTCGGGCACTTTTTCAGCTGACTCGACCCAGGTCTACCTGGCGCCCTTTGACCAGATTCGAGGCTTTTCAACCGTCACGGGCTCGCTCCTTTTCACCACGAATCGCCCAAACTCTTCCGTCGATGGTGTTCAATACAGCCCCGACGGAACCCGAATCGCGGCCGTGGATGGTCCGCGAGTCCGAGTTTATGACGCCGCGACCGGCGCCCTCCAACTCGTCTTGACCGGCCACACGTTCGATGCGGCCGCCGTTGCATGGCGACCCGATGGAACTCAGATCGCTAGTAGCGGATTCGACGCGACGATCCGGATCCACGACGCCACCACCGGGGCGCTCGTCCGGACCCTCACGCATACCTCGATCATGCGCTGTCTGGATTGGCGGAACAACACGACCGTTGCGGGAGGGAGCGACAACGGCATCATCCGGGTCTGGAGCACCATCAACGGGATCACCCTTGCTCAATACAATCACGGCGGGCTGGTTTACGCGGTCCAATACAGCCCCGACGGGAGCCTCTTGGCTGCCGGAGGCTCCGGGAACGAAATCAAGCTCTGGGACCCGTCCACGGGAACCGTCACCCGGACCCTGACCGGTCATACCAGCGTGATTAGGGATCTGGACTGGAGGGCGGACGGGCTGAATCTCCTCTCTGCCTCGTCGGATGGCACGGCCAAGGTTTGGGCGACCACTTCCTCATCGGCCCTCAGAACCTTTAACTCCGGGACTTCGAGCCTTTCGAGTGCTCGGTACATCGGCTCCGGGATCAATGCAGTGGCCTCCTCATTTTCCGGCCAATTGTTCCACTTCCGGGTTTCGACCGGCAACGTTCTGGCCGAAGTGGAGAGTTCCACGGGGATTTCGTTCAAGATGATCGACACCGCCCCCGATGGCACGCAGTTTGTCTTCGGTCGCTTCGACGCGACGGTAGTGGCTTACACCGATCCACTGGCAACCAGCCCTCGTCGAGTCCGGGCCTTCATCAACCCGCAAAACTTCGTCGGTCCGACCTTCACGAGTCCGGTGACGCTCACCGCTCGAAGGCCCAGCGACAATAGCCTCATCGGAACCGGAAGCAGTGCCCTCGTCAACAACTTCGCCGAAATTTCGGTCAACGCCTTGCCCCAGCCGATCGACGTCGTGATTGAGGTCCCCAAATACCTCCGCGCACGCATCGAAGATGTCCCGTTCGAGTGGAACGAGTACTTCGTCCAGGCCACGCTCTTCGGGGGCGATGTCGATGAAGACAACGAGATCACGATCTTCGACTACATCATCCTCAGCGAGTACTTCGATCGAGATTCCAGCCAAGCCGGGTGGAACACCGTCGGGGCCAATGGGTTCGCTCCGTCGGATGCGGACCTCGACGGCGACGGAGCGGTCACGATCTTTGACTACCTCCTGATCAGCGAGAACTTCGGCCTCACCGGGGCCTAATCCATCCGGAGTGGGGCTACTTCGAGCAGAATTCCAGGTAGCCCCAGCGCTCGGGTTGGTGCATGTCGATGACCCCTTGGGGGCTCCAGACCCAATTGTGCTCGGGGCGGTTGGGGACTTTTTGGTAGCGCCCATCCACGACCTCCAGATCCCACTGGACCCGGCTAAAGTTGATTCGCCAGACATCACCCTCGGCGGGGGGCGAGGCCACTCGGCTGATCTCTTGGAGCGCCGGCCAAGGGAGCAAGATCTCGACCGACCAGCCTTCGTCGGTATCTTGAGGGTCATTCAGCGTGCCCCGGAGCTGGACGGCGGTCTGGAGCCCCTTGATCTCCCAGCCGTTGATCGCCGGGCCACCGTCGCGGTAGGGCTTGACTAGAAGCAGGTCCCACGTGGTGTTGAGGGCGTTGATCTCCAGTTCGGCGTAGAGTTCCGTATCGCCGTCCGGATCCAAGAAGACCTCGAAGTCATTGTCGTGGAAGATCACTGAGTCGTGCTCGGTGAGCGTCGCCCAAAGGTGAGGCTCTTCCATCTGGGCCAGGATATAGAGTCCTAATTCGTTCCAGGCCATCTTGACCCGGGTCTCGTATCTCGGGACTGGTTTTACCGATCCTTCGATATCCACAAACTCTTCGGTCCAGGGGGCGGGCTTCCACCAGGCCTTTTCCGGGTCGCCGTCGATACCCGGGTGGGGTCCGAGTCTCGGGCAAAGGTAGCGAAGGGGCTCGTTCATGGTGAGATTCTATCGCGCCGGATCCCCGGCGACTCCCTCGAACCGGATGGCCCGATACTCCGCAAGGCTTTTCTTCGGTCGGGCGTATCCCTCTGGCCATTCCCGCCCGCAGACGGAGCCAAAATAGGCCAGGCAGGCGTCGCGCCACCACTCCGATTCCTCCATCTGGATGTCGAGCTTCTCCAAAGTCGGCTGATGCACGGCTCGGGGGAGGAAGGGCTCCAAGTCGGCCCAAATCTCGCGGATCGCCGCGACCTCGCGACAACCCCAGTGGTAGCGATGGACCAGTTCTTGCCAGACGGTTCGCCCCGATTTCAGCTCGTGATCCCAGCCCAGATGGTGAAACCAAAGTAGATAGTCGAGATCGATGGTGTCGGGGTCGCTCCACCTGACTTGCCAATCCGAGGGATATTGCAGCAGTTGGGCCGAACCTGTTTGTGTTCGGTCGAAGCCGATCCCTTCCCGATCCGCACGATGAAAATAAGTCGGGTTCCAATCTTCTCGGGAAAGATCATCGACCCAGGGGGCGGGGCCATAGTGATGACCGCTCCCCATCAGATGGGCTAGGCCGAGAGGGGTCATGGTGTTGACCACGGCCTCGTGCGACCGCAACAGCATTTCCGCCACCTTGCCAGTGACCAGTGGGTCGGGTCCAAGGGTTAGGCGGACCCATTCTTCCGCGATTGACGCGGGAGCCAACTCTGGATCCCAAGCCATGCGGCCGAAGGCGAACCAGTTGGCTTGGTCGAACAGGCTTCCGCACCAACTCGGATCATCGCCCAGATTGGCCACCCCGACGATCCCCGAGACCGCACCCGAAACCGCACCCTGGTCCAGCGGCGCTGTGAGCACCTCTCTCCAGAGATTCGCCAAAAACGCCAAGTGACTGGAAAAGCCGAGATACTCCTTGGTGATCTGGAACTCCATCACCGCCTGGCTCGGGGCCAAGGTGCCAAAGAGCGGGTGAAAAGGCTCTCTGGGTTGGAAGTCGATGGGACCGTTCTTGATCTGAACTTGCACACTCGGATGGAACTGATCCTTGATCGGAGCGAACTCATCGTAGGCTTGGGCGGCGCGGTCGGTCGCCGGTTGGTCGGAGTAAACAAAGGCCCGCCAAAGGATGCGGCCACCATGGGGAGCGACGGCCGCGGCAAGAAGATTCGCTCCCTCGGCGTGGGTCCGCCCGTAATCCTGGGGCCCGGGCTGTCCCTCCGAATTTGCTTTCACGATGAGGCCGCCAAAATCGTGGATCTGCCGATAGATCGCGGCCAGCTTGTGGGTCCACCAAGCCCGCACCTCGGGATCGAGGGGATCAGCTGTCGGGAGTCCATCCAATTCCATAGGAGCCGAGAATCGCGCGGTCAAGAAGAGTCGGATTCCGTAGGGCCTGAGCACATCGGCCAGTGCCGCCGCCTTCTCCAAGAATCCCTCTCGCAGGACCTCGGCCGAAGCATTGACGTTCGTTGGGCAGATCGCGTTGATCCCGATGGACGCGCAGGCCCGAGCGTAATCCCAGAGCCGCGGATCGGGATGGTCCGGAAGGCTGGGCCAATCGAAGAGGCTCCGACCCGCATAGCCGCGCTCCACGAAGCCATCGAGGTCGTCCCAATGCTGGAGCATGCGAAGCGGAACCTTGGGAACCTCGATCCTCGGGGTGTCGCTTTGGAGCCAGCCGAAAGTGCCGTAGAGCAAACCCTGTTCGGTCGCCGAAAAGATCTGGGCACCGGGCAAGATTTCATAACCCTCTTGGCCGAGTTCAGTTCGGGTTGGGTCGAGGTGGAGCTTTGCGCGCCTCCCCGCCGACTCCATCTCGGCTTCCGCGATCTCGATCGGATTCGCCCCCGGAAACGGCCCCGGACTGGGATGAAGCCAGAGTCGATAGAGGGGATCCGGATCAAGTCGGGAGGGTTTCAACTTGCGAATAAGTTAGCATAGTCGCGGAGTCCCTTCCCGGCGCTGCAAGGAATCGGTGTGGCGCAGGTTCTCGGCTGGTCTCGCCGACCTGGGGGCGGAGACCCGTGGGTTCGAAAGTTTGGTTTCCGTGGCTTGCTCGCTCCCCACGGGGCGAGGGCTTGGCTCGGGCCCGGGTCGGCGAACAAGCCTCACACTGGCTTCGGTTTTCGTAACTTCAGCAGGACAAGCGTCATCCCCAAAAGGGCCAAGCCCCCGGGGAAGATCCAAACGAGGACCGAGTCAAGAGCCGAACCTTTGGGCCCCGGGAGCGTGGGTGCGCGCGGCGGTTGCCATTGATCCCAGAATTCGGGGTGGGTATCGGGGTGCTGCCCCTTCGCGAGCCGTTCGCGGACGTAGCCCTCGAACGACTGGTTCATGGCGTCGGCTTTGGCGCGAAGCTCTCGGAAGAGTGTGGTCCGGTCCGTCTCCTGGACCTCGGGAAACTTCACTGCCGGGAGGGTCCAGCGGAGCTTTTTGCCCGCCGCCAACAGTTCTCGTTCGCGCTCAAGGGCTAGCTGGGCCAGTCCGATTCCGTCATCCTGAGCGACCAGCGCATGGGCCAAAAGTCGAAAGGCATCGGGGCTCTCCCAGGCCGCGCCCCAGGTGATCAGCCCGGCGAGCCCGGTCGCAAAGTCGGGATCTTCGAGGTTATTGGGGAGGCCCTTAGCCCCCTCTCGCATCCATTCCATTAGGCTGAGTTGGACCCATTCGCGCTTGTCGTGAGCCTCCGGATAGATGTTCAGAGCGGTCCGAATCTGAACGATCGCCTCGTCCAGTTGCTCGGAGTCCCGACGGTTCTTGAGCCAATCGTGGACCAAAAAGGTGCCGTAATTGGCGTGGTAGCTGTAGGTGTGATACTTTTGGAAACCGAGTCTGGTCACCATCTTCGGGGGAAGAGGGTGCCGTTCCTCCATGCGGGTCCACTGGTACTCCGTGACCTTGCGCATCCGCAGTAGCTTCGGCTCGATGATCTCCGCCGCACGCTCGGGCTGGCCGATCCGATCGTAGGCCACGCTCAGGTCATCCAGTTCGGGGATAGAGGGCGTGCCCGTCTTGAGCCGCTCGATCCTGGCTTGGTAGTACTCGGCCGGCATCCGGTCGAACCAGCCGATGATGGCGTGGAAAATGTCGGGCTTGAGCACCGCCTCCCGCCGCAACGTGTCGCGGTCGTTGAGACAGGCATGCCCTACCCCGATCAGCCATAGAGAGACCCAAAACAGAACCAACCTCATCGTTATTCACTAGATGAGGTAACTGGCAAAAGTGTTCGACTTCTGAGAGCTACTCCGCAACCTTCAGGACGCTGAGGAAGGCTTCTTGGGGCAGTTCGACCATGCCGACTTGCTTCATCCGCTTCTTACCTTCCTTTTGCTTTTCCAACAGCTTGCGCTTGCGGGTGACGTCGCCGCCATAGCACTTCGCGATGACGTTCTTGCGGAACGGCTTGACGCTATCGGCGGCGATGATCTTGGCTCCGATGGCGGCCTGGATGCGGACCTCGTATTGTTGCCGGGGGACGACCTTGCGAAGCTGTTCGACCATGGCCCGTCCGCGCGGATAGCTGAACTGCCGGTTGACGATGAACGAGAGCGCATCGACGGGGTCGCCGTTCAGCAGGATATCGACCTTGACCAAGTCGCTCCGCTGATATTCGCCAAGGTCATAGTCGAACGAGGCGTACCCGCGGGTGCTGCTTTTGAGTTTGTCGAAGAAGTCGAGCAAGACCTCGGCGAGGGGCAGGGTGTAGTAGATCATCACCCGGTTGGGCGAGGGGTATTCGGTCTTGAGATAGGTTCCGCGCCGATCTTGGCAGAGGGTCATGACGGCCCCGACATACTCTTGGGGGGTCATGATCGTGGCATTGATCGTGGGTTCCTCGATGAAGGCGATCTCGGTGGTGCCGGGCATGGCTGAGGGGTTGCTGATGTGCTCGACCTCGTTGTTGGTCATGTGCACCAGGTAGTCCACGCTGGGGGCGGTGAGCAACAGGTCGAGGCCAAATTCGCGCTCCAGCCGCTCGCGGGCGATATCCATGTGGAGAAGACCCAGAAATCCGCACCGGAAGCCAAACCCGAGGGCGGCGCTGGTTTCGGGTTCGAATGTGAGGCTGGCATCGTTGAGCTTCAACTTCTCGATGGCATCGCGCAAGTCCTCGTATTGGTCGCCGTCGCTGGGATAGAGTCCGCAGAAAACCATCGGCTTGGCGGCTCGGTATCCGGCCAGAGCCTCGGCGGCCGGACGGTTGGCGTGGGTCACGGTGTCGCCGACCCCGGCGTCGCCGATGTTCTTCATGGCGGCGGTGATAAATCCGACTTCACCGGCATCGAGCCGGTCGCTTCTCTCGAGCTTGGGGGTGAAGAATCCGACACTGTCGACGTCGAAGGTGGAACCGGTCGACATCATCATGATCTTGTCGCCGGGCTTCACACTGCCCTCCATCACGCGGATGTAGGCGACGGCACCCTGGTAGCTGTCGAAGTGGCTATCGTAAATAAGGGCCTTGAAAGGAGCATCCGGGTCTCCGGCCGGAGCGGGGACGCGCTGGACCACCGCTTCGAGCAGGTCGTCGATCCCGATACCGGTTTTGGCCGAGGTCAGCACCGCATCGGTGGCATCGACGGCCACCGCGTTTTCGATCTCCTCTCGCGCACGGTCGGTATCGGCGTGGGGGAGGTCGATCTTGTTGATGACCGGGACGATCTCCAGGTTCTGGTTCATCGCCATGCTGGCGTTGGCGATCGTCTGCGCTTCGACCCCTTGGCTCGCATCGACGACGAGCAGAGCGCCTTCGCAGGCGGCTAGGGCGCGGCTCACTTCGTACGTGAAATCGACGTGGCCGGGGGTATCGATGAGGTTCAGCTCATAGGTCTTGCCGTCTTTCGCCGTATAGTTCAGCCGGACGGCGGCCATCTTGATCGTGATGCCGCGTTCTCGCTCTAGGTCCATGCTGTCGAGCATTTGTTCCTGGGCGGTGCCTCGGATCAATCCACAGCGCTCAATAACCCGGTCGGCGAGAGTGGACTTGCCGTGATCGATGTGCGCGATGATGCAAAAGTTGCGAATAAGGGATTGGTCCATGAAGTCGAGTTTGGGCCTCACCGCATTCTACCGCCCGGCTCGGTCAATCAGCATCAAATTGTGCGCAGAAGGACTAAGCTCAACGCTCTGTGATCGAGCGGGAGAGAATTGCTCCGGTTTTTGCGTCCAATAATCAGAGGTTGTCATGAAAAAGGCTCTTTGGATTATTGTGGGACTCGTCACCGCATTCACAATCGGGTTCGGTGTGTTGGCTTTCCGGGGAGCCAACAAGTCCGACAAGGTCCTGATTGCCGAGGCCCTAGACGAGGCGATCCAAGCTGCCCGTGATGGTCGCCCGGGACCGGTTTTGGACTTCATCAGCGGTCGGGCCGAGCTCGATGGCAAGTCAGGCGTGAGTCGGGCCCAGATCGCTGACTACATCCGGAAGAATAAGCCCGACGTCAACTTGGCGAATCGTGAACCCAAGATTGACGGAACGACGGCGACCATCGTGACCCCGGTTGAACTGGAACTTCGCATTTTGACTTTTCAGCAAAAGATTCCGATTCCCGAGGCAGTCATCACACTCGAGCGAGAGAACGCGACAATTTACGGCGTTATTCCTACTCAAAAGTGGCGGGTGGTGGATGTCTCCACAAATTCTTCTTTCGCCCCGGAACTTTGGACCCAATAATTAGACTTGGTATTATTGTGCGATGCACTGGGGATTTCCGTCTCTAGGGCAAGGCGGTTGCGTGGCCGCTGCACAAAAAACACAACTCTAGGAGAAAACATGAAGAAATTTCTGACTCTGTTCGTCATCAGCGCTCTGGGCGCTGCCTTCCTTGCTGGCTGCTCGCCGAAGGCCGAAGAAGCCGCCGGTGATGCTGCTGCTGCCGGTGCCGATGCCGCCAAGGCCGGTGCTGATGCCGCTGCTGCTGGTGCCGACGCTGCTGCCGCTGGCGCTGATGCTGCCAAGGATGCCGCTACCGACGCTGCCGGTGCTGCCGGTGATGCCGCTGCCGCTGCTGGCGACGCTGCCGCTGGTGCCGCCGGTGATGCTGCTGCCGCTGGAGCCGATGCCGCCAAGGCCGGTGCTGATGCCGCTGCTGCTGGTGCCGACGCTGCTGCCGCCGGTGCTGATGCTGCCAAGGATGCCGCTGCCGGTGCAGCTGGCGAAGCCGCTGCTCCTGCTGCTGGCGAAGGCAAGTAATCGGGTGTCTCTCGGATAAGACCGAGAGACTCTCTCACGTTGGCCCTGATTCGAATTCTCGAGTCGGGGCCAATGTGCTTTTAGCCGATGAACTTGTAACCAACGCCCCGAACGGTGACGAGCCGCTGAGGGTTGGAAGCGCTAGACTCGATCCGCTCTCGGAGCCAGCGAATGTGGACGTCGACCGTGCGGGCCGAGACGAAGCTCTCTGGCCCCCAAACCCGGTCCAGGAGGGTGTCGCGAGAGAACACCTGGCCTTGATGTTTGGCCAAGAAGTACATGAGGGCAAACTCCTTGGGCGAGAGGTTCATCGACCGACCGTCGATTGTTGCCTCATGAGTCTTGGGATCAATGCGGATATTCCCACACTCAATCACCTCTTGGGGATTTTCGATCCCACTTCGACGCATCACGGCCTTGACCCGAGCTGCGAGTTCCCCTAGATTGAAAGGCTTAACGATGTAATCGTCGGCGCCGATATCGAGACCGGCGATGCGGTCTTCTTCACTGGCCCGTGCCGTGAGGAAGATAATGGGGACCTTACTGTCCCTGCGGATAGCCTTGCATAGGTCCAATCCCGACCGACTTGGTAGCATCACGTCGAGCACCAGAAGATCCGGTTTGGCTTGCCGGAAGATTCGCATCCCCTCTTCTGCCGACTCGGCCGTGAAGACGGTGAAACCCTCGCGACGCAGTTTCGTCTCGACGGTCTCCAAGATTGTTTGCTCGTCGTCTACTACCAGTACCTTCATGTGGCGATGATCTCTACGTTCGCTCGCGGAACGCAGACCACATCGCCATTCTCCAGTTTGGCCATCAACACCCGCACTTCAGTCCCCGATTCGACGACCTGCAATTGTGCGGGGAGTTCTGTGACCGTTCCGAGCTGACCAAAGTAGGGCTCTCGAATGATCCGAACCGAAGCTCCGATACCGAGTTCTCCTCCAGTCGCTGCAACGTGCGCGCTCCCAGTGTTCTCGAGCGGCACGATGATCTCGGGTCGGATGACTCCGGCCCGGATCTGGGTTGCCCCATTCATGCTCGCCCTCTTTCCCTCAAGTGAGGCGAGCAGTTTGAAAGTTCGGTCTGCGATGGCGAGGGTGCCAAAGCCCTCGGTGACGAGGACGGTGAGAGGGATGGGCTCTTGGCCGGTGATGGCCACGCCGATGTCATATCCCAAAAATTCGATGAGGTCAGCATCACGGATTCCTCCCGCGATGAGGCCGATAACCCCTTTTTCCATCGCCTTCTTCAGGGCTCCGGCGGTGATACAAGCTCCGCCGACGAGAATCTTGCCGGCATCGTCTTCGCGAATGTGTTGGACGTCGAGCACTTCGGTATTGCTCTGGACCGCCATCCGGATGACTCCGTCTCGTTCTCCACCGATCCCAAAGATGCCCTGGACCATAGCCCCGCGAGTCTCGATGATGGCCCCTTCTTCATCCATGATGTCGGCGACGGTGCCACTGACGTAGGCGTTGATGTCCACCGGAATACTGGGCTCTCGAACGAGGATCTGGCCGGTGATTTCGGAGATCGCCTCGACAGTACCGCCAAAATCACTGACGACGGATGACTTAAAGAAGCCGAAAAAGCCCTTGGTCTCCGCGATCATCTGACTCTTCTCGATGGGATCCCCTTCCTTGAGATTGACAAAGTTTCGAATCTCCTTGGCGTCGACTCCAAGCTTCTCGGTCAACTTGATCGTTTGAAGAATCCCCGGCAGAAGGGCCCTGGCCACCACCGATTCTGGGGTGACGGCGGCACCGGCCTGAACCAAGACCTCCCCCTTGATCGGGAGACGACGAGTTTTGCGGACGATGATGTCGCCGCTGACGGTAAGGCCGGGTGTGTATGCGCTGCCCACTGGTTGACGTTCCTCCAAACACGGCGCAACAACGCGCCGAGCTCTTAGTTTATCTCAGACCGTACTTTCAAACTGCCCGCCTCCCAGAGGAATAGCGCTTCGAATGCTACAGAGATTCGGTTAAGAGATCGTTAACACTTGCTCCGTAGAGTTGCTAGTCTGAGAAAGCGGCGCACTCGTTGAGGGAGCCCGCCAGGTGCTTGGAGCTGGCCTCGCGCACGATTTTTCCATGCCCATCCACAAACAGAAGGGCCGTTCCTCCGAGGTGCCACCGAGAAAATCGGTCGAAGAGCGGATGAAAAAATCCGTCGTTGGTCGGCGTATCGCCCTCCGGATTCGCCTCACGACCAGTTCCTTCTTCTCCCAGAAGCATCTGGCCGGAGGGCTCGCCAACCGCGCCGCCCGACTTGCTCGGGTTGATGCCGAACTGGAACTCTCCGCCCACCAAGCACCCATTGAAAGCATAGGATTGGGTCGAGCGGCCCCGCAGCGGATCGTTCTGCGAGATATAGATCTGCTCATTCTTGACGTAGGGGTAGAGGCCACCTCGTTTCGGTTGGAATTGACCGGGGACAAAGCTCCCGAACCGGCTGTAGAAGCTCCAACCCCCAAGTCGACCCTCGCCCTGAATCCCTTCGGTGGACAGAGGGAGCACGTCATCGTGGTCGCCTTGGTACATCAGGACGGCAGCGCCGAGCTGCTTGAGTCCAGACAATGTAGCGGTCGTTCGAGCACTTGACTTGGCCCGGGCAAAGACCGGAAACACCAGGGCGGCGAGGATCGCGATGATGGCAATCACAACGAGTAACTCAATGAGGGTGAAGGCTCTCTTCATCGGACTCTCCTCAGGGAGTACTCATTGCGCATCTGGAATGGTTGCGTCCCCGTTCGCACTTCGCGACGGAATGTAAAGCGGTCGCCCTGAACTTCGATCGTTTCTCGGGCCTCCACCGGCTGACCACCGTCCGTCGCGTCTTTCACTGTCATCACGAGCTTCCCGCCTTTGTTACTGATGAACTCTTTGCGACCCGAGACGCGATTTCGTTGAATCTCAGGATTAAGGATCAGAAGGTCTCCCGTCTTGGAATCCAGTTCCAGCTCAACCGAGTCCACCCGGTTATCCCCCGGGAAGATCGACCGGAATTCGAAACGGCGCGAATTGGGGATCGGGGTCAGGTCGGCCCGCATCTCCATCCTCACAATTTCGTTGGACTGAAAGTCCCGGTAGGTCAGGGTCCCTTGCCAGTTTCCGAGCATCGGCTGGAAGAACGCACGATTCTCGGCGTCATCGACGACCGGTGGCCGGGTGTGGGAATAGACGAGGCCGCCTCCGAGCAGGACGAGGGCGACCGAGGCCGTTGTGATGATCTTGGTTGTGGTTGTGGCCAAGGCGATTGTTGCTCCTTTTGCCAGGCTGGATGTCGCCCCCGCTCCCGCCGCTGGCCCAGCCGGGAAAAAGGGTGAAACCTTGGTGAGGAAGTCCAGAGGAATCGAGGCAGCGGCGTTTTGCTCAAGGCTCAAGCCGAGAGCCGTGACCGGAACCGTCATGCCCAGCCTCGAGAGCTGCTTCCGGAGACGCTCCAACGACCGCTGGATTCTCATCCTTGCGGTGTTTTCGGTGACCCCGAGTGCGGTCGCGACTTCGGCCTGACTCTGACCCTCGATGAATCGAAGGAGGATGGCCTTTTGGTCGGCTTCTCTGAGGCGACTCAGAGCGAGATTGAGTCTCGGCTCCAAGTCTTCCCAGATCTCCGAATCGGGTTCCTTTGGGGTGTCTTTCCTCATGGACGCTTGGACCTCGTAATGTTCTCGGCGCAGATTTTGCCGCTTGAGATTGCGACAGATCAGCCGGCACGCGGCGAAAAGCCACGATGCCAGACTGCCTTCTCTTTGGAGCCCGTTTGCTTTTTGGCTCAGGAGCAAAAAGACGGCCTGGCTGGCATCTTCAGCGAGGGTTGCATCCCCCAATTCGCGGCGACAAGTGGCGAGGACCATCCCTGCGTGCCGGTGGATCAGTTGGCGAAACGCCTCTTGATCTTGGTCGCGGACAAAGCGTCTTAGGAGTTGGTCGTCGGTCAATGACATCGCGGTATGGGGGAACTTCTCCTGGTTAGGTTTCAAGTGGGCAATGTCCACTCCTTCCTCCAACCGCACAGAATTTGACCCGTCGTCAAGAATTTTTTCTCAGGGGAGAGATTCTTGACGCCTGGCCGACTAACTCAGAATGGCTCTAAGGTAAGCCCCGGTGTGGCTCTCCTCGGTTGAGGCCACCTGCTCAGGCGTCCCCATCGCGACGACTCGGCCGCCGCCAGTTCCGCCCTCGGGTCCCATGTCGATGATCCAGTCCGCGCACTTGATCACGTCGAGGTTGTGCTCGATGACGAGAACGGTGTTGCCTTGATCAACCAATCGCTGGAGAACGGCCAATAGTCGGCGCACGTCTTCGAAGTGAAGTCCGGTGGTCGGCTCATCCAGGATATACAGGGTGGCCCCGGTGCTACGCTTGCTCAGTTCGGCGGCGAGCTTGATCCGTTGGGCTTCACCTCCACTGAGGGTGGTCGCGGGTTGGCCCATCCGCACGTAGCCAAGTCCCACTTGGACCAGAGTTTCCAGCTTGCGGAAGATCTTGGGAATGGGCCGGAAAAAGTCACAGGCCTCCTCGATCGTCATCTCCAGCACTTCAGAAATGTTTTTGCTCTTGTAGCGCACATCAAGGGTCTCGCGGTTGTAGCGTTTGCCTTTGCACACCTCGCAGGGGACATAGACATCGGGCAGAAAGTGCATCTCGATCTTGATGATGCCGTCGCCGCGGCAACTCTCACACCTTCCACCCTTAACATTGAAGCTGAATCGGCCATTCTTGTACCCCCGCATCTTGGCGTCAGGAGTCATGGCAAAGAGTTCGCGGATCATATCGAAGGTGCCGGTGTAGGTGGCGGGATTGCTTCTTGGGGTCCGCCCGATCGGGCTCTGGTCAATGTCAATCACTTTATCGACCTGCTCGATCCCTTCGACCGCATCGTGGGGCTCCCAAACGCCCCGGGTGCCATACACCTCGTACATCAGTCGAGGGAAAAGGGTGTCTTGCACCAGAGTGGATTTCCCACTTCCGCTAACCCCGGTGACGCAGACGAAAAGTCCGAGCGGGATCGCGGCATCGACCCCCCGGAGGTTGTGCCCTCGGGCATTGCGGATGACCAACCAGCCGCTTGACATGTGGACGAGATTCTACTCGATGGACGCATCATTTCTCACTGTTCGGCGGTTAAGCGTGCGGGAGGGATCCTCATTCTCCGTCCGTGATCGAAGACTTTTTGCATGTGAATTAATTCATTTCGGGCAAGCCGGGCGACCTGGGAATCAAACGTGACGATTTGCTTGCGATCACGTTCAAAGTCATATCGTGTCCGGCTAGATCATGACGCAAAGCAATAAATGAACGCTATCGCATTCATTTTGGTGAAATTGACGAAAGATGTTGCCCGAAAAGAACAAAATGTAATTGAAAGCGTGCAAACTGATGTGAGGGGAGCGTAGAATAGTGAGGAAGACACTAAATGAATGCGGTCGATAGCAAAACATTGGGAAGATGAAGAGCAACTGAGTCCAAGATTGCGACTGGTCCGCGATGTTGCCGTGGCGGTTCGACAACGCCGGAAAGCCTTGGGGATGAATCAGACAGAGCTCTCTCTGCTCGCCGGTTGCGGACGTCTTTTTGTCTCGGAACTTGAGCGGGGGAAAGAGACCCTGAGGCTGGACAAGCTTCTCAATGTGCTGGAAGTCCTCGGACTCAATCTCACGCTGACTTCGGGGCGGGGGCCCTTGATCGTTGCAGAAGACCTCAGAACTCCGTACGACGGCTAGTCTCCCCATCTATTGGCGAGAGACCTACGCGGCCGACCTTGTCCGAGAACCGGAGGGAGCATCCTTTGTCTATCGCCAGGAGTTCCTGGCGAGCGACGAAAAGCCTCCCCGGGGCGTGGCAAGGAGCTTGCCCTACGCCAAGAATCCGAACCTGAATTGGGGAGTCAACCTCCATCCTTTCTTTGCCAACTTGCTTCCGGAGGGCCTTCGGCTGGTGGCGGTCAAAGATCGAGCCGGAACCAGTCTCGACGACCTCTTCACCCTCCTGGCCGCAGCGGGTCCGGATGTGATTGGCGATGTGTACCCACGGACCGAAGACGCGGTGGACCGCTATGCCATCGACCTCGGCTCCCCCGAGGACATCGACTTCTATGAGTCTGCGGCCGCTCTACAAGGCGGGGTCTCGGACGCTAGCCTTCCCGGGGAGCAACCCAAGCTTTCGGCCGCCGTTCGCACCTTTGCTGCCCGGCTTTCAAGCCAACAACTGGCGATTCTCAAGCTTTCGCCAGAACGCTATCCCCGCCTAGTCGAAAACGAAGCTTTCTGTCTGGCGCTGGCCCGCGAGTGTGGCCTGACGACGACGGAGGCTAAGATCATCCACGACCGCCATCACCAGACAGGACTCTTGGTGAAACGGTTTGACCGGGGCGGGTTAAGGATGTCGGGATCTTACGAGCGGTATCACTTTGAGGATGCTTGCCAACTCTTAGGTGCGTACCCAGCGGACAAGTACCGTCTAAAAATGGAAGCGGTGGTAGAGGCCGTGCTTGACTCCGTGCCCGCAGGCCCGAGGGAGTTGCTTCGCCTGATGGAGCAGTATGCCTTTAGCTACCTAATCGGCAATGGGGACCAGCATGGCAAGAACATCGCGATCGCTTGGAACCCGAAGCTGCGCGCGCCTGAACTTTCGCCGATCTACGATGTCGTTTGTACGCTCTTCTATCCCGGACTTGATCACCGAATGGCGCTCCCGATGATGGGCCGCGACGATAACTTCCGGCTACGGTACTTTGTCGAATTCGGCCAACGGAATGGGATCCCCGAGCGAGCGACGAGCGTGGCTTTGACGAAGATCCACAACAAGCTCGCCGGGGCACTGGAACGACTGAGCGAACTCGGATTCGACGAAAAGCGGACGGCATTTGTAAAGAAAGAGCTCCGCCGTAGGCTGGAGCTCTTCCTGACTTGATTGGAGGCAAGACCTTAGAGGTACCCATTCCCGAACTTGAGCGAGAAGTTCGGCGCAAACCCTGTTCGTGGCCCGCGGAAGAACAGGTTCACCCGAGTCGAACGACCGGCAGCCAGGCTACTCGCGATTCGAATTCCCTGACTAGTCGGATCTTGGAGTGAGGGCACTCCGCCGACCAGGGTCGCCGAGTTCCCCGGCTTTACCATCAGGTGGATCGGGCCGTTGATGTTGGCCAGAGCCTTGACCTCGACCATGATCGACCACTCATCGCGACCCACCGGCTCGACCGAAAGTCCCTTCACTTGGCTGATCTGATAGTTGGCAGCAGGGACTGCGCTGGAAGCCGTGAGCGTCACGATCTGGGCCAAGTTGAGGTTGACCGAGTTCGTCCCCGGATCTCCGATCACACTCGACTGAGCGGGAAGGAACTGGTTACTCTGCCACGGGTTGGGCAGGGGCCGCCCGCCATAGACCTCGAAGTTGGGGTCGGTATAGAGGAGCGTCGAACCTGACTCACCTGTCGTCCCGAGCCCTACGATGACTCCCAGCTGAGCCGGTCCCGTGACCCCATTCGGATAGAGATCGCGGAGCCGGATTGCGGTCTCCCATCCCCTTGGAGATTCGCCTGAGTTCATTCGAGGCGTGTATCCCATGAGAGCCGGAATCCCAGTGAACCACTGTGGATTCTGAAGGCGGAAGGCACCCGCCTCGGCCCCGACCGTGAAGGGTCGGACAAGTCCTCCGCCAAGAGGGGACTCGGGAGCACTATTGAGTTGCGAGTTTCGCAAGTAGCTCAGGCCAAATTCGGCACCAAAACCGGGAGGCGCAGTCCACCGGCGATTGCTGAGAAGGCGGGTGGCCGGACCCGAGTCGTCCTTGAGGGTTGCAAAGTTGGTCACCCCCGTCGAGGATCCGGGGTCGGTATCGAGAAAGGCCATGAAGCCGTTCATAAGGCTCTCGCTCGGATCGACCCGCCCCGCAACGCCCAGGTACACGTACTCCGAGTCATTGCTGACGTAAAGCAGGTCGGCCCGGTTAAAGGTGGAACTCGCAGTCCGTTGTTGGGTGGCACGCAGATTGCCCGTGATCAGGCCCTCGATCGGCTGGCCACGGTAGGTGCGGTTGACAAAGAAGAAGATGTCGAACTCGCTGAACAAGCCGGGGCGACTTCCGGTGTTGTTAAAGACCCGGACCTTGGCCGTATGGAGACCATCTTCCAGACCTCGGAGGTCGACATTTTCGAGGAGGAACTGCCCGTTCGCTCGTTTGGTCATCGGCAAGAACCCATCCGCCAGACCCTCTCCCGTGTTGGCCAGGGGCTGACGACCACCCATTGCGATTCCTTGGTTGAACCGGATAATGGCGCTGTGCCCAAGCGAGGTCGTATCCACCCGGACGTTCATAAAGTCTCCGGTCACCGAATAGGCCTCATACTGCTTGGAGATACCGTGGGTGCCCTTGGGCAGGTCGTAAGTTTGCTTCGGTAGCTCGGTAATCACCTCCGCCCCGGTGCGGCTGATCGTGAGCCCCGGTTCGGTGAGCCTGACCGGCGGAGTCCCCGCCAGGGGCTTTGCCGTCACGGGCACGTAGATGTTGAATCCACGCGCGTTGTTGTTGTTTTGCCCTTGGCTATTGCTAGGCGTCGTGATCGTGACTCGGCGATCGCTGCCAACGGTGACGTTGGGAGATTGTCCGGTGAGGTCCTCAAGGACCGTTCCTGGCTCGAATGCGGTTTGGACGTTCGCCGTGAGACTCGTGAAGTCCCCTCGGCTGTTGAGAGCGACAAGCATGAGGCTCGAACCAGCCGATTGCCGCTCATAGATGTAATGGTTCTTGCTGACAAGCCGGTTGACGAGCGATCCTCGGGCAAAGCGCCGGCGAGCATCGAGCAGAAGGGGCACGACGTCGTTCGGATTTCCGAGACTATCGCCCCGGCCCGGACGCGGGAAGTTGGACCAGTTGTTTGGCTGGATGTTATTGCCGTCGTAATAGACCTTCGTTCGCCCTGGCCGGGTCAGCGTAAAGGCATGGGCAAGGTTGTTGCTCTGAGGCGGCCCACTGTCGTGACTTTGGACAAACGAGACCCCCACGAGCGGACTCAGGCCGCCATTCTGATAAGCCATCCCGATACTGTCGGTTCCGTAGCTGTTGCTCAGGGCCGCTCCAAGGTCCCCAAAACCTTGGCTGTTGAAGATGTCGTTGAACTTGAAAAACAAGGGGAAGTCCAGCAGGTTCATGCCCGTCTTGGCGTATTCCCGATTGGCGTAGCTGTCGCCGGTGAAGTTTTCGCCAAAGATCGTGAGATCAGGCTTGATCGCGTAGAGGTAATTCAGCAAGTCCCCTTCGCTAAAAGAGTCCCCGCCGGTGGGTTGATCCGGTGCATATCCGAGGAACGGGGTCGGAATGTGCTTAACGGCATCGAGCCGGAACCCATCGAATCCGATGGTCTCGACCAACCACCGAGAGAACCTCTTCAGATACTGACGCACGTCCTCGTCGACCGGGGTGAACGTCCCGGGGTAGTACTGCGGAACCTGGTGGCGAGTAAAGACGGGCTTGCCCGATCCGCTCCAACTGGCGTAGCTGGGAATGTTGAAGGCTCCGCTTTGAGTGTTGTTTCCGTCCTCGTGGGCAAAATCGGTCAGCCCAACGAGGTCGTAGTTCCACATATCGAAACTAAAATCGGTGGCAACACTGAAGTTGACCTCGTTGTTCTGCGTGTCGGCGGAGGACCGGATGTGGAAGTCTTCTGGAATCAGACCCGGGTAGCGGTTGATGGGAGAGCTGGCCCGGTTGTCCATGTGGTTCAAAACCAGATCGCAATAGACCTCCAGTCCCATCCGCTTGGCGACTCGCATGAACTCCTGGAGCTGCTGGGTCGTGCCGTACTTGGTTCGCATCGATCCCGCCTGGCGACGGTCGCCGAGGTCAAAGAGATCGAAGGGGTTGTATCCGACGCTGAATCCGCCCCCGCCGCCCTTGCTGGGCGGAGGAATATAGATCGCGCCGTATCCGGCCGCGACGACCTCGGGGAGACGCTTGGTCATCGTGACGTAATCGGTCTCGTACCACTGGAGGATCGCCGACTGGTCGGGATTGGGGCTGCTGCGGACTAGATAGCCAAAGTTCGAACCGCCGTTACTATCGATCGCAGAGGACCCTTGCCACTGCTCGCCACGGATGTAGAAATCCACCCAGGTGTTCTTCGGGAACTGAGGCAGGACTAAGTACCACTGGCTATTGTTACCGACATTACGGTCGAACGTGAATACGTATTCCCGGCTCGATTGCCAACGGTCGGTGGTGACCACAGCGACCACTCGTTGGTTGGCCGCGATCGGCCAGGTTTGCGTGGTGATGGTCATGCTCTGACCGGCATCCAGAAAAGCCCCCCGTCTCGGGTAGGCATTCCCACGCTCAAAGAGCCCCGTGTTGCCGACCCATTGAACAGACCAGCCAACACTTGGTAGGACCGCGCACACGGCGGCTACGGAAATCGCAACATTGCGAACCATGACGACTATTATAAACGCACTTTTGCAAAAGTCCGTCCGCTTTTTGCGGAACCTCATTACTAGGTTTCTAGTCGAGGGTTCGGATGCGCCAGAGGATCCACGTCACGAAGATCCCGGCCCCGGTCAGAATGGCCCACGTCGTCGGCTGAGGCACGAGCAACGCCGTCAGACCCAAGCTGCCCCAGAGGAAGAAGAGCGCGATCCGCTTGGTGCGGGCTTTCATCGCCCGATGTTGGTTCCAGTGGGTCAGAACCGGTCCGAACAGGCGATTGGTCAACATCCAGCGCTCAAGCCGGCGGCTGCTCTTTTGGAAGCAATAGAGCGAAAGGATGAGGAAGACCGTGCCGGGCAGACCGGGAACGATGTAGCCGACCACGCCGAGCGAGAGGAATACAAACCCCAATCCAGCGTAAACCCATCGTTGGGGTCCGCGGGAGAGTTCGGTCGAAGCGGGGCTTGGAACGGCCGACATGGATTCCTCTTCCCCTATTGTGGTTGGGGGATAAGGATCGGCTGATGGTTTGGGCGAGGATTCCTTGCCTCGCATGATGGACCTTTAGTGGGCCACCACTTCGACTGCTTCCGGATCCGGCAAAGTTTTCAGGACTTCCAGAGCGTTGATCGGATTCTCCACCTTTTGGTCCACCAAGATCCGACCATCCTTGAACCGGATGATCCGAGAGCAGTGGTTGGCGACTTCCTCTTCGTGAGTGACGATGACGATGGTTTTGCCCGCGCGGTTGAGTTCCTGAAAGAGGGCCATGATCTCTTCCGTAGTTCGAGAATCGAGGTTCCCAGTCGGCTCGTCGCCCAAGATCATCACCGGATCATTGACGATGGCTCGGGCGATGGCCACGCGCTGTTGTTGGCCTCCGGAAAGTTCATTCGGCTTGTGGTCGATCCGCTGGCCGAGGCCCACTTTTTCAAGCGCCGCCGTTGCTTTGGAAGTTCGATCCTTCGAGCCGGCATACATGAGCGGGAGCTCAACATTCTTGAGGGCGCTGGTTCGGGGGAGAAGGTTAAACGTCTGGAAAACGAACCCGATATACCGATTGCGGATCTCGGCCAACTGGTTGTCGCCAAGTTTGGCCACCTCTTCCCCGTTCAGGTAGTACTCGCCGGCCGTGGGCCGGTCAAGACAGCCGAGAAGGTTCATAAAGGTGGACTTGCCGGAGCCTGAGGGCCCCATGATCGCGACGAATTCACCTTCGTTGATGGTGAGCGTGGCATCGCGAAGGGCATGGACCACCATGTCCCCCATGACGTAGTCCTTGGCCAAGTTTCGAGTTTCGATGACAGCGCTCATATCAAGTTCTTACGCAGTTATTCGTGTCGCAGCGCCTCAATGGGCTGAAGTCGAGAGGCGCGGATCGCCGGATAGAGGCCAAAACAGACCCCTACCAAGGCACTGAATCCGAAGGCAGTGATGACCGCCTGCGGGTTCACGACCGGCGGCACCTGGAGTGCCTGGCTTACAAATCGGACGGCGACAGCCCCGAGGGCCATGCCGATCAATCCACCCAAGACGCACATCACGACGCTCTCCAAAAGGAATTGCGTGAGGATGCCCTCGCGCTTAGCGCCGATCGCCTTGCGCAAACCGATCTCGCGGGTTCGCTCGGTCACCGAGACCAGCATGATGTTCATGATGCCGATCCCTCCTACAAGTAGCGAAACGCTGGCGATGCCGGCGAGAAGCAGTCCGAGAAGGCGCGACTGGGTTTGGATCTGCTCGATCATGTCGCCTTGGTTAAAGACCCGAAACTGGTTCTCCCCAGCGGCTGACCGCCGGGTTTCGGCCAAGACATCCTCGATCTGGGTTTGGGTCAGGATCATGAGGTCCGTGTCTTTGGCTTGGATCGAGATCTGATCGAGGGTGGTCTTTCCGAAGAGACGTCGCTGACCGGTCTTGAGGGGGATATAGATCTGGTCATCGGGGTTCATGAACCCCGAGCCGCCCTTGTAGTTGATGACTCCCACCACCTCGTAGTTCTGACCGCGGATCTTGATCGTGGAGCCGATGGCGTTTTCTTGGCCGAAGAGCTGATCGTAGACCTGCCACCCCAGGACGGCTTTGCGCTCCATCATCTCGTTGTCTTCGACCGTAAACCACTGGCCCTGGAGCATCTGGGTGGCGTTGCGGATAATCGCCATCTGGGGTTCGACCCCCATGATCTGAGTTTGGGTGTTTCGGTTGCCGAATTTAGCGGTCCCGCCGCCCCGAACCGCTCCCGAGATGAGCTCAACTAAGGGGACACGCTGCTGAATCCTTTCGACGTCTTTCTCATCCAAAGGGACGTTCGCCGCAGACCCACCGCTGGATCCGCCCCGTCGCCAGTCGGGCATGACGGTGATCATGTTGGTGCCCATCAGCTGGATATTCTCCAGCGACTTGCGCCGAGTACCCTCGCCGATCCCGATCATGGCGATGACCGACCCGACCCCGATGACCACGCCCAGCATGGTCAGAGC
>ERZ761602.2110-NODE-2110-length-32708-cov-6.699752_pt1 | contig 32708 bp, 32 predicted proteins | sample MGYA00512165_ERZ761602 | MGnify/ENA primary metagenome ERZ761602 (study PRJEB28899, sample SAMN02445085) | bioreactor sludge metagenome | biome: EBPR sludge; isolation source: Thorneside wastewater treatment plant | place: Australia: Brisbane, Thorneside...
CCAAGCCGCCATCCGTGTGGCTCCGGCAAATTACTACCGCCCACGCTCCTAGGCGCGTGCGCGACAGCACGGCAGCGGCCTGCGCCAGGTCATCGGTGGAGTCGACCACCACCACGCCCGCCTGGCGCAGCGCAGAGACGGTGCGCTGGTGGGACCCCATCAGGTTGCCAGTGTGCGAGACGGCGAACTCACCGATGTCGGAACGTCCGGCCACCAGCGCGACAACCGGCTTGAGCGGCGTGACGCGGCGCAGGACCTCGAACAACTCGCGCCCACGAAGCACGCCTTCCAGATGCAGCGCGATGGCCGTGGTCCGATCGTCCGCGCCCAGCATCTCCAGGACATCGCCGCTGGCCACGTCGACCGCGTTGCCCAGGCCGACGGCGAGCGAGATGCCCTCGCCCAGGCGGTGCAGTTGGAAGGCGAGCGTGAGATTGATGCCGCCGGACTGGGCCACCACGGCGACTCGGCCCGTGGACAGCCGATCGACGCCGGGCACGAAGCTCGCCACGCAGTGGCGATGCGGGTTGATGAAGCCCGACGTGTTCGGGCCGAGCAGCCTCAGGCCCGTCGTCCAGCACACCTCGGCAAGCTGGTCCTGCAGTGCCTGGCCCTCGGCCCCGGTCTCGCCGAAGCCGCCGGAGATGATGAAGATGCCGCCGACACCGCGTGCAGCCGCATCGCGCGCGGCCTGCACGCAGTGCTGGGCCGGGATGGCCAGAACGGCGAGGTCCACCGGCTCGGGCAGGTCCTTCAGACTCGGGTAGCAGGGGAAGCCCTGGATCTCCTTCTCGCGCGGATGGACCGCGACCAGGCGGCTAGGGAATCGACTGAGGGACCGCAGCGCCTGCGAACCGGCCTTGGCCGCATCTGCCGATGCGCCCACGACGGCGATGGACGCCGGGTTCAGCAGTCGCTGGAGGTTATCGCGTCGCGTCGTCACGATGTGCGTGCCGGATGCTTGCTGCTGGGCGCCCACTCTTGTCTCCTGTGTGGCCATGCGATGCATCGGTGCGCGTCGCCGATAGCTTGAGTTCTCGGATGCAATGCTAGGCAGTGGCGGGTTACACGAATAATGCTGTGCGCCTATAGTTGCTACCCGCAAAACGGAGAACGACCGTGGATTCGAAGTTGCTCGAATATTTCCTGCGAACGTCCGAGCTGGGCAGCATCAACCGGGCGGCGGCCGACCTCCACCTCTCGCAGCCGGCCTTGTCACGGCATATCGCAGCCCTCGAGCACGAGATGGGCACGCAGCTGTTCACCCGGACGCAGGGTGGTGTCGTGCTGACCGACAGCGGCAAGCTGCTGGCGGACCGGGCTCGTCCGCTCCTGCGTCAGTTCACGATCCTTAAGGAGCAGGTGGGCGAAATGGCCGCCGGGCAAGTCGCCATCGGTATCCCGCCGTCCTGGCAGAAGGTCGTCACCCTCGCGCTCGTCGAGCGGCTGACGACACAGTACCCCGGTGTGGCGCTCAGGTTGCACGAGGGCGTCAGCCACATGCTGCGCGACTACATGTTCGCGGGTCTGCTGGACCTGTGTATCGTTCCTTTCGCGACCACACCCGCGGCAGGCTATCGGCAGACCGCGCTGGTGCGGGAGCCACTGGTCCTGGTCGGCGACACCGGCGCCGGCCTGTCACCCGACGAACCGGTTGCACCGTCGAGGCTCGATGGCGTGAAGCTCGTGCTGCCGGGCCGTCCAAACGTGCTTCGAGCTCAGGTCGAGCACACCCTGGCGCGCAAGGGCATGACCTTCCGCGCGGCCGTCGAGACGGACACGCTTACCCTCTGCATGGATCTGGCACGGAAGTCGGTCGGCTACACGGTGGTGCCGGCTTGCGCCGTTCATGGCCACGGCCTGGGCGACTCAATCAGTTGGGCTCCCGTCCGTGGCCTGTACATGACGTGGGCGCTTTGCGAGAATCAGGCGCGCACGCATTCGTCGGCCGTCCGGGAAAGCAAGCAGCTCATATTCGAGACTGTTGCAACTGCGCTCAAATGCGGACATTGGTTCGGCGCTGAGGCCGCCAGCGCGACCATGGAGAAGCAGAAGCCAGCAAGTAGCAAGAGAAGACAGGACGTCGCAATCTAGAAGGCGGTCTCAGCAGAGTCATGTCCGGCCGCGATGTTGCCTCTCCGCCCAGGCAGGGACGCTCACGCTTCGCGAGCATCGGAACTGGTATGTCCGTTGCGTAGGCGGCGTCGGTCCGAATCGGATCGCAACGCTTGGCCGGCATGTTTGGCGATCCAACGATGCAGGTCTTCGGCTCTCCAGGCAGTGATGCCACTGGAGAGCTTGACGGGAGATGGAAAATCCCCGGTCTTCACACGCCGCCACAGCGTGGATTTCGAGAACGGAACGAACCGCAGAAGCAGACTCTGCCGAACAAAACCCGTGCTCGGAAGCGCGACGAATTGAATGGGCAGACCAGACGCCGCCGGCAGTGCCGCAACGGCCAACTTAAGGTCTGGAGTGTGAACGCTGGACATGATCAAGCCTTCTGTCCGGCAAGTGCCGGGCGGTAGAAGAACATGACCCCTCAATTTCGGCCACGCACGGTCATCAAGAACGTTGGCCGGTCAGAAACGCAATCTTCTCCTGAGCTGCCCCGGCGTTCCAGCGGAACGGCAGCGATAGTTTGAAACCCAACAGGCAGAGGTCCTCGCGCAGTGGCGGCGCCTCTGCCTGCATGCATGGGCCAGGCACTGCGAGTCCTACGGGCCTACCGGCAGTGCTTACGAAAAGTGCAGGTGACGACTGCGACGCACCGCATCAGGCGTGGATGCCGGACACGAGCACGTTCAGCCTACGCCCTCCACCGCGACCTTTCCAGATGCATCGTCACTTTGCCCTCGAACTTCACCCGGTTCTTCGGTCGAAGGACCGAACGTTGCCCCGGCGCTGCCCGCTTGCCCCTCGTCGCCCCACAGGCGTTCTTGTTCGTCGGCAGTAGACCTTTCATCCGTCGGCGCAGCCATCTTCGCGGTGACGCCGTCGTCCTCACCCGTGGCGCCCGCGACCTCGCCCTTGCCGGCGGCGGCGTGTCTTTGCGCATCGAGCGCGTTCATCGCACGACGCAATCTGGTCGCCAGGCTTCGTGAGCCGTTCGCCACGTCCCGCACTTTTCGTTTCAAGCTCGCGCGCTCGATGTCCACGTCCTGCGTCGTCACAACTTCGTGGATCTCCAGGGTCTGCAGGAGCGGCATCAACTGGTCCAGTTTCCCCAGCAGTTCCAGATAGCGCCGGCCGTATGAAGACAGAACGCCGACCTCGACTTCGAGCGGCACGGTGTCGTAGGTGGCCGGGCTCGTGATCCCGTGCGCCTGGAAGAGCGCTTCCGCACCGTCGATGGCCTTGTTGAGCGCTGCCGCCGCCTTGTCCATCTGCTCTCGCATGACGGCCTCGACCTTGCCCACGTCCACATGATCGACACGCGTGCGCGCGATGACCGAGATGAAATGCGCGCTCAACTGCAGCGTGCTGAAGTAGCGAATGAACATCCGCTTGCCCTCCGCACTGGCAAAACTCGCCTTGAGCTTGATGCTGGCTGCCTCGACGCGCCGGAAGTCTGCCTTCTGCTCACGAGCCAAGATCCGCGCGTTCACGCCACCTTGGTCGTGCTTGATGATGTCGATCTCCGGCATGTCCACTTCCTACGTTGGAGGCGCGGTGGCCCGATGCTTCAATCTTCGAGTCGCCGCCTGCAAGCCACCACGCGAAACAGCCCCTCGTTGGCGTCGCTTTCGGCCCTGGATGCAATGGAGCGACCACTTCCCGTTGACGCATCCAACACCCGAAGCTACGGTTGCGGCAGGCGGTAGCTGGCCCGCCCTCGACTGAAGCGAGCCCTGGAGCACCAACTCGGCACGGCGACTCGCAACCTCGCCGACTGCGACGTTGCGGTGGCGTGCCGCCATCTGCGGTCGGCCGAATTTGGACCGATGGAGCACGCTTTAGTGGTGAGGTGAATCGCTCGCAGTTCGCGCCTCCCCACCAAAGCTTTCCCCACCGGTCGCTGGCACACCGGCCCGCACGACGACTGTCGTGCATCCAAGCCAGCCATTGAGTCCGTCGTCCATGCGAGCGTTGTTCGCAGGACCGCAGTTCCCTCCACCCCACGGGGCCCCGCCCCGTTCGAGGTGCGTGGCCTCGCCCATACCGGGAGACCACCATGATGGGACACACCCATGCCACAGAAGCGCCGCTACGCGGTGCAACCGTTTCTGCCCTGTTCCCGATCGCCAGCCTGGCCGATGGGGGCTTCGCAGGCGAACCTCGGGCCCCACGCTCCGGCTTGCGGACACCTGCCGAGTTCGACGACTCGGCGCTCGACGATGACACGCCCGTCGACTGGAGCGAGGAAGACCTCGTCTTCCTGCACTGGCGCCTGCTGCAGGAAGTGAATCGTCTCGCCGACCCGGCGACACCGCTGGAGGAGAAGTTCGACACGTTGCGCTGGGTGTTCACCGAGCACAGCAAGAACGGCCTGCCGTTCTCGTTCGTCTCCTGCTTGCGCGTGGTCGGCTGCAGCCCGCTGTCGCCCATCGCCTATTGCGGCCTGGTCGACGTCGAGGAGATCCGCGACCGGATCCGGCTCGGCCTGCGCTCGTGGCTGCCCGCCACGTTGCTGCGCTACCCGGAGTGGGTCCGAGAGGCCGTCGCCCGCAACCCGCAGTGGATCGAAGCGCGCCTCGAACGCAATCCGCAATGGATCAACGAGCAGCTCAAGCGTATGGCTGCAGAAGGCGACTTGTTCGCCTGACCGAATCGACTTCTGGCTCGTGCCAACGCGCGAGCTCGCCAACCTTTGAAGGAAGAGTCCATGTCCAACATTCAGATCGCCCTGCGCCTGGTCGCATTGCTGTCGATCTACGCCCTTGCGGCTGCACTCGATGAGCAGGCCGAGCAGGCCGACCTTCGCTTCGTTGCGCGGGTCGGCGCCCCGGGCTGCACGCGCGCCGATTCGCGACGTGACGCCCAGTCCCTCACCGCGGCATCGGCTTCCATTGCCACGGTGCCGGCATGCTGAAGGAGCTGTCATGCGTGCAAGCACTACCGCCGAACAGTCGGCCCGCTGGCAACCCGTCAGCCGCATCGAGGATCTCGAGTTCCTGGTCAAGGAAAGCGAGGTGCTCACCGGCCGCAGCGGCAGGCGATTCGTTGTCGCCAGCGCAGACCGCCTGGTCTACCGGGTTCACTGGCAGTCGCCCGCGCTCGTCATCGAACGGCTCGACGAGCGAGGCGCCGTCTGCGACCGCCAGTTCCTGCTGCCCTGGGAGTTCGAGCACCACGTGGTCTCCCAGGCCATGGCGTCGCAGCAGTTGTTCGCTTCATCCGTGGGCGGTGACGCCTGAAGGGGAGCGAATCATGCAAGACCACGAGTACGCAGCCCGGGTCGAAGCGGTCAAGCAGCGCGCGTATGGCCGCTGGACCGAAATTCTGGCCAGCCTGGGCGTCGACGAGCACATCCTCAAGCGTCGACCGCTTCCATGCCCGGTTTGCAACAGCGGTGTCGACCGTTTTCAGTACACCGACAAATTCGGCCAGGGCAACTATCACTGCCGCAAGTGCGGACCGGGCGGCGGCTTCAAGCTGCTGCAGGCCGTTCGAGGCATCGACTTCAACACCGCACTTGGCGAGGTTGAACGCACCCTCGGCCTGCTGCCGATGGACCGCCAGGCTGGCGGGACCACTGCCGAGCCGGAGCGCATGAAGAAGCTGGTGCTGCGCATCTGGGAGGAGGCGCAACCCGTCGTCGTCGGAGACGAGGTGGATCGCTACCTCAGGGGCCGCGGACTCGAACTGAGTTCATACCCCACGTCGCTGCGTTGCCACCCCGCGCTCGGCTACTTCCGCAAGGAAGGCGCCGCCAAGGCAAGGAAGACGGCCGAGTATCCAGCCATGCTGGCCTGCGTACGGTCGGCCTGCGGCGAGGCCGTGACGCTGCACCGCACGTACCTGCACGACGGCCGCAAGCTGGCCGCCCCCGATGCCAAGAAGGTGCTGTGCGCCGGCTTCTCGGGCGGCGCCGTCCGCCTCGGGGAGCCGGGTGACGAACTCGCGCTCTGCGAAGGTATCGAGACCGGCCTTGCCGTGATGTTGGCCACCGGCAAACCCGTGTGGTCGGCGCTCAGCGCCGGCAATCTGGAAAAGGTCGCGTTGCCGGCCGCGGTGCGCCAGGTGTGCATCTACGGCGACAACGACGCCGACGGTGACTACACGGGTCAGGCCAGCGCTTTCGCGCTGGCGCGGCGGCTGAAGCGAGAAGACGCGCCAGCCGACCCACGTTGCGTACGGGTCTTCCTACCGAAGAACCCCGGCAGCGACTGGGCCGACGTCTGGCAACAGCGCCAGGCCACGGCGTTGAAGCACGCGGCATGAGCTGCGTTGCCAGCTCGGTGGGTGGTGCGGCCGGCGGCCGCACCCCGTCTTTTCAGCGGGGGCTCGTGCCATGCGCGTCGCCTCCACCGACAAGACGTTTCTTCCCCTGGTCGCAGCCGCACCAGGTCGTGCCATGCACGGCAAAGGCTGCCTAGAAGTACCGGGCGCGATGCATCGCGCCCTTTCCGGCTCGCAGCATGCGGGCCTTTCGTCAACCCGTGCGGGGACTGGTCTCCCCACGGGTGGGTGAGCCGTCCTCGCGTTCGCATGGAGATCTCTCATGAAGACCGGACGTACCCTGATGAGCCTGGCGCAGGAACTGACGCGCCAGCTCGCCACGAAGAAGGACATGATCGTTCCGTCGGCGTTGCTCAGCCACGCCACCGTCGCCGGCTCGACGCAACTGAGCGTGGAGCAGACTGGCGGCCTGACCGCGTTCGGCGTCACGCCGCTGGCGCGCCGTCAGCTCGCCGACAAGCTCGGCATCCCGTATGCGTATTTCGAGCGCATGCGCGAGCACCAACCCCAGCTGTTGGACAGCAACGTAAACACCTGGCTTCAGAACGAACCGGACCGGCGCATGCTGCGCACGCTGGACGGCCAAGTCCGCGCCGTGCTGTCGGACCGCTACCGGCGTCTGGACAACTACGACCTGGCCGAGAGCGTGCTGCCCATCCTCAGGCAGCTTCCCGAGGTGGTCTTCGAGTCGGTCGAACTGACCGAGACGAAGATGTACCTCAAGTGCGTGACGCCACGGCTGACGTTCGAGGTGGCGCCGGGCGACGTGGTCCAGGCCGGTGTCGTGATCTCGAACAGCGAGGTCGGCCAAGGCACGCTGTCGGTGCGGCCTCTGCTGTTCCGCCTGCTGTGCCGCAACGGACTGATCGCCGCCGACCGCAGCCTGCGCAAGACGCACGTCGGGCGTTCGCTGTCCACCGAGGACGATGGCGTCGTGGTCTACCAGGACGACACGCTCAGGGCCGACGACCAGGCGTTTTTTTTGAAGGTCCGCGACGTCGTGCAGGCAGCGGTCTCGGAGGCGAGCTTCCGCCAGACGGCGCAGAAGCTCCAGCGGACCTTGGGCATCCGCCTGACCGGCGACCCGGTGAAGTCCGTCGAAGTGCTGGCTCAACGCTACACGCTCAACGACGACGAGCGGACGGGCGTGCTGCGCCATCTGATCGAAGATGGCCAGCTTTCGGGTTACGGCCTGGTCAACGCCGTGACCCACTACAGCCAGACGGTCGACGACTATGACCGGGCCACCGAACTGGAATCGCTCGGCGGCCGCCTGATCGAGTTGAGCGCCCAGGAGTGGAAGGGCCTGGCTGAAGCGGCCTGAGGTTCATCCGGAGGGTATCGAGAGGGGGCAGTCGCCCCCTCTTTTTGTTGGCAGCGTCTGCCGTTGCGGCGACCCCTGCGCTTCAAAGCGCACGCACCGCGATCACGCCGCGCACCCTGCCGAGCAGACGCAAGCCGCGCGTGCGCCGGCCAGAAATCTCATCGACTTCGCTGTCGGCGTAGGCCTTGTTGTCGCACTTCAGCACCCAGCCGGCGCCGATCCGGCCCTGCACACGGCGGATGATGACCTCGCCCTTGCATTCGAATCCGTACAGCCCGCAGCCCGTGAAGCGCGGTTCATGATCGATGAAGACCCAGTCGCCTTCTCGCAGCCGCGGCGCCATGTCATCTCCGGACACCCTGACCGGACCTGCGAGATGCCCTCTCCGATCGAGCTCGCGTGCGATGCCGTGCACGCACCGCGCCACCCGGATCAGCGAACCTTCGCGGACGCGGCCGGTCGCCGACGCGACGCGGCCCGTGCCGATGAGTTCATCCGCGCTGATGTCCAGTTCGAGGCACAACCGAGCGAATGACCGCAAGTCCGGCAGCCCCGGGTCCGAGCTCGCGAGCCAGCGACGGACGGTCTGCGTGGCGCACCCGGTCAGATCGGCGACGAACGAAACATGCTTGTCCGCCGGCAGCCCCATCGCCGTCAGGCGCTCGATCAACATGTCCCTCAATCCTGGCGTCAGGCTCGGAACTGAACCTTTCACGTCACCTTGACGCGGTCCCTCCCTCTTCTGGTTCGAACGCCTCGGGGGCTCGACACGCGCGGCACTGGTATCCATGAAGATGGTCTTCGGTGTTGGGGCGGAAACATTGTTTCTATCGTGACTTTCGTAACCGCGTGTCCCGCGAACGTAGAGCGCCGGGATTTACGGTCTCATTTCTGTGGCGAGCGACGCGCTGTCGCACAGCGACAGCATTTCCTGTCGAAGCGGCGCAGAGGGTCAACATATGCTGCGTGGGATCTCGACAGCGAAATGCGCAAAGAGAACGCATCCACAGCCAAGACCAACCACAACTCGCCCAGGGCTCTCGGAGGACCTGACCATGGACCACTCGCAACTCACGGATCTTCAAGCAACCAATCTACGCACTTTGATCGCCATTCGACTCGGACTTGAACGAGACACAGCGGACACCTGTCGCGCCTTTGCGCTGGACCCGAGAGCTGCGGAGCGATTGCGCTCGCTGTCCGTGGAAAGCATGTGGGAGCTCGTGCACGCGGTCGGCCAGGTCAGCCTCTTCATTGCCCGAGACGATCTTGCCGCCCTGGTCGACGCCCCGCCGTCCGTCGCCGGCGCCCTGGCGGCTGCCCATCCGCCGCGGCCCGCCCCCCTGCCGTCAGCACGATGAGCGCGCGATGGACGCCTCCAAACGAATCGACCGCCGCGTGCGCGCGCTGGCGCTGTCGCGCGACTGCGCCGAACTCGGCGCCCGTGTCCGAACGATCCACCACATCACCGGCATCGGTGCCCGCGAGCTGTTGCGTCTGCTGTTCAATGAACACCACACGCCGCCCCGCGGCCGCGCGCCGGACACTCGCGAGTGGTACCACGCGGCCAATCTGCTCAGCCGTACCGAAGCGTCGGTGATCGTTTCCAACTTCCATCGCCTGCGCGCACTGGGCTTCGGCGCCGGCGAGGCCTTGGTCTGCGCCTACCGCTACTACCGCTCGGTCTATCAGGAACCCCACCGCATCAGTTTCGACCGCGCGTTCGATCTTGCTTCGCACACGGACGGCTTGTGGGTGGCCAACACGCCAAGCTTCGCGCTCGTCGAATGCGACGCCTGCGGCAGCGAGTTTCTGGATGCGCTCGTCGGTGAAGCCGCGGCCGCCGGCGCCTGCCCCTTCTGTCGGCTGGTGCGCCGGGCGGAGCTCGACCCTCGCGTCCGGGACTCGTTCCCGCGGCCACCACCGATCGACCAGCGCATTGCACGTCTGCTCGGCCCGATTCCTCATCCGCAGGCTGGTGCCGAGAGACCGCCAAACACCGCGCCATTTGCCGGCGACGCCAACACTGCGTGACTGAAGAATGAGCCCATCGCCTCACGGATGGTGCACCGATGCTCTCCGGTCCTTCGTCGGTCGCCTCCGGCGCAATCCCCTTTGCATCCTCAGATCCGGGATTCGAGACGCTCTCCGTAGAGAGCCTGCTCGCAGAGCATGAGGCTTTGCTCGCACGCCTGAAGCTGTGCTACGGAGCCGACCGCGCAAGCTTTGAGCAGGACCTGATGCCGCTGGTGCGCAGCTACGCGGCCTACGTCCACCTTCTGCCTGCCACGCCGGACAACTACTTCCGGGCACCGGGCGGCCTGTTGCGGCTTGGCCTGGAGGCGGCGTTCTTCGCATTGCAAGGCACCGACGCGCATATCTTCTCGGGCAAGGCCACGATCACGGCGCGACGCGAACTGGAGCCGCGGTGGCGCATCGCCACCTTCATCGGCGGACTGTGCTGCGAACTTCACCGCGTGCTCAGTCACCTCATCGCCACGACACCGGAAGGCGAGGAGTGGCCGTCCTTCATGCTGCCCCTGCACGACTGGCTGCAACAGCGTGACGCGCACCGCTACTTCGTGCGCTGGCGACCTCGCGCCGCCGAGATCCGAGGGTTGGGGCTGTACGCCCTGCCGCTGGTGGTCCCGGCGCAGGTGATGGAGAACCTTCGCCACGACGACGGTGCCATTGTCCGTCTGCTGTTTGCCAGCGTCGGCGGCGTGCCGCAGTACCGGGAACACAACGTCCTCGACGACCTGGTGCGGCGCTCCCTGGCGCTGGTCATCGACCGCGATCTGCTGGCCAGCGCCGATCGTTATGGCCTACCCCAGTACGGATCGCACCTCGAACGCTATCTGGTCGACGCGATGCGAAGGCTCGCGGCCGCCCACTCGGCCTGGGGCACCAACCGCGACAAGTCTCGCCTGTGGTTCGGCGAGGACGGCCTGTTTCTCGCCTGGCCCGATGCGGCACGAGACATTCTGGAACTGCTGGAAGGCGACCAGCTGGCCGGCATTCCCAAGGCACCCGATACCCTGCTGGACATCCTGCTCGATGCCGGGGTGCTGCAGGCGGAGCCCGGTGGAGCCCGAACCTGGCCGATCTTCCCGACGGGAGCGAAGGCACCGATCGGCGCCGTCCGGCTGGCCTCTTCCGCGATCCTCCTCGCCGGCAGCGAGCCGATGCCCACCGCCCTGAATCGCCCCTTGCTGCGAGCCGACAGCCCTGCCCCTCCGACACCTGCCCAAGCCAGACCCTTGCGCTCGAAGACCAGCGTCGCCGATCCGCCGCCCGCAGCTCCGTCGCAGTTGTCCCTGATCGAGCCGGAAGCGGCCGAGCCCGCCGCCGCTGCACAACCGGCTGAACTGCCAGGCAAGCCACCGTCGGAGCCACCTCCGGCTGCGCCTATGCCACCGGCGGCCCCAGCGCCTGACCCACGCCCAGTTCGCCTCAAGGCCCCGATGCGCCTGAATCCCGCTGTGCGACAGGCTTTGATGGAGGCCGTCGAAACGCTCAACGGTCCGCCGGCAGACGCCCCCGTGTTCACGGTACGCGAGGGCATCTTCATACCGCTGGCCGAACTCGAACGGCGTGGCGTTCAACCTGCGGTTGCCTTGCGCTCGTTGATCGACGTCGACATGGTGTATCGACCGAGTCGCTCAGCTCCACCAACCTGCACACGAGACGTGCATGGCGTCAACATCGTCGGCGTCGTGCTGCTCGCGCGGTACGTCGACGGCCTGGATCCGATGGCCTTCATTGACGTCCCGGAATCGGTGGATTGACATGCTGGTTCGCCGCTACGAGATGCCATGGCGACCTGCCTACGAGGCCGGCGCCGGCGTGGTCTGGCTGACAGTAGCGATGTACTTCGCCGGCACCTGGCTGTTGGGCGCCGTCCCACCCATGCTGGCGCTGCCCTTGGGTGCGCTGTGCTTGTTCATGTCCTTGCGCCGGCTGCTTCAGGCGGTCGAGATCCTGCGCGTGCGCAGTTCGCTGGGCGGCCGCGGCATCGAAGTGCTGAGCGCCGATCATTTGCGGCAGCACTGGGCCGATCCCGCACAGGTGTTCCTGGGCTTCGGCTTTGAGTGGCGTCCGGTGCATGCACAGCGCCTCTACGAGCTGGCCAAGGTCGACTATCGCGAGTTCACCGTGCCGCGTTGGCTGCAGCTGATGCTCGGCCAAGGCGGCAAGCCCCAGCCCGATGCGGAAATTGGCTTGCCCTATATCCACGGCGTCGAGCCCGTGGAGGTTCCGCTGCACCGCCCGCTGCAGACCTTCGAGGGCGGCACCTTGCTCGTCGGCACCACGCAGTCCGGTAAGGGCGTGGCGCTTGCCCATCTGATCACGCAAGCCGTTCATCGAGGCGACGTCACGGTGGTCATCGACCCGAAGAACAGCCGGCGACTCAAGCGCGTGGTCGAGCGCGCCTGCGCCGACTACCGTGAGCCGGACACGTTCATGGAGTTCCACCCGGCGTTTCCGGAGCGAGGGGTCCGACTGGACTTCACCTTCAACTGGCAAAAGCCGACCGAACTCGCATCGCGAATCCAATCCATCATGCCGCCGGACACGGCGGGCGCCTTCTCGGCGTTCGGCTGGGACGCCGTCAACGTCGTCGTTCAAGGACTCGTCGAACTCGAAGAACGACCCAACCTCATCAAGTTGACGAAGTACATCGAGGGCGGTATCGAGCCGGTGCTCGAGGAGTCGCTGCGGCGCTACTTCGAGCGATCGCTCGGTGCCGGCTGGCGTGATCAGCCCGAGATGCGCAAGCTGCTGCACGATGCCCACCGCGGCAACATGAAGCGCCCTTCCGAGGCCGCCAGCGCCGACTTGATGGCCTTCGTGGCGTACTACGAACACCAGGTGCCACAGAACCAACGCAGCAAGGTGCTCGACGCCCAGGTCAGAACCTTCCGCCACAACCGCGAGCACTATCAGAAGATCACCGCCAACCTGCTGCCGGTGCTGTCGATGCTGACCTCGGGAGACCTGGGCCGCAGCCTGTCTCCGGACCCGTTCGACGCCGACGATCAGCGTCCGATCGTCAACTTCGAAAAGATCGAGCGCGGCGGCCATGTGCTGTACATGTGCCTCGACTCCCTGCCCGATCCGTCCGTGGCTTCGGCCATCGGCGCGCTGGCCTTGGCCGACCTCGCCGCGCGGGCCGGCATGCGCTACAACCAAGGCATCTATCGACGCATTGCGCTGTTCGTCGACGAGGCGAGCAACGTCATCAATCTGCCGCTGATCGAGATCCTGAACAAGGGTGCCGAAGGCGGGCTCTTCGCGACCTGCGCGATGCAGACCCTGGCCGACCTGGCCAAACGCCTGGGGTCCGAGGACGCCGCGCGAATGGCGCTCGGCAACCTGAACAACCTGATCGCGCTGCGCACGAAGGATCGACCTACCCAGGACTTCGTCGTCGAGACCTTCGGCAAGACGGCCATCCACACCGTCAGGGTGGGCCTGAGCAGCGGCAGCGATGCCCACCTGGGCGACTTCTCGTCGAGCTACTCGACCCAGCTCGCCGAAAGCTTCGAGGAAGTGGTGCCGGCCGACGTGCTGGGCAAGCTGCCCAATCTGCAGTACTTCGCGTCGGTTTCAGGCGGGCGGATCATCAAGGGGCGCTTCCCGATCATCGATCCCGAGCCACGGACCGGGAGGGCTGCCGCCACCTCCGAACGGCCACCCGTCGCTGGTCGCGCAGCACCATGATTCGCGTCGTCAGCATCATCTCGCTGCTGTGCCTGTTGGTCTTGGTTCTGTACCTGCCATCTACGCATTCACCAGATCGGTTCGTCGAGTTGGTGCGACAGGAGGAGCAGGCGATCGAGCGCTCCTGGGGCCAGCCTGCAGCCTGTCGGATACTCGCGCGCGCGCTCGCCATGGCCGACTCGGCGCAGCAGGTCTCACCGGTGCCAACTCCTTCGAAGGCTTCGCAGGCTGACGTCGTGGGAGGCGCCGTCGCGATCGAAATGGCGTCGGTCAATCGACGACTCTTCAACAGCGCCTACTTCCGGTCGATCGACGCCTTGTTGCTGCTGGCCGCCTTCCGGCTCTCGACGCTGGTGGAGTGGTTGCCCTGGCTACTGGCTTTCAGCGTAGCCTGTGTGATCGATGGCGCCCTGATGCGCCGGGTCAAGGCGAAGGAGTTCCGCCAACACGACCCCGAATGGTTTGCTGCGCATGCGTCTCTGAGCATCATCACGATCTGCGCGACGGTCATCGGCTTCGTCCTGCCCCAGCTGCTCCACCCATTGCTGATGCCGTGCGCGCCGGTGCTGCTGAGCTTCTTCGTCGGCCGAACCCTTGCATGCTTCCACCTCAGGGGCTAGTTCATCGCATCCGCGACCTTCGGGCATCCGTGGTCGACTTCCTGTGAGAACCCGACGTTCGTGCTTCTGACGGCAGCAGTCGCCGCCGACCCAAAGCCTCCTGGGCGAAAACGGCCCTTCGCAGCGGGCCGTACTCAGGCGAGCCCGTAGCGTTTGAGCCGATAAGACAGTTGAGCCCGGGTCAGCCCCAGCTGTCGCGCCGCTTCGGCGACGTTGTACCTTGCCGCGACGAGTGCCCGTCGGTACTCCGCGACTTCCCGGCCGCTGGCTGCGGCCGTACTGTCAGCGCTCCTGTGAAGCGTCGCCTTCGGCACCGAAGGCGTCACGTCTTCCGTCGCCTGCGGCGATGCGATGAGGCGCCCGCCTGCCCCCAACGACATGACCCCGGACGCCTTCAACTCGCCGCTGCGGAACAGGTGATGAACGTCAATCGGCTCATCGGGCCCGACCATGATCACGCCGCGTTCGATAAGGTTTTGCAATTCGCGGATGTTCCCGGGGAAGTCGTATTGAAGAAGCGTCTGCACGGCACGCGGCGTGAAGCCCGGGACGTCGCGCCCGTGGAGTTCGCAATACCGCTTCAGGAAGGCCTCCATCAGCAGCGGGATGTCGTCGCGCCGCTCCCTGAGCGGCGGCAGCGTGATCGGAAACACGTTGAGCCGGAAGAATAGGTCCTCGCGGAAGCGTCCGGCAGCCACCTCGTCACGGAGGTCTACGTTGCTCGCCGCGACGACGCGCACGTCGACCTGGATGACCTTGGTGCCGCCCACACGTTCGATGCAGCGCTCCTGCAGGGCTCGGAGCAGCTTGCCCTGGGCGACGAAGCTCAACGACGCCACCTCGTCGAGGAACAGCGTTCCACCGCGGGCTCGTTCGAAGCGCCCGGGGCGCGACGTGGAGGCGCCGGTGAAGGCGCCTCGCTCGACACCGAAAAGTTCCGATTCGATGAGCGTATCGGGAATGGCAGCGCAGTTGATCGCCACGAAGGGGCCGGGCGCGCGGGGGCTGATCGCATGCAGAGTCTGCGCAAACATTTCCTTGCCGACGCCCGACGCGCCGGTGAAGAGAACCGTCGCCTGCGTCGGCGCGACACGCTCGATGAGGTGACGCGCGGCGCTGAAGCTCGATGAAATCCCGATGAGGTCGGTCGCTCCTCCGGAGACGGGCACTGACGGCGCGTCGGCCGACGCATGGCGCCGCCGACTGATGTCGGAGACAGCCGGAACCAGGGTCCGCCGAACCAGTGCTGCCGAGGCGTCCGGAGCGAAGTATCGAAGGTCCTGCTCGGGATCGTCCCACTGCTCGGCCGGCCGGCCAGTGATCCGACACCTGCTTGCACCGCTCGACCGACACTCAACCTCCCGGTAGATGATCATCTTGCCCATGAAGGCGCTGGCGTATCCGCTGGCGTAGCCGACCTGCATCCAGCAGGCGGGTTCCGTCCCGATGCCAAAGGCTGCGATGTGCTCGTCGTCCTCGCTGGAGTCGTGCCACCAGAAGTCGGCGAAGAAGTCGCCCCTCGAGATGTCGAACTCGAAGCTGATCGTCTCAGGGCGAACGATGCCTTCGAGCTTGTGCATGCGCGGCCCGGCGTGGAAGACGTTGGCCGGATCGCTGTCGGGCCACATCTTCAGCACGAGTTCTGCATCTCGCGCGCCAGCTGCGTAGCCGACCCGTGTCAGGAGGGACCGGGCCTGTTCCTGTCCCATGGTCGCGATGAGCTCGCTGCGCAGGCTGCCGTAGGTCGACGAGCGCCACAGCACCATGCGCTGATCGTTGAGCCAGATGCGTCCGTCTCCCGGAGAGAAGACCAGCGACTCGGTCAGGTCACGCAGGGTCGGTGCGGCACCTTCGTCGATGTCGGCGCTCGTGCGCGCCAGGGCGGCGCGCCGCTGCAGTTCTGCCAGGGACAGTCGGGTTGCCTTGGAAGCCATCGATTCAATCCCAGACAGGCGCGAAAACGCTGATGAAGAAGTGATGATCAATTGTTGATCAGGACATCACCACTGCATTCGGGGTATTCCCGCGCGGACGGCGCTAAGTCCTTGTTTTGTAGGACACCTCATGGCGCTTGCGGATCTGGCACCGACGTTGCGACGTGAGGCGTACCAAGCACTTCGTTCTTCCACCAACGATCGGGGACTCCACGCATGCTTCAAGGCAAGACCATCATCGTGACCGGCGCAGCTTCTGGCATCGGCGCGACCACTGCAGCCCTGGTGGCCTCGCAGGGCGCGAAGGTCATCTGCGTCGACATCAACAAGCCTGCGCAGGTCGTGGGCGAGTTCATCCAGGCCGATCTGTCCGACAAGGCTTCGATCGACCGCCTCGTCGCCGCGCTGCCGCGCGGCGCCCACGGCCTCGCCAACATCGCGGGCCTGCCGCCGACGCGACCCGCGGAGGCCGTGGTGACCGTCAACTTGGTCGGCCTCAAGTACCTGACGAACCAGTTGGTCCCCAAGCTGGCAGACGGCGCCTCGATCGTCAACCTTGCCTCCCTGGCCGGCCTCGGCTGGCCCGACGCGAAAGAATCCATTCAGGCCAGCGTCAACCTGGACTTCGGTGACGTGCCGGCGTTCTGCAAGGCGCACGAGATCGCCGGTGCGCGCAGCTACTTCTTCTCGAAGGAGGCGCTGATCGTCTGGACGATGCAGAACCGCTGGACGTGGCGCGACCGCGGCATCCGCATGAACGCCGTCAGCCCCGGCCCGGTGGAGACGCCGATCCTGAAAGATTTCCTCGAGACGCTCGGCGCGCGTGCCGAAGAGGACATGCGGACGATGGACCGGCCCGGCCGTCCGAACGACATTGCCCCGGTCGTCGCCTTCCTGCTGTCGGACGGCGCTGCATGGATCCGCGGCACCAACATCCCGACTGACGGCGGCATGTACTCCAACGTGCTCTGCCAGATGCACGGTTTCTGAGCGAGGCTGGCATGAACACCATCTCGATGCTGATCAACGGCGAGCGCACGCAGTCGACCGGCGGCGTCACCTTCACCCGCGCCAACCCGCTCGACGGGCAGGTCGCGACCACCGCACCCGCAGCGACGCCTGCCGACGCCGTTGCCGCAGTGGAAGCCGCTGCAGCGGCGTTTCCGGCCTGGTCGCAGACCGGCCCCGGCGAGCGTCGCGCGCTGCTGCTGAAGGCCGCGCGCGCGCTCGAGGCCAAGGCCGATGCCTTCGCGCAGGCGATGGCCGCGGAGGTCGGCGCCTCGGGCATTTGGGCCGGCTTCAACGTGCATCTGGCCGCCGACATGCTGGTCGAGGCGGCGGCGCTGACGACGCAGATCGACGGCCAGACCATCCCCTCCAACGTGCCGGGCAGCGTGGCCATGGGCACCCGGCAGGCCGCAGGCGTCGTGCTCGGCATCGCGCCGTGGAATGCGCCGGTGATCCTCGGCGTTCGCGCCGTCGCGGTTCCGCTGGCCTGCGGCAACACGGTCGTCTTCAAGAGCAGCGAGCTGTGTCCCGCGACGCACGGGTTGATCATAGAGGCGCTGCAGGACGCAGGGCTGCCCAAGGGCGTGGTCAACTTCGTGACCAACGCACCTGCCGATGCCGCGCAGGTTGTGCAAGCGATGATCGCCCACCCCGCGGTGCGTCGCGTCAACTTCACCGGCTCCACGCACGTGGGCCGCATCATCGCCAAGGTCTGCGCCGAGCACCTGAAGCCGTCGGTGCTGGAACTCGGCGGCAAGGCACCGCTGCTCGTGCTCGACGATGCCGATCTCGACGCCGCCGTGAACGGCGCAGCCTTTGGCGCGTTCGCCAACTCCGGGCAGATCTGCATGTCCACCGAACGCATCGTCGTGGACGAGCAGGTCGCCGATGCGTTCGTCGCCAGGCTGGCGGCCAAGGCAAAGGCGCTGCCCCTCGCTGACCCGCGCAAGGGCCCCGTCGTGCTCGGGTCGGTCGTGGACATGACGACGGTCCGCCGCGTCAACGATCTCATCGACGACGCACTGGCCAGGGGCGCCACGCTGGTCTGCGGCGGCAAGGCCGACAGCACGCTGATGCCGGCCACGCTGCTGGACCGCGTGACACCCGCGATGCGCATCTATCGCGAGGAAACCTTTGCGCCGGTGAAAGCGATCGTGCGGGTGGATGGCGAGGAGGCGGCCATCGCCTGTGCCAACGACAACGAGTTTGGGCTGTCGGCCGCGGTCTTCACGAGCGACACGGCCCGAGGCTGGCGCGTCGCCCAGCGAATCCAGTCCGGCATCTGCCACGTCAACGGCCCCACGGTGCACGACGAAGCGCAGATGCCCTTCGGCGGCGTCAAGGCCAGCGGCTGGGGCCGCTTCGGAGGCCGCGCCGGCATCGAGGCCTTCACCGACCTGCGTTGGATCACCGTCCAGACGACGCCGCGCCACTACCCGTTCTGATTTCGCACGACACCACGAGGAGACATCCATGGACAACGCGCCCCAATCTCTGAACCCTGCCGGCGGCAGCTCGCGCCGGGACGTGCTCGGCATGGCCGGCGCCGCCGGCCTGTCGCTGCTCGCCCCCGGCCTCGCCCTGGCCCAGGGTGCTGTCACGCTGAAGGTCGGCTTCATCAGCCCGCGCACTGGCCCGTTGGGTAGCTTCGGCGAAGGTGACGGCTACGTGCTCGACCTGGCGCGCAAGGCGCTTGCGGGCGGCCTAGCAATTGGCGGCAAGACCTACAAAGTCGAGATCCTCGACCGCGACACGCAGTCCGACCCGGCGCGCGCCAGTCAGCTCGCCAAGGCGCTGATCAACAACGACAAGATCGACCTGATGCTGACCACCTCGACTCCCGAGGTGGTCAACCCGGTGTCGGACGCCTGCGAGGCCGCGGGCGTTCCGTGCCTGGCCACAGTGATGCCGTGGGAGGCGTTCTACTTCGGCCGCGGCGCCAAGCCGGGGCAGCCTTCGCCGTTCAAGTGGACCTACCTGTTCTCCTTCGGCGTCGCGAACTTCGTCAAGTCGTACCTGTCGCAGTGGGCGGCGGTGCCCAACAACAAGAAGGTCGCGGCGCTGCTGCCCAACGATGCGGACGGCAATGCCATCCGCGCCGCGCTGCTCCCCGAGCTGACGAAGGCGGGCTACACGGTCATCGACGGCGGCCCCTACGAGACGGGGACGACGGACTACTCGGCGCAGATCGCGAAGTTCAAGTCCGAAAAGTGCGAAATCCTGATGACCTTCCCGATCCCGCCGGACTTCGCGACCTTCTGGCGCCAGGCGGCGCAGCAGGGCCTGGCCAAGACCATGAAGATGGTGCAGGTCGCGAAGACCGGCCTTTTCGCGTCGACGATCGAGGTACTCGGCCCGCTGGGTTACAACATCTCCGTGGCCGCGTACTGGCACAAGAACTTCCCCTACAAGTCGACGCTCACCGGCGTGACCGGATTGCAGCTGGCCGACGGCTACGAGAAGGCTTCCGGCAAGCAGTGGAACCAGCAGTTGGGGGCGTCGCTGTCGCTGCTCGACGCCGGCTTCGCGGCGCTGAAGAGCACCGCCGATCCGAAGGACAAGGTGGCCGTCGCGAAATCGATCGGCACGCTCAAGACCACCACGATGATGGGCCGGATCGACTTCACCAGCGGCCCGGTGCCAAACTGCGCGCCGACCAACATGATCGGTGCGCAGTGGGTGAAGGCGCCAGCAGGCTCGAAGTTCAAGTACGACTACGTGCTGACTGAGAACGCCGCGGACCCATCGATTCCGGTCGCGGGCAAGCCGACCGCCTACGGTTCCTGAGCCGATGGTGGACGGCCAGGGCGCTCCGCTGCTTGAAGCGCGGGGCATCGTGCTCGCGTTTGGCAGCAATCGGGTGCTCGACGGCGTGGACGTCACGGTCCGCGCCGGCGAGGCGGTCGGCATCGTCGGCCCGAACGGCGCTGGCAAAACCACGTTGTTGGCCGCGCTCTCCGGTTCGCTGCGCATCTCCGCCGGGGCCATCCGCCTGCGCGGGCAGGACGTCACCGCACTCGATGCCGCGCGCCGCTGCCGCCTAGGCGTGGCGCGCAGCCACCAGGTGCCGCGCCCGTTCAGCGGCATGACCACCTTCGAAAACGTGCTCACCGCTGCGATGCACGGCGGCAGCTTCAGTCGCGCGGAAGCCTGCGATCGGGCAATCGACGCGCTGGACGTCTGCGGGATGACGGCCGTCGCCAACCGGCGCGCCGAGACGCTCGGCCTGCTCGACCGCAAGCGGCTCGAGCTGACGCGTGCGCTCGCCACGGCGCCGGAACTGCTGCTGCTCGACGAGATCGGCGGCGGACTGACCGATGGCGAGGCGAGCGAGCTCGTCGGCACGATCCGCACGCTGCGCGACCGCGGCATCACCATCGTCTGGATTGAACACATCGTGCACGTCCTTGTCCAGGTCGCGCAGCGGCTGATCTGCATGGACGCCGGGCGCATCATCGCCGACGGAGCGCCTGACGCCGTGCTGGCCGACGCCACGGTCGTCGACGCCTACCTCGGGGGGCAACGCGCATGACGCTGCTCGAAGTCCATGCGCTCAAGGCGCGCCACGGTCTGCTGACCGCTGTGCGCGGCATCGACCTTTCGCTCGACGACGGCGAGAAGCTTGCGCTCGTTGGCGCCAACGGTGCCGGCAAGACCACGCTGCTGCGCACGATCGCGGGCATTCATCCGGCGCACGGCGGTCGCGTGATGTTCGACGGTGCGGACGTCACCGCGCTGCCGGCGCACCGCCGTTCGGCGCTCGGCATCGCGCTCGTTCCCGAGGGGCGCAAGCTCTTCGCGACGATGAGCGTCGCCGACAACCTGCGCGTCGCGACGTCGGCCGGCCGTCGGGGGCGGTGGACCTTCGACTCGATCGTGGAGGCGTTGCCGCAGCTCAAGCCCAAGCTCAAGGCGCCGGCCGGCTCCCTGTCCGGGGGCCAGCAGCAGGCGGTGGCCATCGGCCGCGCCCTGATGACCAACCCGCGAGTGCTGCTGCTCGACGAGCTCTCGCTCGGCCTCTCGCCCCTGGCGGTGCAGGGCGTGTACGACTCGCTGGCGACGGTAGCGAAGGCCGGCACCCCGCTGATCCTCGTCGAGCAGGACCTGCAGCGCACCTTCCACGTCGCCGACCGCATCGTCTGCATGCTCGAAGGACAGGTGGTGGCCTCCGGCCGGACCTCGGAGATGACCCGAGACGAGGTGATGGACCACTATTTCGGGCACCGCACGAACAGCCCACCGCAGGGGACTGCATGAACTTCCTGAACCAAGTGCTGCAGGGCGTGCTGCTCGGCGGCTATTACGCGCTGCTGGCGTGTGGGCTGTCGTTCATGTTCGGCGTGATGCGGATCATCAACCTCGCGCACGGCAGCCTGGCCGTCGTCGCAGCCTATGGCGTCTTCTACCTTGCGGACCGCCACGAATGGCATCCGTTCGCTGGCCTCGTGATTGCCGTCCCGGTGATGGCGGCGGTCGGCTGGCTACTGCAGCGCTCTCTGCTGGAGCGCAGTGCGCGCGCCGGCGAACTGGTGCCGATCCTGGCCACCTTCGGGCTGGCCGTCGTGATCGACAATACGCTGTTCGCGAACTTTGGCGCGGACACGCGTTCCCTCGCGCCCTTCCTTGAGGAACTGGCCTACGGCGGCTTCAACATCGGCCCGCTCACGCTCGGGCATCTGCCGCTGCTGACCTTCGGCGTGGCGGTGGTGCTGCTCGGGGGCCTGCACGTGATGCTGAAGCACACGCCGCTCGGACGCCGCATACGCGCCGTGGCCGATGACCCTTCCACCGCGCAGCTCGTCGGCGTCGACGCCATGGCCGTCAATGCGGCAGCGGCCGCCATTGCGATGGCGACGGTCGGCGTTGCTGGCGTGTTCCTGGCCATCCGCGCGACGGTGGACCCCTACGCCGGCGCGCCGCAGCTGATCTTCGCGTTCGAGGCCGTAATGATCGGCGGCGCCGGGTCGCTGTGGGGCACGCTCGCCGGCGGCATTGCGCTTGGTGTCGCGCAGAGCCTGGGGGCCAGTGTCCACACGCAGGGCTTTCTGATCGCCGGCCACGTGCTGTTCCTGGTCGTGCTGCTGACGCGTATGCTTCTGGCAGGGCGACCGATCATGTCCCTCTTCAAGCCCGCCGTCGCCCGATGAGCTCGCGCACTAACATTCTCCCCACGACTTCGGGGCACTCGTCTTCCCGCAGCGCCGCACCGCCGACGACGCTTCCCGTGGAGCGCTGGACCGGCCTCGCCAAGGTCTCCGTCGCAGGCGTCGTGCTCGGGCAACTCGCACTCGCGCTTGCGCCCTTCGTGCTCGACGCCGGTGCCCTGGATCGCCTCACCGTGCTCTTCATCTACGGCATCCTCGCCTTGATGTGGAACGCGCTGGCCGGCTATGCCGGACTGGTGTCGGTCGGTCACCAAGCGTTCTTTGGGCTGGGTGCCTATGCGGCGGTCCGCCTGGCGGATGCCGGCGTCGGCCCGTATCCCGCGCTGTTTCTTGGCGCGGCGCTGGTGGCGTTGGTCGCGGTGCCGCTGTCGGCTTTTATGCTGCGACTGCGCGGCGGCGAGTTCGCGATCGGCATGTGGGTCGTCGCGGCGCTGGCGCACCTGCTGGTCAACCTCGACACGCTGATCCAGGGCGAGACCGGCACCTCGCTCATCTCGCTGCAGCAGGTGGATTCGGGCACGCGGCGGCTGACGACCTACTGGCTGGCATTGGCCACGATGGCTGGGCTGGCGTGGTGTGTCTTCATCCTGCTGCGCAGCCGAGTCGGCAGCGCCTTGCAGGCGATCCGCGACAGTGAGGAAGCCGCGGCCTCGGTGGGCGTGCGGGTGCGCGAGACCAAGCAGCTGATCTTCGTGCTGTCGGCGTTCGGCTGCGCGGCAGCCGGCGCGCTGTGGCTGGCCACGGCGGTGACGTTCCAGCCAAAGACCTACTTCAGCGTCCAGTGGACGGCCTATATGCTGTTCATGGTGCTCGTCGGCGGCATCGGCACGTTCGAGGGGCCGATCATTGGCGTGCTGATCTTCTTCACGATCGAGACGCTGTTCGGTGCTGCCGGTGTGTCGTACCTGATCGGCCTGGGCGTGGTCGCGGTGCTGTTCGCGCTGCTGCTGCCCAAGGGCATCTGGGGAACGATCGAGCAACGCCTGGGCATCCAGCTGCTGCCGGTCGGCTATCGGCTAGGCGGTGAAGCGCGGCGCGCGACAGACGATCGACAACCGTCTGCGGACTAATGATCCCGCAGACGCCGGAACGATGCCCCGGCCACTGGTTGGGATCGATGCCGCGACGGGCCTGCCTAGAACATCCCGTTGTCGTGTTTGGCCTCGGGCGGAACGATCTGGAGCACGTCCCAATGTTCCACGATCTTGCCGGCGCCGTCGAAGCGGAAGATGTCCATGCCGGCCCAGTTCTTGTGGGGGTCGGTCGGCCAGCGTTGCTGGCAGTGGAGAACGACGAGGCTGCCCTCGGCCACCGAACGGACCACGCGGACTTGCTTGCCCGGGTACTCGCGGGCCATACGCTCGAAGTAGTCGATGAAGGCGGCCTTGCCATCGGCGACATGCGGGTTGTGCTGGGTGTAGTAATCGCCGACGTACCGCTCAACGGCCTCCCGCGGCTGGCACTGGTTGAACATAAGGTCGTAGAACGCGATCGCGTTGCGCCGGTTCTGGTCAGGGTCGGTGGACATGATTTTGAGCGGAGGGTTCAATCGGACAGCGGAGCCGTGGGACCCGGCCAGCGCTTCTGAAGCAGGACTCTATCGGGCCTCCGCTGCCCGCATCAGCAACCGGGTCGACTCCACTCCGCCTCATGGCACGCATCGAGGGGCGGGTTGCGCGACCACGCCTGAACCGAGTGATGCGCGGCGCCGGCTGGTTGCCGCGGACACGTCCTCAAGCTCTTAAGAGTCTTGACACCGGAACTGGAGCGCAGCATTTGCAGGAGGGCGGCTCCTGCCGTCGGCAATCTACCAGCCTGAAACCCTCGCGCTTTGATCGACGGAGACAAGGCCCTTCCGGACGCCCCTTGAACGGATCGTGTGGCCGCGAACGGCCGGTCTCCGGCTAGGCTAGCTTAGCTACGACCGCTGTTGGCCGTCGCTGTGAGTTGGCCGTCCAATTGCCAACGGCTGGTCACCCGGCAAGACCGGTCTCCCTCTCCTCGAACCGACGGTAAGACAACAGGGACTTGAACATTGCCCAATCGGACGCTGCAAGCACCAACGCTGGCAATCACTTCGCTCGGGGGACCGCGCCAAGTGGCGAGCCGCGCGATGCCTTCCCTCGCATCGGCGTGATGCTCGAGCTCGACGCCGCGGCCAGTGCCGAAACCCTCGCCACTTCCTTCGATATCCGCGGCGACGCAGCGGAGCGCCACCTCTACCCTTCATCCATGTCACGCAACGAGCACAGCGCACCCCGGGAGGCCGACATGCTCAGCACCGCCGCTCAATCTGCCGATCAAGCGCTCGCCCTCGTCGTCCGTCCTGCCGGCGGCGACACCGCGGAGACCCTCCTCTGGATCAACGAGCACGAATGGCTCTACGAATTGCTGCGCAGCGAGCGCAACGTGGCGCCGAAGTTCCGGATGCCGGATCTGATCAGCGCCTGCGTGTCGCAGATGTTCGCCAAGGGTGACGCCAGCCATCGCCTGTTCGGCTACCTCGGCGCCGAGTTGATCCTGCGTGAGCCTTCGACCTTGCGGCGACGCGAGGTCATGTGGCGTACCCAGTATGCGCAGTTGCAAGCGCTGCAAATGTCCGCGGCCAACCGCTACCCGAATCCCCAGTTCCAACTCGATCAGCTGACCACGGGATGCGTGGCGCTGGCGCGCCAGGATGATCCGACGGGTGCCTGCTCGCTGCGGCATGCGCGCATCAACATCGCCCGCCGATCGGCGGGTGCCAAGTCGCCGTTGCCATCGTGATCGACCTCAGCAACCGATGACGCCGCTCGCGGCCTGACCGCCGCACCCGCTCCGACCTGCATCTCACCCGTACCCGTACACCACGTCGACCGCCTGCAATCCGGCGGCCTTGAACTGACCAGCCGCTCGGCGCCCCGCGCCTGAGCTCACCCGCTGCGTGTCGCCCCGCCTTCGCGGACCGACGCGCCACCCGCTCCGCCCGCCGGACCTACGTCCTGGCGATCCCTGGAGTCCGCTGCGAGGTGAGCCATGCGAGATTTCTCGCTCGTCGGTGTCTTCGTCGCTCTGTTGCTGCCCCTGTGCGCGCAGGCGTGCTGGGAGCAGGCCGGCCAGCGCTACGGCGTGGCGCCTCAGTTGCTTTATGCGATGGCGCGCGTCGAGTCCGGTCTGGATGCACGAGCCATCAACCGCTCGCATCTGCAGCGCACCGGCAGCTACGACATCGGGCTGCTGCAGATCAACAGCTCGAATCTGCCGGCGCTCAAGCGCCACGGTATCGCCGAACGAGATCTCTACGACCCCTGCACAAACATCCAGGTCGGGGCCTGGCTGCTGGCACAGAGCTTCGCACGCCACGGAGTCAGCTGGAACGGCGTCGGCGCCTACAACGCCGCCTGCAGCCAGCTGAAGGGCGATGCCTGCGCGGCGGCGCGCAGTCGGTACGCATGGGCGGTGTACCGCCGTCTGCCGGGTACGAATCACGCGCCCCTTCAGGCGGAACGCGCGCCCACGCCACCAGCCGCACCCCTTCTGGCCGTGAGGGTCGCGCCATGAGCCGGTGGTTGACCATCGGATTGCTGGCCAGCGTTCTCGGCGCCTGTGCGCTCGTCGGCGGCAAGAGCGACTCGAACACGTCGCACTCTGCCGTTCCGCCGGGCGAGCCCCGCCGAGACGAGCGCCACTTGGCCCAGCTCGACTTCGGCCAGCGTGCGCGCTTTGCCGAGTGCCTCAACGACGGTTGCCCGGCGCGGACGCCGAAGACCATTGCTGCGGAGAGTGACGGACCCGCGCCGCAGCCCGCACGATTGCTGGAGGCAGCACCCGCGGCTGCGCCCTCGCCGCCGGCACTGGCGGTCGCTGCGCAGCCGTCTTCTGTGCCACCTGAAGTTGCCGAGCAAAGGCTGGTCCTCCGCTTCGCGCTCGGCCGGTCAGCGCTCACCGGCGAGCACAAGTCCCAGCTGCGCGCCGCCCTCTCCGACCTGCGCCGCAGCACACGCATCCGCATCGCGGGCCGTACCGATGACCTGGGCTCGGAAGCACTGAACCAGTCACTGGCACTGGCCCGCGGACTGGCGGTGCGCGACTTCCTGCTTTCCCTCGATCCGCAGGTGCCTGCACGCATCTCGATCGATGCACGGGGCCGCTGCTGCTACGTCGCCGACAACGACAGCGAGCCATCCCGGTCGCGCAATCGGCGCGTCGAGCTGGCCTATGCCGGCGCATCGGGGTTCGCGCCATGAGCCGCTCGGCCGCAAGGCACCTCCCCGTCCCGCTGCGCCGCTGGGAGCTCCGTGCGACGGCGCGATCACCGCCGCCCTCTTCGAGGCGCAGCCAAGCGTCATCGCCACCGATCCCCTTCGCCTTCTTCAACCGCTCTCGGAGTCATTCATGACCACTGCCGTTCTCCGTCCCTTCCCCTTCAACCGCAAACCCCTCGCCGCGATCGCGTTGCTGGGGCTACTCGCCATCGGCCTGGGCGTCGCGATGCCCGGCTATGCGCTGGACCTGGTCGCCTTCACCGGCATCACCGGGCCGCTGGTCAGCGCGCTCACGCAGATCTCTGCGCTCGGCCCCGGCATCAAGGCCCTCGTCGGTTTCGTCGGTTTCGTCGTCGCGCTGATCTCGCTGGCCGCGCTGCGCAACTTCGGCCCGGTGCTGTTCTACGTGGGCCTGGCGATCTTCGGCGCCGTCGGACTCGTGATCGCCGGCGCGATCATGGGTGCGGTCATCTGACGCGGCCGGCCGCCCTCCACGCGAAGGCCAGCGATGCGCGCGAACACCTACATCCCGCGGCGGCTGGATGACCCCTGGAAGATCGGCTTCTGGGATCTGGACGTCGCCGCGCCGTTCCTCTTCGGGCTGTTCCTCGGCTACATGTCGGGCTCGAAGCTGTCCTTCGCCTTCTGCACGGCGGCCGGCTATCTCACCGCCCGCTGGATCGCGCGCATCAAGGCCGACAAGCATCCGGCATTCGCGGTGCATTGGCTGTACTGGCACCTGCCCACCAACCCGCTGACGGCCATGCGCGCCACGCCGCCGTCGCACCTGCGCCGCATGGTCGGCTAAGCCTGGAGACCACCCCATGGACTTCGACCGGCTCAGCGTCGATCTCAAGGAACTGCGGCGGCGCAACCGCGCTCTCGCGCTCGCACTCGGTGGGCTGGTCATCGGACAGGTGCTGTCGCTCGCGATCGTGCTGAACCTGCTGGGTTCGGTCCGCACGCTGGTCGTACCGCCCTCGATCAACAAATCGTTCTGGGTCGAACGCGACAAGGCCAGTGCCGAGTACCTCGAACAGATGGGCAGCTTCATTGCCTGGCTGGTGCTCGACGTCACGCCCTCCTCCATCGACTGGAAGCGGGACATGCTGCTCGGCTACGTCGGGCCCGAGCAGCACGGCGCGCTGAAGACCCGCCAGGAACTCGAAGCCTCGCGCCTCAAGCGCATCAACGCGAGCACGGCATTCATGCCGCAGCAGCTCGTGCCCAGCGAGGACGCGCAGAGCGTCGTCGTGCGCGGCCGCCTGCGCACGCTGGTCAACACGCAGGAGACCAGCAACGAAGCCAAGGCCTACCTGATCGAGTTCAGCTACTCCGGCGGCCGCATGCATCTCAAGACCTTCAAGGAGGTGGCCTATGCGGCTTCCTGAATCGCTCAAAACCACGGCGCTGGCGGTGCTCGCGGCACTGTTGGCCGCCGCCACCTGGCCGGCCCATGCGCTGCAGATCGTCGAAGGCCGCGACGGTGTCGCGGTCGAGGCGATCCTCTCGATCAAGGAGCCCACCCGCATCCGCATCGAGGGCGCGCCGATCACCGACGTGTTCGGCAACATCTACTCGAGCAACTGCGGCGGCACCTCGAACCCCGCCTCCGGCGGTGCGTCGCCGGCCAGCGGCACGACGCCGATCACCTCCAGCTCACCCACCGTCAACCCGGCGGGCGAGGTGGTACTGGAGTGCGATCGCGACAAGGGCGAGATCTACGTCCGCCCGGTCGGCCAGACACCCGATGGTGGCGGCAAGCCAGTGAATCTGTTCGTGTCGTCGGCCCAGGCCACCTACACCCTGGTGCTGCGCCGGGCCGACACCCCCGCCGACACGATCGTCATCCGCGACAGGACGGTCAAGGCCGTGTCCACGATCGGCGGCGGCGCGTTTGCCGGACCTTCCGCTCCACTGGGCGGCTCCGCCCATCACGTTCGTGCGCTCAAGGCTCTGCTCGTGGCGATGGCGTCGGACCGCACCCCGTCCGACGTCCGCATCGACGAACTCAACCAGCCCATCCAGCTCTGGGCCGAAGCCCGTTTCTCGCTGATCCGGCGCTTCGAGAGCCGCGACCTGATCGGCGAGCGCTACCTGCTGACCAACGTCAGCGACCGGCTCATGGTGCTGGCCGAGCAGGAGTTCGACCGGCCGGACAACACCGATGGCTCGGTGCTGGGCATCGCCATCGAGAACCACAACCTGCGTCCGGGCGACAGCACCGCCGTCTACGTGATCCGCCGCGGAGGCACACGATGAACGCGCCCCTGCCGCGGATGCAGCCGGATCTGGTCGGCCTGCGCGAACGGGCGCGCAGCCTGCTCCTGAGGCTGTCGCCGCGCCAGCGGCAGTACGCGATGCTCGGCGCGATCCTGCTTGGCGGCGTCGGGCTGCTTTGGCTGGTGTTTGCCTCGGGTGTCACCACACCCGTCGACAAGGCCACGAAGAATGCCGGCGGCGCGCCCAGCGCAGTCACCAACATCGGCGTGATGCCGCCAGGCCAGCAGGTGAACCCGGTGGATCAGTGGGTGGGCACGGCGGGCAGCAAGCTGGCGCAGTACGAGGCCGAGCGAGAAGAACAGACGCGCCTGAACAAGGACCGCCAGACCTTCGAGGCGCAGACGATGAAGCGTTTCGCGGACCTCGAACAGCGCCTGACCTCGGCCGCGCAGGCGGCCGCCGCACCGCCGATTTCACCTGTATCGCCTCCGGCACCGCCAGCCCCCGCCGCGCCACAGCCGCCTGCGGCCCTGCCTCCTGCAGCCGGCCTGCCGCCGCCGGTCCGCGGCAGCGGAACCGGCATGCCGCCGGGCGTTCCGGGAACCACGCCCGCGATGCCGATGGTGCCGATGGTGCCGGTCGCACCTGCACTGTCGCGCATCACCGTGACGCCCCGCGAGAGGTCGGCCGACACGGTGCCATCGCCCTCCGGGACCGCGCAGGGCACCTCCGGCGGTGAACCTCGCACCGTGTCCACCTTCCTTCCGGTGTCCTTCACGCGCGGCGTCCTGCTGGGTGGCCTCGACGCCCCGACCGGGGGTCAATCGCAGTCGAACCCGCACCCGGTGTTGATCCGCCTGTCCGACAACGCGGTGCTGCCGAACCGCTTCCGCGGCGAGTACCGTGAGTGTTTCGTGATCGCAGCCGGCTACGGCGACATCAGCTCCGAACGCGCCTACCTGCGCACCGAGAACCTCTCCTGCGTGCGCGCCGATGGCGCGACGCTGGAGGTGCGGATCCAAGGCAGCGTCTACGGCGAAGACGGCAAGGTCGGCATGCGCGGCCGGCTGGTCACCAAGCAGGGCCAGATGCTCGCCAATGCGCTGCTCGCCGGCATCGTCAGCGGCATCGGCCAGGGCGTCTCGACCGCTTCGACAACCTACAGCACGTCTGCTCTCGGGACGATCGCGAGCGCCGGCGGCAGCGATGCCTACCGGGCCGGCATCGGCAGCGGCGTCGGCAAGGCGCTGGACCGCTTGGCCAGCTACTACATCAAGCTGGCCGAGAACACGTTTCCGGTGATCGAAGTCGATGCCGGCCGCGAGATCGACGTCGTCATCACAAAGGGCGTGCGCATCGACGTGCCGCTCACTAACGCGGCCGCGGCAACGCCTGCGGCAAACCTCCCCAGAACCCCCGCTCAGGAGCCAGTCGATGACGGCAACTACTGAACCTGGCCGCGCCATGAAACGCCCAACCTGGCGTTCGGCGCAAGCCCCGACGCTGATCGGCCTTCTCGCGTCGGCGGTGTTGTTCACCGCAGTCACGACACAGGCCGCGACGCCGGACGAACGCCGGCTGCTGGAGCGTCTGCGCAAGGCGCATCCGGGTACGAGCTTCACGGAAGTCAGTCGCTCGCCCGTGGACGGCCTCTACGAGGTCTGGATGAACGGCAACGTGGCCTTCGTCTCGGCGAAGAACCCGCGCTACTTCGTCTTCGGGCGCGTCTTCGACACGCAGACCATGCGCGACCTGACCGGGCCCAAGCTCGCCGCGGCGGCACCTGCGGCACCGGCGGCAGCGACGGCAACCCCCACCGCCGTCGAGAAGGTCGACTTCACGCAGTTGCCGCTGGCCGACGCCATCAAGACGGTGCACGGCAACGGGCAGCGCAAGGTGGCGGTCTTCAGCGACCCCGGCTGTGGCTACTGCCGTCAACTCGAACCCGAACTCGCCCGGCTCGGGGACGTCACGGTCTACACCTTCCTCGTCCCCTTCCAGGGCGCCGCCAAGCCCGTGGCGATCTGGTGCGCGCCCGACCGCGCGATGGCCTGGCAGCGCGTCATGCTGCAGGGCGACAGTTCGCCGCTTGGCGCGCAGACCTGCGACCACCCCATCGAGCGCAACCTCGCGCTGGCCCGGCGCCTGGGGGTGCAGGGCACGCCCACGCTGTTCTGGGCCGACGGCAGCCGCACCGATGGCTACGTCGGCCTCGACGTGCTCGAAGCGCGGCTCACCCGGGCCACCGCCACCGCCGAGGTCCGGCCATGAGGTCCTCGATCCTCATCGCCGCGGCTTCGGCACTGCTGCAGGCCGGCTGCACCAGCTTCTCGGGCCTGAGCGGCAGCTCCAGCTACAGCTGCAAGGCCCCGGAGGGCGTGGCCTGCGACTCCGTGGCCGGCACGTATGCGAATGCGGTGCAGAACAACCTGCCGAGCCAGCGCCCGCGCGTGATGCCGCGCTCCGGCGCCGACGGGCAGTCGACGCAGCAGCCGCAAAGCGCAGCATCGGAAAGCTCGCCTTCTGCACCTCAAGGGGGATCGCGAAGCACGAGCCTGCCACCGACGCCCGTCGCCCTGCATTCGGCGCCGCGGGTGCTTCGGCTGTGGTTCAAGCCCTGGGAAGACGCCGACCACGACCTCTACGACCAGGGCTACGTTTACGTGCAGGTCGATGGCGGCCGTTGGCAGATCGAGCATGTCCAGCGCCAAATCCGGGAGTCCTACGCGCCGCTGAAGGCACCACCGCGCAGCGCCGGGGCGACCGATGCCGGCAGCGTCCCGGCCGGCACTCGGGCCGGCGCTCCGGCCGCACCACGCCCTGCTGTCGGCCCGCTCCCGCCGGGCATGCCGCGTATCCCCGGTCGTGACCCCGGCCGTGAGCCGCGCGCCGAAGTGCCGACTGTCGTCAACCCTGACGATAGCAACGACTAGAGGCGGCGCGATGACGCTCTCAACCTCGCCCAGTGCATCGACCCGCTCCTGGCCCGACCTGCTCGGCCTGCGCGAGTCTTTCGAGTCGCCGGCCGAACAATTCGCCGCGTGGCTGCCCTACTCGGCCTATCTGCGGACCGAGCAGCTCTTCGTCAATCGGGACAGCCTGGGCTACATGCTCGAGCTGATGCCGCAGTCCGGCGCCGACGAACGCATGGCCGAGGTGCTGGTCTCGCTCTACGCCAACTGCCCACCGGGCACCGGCCTGCAGTTCCACCTGTTCGGCTCGCCGCACGTTCGCGAGCAGCTGCGGCGCTACGCCAACCTGCGCGTGGAGGACGCCGACCAGGCCGACAAGGCCCACCACTGGGGCCGGCCGGCGCGCAACGACAACCTCTTCCGCCGGCTCGCGCGACAGCGCGTGGCGCACCTGCTGCAGGGCGCGCAGCACTCGCTGACCTCCGGCTTCCACTACACGCTGCGCGACTTCCGGCTGATGCTCAGCGTCACGCTGCCCGGCAGCGCGGATGACCTCAACCGGCTGGACGAGGTGTTGACGCTGCGCGAGTCGATGGCGTCGACGCTGCGGTCGGCACTGCTGCCCAACCAGGTGTGCGACGCGGCGGCGCTGATCAACTGGTGCGCGCTCTTCACCAACCCGGATCGAACCGCGCAGACTGACGCGCCCAGCCTCCACTACGACGACGGCCGGGAGATCCGCGATCAGATCGTCGATTTCGACACCATCCAGGACGTGGTGTCCGGTGGCTTGCGACTGTGGAAGGAGAACAGCCCCGAGGTGCTGGAAGCTCGCTTCTACTCGATCAAGAGCTTCCCCGAGCACTTCGCGCTGTGGCAGATGGGATCTCTGATCGGCGACCTGATGCAGCCGGCGCTGCAGTACACCGCACCCTTCCTGCTGACGATGGGCGCGCATGTGCTGGACCCCAACGTCACGCGCTCCGTCGTGACCGCGAACCACGTGCGGGCGACGCAGAACGCCAAGAGCAAGATGTCCGACGTCATGCCCGACGTGGCCAAGAAGCTGCAGGACTGGACCGCTGCAGCCGAGGCCATCGACACCGGCGGCAGCCTGGTGAGCCTGTACCACCAGCTCGCGATCTTCTCGCC
>ERZ761602.2112-NODE-2112-length-32663-cov-11.825564_pt1 | contig 32663 bp, 30 predicted proteins | sample MGYA00512165_ERZ761602 | MGnify/ENA primary metagenome ERZ761602 (study PRJEB28899, sample SAMN02445085) | bioreactor sludge metagenome | biome: EBPR sludge; isolation source: Thorneside wastewater treatment plant | place: Australia: Brisbane, Thorneside...
GCCCGCCCCGGGGGACATGGAGGGGAAGGGCACCCGCTGGCCTCGGCCCGCGCGGGGGGCCGAGGACGAGCACGCGCACGGGACCGAAGTCCGCTCCGGTCCGCATCCGGCCACCCAACGATTCAATCCAGCACCGCCACGCCGACGCCCGTCAGCGGCACGTGCTGTCCGCCGCCGGGAGCGGCGGGGCGTCCCGCGCATCACCCGAACCGGTAGTCCTCGAGATCCGGCTTGCGCACCGCCCGCACGTACTCCGCGGTGAACCCGGGCCAGAGCGCGAAGATGCGCCCGTTGCCGTCCATGCGGTACCAGCTGCGGCAGCGGGCCCAGACCGAATCCTTCAGCCGCTGCTGCAGCGCCGTGTCGTGTGCCTCCAGCACCTCGGGGCGCACATCGATCCAGCGATGCCCGCGGCGCTTGACGGCCTGCATGCAGGCGATGGCGTGCTGCACCTCGGGCTCGATGTAGAGCAGCGTGGACGTGTGGCCCGTCGCCGTGTTCGGGCCCAGCAGCAGGAAGAGGTTCGGGAAGCCGCTGACCGTGATGCCGTGATACGCCTGCGGCCCATCGGCCCAGGCCTGTGCCAGCGTCCGGCCGCCCAGGCCCGTGACCTGCACCGACGACAGCAGGTGCGAGACGTCGAAGCCGGTCGCGCAGACCAGCGCGTCCACCTCGCGCTGCCGGCCGTCGGCGGTCTCGATGGCCTTCGGCGTGACGCGCACGATCGCCTCCGTCACCAGCTCCACGTGCGGCCGGGCGATGGCCGGGTAGTAGTCGTTCGAATAGATGATGCGCTTGCAGCCGAGCGGGTAGGGCGGCACCAGCTTCGCGCGCAACGTGGGGTCGTGCACCTGGCGGCGCCGGTGCGCGTCGGCGAGGGCCAGCAGGCCCCGCCGGGCGAGACTGCCGTCGTCGAAGCCGCGCCGGCCGAGCTCCAGCGCCGCGATCCAGGCGGCGCGCACCAGCCGTGCATAGGGCGTGAATCGCGCCAGCCGGCGGTCCAGCGCGGTGTAGGGCCGGTCGAGCCTGGGCAGCACCCAGTTCGCCGTCCGCTGGAACAGGTGCACCCGCGACCCGCGCTCGGCCAAAGGCGCCAGCAGCTGCGCAGCGGTGGAGCCCGTGCCGATGACCGCGATGCGCCGGCCGTCCAACGGCGCGCGGTGGTCCCAGCGCGCCGAGTGCAGGCGGATGCCGGCGAAGCGCTCCAGGCCCGGGATGTCGGGCCAGCGGGGCCGGTTCAGCGGGCCGGTGCTGCAGACGAAGAAGCGTGCCTTCAGCGCGCTGCCGTCGTCCAGGCGCAGGGTCCACAGGCCCGCGGCCGCGTCGAAGTCGGCCTGCGCGATGCGCGAGCCGAAGTGCATGCGCGCGAGCAGGCCGTGGCGCTCGGCCAGGGCCTGCATGTACGCCTGGATCTCGCCGGCCGAGGCAAAACGCTGGCGCCAGTCCGGGTTGGGCGCGAAGCTGAAGGCATAGACCGGCGCCGGCACGTCCACGTGTGCACCCGGGTAGGTGTTGTCCCACCAGGTCCCGCCCAGGCCGGGCTGCTTCTCCAGGATCCGGAAGTCGTGCAGCCCGGCACGCTGCAGCTGGATGGCCATGCACAGCCCCGACATGCCCGCCCCGAGGATGGCCACCTCGACGAAGGGAACGCCGTCCACCTCGGCGCACGGCAGGTGCGCCCGCCCGAAGCTGGCCAGGCGGACGATGGCCTCGTCGGCACTGCGCAGCAGGCCGCCGTGCATCTGGAAGACGTGCCAGCGCCTGCGGGTGATCTCGCAGCGCACCGTCACGCCGGCGTCGTGGAGCGCGCGCTCGAGCTCCAGCGCCTGGTCGTGCAGCATCTCGTCGGTGCCCGCCTGGATCAGCGTGGGCGGCAGGCCGCGCAGGTCGGCACGCAGCGGCGACAAGCCGGGGTCGGACGCGGGCCGCTCGCCGCGGTAGAAGTCGCCGCAGGCGCGCGCCCAGCCGGCGCTGAGCATGGCCTCGCCGGGCGGTGGCGGCGGTGGGTCCTCGGGCACGGCGATGTCGGCCCAGGGCGAGATCAGCAGCAGGGCGGAGGGCAAGGGACCGCCCTCGTCGCGCAGCCTCAGCGCGGTGGCCAGGGAGAGGCCGCCGCCGGCGGAGTCGCCGCCCAGCAGGACGGGCCCGCGTGCGGCCAGCGCACGCACCACGGCCACGGCGTCGTCGCGTGCGGCCGGGAACGGGTGCTCGGGTGCCAGCCGGTAGTGCGGCACGAACAGCGGCAGGCCCAGCTCGCGACTCAGGCGGGCCGTCAGTGCGCGGTGTGTGGCCGGGGAGCCCACGCAGTAGGCACCGCCGTGCAAGTAGACCCCGCAGCCGCGGGCGTTCGCTGGAACGTCCGGATGGCGCACCCACTCGCCGCGCACGCCGCCCGCCTCGGCGGGCTCGAAGCGCGTGCCGCGCGGCACCAGGGTCGTGCGGGCCATCGCGGCGAGCCAGCGGCGCTGGAAAGCGATGCGGCGCCGGGGCGAGAACACCGGCTTGATCAACAGGCGCAGCAACAGGCGCTGCAGGCCGGCCAGGAAGGCTTCCAGCGCGCCACGTGGTTCGAAGGCGATCATCGGGTAGGCGGCCGCTGCACGGCCCGTCGGCGGCCATCGTGGCCGAGCGCAGCATAGCCGCAGGGGCGGGAGACGCGCGAAGGCAGCCCCGGCCGCTGCAGGCGAACGCAGCCCGCGGCGTGCGGAACTGCGGTGCGCCGGGCCCGCCGCGCTGCCCGGGACGCTGCCTCAGGTCACCTGCGGCTTCACCCAGGCCCAGGCGACCAGGCCCACCGTCAGCATCGCGAAGGCGCCCAGCGCCAGCGCTAGGGCGCTGCCCATCAGCAAGGGCACGATCGCACCGGCCACCAGCGCATTGGCCGCGGAGCCGATCGAGGCGTGCACCGACGAGGCCATGCCCCGGCGCTCGGGTGCCTGTTCGAGGACGAGCAGGGTCACCACGGGCACCATCAGCGACCAGCCGAAGGCGAACACCGACACCGGCACCAGGGCCCAGGAGACGTGCGGCTCGAGCAGCGCGTTGAGCAGCACGTTGATCGCCGACGACAACAGCATGATGCCGAAGCCCCAGCGGATCTGCCGCGTCGCCCGCATGCGGCCCGCGAGGCGGCCGCTGAGCCAGGCGCCGCCCATGATCCCCGAGATGCTCGCCAGGAAGAACAGGAAGAACTCGGTCGGCGCCAGCCCCAGGTGCCGCCCCAGCCAGGCGGGCGACGCGAGCACGTAGATGAACAGGCCGTTGAAGGGCACGCCGCTGGCCAGCACCAGGGCCAGGAAGCGGGGGTTGGTGCCCAGCTGCGCATAGCCGCGCAGCAGGTGGACGGGGTGGAAGGACTGCCGCTGGCTCTCGTGCAGCGACTCGGGCAGCCAGCGCCACATCGACAGCAGCAGCCAGGCCCCGAGGCCCGCGAGCAGCCAGAAGATCGCGTGCCAGTCGGTGTGCACGAAGAGCCAGCCGCCGATCATCGGCGCGACGGCTGGCGCCACGCCGAAGAAGATCGTGACCTGGCTCATCATGCGCTGCGCGTCGGCCGGCGCGAACAGGTCCCGGATGATGGCGCGCGAGACGACCATGCCGGCGCCGGCGGACAGCCCCTGCAACGCCCGGTAGGCGACGAGCTGCGTGATCGTCGTGCTCGTCGCGCAGCCCACCGAGGCCAGCGTGAACACCGCCATCGCCGCGAGCACGACCGGGCGCCGCCCGAAGCTGTCCGACAGCGCGCCGTGGAAGAGGTTCATCACCGCGAAGCCGGCCAGGTAGGCGGACAGCGTCTGCTGCATCTGCAGCGGCGTGGCGCCGAGTTGGCGCGCGATGCCGTCGAAGGCCGGCAGGTAGGTGTCGATCGAGAACGGACCGACCATGCCGAGCGTGGCCAGCAGCAGGGCCAGCGCCCAGCGCGGGCGGCGCCAGAGCGTCTGTGCCTGCGGGTGCATCGCGGCAGTGTATCGACGGCCGCCGCGCGGAGGCCGCGTGCCCTCGCGGGCGGAACCGCGGGGCGGGTGCGCCGTCGGGCCACGCTGCACGCTGCACGCTGCACGCTGCACGCTGCACGCTGCACGCTGCACGCTGCGCGGCGGGCTGGCGGCTTCGCCTGATGGGGTACGCTCGGCGCCATGCCCGCCCCGGACCGGCCGGCGCGCACCGCGCGGCGCGCCTCGACACGATGACGACGCTGCGCATCGGCTGCGGGGCTGGCTATGCCGGCGACCGGATCGACCCCGCGGTGGACCTGGCCGAACGCGGCGCGCTCGACGTGCTGGTCTTCGAGTGCCTGGCCGAGCGCACCATCGCGCTGGCGCAGCTGCGCCGCCGGCTGGATCCCGCGGCCGGCTACGACCCGCTGCTGCACGAGCGCCTGCGCGCCGTGCTGCCGGCGTGCGCGCGCCAGGGGGTGACGGTGATCAGCAACATGGGGGCGGCCAACCCGCTGGCCGCGGGGCACGCGGTGCTGGCCGTCGCCGGCGAGCTCGCGCTGCCGCGGCTGCGCGTCGCCGTGGTCAGCGGCGACGACGTGCTCGATCTCGTCCGGGCCCTCGACCTGCCGCTGGTCGACGGCGACGGTGTGTCGGCGCGCACGGTACGCGAACTCGGCGATCGGCTCGTCTCCGCGAACGCCTACCTCGGTGCCGATGCACTGCTGCCGGCGCTGGACGAGCGCGCCGACGTGGTGATCACCGGGCGTGTCGCCGACCCGGCGCTGTTCCTCGCACCGCTGGTGCACCGCTTCGGCTGGGCCGCCGACGACTGGACGCGGCTGGCGCGCGGCATCGCGGTCGGGCACCTGCTCGAATGCGCCGCGCAGGTCAGCGGCGGCTATCTGGCGATGCCGGGACGGCTGGACGTGCCGCGGCTCGAGGAGCTCGGGTTCCCGCTGGCCGAGGTCGGCGCCGACGGGCACGCGGTGGTGACCAAGCTCGCCGGCACGGGCGGGCGCGTCGACCGGCTGAGCTGCACCGCGCAGCTGCTCTACGAGATCGAGGACCCGGCGTGCTACCTGCAGCCGGATGTCGTCGCCGACTTCTCCCGCGTGCAGCTCGAGGAGCTCGGCGGCGACCGCGTCGCGGTGCGCGGCGCCGAGGGACATCCGCGGCCGGCGACGCTGAAGGTCACGCTCGGCGTGCGCGACGGCTACATCGGTGAAGGGCAGATCTCGTATGCCGGCCCGCTGGCGCGCGAACGCGGCGAGCTCGCGCTGCGGCTGCTCGGGCACCGGCTTCAACGGCTCGGGCTGGGCGAGGCCGAGCGGCGCGCCGAGCTGATCGGCGTCGACGCGATGCACGGGCCGTTGCGTGGCACCCGCTGCGAGCCCTACGAGGTGCGCGTCCGGCTGGCCGTGCGCTGCACGACCCGGGCCCAGGCCGAACGCATCGGGCAGGAGGTCGAGGCGCTGTACCTGAACGGCCCGGCGGCCGGCGGTGGCGTGACGGCCTCGGTGCGCGAGGTGATCGCCGTCGCGTCGTGCCTGATCCCGCGCGAGGCGGTGCGCACCGAGGTCCGGCTGATGGAGGCGGGTGGATGATCGCTCGCGCGTGGCCGCTGCGCAGCGAGCCCGTTGCAGCCTCGGCGAGCTCGTCGTGGCATCTCCGGAGGACGGTCCCGTGAACGCGCGCAGGCTCGCCGACATCGCGATCGCTCGCAGCGGCGACAAGGGGAACCGCGCGACGCTCAGCGTGATCGCACTCGATCCGGCCGACTACCCGCTGCTCGAGCAGTGGCTGACGGTCGAGCGCGTCCGCGAGGTGTACCGTGGCGTCGTGCGCGGCGCGGTCGTGCGTCACCGGCTGCCGCAGCTGGCGGCGCTGCACTTCGTGATGGACGAGGCGCTGGCCGGTGGGGTGACCCGGTCGCTCGCGCTCGATGCGCACGGCAAGACCCTGTGCACCGCGGTGCTCGACCTCGAGCTGCCACCGCCCTGAGCCGGCGCCACGCCTACACTGCACGGCTGCCTCGGCACGCGCCGCGCTCCTGCGGGGGCGCGCCGTCGATGCCGCCGAACTGCCCTGACGAGAGGAGACCCCACCGTGACCCCTGCCACCCGCTGGCTCGCCGCTGCCACCCTGCTGTTGTCCGCCGGCACCTCCGCGCTGGCCCAGCCCTACCCGAACAAGCCGATCCGCGCCGTCGTGCCCTTTGCCGCCGGCAGCGCGACCGACCAGATCGGGCGCGCGTTCGCCGAGAAGATGTCGGCCACGCTCGGCCAGCCGGTCGTCATCGACAACAAGCCCGGTGCCAACGGCATGCTGGGCGCCGACGTCGTCGCGAAGGCGGCGCCCGACGGCTACACCATCCTCGTCGGCACGAACAGCACCAACGCCGCGCTGAAGTTTCTGATGAAGAAGCTGCCGTACGACCAGGACACGGCCTTCGTGCCGGTCGGCTTCCTCGGCTCGGTGCCGCTGATGGTGGCGGTCAACAACGACGTGCCGGCCAGGACGCTGCGCGAGTTCGTCGACCTGGCCAAGTCCAGGCCGGGGCAGATCAGCTTCGCCTACGCCAGCACCTCGCAGCAGGTGTCCTCGGAGATGCTGTCGAGCATGGCCGGCATCAAGATGAACCCGATCCCGTACAAGGCCGGGCCGGCGGCGATGACCGACCTGATCGGCGGCCAGGTCAACATGTTCACGGCCGACTTCGGCGTCACCGTGCCGCAGCACAAGGCCGGCAAGATCCGCGGCCTGGCCGTCACGTCGACGAAACGCGTCGCGGTCGTCCCCGAGCTGCCGACGGTCAACGAGGCGCTGGGCCTGAAGGACTACGAACTGATCGCCTACTTCGCGGTCTTCGCGCCTGCCGGCACGCCGCCCGACGTCGTCGCGAAGCTGAACCAGGCGATCAATGCCGCGGCCAACAGCAAGGACCTGCAGGAGAAGTTCCAGGCCATCGGCTTCTCGATCGACCCCGGCACGCCCGAGGCGCTCGCGCAGCGCAACCGCCTCGAGACCGCCAAGTGGGAGAAGGCGATCCGCGACGCGAAGATCGAGGCGCAGTGAGCCTCCCGGCAGGCGCTGCCGCCCGAGCCGCGGCCGCGTCCTGCCGCATCCAGCGCGCGGCGAGCGGATGCGGTCGTCACCCGAGCCGGATCAGCGCCGCGCCGCCCACGGCCAGCGCGACCGCTGCGAGCACCGTCGGGTGCAGCCGCTCCTTCAGCACGACGACGGCGATCAGCGCGGCCCACAGCGCGCTCGTGTCGCGCAGGGCCGATGCCAGCGCGATCGGCGCGCGGACGTAGACGCCGAGGATCAGCAGGTACGACGCGGTGGACACCACGGCCAGCACGAGACCGCCGCGCCAGTGCGCGAGCAGCGCGCGCACGGGGGCGCCGCTGCCGCGCGCGAGGGCCAGCCGCGCGAGCGCGTTGACCACCGTGACCGCCAGGCCGTAGGCGGCCGGCGAGCCCGCCGCCCGTGCGCCCGCGCCGTCGCAGACGATGTAGCCCGCGCCGCTGCTTGCGGCCAGGGCCAGCCAGCCCCAGCCCGCCGCCGGCAGCGTCGCGCGGCCGCCGAAGGCCAGCAGCAGCACCGCGAGGCTGATCAGCGCCACGCCCACGGCGGCCAGCGGCCGTGGCCATTCGCCGGCGACCGCGGCGGCCAGGGGCAGCACGAGCAGCACCGAGGTGGCGCGCAGCAGCGGATAGACGACGCCGAAGTTCCCGGCGGCGTAGGCCTTCAGCACCGCGTGCACGGCCACCATGTTCAGCGCGACCGAGGCCGCGACCCAGCCCCAGGACGCGGCGGCGGGTAGCCCGGTCCACGCGAGGCCCGGCAGCGCGAGCACGGCCGCGCCGACCATCTGCGCGGTCATCGCGCGCTCGGGCTGCGCGCTGGCCTTGACCGCCGCGTTCCACGAGGCGTGCAGCAGGGCCGACAGCAGCGCGGCGGCGAGCAGCAGGTTGTCCATCGCCCGGGATCATGCCTGCGCCGCCCGGCACCGCTGTAGGATCGATGACACTTCCAAACGATCACAGGAGATGCCCGATGACCGTTGTGCGACGCTTCCTGCAGGCCACCCTGGCCGCCGCCTCGCTGTCCGCGTCCGCACAGGCGCAGGAGGTGACGCTGAAGGTGCACCACTTCCTGCCGCCGACCTCGTACGCGCAGACGACGTTCATCCAGCCCTGGTGCGAGAAGATCGCGCGCGAGTCCAACAACCGGCTGAAGTGCCAGATCTTCCCGAGCATGCAGCTCGGCGGCTCGCCGCCGCAGCTGATCGACCAGGTGCGGGACGGGCTGGCCGACGTCGTCTGGACGCTGCCGGGCTACACGGCCGGACGCTTCCCGCGGGTCGAGGTCTTCGAGCTGCCGTTCATGATGCAGAACCCGGAGGCGACGAGCAAGGCGCTGTGGGACTACGTGCAGCAGTACGCGCCCGACGAGTTCAAGGGCGTGCGGCCGCTGGCCTTCCACGTGCATGGCGACGGCGTTTTCCACATGGTCGGCAAGCCGATCCGCACGCTGGCCGATTTCAAGGGCCTGAAGGTGCGCGCCCCGACGCGCCAGACCAACAAGCTGCTGGCCGCGCTCGGCGCGACGCCGGTGGCGATGCCGGTGCCGCAGGTCGGCGACGCGCTGTCCAAGGGGGTGATCGACGGGGCGGTCGTGCCCTACGAGGTGGTGCCGGCCGTGAAGATCAACGAGCTGGTCAAGTTCCACTCCGAGACCGATCCGGCCGAGCCGGCGTTCTACACCTCGGCGTTCATCTTCGCGATGAACCCCGCGCGCTACGAGAGCCTGCCGGCCGACCTGAAGAGGATCATCGACGCGAACAGCGGCCAGGCGCTGTCGGGCCAGGTCGGCAAGGCCTTCCTGGCCGCCGACGCCGAGGGCAAGAAGCTGACGCTGCGCAACACGCACAACGTGATCCCCAAGGAGGAGCTGGCCAACTGGCGCAAGGTCGCCCAGCCGGTCACCGATGCCTGGGTCGCCGAGATGAACGCCAAGGGTGCCAACGGTCAGCAACTGCTCGAGGGTGCCCGCGCGCTGATCGCCAGGCACGCGAAGTGACCGGGCGCCCGCGGCGGCCCCGGGGCGCGCCGCCGGCGGTGCGGCGCGTGGCGGGCAGAGCGGCGGCGGCGACGTGAACCCCCCGCTGCGGCCGACACGACGCCTGCTGCTGCTCGGGGCGGGAGCCTGCGCATGGCCGCTGCGGGCCCAGCCCGGGTTTCCCGAGCGGCCCGTCACCCTGCTCGTGCCCTTCGGCCCCGGCGGCATCGCCGACCTGACGGCGCGCGCCGTGGCCGAACCGATGGGCCGTGCGCTCGGGCAGGCGGTCGTCGTGGAGAACCGGCCGAGTGCCGGCAGCATCGTCGCGAGCCAGGCCGTGGCCGCAGCGAAGCCCGACGGCCACACGCTGCTGCTGCTGAGCAACGCCAACGCCGTGGCGGTCGGCCTGTTCCGCCGGCTGCCGTACGACACGCTGCGGGCCTTCGCGCCGATCAGCACGCTCGGCACCTTCGACCTCGGCGTCATCGTGCCGGCTGCTTCGCGTCTCGCGACGCTCGGCGACCTGCTGGCCGATGCCAAGTCGCGCCCGGGGCGCCTGGTGGTCGGCACGATCGCGGTGGGCAGCACGCAGCATCTGGCGGCCCGCCTGTTCGAGACCGTGGCCGGCATCGAGGTGCTGCTGGTGCCGTACAAGAACTCCCCGGCCGTGCTCACGGCGCTGCTGGCCGGCGAGATCGACGCGGCGTTCGAGATCCTCGGACCGGTCCTGTCACAGCTGCGCGCCGGCGCGGTGCGCGTCCTCGCCGTGTCGTCGAGCCGCCGCAACCCTGCGCTGCCGGACGTGCCGACCGTCGCCCAGGCCGGGCTGGCCGGCTACGAGGTCGCGTCGTGGAATGCGCTGGCGGCGCCGGCGGGCACCCCGGTCGCGGTGATCGAGGCACTGAACCGCGCGGCACGTGCGGCCGTTGCGTCACCGGCCGTGCAGGACCGGCTGGCCGGCCTCGCCGTGCGGCCGGCCGCGAGCACGCCGGCCGAGCTGCAAGCCCTGTTGTCGGCGGAGATCGAGCGTTGGGGTGCCGTGATCCGTCGCGCGCGGATCGAGCCCTCATGAAAGCGCGGCCGGCCGGCGCTCGGCGATGGGTCGGCCGCGGGCCGGCGCGTGCCGCGCCGGCCGCCCGTCACGGCTTGCAGTCGCCGACCCGACGGGCCACCAGCTTCTCGCGGGTCGTGCCCATGCTGCCCGTGGACGTAACCTGCAGCGTGTAGGCCGTGTCGCGCTCGGCGGTGATCACGCTCGTCGAGCGGATGGCCGCACCTTGCAGCCGGCATTCCGCCGTGAACGTGAAGACCTTGCCCTGGGCAGTGAGCGGCGAGAGCGTGCAGCCCTGCTTCGCGAGCATCGTGTTCTGCCGTTTCATGTCGGCGGTGGGGTCGATGCAGCGTCTCGTCGAGACGGCCTTCGGCAGGGCGGCCGTGCCTTGGGACTCGATGGTCCGGTTGAACTCCCACAGGCCCTGGCGGAACACGGGGTAGTCCGCGGCCAGGGCCGGCGTGACCACCGCCAGCGCGGGCGCGAAGGTCCAGGCGAGGCGGCGCAGCACGCGTCGCGAGGCTGAGGGATCCTGGGTCATCGGGAGTCCTCCCCTGCAGGTGGTGCCGACAGTATCCTCCCTCGAACCGAGCTGCGCCCGCCCCGGGTGACGGGGAGGGAAAGGGCACCCGCTGTCCTCGGCTCGCGCAGAGCTCGAGGACCATCACGCGCACGTTGCCGAAGGTCCGCCCCGGGCCCGGTTGTCGCGGGTCGGCGATGCGAGTCGGGAGGCGCTGGATCGATCGGCGGGAGGGGCCGCACCCGGTCGCCGCCGCCAGCACATGGGCGCAAGCCGTGGCGCAGGCGAGTCGTGCGAGATCGCTGCCGTTCAATCCCCGGCTGAGCGTCGGCGTCGCTCGGCGCAACGCGACTCACGCAAGCTCGGGACCGCCCGCTAGATGCACAGCAGCTCGACCGCAATCGTCTTGTAGGTCCTGTGCGCCGCGACCCCGACACCGAGCCAGCGGAACCGCGTGTCGAACAGGATCTGCCGGTGTCCGCGACCCGCGACGCCGTCGTCGACGATCATGCCCATCACGTGCTCGCGAGCCGACTCGTGGCCGTAGCCCAGGTTCTCGGCGCAGCGCGCCGGCCCGCCGATGTGGCGAGCGGCGCGCTCCGAGGGCTGGCTGCCGTCCGACCCGACGTGGCCGAATCCGCCGACCGCGCCGCGATCCACCGCGTGCTGCTGCGCGGCCAGCGACAGGCAGGTGTCGAGCACGAGCGGAGCCCGGGGCTGGGCGCCGCGCAGGAAGGCGATGGCCTCGTCGACCGCAGGCCGTCCCTCGATCATCGCGATCAGGGTCGGGCCCTGGCGCAGGATCTTGTCGGGGCCGAGCGTGCGGTAGTGCGCCTCGACCAGGCCCGCGTAGCCGCGCGGATCGGTCCGGGCGAGGTTGATCTCCGCGGCGAGTTCGCGCTGGCGGGCGTGCAGGTCGGGCGGCGCTTCGGCACAAGTGGGGCGCGGCGGCGCCGCCGTCCGCGCGGCGGCGGCTTCGCCGCCGCCCGCTGTCGAGGACGACGGCAAAGCCGTTCCGGGTGCTTGCGCGCAGGCGGCGAGCAACAGCGCGGCGAACAGGCAGGAAGTGCGGACGGCGAGTGCGGTTGCAGACACGGTTGGGATGCCGGGCACCGGCAGTTCGGGGGAGACGGGGGGAACTGGGGGGCGACGGGGGCGCGGCCGTCAGCGCGCCCGGCGTCCCGCGGACCGAGTGTACGGAACGCCGCCGCGAGACGCATCGTGCCAGCGTCCGGTCAGGGGGGCTGTGGCAGGTGCCGTGCCCCCGGGGCTCAGGCCACGGCCGCCGGCGCGACCGGCTGCTGCCCGAGCTCGCGCTGCGTCGGTGCGATGACCGGCCGCTTCGATCGTGCGCTCAGGTCGCGAGCACGTTCTTGAACTGCCAGGGGTCGCTGTCGTCGATCTCCTCCTCGAACTGCGGCCAGCGGGTCGAGATCGGCGTCCAGTCCGTGTAGTGCGCCTCGACGTGGCCCAGGTAGGGGCGTTGCAGGCGCAGGCAGAAGACGTGGTCCATCTCGTCGGCTTCGACGATGCCTTCCCGCGGATTCGCCAGCGCCCAGGCCATGCCGGCCATCACCGCCGAGGTCACCTGCAGCCCGGTCGCGTTCTGGTAGGGCGCGAGCGCGCGCGTCTCGTCGATCGTCAGCGTCGACCCGTACCACAGCGCGTTGCGCGCGTGGCCGTAGAGCAGCACGCCGAGGTAGTCGGCGCCCCAGAGGGTCTGGTGCTCGTCGAGGATGCTCGCGCGGGCGGGCATGCGGCCCGAGCCCAGCATCTCGTGCAGGCTCAGCACCGCGTGGTCGCAGGGGTGGTACGCGTAGTGGCAGGTCGGCCGGTACTCCGGCGTCGCGCCGCTGCCGACGGTGTAGTAGTCGGCGATGGAGATCGCCTCGTTGTGGGTGACGAGGAAGCCGTACTGCGGGCCGGCGGCCGGTGTCCAGGTGTGCACCTTGGTCAGCAGACCCGGGCTGTTCAGGTAGATCGCGGATTGGCAGCCCTGCGCATGGCGGCGGGCGCCTGGAGGGAACCAGCGTTCGTGCGTGCCCCAGCCCAGCTCGGCCGGCTGGAAGGCCTCGGCCACGAAGCCGTCCACGCTCCAGGTGTTGACGAAGGTGCCGATCGGCTTGGCCGTCGCGCCCGCCTGCGTGTCGCGCTCGGCGACGTGCACGCCCTTGACACCCAGCTGCCGCATCAGGTGCGCCCAGGCCTCGCGCGTCGCGGGTGCCGCGGGCGGCGCCTCGCCCAGGTCCTGGGCGAGTTTCAGCAGCGCCTCCTTCAGCAGCCACGAGACCATGCCGGGGTTCGCCCCGCAGCAGCTCACCGCGGTCGGCCCGCCGGGCCGCGCGCGGGCTTCGTCGCGCACGGCCTCGCGCAGGGCGTAATTGCTGCGGGACGCGGCGGTCAGCGACAAGTCGAAGTAGAAGCCGGCCCAGGGCTCGCAGACCGTGTCGATGTACAGCGCGCCGAGCTCGCGGCACAGGCGCAGGATGTCCAGCGACGACGTGTCCACCGACAAGTGCACGCAGAAGCCGCCGTTGCCCAGCAGGGGCGTCAGCACCTCGCGGTAGTTCTCTCGGGTCAGTGCGGCACGGATGTGGTGGATGCCACGCTGCGCGAGGAAGTTCGCGTGCACCTCCGACGGCTCGATCACGTGAAGCCGGTGGTGGTCGTACGTGAAGTGCCGCTCGATCAGCGGCAGCACGCCGCGCCCGATCGAGCCGAAGCCGATGATCACGACGGCGCCGTCGATGTGGCCGTGGTTGACCGGGCTGTCCGTCATCTCAGGCCTTGCAGGTCTGCCACTGCTTGCTGTACGAGGCGGCCGGCAGCGTGACGGCGGTCGCCCCGACGGGCTGGCGCGCCCGCGGGCCATGCTCCATCTCGAGCTTGAACGCGAACCGCTCGAAGAAGGCATCGAACATCTCGCCACCGGCCGTGCCGGTGGCATGCAGCTGGTCGGTCTTCGCGTCCCACTCGAGCAGTACCGCTGCCAGCGGCTGCGGTGCCGGGCCGCCGATGACCCGCGCCCCGCGGATGGGGTCGTAGCGTGACTGGTCGCCGCAGCAGTGGATCACCTGCGCCGGTTCGTCGCCGTGCCCCTTGCGCAGCCCGATGAAGCTGATCTGCCGGGTCGGGTACATCAGCTTGTGCGCGCAGATGGCCGAGAAGGCGACGATCGCGCCCTGGGGTCCTACCCCGCGGGGCGCCTCGTAGGCCTCCTTGGCCTCGGTCTGCAGCGGCGTGGGCCCCGCGGCGGCGGGCAGTGCGATCAGGAAGGCGGGTGTCGCGCGGAACGGGTAGGTGAAGACATGCGCCGCGCCGGGCACGAGGTTCCTGGCGCGGATCGGGTCGCCGAAGGCGTCGACCAGCAGGGCGCGGCCATGCCGGCGCACTGCCGTGTTGCCGCTTGCCGCGGACACGCCTTGCGCCGCCATCAGGCCGGCGATGCAGGCCGCCTGCTTCAGCGCCTGCCGCCGTGCGCGGTCGGGTGTGTCCAACGCGCCGCACGGGCCGGGCAGCCCGTCGGTGCCGGCATCGGGCGCGGCGGGGTGCTGGGGTGGGTGCAGGGTGTCACGGTCGTCGGCGCGCATCTCGGTCGCTCCGGTGGTCGGGCTGGAGCGAATGCTATGACAGGCGCCGCATCCGGCGCCCTCGGCGCGGCCGTTGCGCGCCCGGGCGCCGGCACGCGATGGACGCGTGCCGATGCCGTTCGTCCCGGGGAGCTGCCGTTCGTCACGCCGGTGCGGCGCTTCGTCGCAGACCCATCGCGCCCGTGCCCGGGCCTGCCTACAGTCCAGCCATCGACCTGCCACCCACCGCCAACCGGAGCCGCACCATGACGACCACGACGCTGACCCAACGCCTGTCCGCCTGCACGATCGCGGCGCTGCTGACCCTGGCCATGCTGTTCGGCGTCGACGGCCTGGCCACGCGTGACGGTTCGGCGCAACTGCTGGCGCGCGCGACGCCGGCCGCGCCGGTCTGAGCCCGCGGCCCGATTCCCGACTGCCTCCTCCTGTGAGTTGGCCCCGGCGGCTTGCCGGGGCCTTTTTTCGTTCGCCGCTGCCCAGTGGCGCAGACCGGGCCGGACAGGTCCGGCCCCGGCGGGTTCAGAAGCCCAGGCTCGCCAGCAGCTCGTCCACCTCGCCCTGGTCCTTCACCGAGTCGCTGCGCCCGGCAGGCTCGATGACGGGCCCCGCCAGCGCTGCGTCGGTCCCCCGCTGGCCGGGCTCGGCCGGCGCGGCCCGCACGAGCAGCTTGACGAGGCTGTCCTCCAGGTCGATGGCCAGCGCCACGACCCGCGCGACGACCTGTCCGGTGAGGTCGTGGAAGTCCTGCGCCAGCATGATCTCGGTGAGCTTCTCGTCGAGGCGTGCGGCGTGCGCGTGCAGCAGGCCGGCCAGGGCCTTCGTCTCGTCCAGGCCCGCCTCGTCGCCGATCGCCGCCAGCCGGGAGGCCGCGGCGGTGATCGCCGCGCCGTCCTGCTTGGCCAGTTCCACGGCCGTCAGCACCTTGTCCGCGGCTTCGCCGGTCTTGCGTTCGATGTAGCGCAGCCGGCCGCGGGCGTCGCTGAGGCTCTCCGCCGACGCGGCCAGCCGCGATGACACGCCGAGCTTGTCCAGCGCGTCGTGCAGTTGCCGCGTGAGCTGGCCGAGTTCGTGGAAGACCTCCGGCGAAGCGCCGGATGGGGCCGCGGGCGCGATATCCGCCGACATGTCGCGGCTCCGCTCAGGCAGGGGCCGCGAGCTTCTGCAGGATGCGCTGCACCTTCTCCTCGAGCGTCGCCTTCGTGAAGGGTTTCACGACATAGCCCGAGGCGCCGGTCTGCGCGGCCAGCAGGATGTCCTCCTTGCGGGCCTCGGCGGTGACCATCAGCACCGGCAGGTGCTTCAGCGACGCGTCGCCGCGGATCGCCTTGAGCAGCTCGAAGCCGGTCATGTTCGGCATGTTCACGTCGGAGACGACGAAGTCGTACTTCCCGTTGCGCAGCATGTGCAGCGCGACCGCGCCGTCCTCGGCCTCGTCGACGTCGGTCCAGCCGATCTCCCTCAGCAGACCGCGAACGATGCGGCGCATCGTCGCGAAGTCGTCGACCACCAGAAACTTCAATTGGGCCGGTGGGTTCACGGCATCCTCCGTCGAACGCAAGTCCATGACGAGCCGTTATCGGCAGCCTGGGGAGCCGATTGAATGGGCCTGTCGTGGCGAATGGCCCCGCGTTCCGGCGTCGCTTGAGCACGATCGCGGGTCACGCGCGCCGGACGCTGCGGCCGTGCCGTCGCGCGCCCCGGCCCCTTCAGCCTGGCGCCCGCCGGCCGATGAAGCTGGCGTCCGGCGGTCCGCCGGCCCCGCTTGTCGTGCATCCACCGTCAGCCCTCCCCCTTCGACGTGCCGCCCCCTTCCGCCAGTCTGCGCATGAATCCAGCCCCGCTGTCGACCGCGTCGGACCCGTCCTCGGCCGCGGACCCGCACGAACGGATCCGGCGGCTGAAGGCGCAGCCGCGCCGCCCTGGCGAGGCGAGCTTCTTCTGGTACGACACGCAGTTCCGGCGCGAAGCCGTCAAGGTGCTGCCGGGCGAGTACGCCGTCCACGGCGAGGAGCTCCTGATCCTGACCGTGCTCGGCTCCTGCATCGCCTGCTGCCTCTGGGACCGGCATGCGCGCGTCGGCGGGATGAACCACTTCATGCTGCCCGACGGTGCCGGTGCCGGCGGACGCTACGGCGCCTTCGCGATGGAGCAGCTGATCAACGAGCTGCTCAAGATGGGCGCGCGCCGCGGCTCGCTGGAGGCCAAGGTCTTCGGCGGCGGCCAGGTCATCGCGGGCATGGACACGATCAACGTCGGCGAGCGCAACACGGCCTTCGCGCTGGAGTACCTGCGCACCGAACGCATCCCGGTGGCCAGCAAGGACGTGCTCGACGTCTACCCGCGCAAGGTCGCTTTCCTGCCGGTCAGCGGCAAGGCCATGGTCAAGCGCATGCCGATCTCGCAGAGCGCCGCCGTCGTCGCGGACGAGCGCAGGGCGGCGGCGAGACCGGCGGCGTCCGCTGCCGGCACGGTCGACCTGTTCTAGCGCGTGCCGACCGGCCACGAACGCCCCACCTCATCACCACCGGTTCCCCCGACCGACACAACCCGCGAGGCCTCCTGGCATGACACCGAAGAAGATCCGCGTGCTCGTGATCGACGACTCGGCACTGGTGCGTTCGCTGCTGGCGGAGATCATCAACCGCCAGGCCGACATGAGCTGCGTCGGCGCCGCGGCAGACCCGCTGATCGCGCGCGAGATGATCCGCGAGCTCAGCCCCGATGTGCTGACGCTCGACGTCGAGATGCCGCGCATGGACGGCATCGACTTCCTCGGCCGGCTGATGCGCCTGCGGCCGACGCCGGTGGTCATGGTGTCGTCGCTGACCGAGCGCGGCGCGGAAGTCACGATGCGGGCGCTGGAGCTCGGGGCGGTCGATGTCGTGGCCAAGCCGAAGATCGGCCTGAGCGACGGGCTGGCGCGTCTTGCCGAGGACATCACCGACAAGATCCGCACCGCCTCGAGAGCCCGCATGCGGCGCGCCGCGTCGACGCCGGCGGCCGCTCCGGCGCCCGCCGCACCGTTGGGACGCCTGTCGACGGAGAAGATCATCTTCATCGGCGCGTCCACCGGCGGCACGGAAGCCACCAAGGAACTGCTGCTGCAGCTGCCGGCCGACTGCCCGGCCGTGATGATCACCCAGCACATGCCGCCGGGCTTCACGCGCAGCTACGCGGCGCGCCTGAACACCCTGTGCCGGCTGAACGTGCGCGAGGCCGCTGACGGCGAGCGGGTGCTGCCGGGCCACGCCTACCTCGCGCCCGGCGGCCTGCACCTGAGCGTGGAGCGCTCCGGTGCCAACTACGTGGCGCGCGTGCGCGACGGCGAGCCCGTCAACCGGCACAAGCCGTCGGTCGACGTCCTGTTCCAGTCGGCCGCCACGGTCGTCGGCCCGAACGCGCTGGGCGTGATGCTGACCGGCATGGGTGGCGACGGCGCTCGCGCGATGAAGTCGATGCGCGACGCGGGGTCGTACAACCTCGTGCAGGACGAGGCGACCTGCGTGGTCTTCGGCATGCCGCGCGAGGCCATCGCCGCGGGCGCCGCCCACGAGGTGCTGCCGCTGCCGGCGATCGCGCCGCGCCTGCTCGAGCGGCTGCGCAGCACCGCCGGATCGGCCACCCACCGGATCTGACCGGATGAGACAGGACATGCACACCGACGCCGGCTCCGACACGGCCGGGCCGCTGCCGATCCCGCCGGCACTGGCCTTCGCGCTGCAGGACGACCTGCTCGTCGCCTGCAACGACCTCGATCGCCTGAAGGGGCTGCTGACGGGCGCCTGCCTCGATCTCGCGGCGGGCTTCCACAGCGCGTGCGAGGCGATCGCGCTGCGGCGCGAGCAGGCCGCGGAGGATGCCGCCTTCCTCGACGAGCTGCATCGCCAGCTGGCCACGGCCATCACCGCGCTGCAGTTCGAGGACATGGCCACGCAGCTGATCGCCCACACCGCCCGCCTGCTGCGCAGCGGCGCGGACCGGCTGGCGGCCGAGACCTTCGGCGGCGAGGACGGCGAGACCGTCGTCGAGGAGCACCCGCGCCGCCCGAACCCCGTGACCCAGGACGAGATGGACGCCGGCTCGGTCGAGCTGTTCTGACGCCTGCAGACCCCTTGGCATTCACCGAAGAACCGCAGCAGAGGATCCCGCCATGCCCACGATTCTTGCCGTCGACGACTCCGCCTCGATGCGACAGATGGTCGCCTTCACCCTGAGGAACGCCGGCTACGACGTCGTCAGCGCCGTCGACGGCGCCGACGCATGGGAGAAGAGCACCGAACGCCGCTTCGACCTCGTGCTCACCGACCAGAACATGCCCCGGCTGGACGGCATCGGGCTGACGAAGAAGCTGCGCCAGAGCGACGGCTTCCGCAGCACGCCGATCCTGATCCTGACGACGGAGAGCAGCGACGAGATGAAGCAGGCCGGGAGGGCTGCAGGGGCCACCGGCTGGCTGGTCAAGCCCTTCGACCCGGTCAAGCTGGTCGAGGTCGTCGGCCGGGTCATCCGCTGACGCGCCGTCGCCAGCACCTGAACAGACTTCACGACGGGACACCGCACCATGGCCGAGACCGCCACGCACGACAGTGCCGGACTGGACCTGAGCCAGTTCCACGCCGTCTTCTTCGAGGAAGCCGGCGAGAACCTCGAGACGATGGAGAAGCTGCTGCTCGAGATCGACATCGAGGCCGCCGACGACGAGGAGCTGAACGCCGTCTTCCGTTGTGCGCACTCCGTCAAGGGCGGGGCCGCGACCTTCGGCTTCGCCGACGTGACCGAGCTGACGCACGAGATGGAGACGCTGCTGGACAAGCTGCGTCGCCACGAGCTGGCCCCGACACCGCGCATGGTCGACGTCCTGCTGCGCAGCGGCGACGCCCTGAAGGAACTGCTGGCCAGCCACCGCGACGGAGGGGGCGAGCCGGTCGACACCGACGAACTGGTGCAGGACATCCGCGAACTGGCCAGCGGGCGCGCCGCCCCGCCCGCCGCGCCTGCCGTGCAATCCGCCACGACGCCGGATGTCACGGCCCCGCTGCCGCCGCCAGCACCGGCGGCCGGGTGCGTCGCCACGCCGGGCAGCCGCGTGCTCGAGCTGACCGTGGATCCCCTTCCCGACCCGGCCGTAGCCGACGCGCTGCAGGAGTTGTTCCGCGAGGTGGTCGACCTGGGCTGCATCGAGCCGCTGGACGCCGGGGCGACGCCCGGCGGCTCGCGGCGGTTCAAGGTCGTGACGCGCAGCCCGGACGACGAGCTCCTCGACCTGTTCAGCTTCCATGTCGACCGGCGCCATCTGCACATCGCGCCGCTTGCCGACGGCGGGGTGCCGCAGGGCCCGGCGAGCGTGCCGGCCGCGAACGCGGCGGGTGCCGACCTGACGGGCGACGGCTTCGGCTTCTTCGCCGATGCGCCCGGCGCGCCATCCAGCCTCGAGGCCCAGCCGGCGCCGCAGTCGAGCGCGGTTGCGGGCCGCGCCCCGTCGCAGGCGGCATCGCCAGCGCCGGCCAGGGCCAAGGCCCGGTCGGCAACCTCGGGCGGCGCCGAGAACACGCTGCGCGTCTCCGTCGAGCGGATCGACCAGCTGATCAACCTCGTCGGCGAACTCGTCATCACGCAGGCCGTCCTGGCGCAGACCACCGCCGACCTCGACCCTGCGCTGCACCAGCAGCTCGCCGCCGGCCTGGCCGACCTCGAGCGCAACACGCGGGACCTGCAGGAATCGGTGATGTCGATCCGCATGATCCCGATGTCGGTGGTCTTCAACCGCTTCCCGCGGATGCTGCGCGAGCTGGCCGGAAAGCTCGGCAAGAAGGTCGACTTCGTGACCCAGGGCGAGGCCACCGAGCTCGACAAGGGCATGATCGAGAAGATCACCGACCCGCTGACGCACCTGGTGCGCAACAGCTGCGACCACGGCATCGAGACGCCGGCGGAGCGCCTCGCCCGGGGCAAGCCGGAAACCGGCACCATCACGCTGGCGGCCAGCCACCAGGGCGGGAACATCGTGATCGAGGTGCGCGACGACGGCAAGGGCCTGAACCGCGCCAAGCTGCTCGCGAAGGCGCGCGACAAGGGCCTCGAGGTGTCCGAGGCGATGAGCGACGCCGAGGTCTGGAACCTGATCTTCGCGCCGGGCTTCTCGACGGCCGAGCAGGTCACCGACGTCTCGGGCCGCGGCGTGGGCATGGACGTCGTCAAGAAGAACATCACCGCGCTGGGCGGCACGGTCGAGATCGACTCGGCCGAAGGCTTCGGCATGACGGTGCGCGTGCGGCTGCCGCTGACGCTGGCGATCATGGAGGGCATGTCGGTCGGGGTCGCGGGCGAGTGCTACATCCTGCCGCTGTCCAGCGTCGTCGAGTCCTTCCAGCCGCAGGCCGAGCGGGTCCGCACCATCGGCGGCGGGGATCGCGTCGTCCGCGTGCGCGACGAATACCTGCCGGTGATCGAGCTCGAGCAGCTCTTCGGCGTTCCGCGCGACGCTGGACAGGCGCCCGCCGAGCCGTTGATGGTGGTGCTGGAGTCCGACGGCCGGCGCGTCGCGGCCGTCGTCGATGAGCTTCTCGGCCAGCAGCAGGTGGTCGTCAAGAACCTGGAGACCAACTACCAGCGCGTCGACAACGTCGCGGGCGCGACGATCATGGGCGACGGGCGCGTGGCGCTGATCCTGGACGTCGGTGCCATCGTGCACCGGGCCTGCCAGCGCTCGGGCAGTCATGGTGCCGCACGCGCCTGGTCCTGAGCGCAGCCGGCATCCCGACACGCGAATGACACCGGCACCCGACTTCAGCGGCGGCGAAGGTCCGCCCCTGTCCGAAGCGGCCTTCCAGCGCGTGCGCGAGCTGATCCACCGCCGCGCCGGCATCGCGCTCAACGACAGCAAGCGCACGATGGTCTACAGCCGTCTGTCGCGGAGGCTGCGGGCGCTGCAGCTCGACAGCTTCGAGCGCTACCTCGAGATGCTGCAGGCCGGCGGCCCGGATGCGGCGGAGTGGCAGGAGTTCGTCAACGCGCTGACGACGAACCTGACCTCCTTCTTCCGCGAGGCGCACCACTTCGAGGTGCTGTCGCGGCACCTGAGGCAACGAGCGGGAAGCGGGCCGTTGCGCATCTGGTGCTGCGCGTCGTCGACCGGGGAGGAACCGTACTCGCTGGCGATGACCGCGATCGATGCACTGGGCCCCGGCGCGCCGGTCGAGATCCTGGCAACCGACATCGACACCCAGGTGCTGCAGACGGCGGCCCGCGGCGTGTACGCGCAGGATGCAGTGGCGCGCCTGGAGCCGTCGCTGCTGAAGCGGCACTTCCTGCGCGGCCGCGGCGGCAACGCCGGGTTCGTGCGCGTGCGGCCGGAGCTCCAGGCGCTCGTGAGCTTCCGACCGCTGAACCTGCTGGCACCCAGCTGGCCGCTGACGTCGCCGTTCGACGCCGTCTTCTGCCGCAACGTGATGATCTACTTCGACAAGCCCACGCAGCTGCAGATCCTGCAACGGCTGGCGGCGCACATCCGGCCCGACGGGTTGTTGTTCGTCGGGCACTCGGAGAACTTCACGCAGGCGCGCGAGCTGTTCGAGCTGCAGGGCAAGACCGTCTACCGGCTCGTTCGCCCGCTGGCGCGGGCCGCCTGAGACCGCGGCGCCTGCCCCGGCGAGCGAACCCCCACCCGGCGGGCTCAGAGTCCCAATTGGGCGCTCGCCCGGGCGCTGTTCGCGACTTTGGCGCGGTCCGGCGTCGCTCAGACTCGCAGCCGCAAGTGTCCGCTGGACGACAGACACCAGGGAGATCTCGGCGATGAAACTCACGCTCAAGCTGCCGCTGGCGGTTGGCGCGGCGCTGCTGTGCGCCATGGCGGCCGGCCTGTTCGGCATGGCCGGGCTGCACGCGGCGCTGGTGGATCACGACACCGAAGTCCGCGACCGTCAGGCGGCGGCCCTGGCGGCGGGCGAGCTCGCCCAGTCCTTCAAGCTGCAGGTGCAGGAATGGAAGAACGTCCTGCTGCGCGGCAAGGACGAACAGGCGCACGAGCGCCACTGGACCGCCTTCAAGAGCATCGAGCGGCAGATCGCCGAGAAGTCGGCCGCGCTGGTCGGCGAGCTTCCGGAGGGCGACGCGCGGCGGGCGATGCAGGGTTTCGTCGCCGCGCACCAGCAGATGTCGGGGGCCTACGCGAAGGCGCGGGACGCCTTCGTCGCCGCGGAGTTCGATGCGGCGGTGGGCGACGCGGCCGTGAAGGGTATCGACCGGCGCGCGGCCGACCTGCTCGACGAGGCCCGCAAGGCCACCCTGGCCACGGCTGCCGCCTCCGCTCGGCAGGCAAGCGAGAGCGCACGCCGGGCGATGTGGGGCGGTGTCGCGCTGCTGTTCGCGGTCGGTGCGGCCGGCTTCGCGGTCTCGCTGGTCTTCAGCCGACGCATCGCGGGATCGATCGGCCGTGCGGGCGAGGTCGCTCGCGCGATCAGCGCCGGTGACCTGCGCACGCGGATCCGGTCCGCGCGGCCCGACGAGATCGGCCAGCTCTATGCCGCGCTCGACGAGATGCAGGACGCGCTGGCCACCGTGGTCGGCAGCGTGCGCGGCAACGCGCAGAGCGTGGCCACGGCCAGCGAGCAGATCGCACACGGCAACCAGGACCTGTCGCAGCGCACGGAGCGGCAGGCTGCGGCGCTGCAGCAGACGGCCGCGACGATGGACGAGCTGGGCTCGACGGTGCGCAACAACGCGGACAACGCGCGGCAGGCCAACCAGCTGGCGCACAGCGCCTCGGACGTGGCGGTGCGCGGCGGCGAGGTCGTCGGGCAGGTCGTCCAGACGATGAAGGGCATCAACGAGAGCTCGCGCAAGATCGCCGACATCATCGGCGTGATCGACGGCATCGCGTTCCAGACCAACATCCTGGCGCTGAACGCGGCGGTGGAAGCCGCGCGGGCGGGCGAGCAGGGGCGCGGTTTCGCGGTGGTGGCCGGCGAGGTGCGCAGCCTGGCGCAGCGCAGCGCGGAGGCGGCCAAGGAGATCAAGGCGCTGATCGGCACGAGCGTGGAGCGCGTGGAGCGCGGCACGGCGCTGGTGGACCAGGCGGGGCGGACGATGGACGAGGTCGTGCAGTCGATCAGGCGGGTGACGGACATCGTCGGCGAGATCAGCGCGGCCAGCGGCGAGCAGGCCTCGGGGGTCTCGCAGGTGGGGCAGGCGGTCGGCGAGATGGACCAGGCCACGCAGCAGAACGCGGCGCTGGTGGAGCAGAGCGCGGCAGCCGCGGAAAGCCTGAGGCAGCAGGCGCAGCAGCTGGTGCAGGCCGTGGCCGTGTTCCGGCTCGCAGAGGGCGAGGCGCCGCACCGGGCACCAGCGCAGACCGACGCGGTGCCCGCCGCGCTGGCCTGGAACGGGGCCTGGGCGGCCACTGCCGAGCCGCCGGCCGCCGGGCAGGGGCCGGGCCGGGACGCCGCTGCACCGACGCCCGCCGCGGCGCCGCGGACCGCCGACGTGCACCGGACGACGTGGTCCGGGGCCGAGCGCCGCGGCCCGGATCGGGCGACGAACGTGTCGCGGCCGGCTTTCGGCCGCCAGGACGGGGCACGAGCTTCGGGTCGGCCGGCGCAGGCCGCCGGCTCGCCGGTGACGACCCGCGCCGAACCGTCGCGGACGTCTGCCGACGCGTCGCTGGTGTCGCGCACGGGGTCCGACGAGTGGGAACAGTTCTGAGGTTGAAGGCCATGAGCGATCGATCCATCCGCTTCCTCTCCGCCGACGACACGCTGGTCGTCACCGCGACCGCCGCGACCTTCGCTGGTTCCGTGGTCTACGCTGTCCTGAACGGCAGTCTCGCGCTGGTGGCGTCGGTTGGCGCCGCGCTGCTGTTGCTGGCGGCCGGGGTCGCCCGCGCGTCGCGCGGCGGCACCGCCAGCCAGGTCGCGCTGCCGATCGCCGGCATGGCCATGGTGGCGCTGCTGATCCACGCGGCCCGCGGCCAGGCCGAGGCGCACTTCGCGGTCTTCGCCTTCCTGGCCGTGCTCGTCGCCTACCGCCGGATCGCGCCCATCGTCGTCGGCACCGTGACGATCGCGCTGCACCACCTGAGCTTCAACTACTTCCAGCAGTGGGGCTGGGGCCCGATCTGCTTCACCGAACCCAGCCTGATGCGCGTGGTGGAGCATGCGCTGTACGTGGTGGCCGAGGCGACGGTGCTGGCGATGCTCGCGGCGCGCGCGCAGGCCGATTTCCGCACGGCCGAGCAGCTGGCCCGCGTGGCCGAACACATCATCGGGCCCGACGGCACGGTGGACTTCGCCTCGGTCCACGTCGAGATCCGGGATGCGACGACGAAGAAGCTGCTCGACGCGCTGCGCCACGTCGAGCAGTCGATCGCGCAGGTGCGGCAGTCTGCCGCCGTGCTGGGCGCGGCATCCAGCGAGATCGCCAGCAGCAACCAGGACCTGTCGCAGCGCACGGAGCGGCAGGCTGCGGCGCTGCAGCAGACGGCCGCGACGATGGACGAGCTGGGCTCGACGGTGCGCAACAACGCGGACAACGCGCGGCAGGCCAACCAGCTGGCGCACAGCGCCTCGGACGTGGCGGTGCGCGGCGGCGAGGTCGTCGGGCAGGTCGTCCAGACGATGAAGGGCATCAACGAGAGCTCGCGCAAGATCGCCGACATCATCGGCGTGATCGACGGCATCGCGTTCCAGACCAACATCCTGGCGCTGAACGCGGCGGTGGAAGCCGCGCGGGCGGGCGAGCAGGGGCGCGGTTTCGCGGTGGTGGCCGGCGAGGTGCGCAGCCTGGCGCAGCGCAGCGCGGAGGCGGCCAAGGAGATCAAGGCGCTGATCGGCACGAGCGTGGAGCGCGTGGAGCGCGGCACGGCGCTGGTGGACCAGGCGGGGCGGACGATGGACGAGGTCGTGCAGTCGATCAGGCGGGTGACGGACATCGTCGGCGAGATCAGCGCGGCCAGCGGCGAGCAGGCCTCGGGGGTCTCGCAGGTGGGGCAGGCGGTCGGCGAGATGGACCAGGCCACGCAGCAGAACGCGGCGCTGGTGGAGCAGACCGCGGCAGCCGCGGAAAGCCTGAAGCAACAGGCGACGCAGCTCGTCCAGGTGGTCAGCATCTTCAGGCTGGCGCAGGCCTGAGCCTGCCCCGGTCGATGGCAGGACTGCCCGAAGGGAGCCCGCGGTGCGCCGCAACCTGCCGATCACCGGACGTGAACACCGGCTGGCCTCCGACGCCACGCTGGTGTCGGTGACCGACCTCAAGGGACGCATCGTCTACGGCAATGCCGCCTTCGTCGCTGCCAGCGGCTATGCGCTCGACGAGCTGCTGGGCCAGCCGCACAGCATCGTGCGCCACCCGGACATGCCGGCCGAGGGCTTTCGCGACCTGTGGGCGACGATCGAGTCCGGCAGGCCCTGGACGGCGCTGGTCAAGAACCGGCGCAAGAACGGCGACCACTACTGGGTCGTCGCCAATGCGACGCCGATGCGCTCCGGCGAGCGGATCGTCGGCTACCTGTCCGTGCGCAGCGTGCCGCCGCGCGAGCAGGTGGCCGCGGCCGAGGCCTTGTATGCGCGGATGCGCGCCGAGGAACAGGCCGGGCGCCTCACGCTGCGGCTGCGGCACGGGCGACTGGTCAGGCTCGATCCGGCGGGCCGCCTGCGGGACGCGCTGCGCGCCAGCGCGAGCGGTATCGGACCGGAGGGCGCAGTGGCCGTCGCGGCGTGCGGACTCGTGGCCGCCGCCGCCAGCGTCCTGCCCGCCTGGGCCGCCGCGATCGTCGCGCTCGGCACCGCGACCGTCGCGGGCTGGCAGATCCGGCGGACCATCGAGTCGCGATTCCTGGTGCTCAGGGGCGCCGCCCTGCGGCTGGCCGCCGGGGACCTGACGGTGGAGGTGCCCGGCGGGGCCGCCGGTGTGCTGGGCGACTTGCAGTTGGCCATCCGGCAGATGGCGGTGAACCTGCGCGCCGCCGTCCACGACGTGCGCGCCGAGGTGCTGTCGGTGCGCGGAGCCGCCGGCGAGATCGCCAGCGGCAACCAGGACCTGTCGTCGCGGACCGAAGCGCAGTCCGCCAGCCTGGAGCAGACGGCGGTGTCGATGGAGCAGATCAACGCGTTGGCGGCCGGGACCGCGTCCTCGGTGGACCTGGGCGCGCAACTCGCGGCGAGCACGGCCGACATGACACGGCGGGCCGGCGACGCCGTCGCGGAGCTGGTGCAGGCGATGGCCGCCATCGGCGAGTCCTCCGGCCGGATCGGCGAGATCGTGCAGACCATCGAGGGCATCGCCTTCCAGACCAACATCCTGGCGCTGAACGCGGCGGTCGAAGCGGCGCGCGCCGGCGACGGCGGTCGCGGCTTCGCCGTCGTCGCGGCAGAGGTCCGCGCCCTGGCCCAGCGCAGTGGCGACGCGGCGCGGCAGATCCGGCACCTCGTCGCCGACTCGACCGAACGCGTGTCCTGCGGTCAGCGGCAGACCGACCGGGCGGACGAGCGGATGCGCGAAGCGACGCTGGCGATGACCCGGCTGACGACCGTGCTCGGCGAGATCGGCGCCGCGGCACGCCAGCAGCAGGCCGGCGTGGCGCGCGTCAGTCGCTCGGTGGTGCAGCTGGACGGCATCACGCAGCAGAACGCCGCGATGGTCGAGCAACTCGCCGCTGCGGCGGCGGAGGTCAACCACCAGGTGCAGTCGGTCGTCGACAGCATGGCGCTGTTCAGGCTGCGCGATGGCGAGGCGAGCGTGGCCGAGACCGACGCCGTCGCGCTGCGGCGGCTGGCCAGGGCCGCACGCGCAGGCCCTGCCGCCCAGGGCTCGTCGAGCGCCCCGGCGGTGGCGACCGGTGCCGAGCCGGCAGGCCCCGGCGGCCACCGGGGGCGCGCCGGGCATTCGGCGACGCCCCAGCTCGAGCCGACGTCGGAGGCGTGATGCCGGCCGTCCTCGTCCGCCATGACCGGCGTCACGCCTGCCTGCCATTCGTCGGCGCGCCGCTCAAGCCTGCCGCTGCCGCTTCCGATGTCGACTCAGTGCTGTCGCCGGCAGCACGCGCGTCGGCGCCGCCGTTCCAGCGGCCCCGGCACGGGCCTGCAGCCGGTCAGGACCCGGCGGCCGCGCACGTCGGGCCGTGCAGATCCGATCCGACCCGCCGCCGGCGACGGCCCCGCGCTGCCAGCCAGTACATCTGCAACGAAAGGCCTTGAATCACCATGTCAGCGATCTCCGAAACCGAGCTGAAGGCCGTCTCGATGGCCGTGCCGCGTGAAGTGCTCACGCTGCGCCTGGGGGACGAGGAATACGGCATCGACATCCTGCGCGTGCAGGAGATCCGCAGCTACGAGAAGCCCACGCGCATCGCCAACGCACCGCACCACCTGCTCGGGGTGACCAACCTGCGGGGCGTCATCGTGCCCATCGTCGACCTTCGTGTCCGTTTCGGGCTGCCGGCCGACTTCGATGCCGGCACGGTGACGATCGTGCTGAACGTCGGCTCCCGGACCGTCGGTGCGGTCGTCGACGCGGTCAGTGACGTGCTGGCCCTGACGCCCGAGCAGATCCGCCCGGCGCCGGAGTTCGGCGGCGCGATCGACGCCTCGCAGCTGATGGGCCTGGCCACCGTGCGCAGCGGTGATCGCGAGCGCATGCTGATCCTCGTCGACATCGAGCGCGTCCTGGCGGGCGCCGACGTCGGGCTGCTGTAGGCAGCCGCCGCTGCGGCGCCGGCAGCGATCAGGGCTGCCGCCGCGTGCCGACCGGCGGCAGCGCCTGCGGCCCCTCCTGCGTGGCGCCGGGCAGCACGCGGCCTGCGCGTGCCGCGTCAGTCCTGGATCGTGCGCGCGGTGGTCGCCGCGTCGTGGTACATCGGCTCGCCGCAACGCTCCCGCCCGAAGTCGCGCATCAGGGCCTGCACCGCACCCGACAACAGGAACTCGCCGAAGCGACGCGCGGTGGCCGCGCCGGGCGTCGGGTCGCTCGAGTGCGGCGTGTGGTCGGGGTTGGCCAGGATCTCCCCGCCGCGCAGCGGTGCTGCCTGCGCGGACGGCGGCAGATCGGACATCGAGGTCATCGGCACCGACTCGTCGCCGCTGCACCGGCTTCGCGCCGCGCCGCGGGCGTTTCGTCGGCACGCGTTGCGTGCGCCCCGGGGCGTGCCGAGAATCGCCGCATGTCCTCCGCCATGGCTGCCCCCGAAGCCGCGGCCGGCGCGCCACCGGCGCCGGCCCGCGAGGCCTTCACCCGCGTGCTGAACCTGCGCACGGTCGCCGCGGTGTTCTACTTCTGCGTCGTCATCGTCGTCGGCCGCAAGCTGATGGACCTGCCGTACGAGACGGCCGAGCAGTGGCTGTTCTCGACGGTGCGCTTCCTGCGCCAGAACCTGGTCAGCGGTCTCGTCCTGCTGCTGACGGCGGCCTGCGCCGACGCGCTGGCGGTCGCCCTCGGTCTCGCGCGGCGCGGGGCGCTGTGGCTCGGCACGCTGCTGGTCATCGCCGGCTCGGCGCTGTCGGTGGTGCTGCGCGTCTGGCTGGCCGGGACGACGGCCCAGCTGGCCGGCAATGTCGGCTACCTGCTGGGCGTGTGGCTCACCTGGGCGATGATGGGGGCGCTGGGCTACGCGCTCTTCTATCTCACGCGCGAGGACGACGAGCAGCGCCGCCGGCTGCGCGAGGCCGAGCGTGCGCAACAGCAGCTGGGGGCGCGCATGCTGCAGGCCCGGCTGTCGGCGCTGCAGGCGCAGATCGAGCCGCACTTCCTGTTCAACACGCTGGCCAACGTGCGTCGCCTGTACGAGACCGCGCCGTCGCGCGGCCGCGAGATGCTGGCCTGCCTGATCGACTACCTGCGCGCGGCGCTGCCGTCGATGCGCAGCGCCGACTCGACGCTGAAGCGCGAGCTGGACCTCGCGCGCTCGTTCCTCACCATCCTGCAGATGCGCATGGGCGAGCGGCTGCAGTTCTCGATCACCGCCGGCGACGAACTGCTCGCGGCGGACATGCCCCCGATGGTGCTGCCCACGCTGGTCGAGAACGCGATCAAGCACGGCCTCGGGCCGCTGCCCGAGGGCGGCCGCATCGACATCCGGGCCTGGCGCAGCGGCGGCCAGCTGATGGTGGAAGTGCGCGACACGGGAGCCGGCCTCAGCGGCTCGGGTGGCAGCGGTGTCGGGCTGGCCAATACCCGGTCGCGCCTGGCGGGGCTGTACGGGAGCCGGGCATCGCTGCATCTGGCGGCTGGTGAGCCGCGCGGCGTCGTCGCGACACTGCGCCTGCCGTTCGCCGTGGCGACGGGCGAGGCGGCGTGGGCATGAGTGCACCGGGCCGCTGCCGCGTGCGCATCCCGCCGTGCGCCGCACGGAGGGTCGTGCGGTGAGCATGCCGGCGGGCACTGCGGCGATGCCGGTTCGGGCGCGAGGCCGTGTGCGCGACGCGCTGACCTGGACCTGGCAGGTCTGGCGCGCGACGACCCGCGTCCAGTGGGCCTGGGTGCTGGTGACCGGGCTGATCGTGCTGATCGCCTCGCTGCCCGTGCGTCTCGACGCGATCGAGCGCATGGGCTGGCAGGCGCTGTCGTCGACGGTCGAGTTCCTGGTGCCGCTGTACGTGACCTCGGTGATGTTCCTCGGCTGGACGCTGGTCGATGCGGCCGGCGGCGACGCGCGGGTGCGTCGCCGCCGCCTGATCGGCATGCTGTTCGGTGCCGCCGCGCTGGCCACGGGGACGGCGATCCTCTCGTGGTACCTGGCGGGATCGGCCGCGATCTGGGAGCAGTACGCGGCGCGGATCGGCAAGCCGAGACCCTCGCCGCTGCTGATCCTGCTGGCCGAGTACGTCAACGTCGTCGTCGTGGCCGGCATGGCCTATGCCGCAGCCGAGGTCTACCGACGCCGGAAGCTGACCCAGCAGGCCCTGCAGGCGACCCTGGGCCGGCAGGCCGCGCTCGAGCAGCAGATGCTCGAGTCGCGGCTCGCGGCGATGCAGGCGCAGGTCGAGCCGCGCTTCCTGTTCGACACGCTGGTCGACATCGAGGCCCTCTACGAGCGCGACGCGGCGCGCGCAGCCGACAACCTCGACCGGCTCATCGGCTACCTGCGCGCCGCGCTGCCGCGGCTGCGCGAGAGGGGCTCGACGATCGAGGCCGAGCTCGCGCTGGTGCGGGCCTACCTCGAAGTGGTCACGGCGCTGCACGACGGACGACCTCGGCTGTCGATCCGGGCCGACGAGACCTGCCTCGGCGAACGCTTCTTCCCGATGCTGCTGCTGCCGCTGGTGCAGCGGGCCGTGCGGCACCCGGATGGCCGGCTGCCCGACCGGATCGCCTTCGACGTGCGGCGCGAGGCCGGGTTCACGACGGTCGAGCTGAGCATCGGCCTGGCCGGGGGCTGCACCGACGACGAGGAACTCGCCCGTGTGCGCGAGCGCCTCGGCGGCCTGTACGGCAACGCCGCACGCCTGGACTGCGCCGAGCCGGACGGGCAGGGTACCCGGCTGAGCCTGCGGCTGCCGGTCATCGGAGACGGGGGGCCCGGCACATGAACCCCACCGCGATCATCGCCGAGGACGAGGCCACGCTTCGCCATCAGCTCGTCGAGCAGCTGGGCCAGCTCTGGCCGGAGTTGAACGTCGTCGCCGAGGCAGCCGACGGCATCGCCGCGCTGCGCCTGCTGTCCGAGCACCGGCCCGACATCCTGTTCCTCGACATCCAGATGCCCGGCGCGACCGGCCTGGAGGTCGCGCGCCAGGTCGGCAGCCGCAGCCGCGTCGTCTTCGTGACCGCCTACGACGAGCATGCGGTGGCCGCGTTCGAGCAGGGTGCCGTCGACTACGTCCTCAAGCCGGTCACGCCGGCGCGGCTGTTCACCACCGTGCAACGGCTGAAGGAGCGGCTGGCCAGCCCGCCGCCCAGGCTAGACGCCGTGCTGCAGGCCGTCGCGCCGGCCCCGCCGCGTGCCTACCTGCGCTGGATCAACGCGTCGGTCGGGCAGAACCTGAGGCTGATCACCGTCGACGAGATCCTCTACTTCCAGGCCGACAACAAGTACACCAGCGTCGTCACGGCCGACGGCGAGGCGCTGATCCGCAAGCCGCTGAAGGAGCTGGCCGACGAGCTCGACCCGGCCCAGTTCTGGCAGATCCACCGCTCGACGATGGTCAGTGTCGCGGCGATCGCCGGCGTCGCGCGGGACTTCCGCGGCCGCATGGTCGTGCGCCTGAAAGGCCGCAGCGAGACGCTGCAGGTCTCGGACTCGTACACGCACCTGTTCCGGCAGATGTGAGGCCGCCGGCAGGCGCGGCCCCGAGCCGGGGCCGCTCAGCGGCCGGCGGTGGCTGCCCGCGTCGCGACCGCGAGCGCCAGTTCGTCGAGAACGGGCACGGTCTGCGCGAAACCGATGCACGCATCGGTCACCGAGACGCCGTGCCGCAGCGGCTGGCCGGGCACGATGTCCTGGCGGCCTTCCTCGAGGTGGCTCTCGATCATCAGGCCGACGATGCGGCGGTCGCCCGCGGCGACCCGGCGCGCGACGTCGGCGGCCACCTCGATCTGCCGCCGGTGCTGCTTGCCGCTGTTGGCGTGCGAGACATCGATCATCACCTGCTCGCGCAGCCCCGCCGCGCGCAGCACCTCGCAGGCCGCGTCGACCCCGGCCTCGCCGCAGTTCGGCTGCCGGCCGCCGCGCAGGATCACGTGGCAGTCGTCGTTGCCGCGGGTCTCGAAGATCGCGCCCTGGCCGAGCTTGGTCATGCCGATGAAGGCGTGGGGCGCGCGCGCGGCGAGCACGGCGTCGGCCGCGACCTTCACGCCGCCGTCGGTGCCGTTCTTGAAGCCGACCGGGCACGACAGGCCGCTGGCCAGCTGCCGGTGCGTCTGGCTCTCGGTCGTGCGGGCGCCGATCGCGCCCCAGCTGACGAGATCGCTGATGAACTGCGGGCTGAGCAGGTCGAGGAACTCGGTGCCCACCGGGAGGCCGAGCCCGAGGATGTCCAGCAGCAGCCGGCGGGCGAGCTCCAGGCCCTCGTTGATCGCGAAGCTGCCGTCCAGGTGCGGGTCGTTGATGAAGCCCTTCCAGCCCACCGTCGTGCGCGGCTTCTCGAAGTAGACGCGCATCACGAGCAACAAGCGGTCGCGATGGCGATCCGCCTGCGCCTTCAGCCGCCGGGCGTACTCGAGCGCCTGCTCGCGGTCGTGGATCGAGCACGGGCCGACGACGACGATCAGCCGGTCATCGGCACCGTGCAGCACGCGCGAGATCTCGCGCCGGCTGGTCTCGACCAGGTTCTCGATGGCCGTGCCGGCCGGCCACCATTCCTGCAGCAGGCCCGGCGTGATCAGCGGCCGCACGGCGCGGATGCGCGTGTCGTCGATGCGGGTGGTGTCGTGGGTCGACGCAGGGCTGGCGGGGACGGGCATCGGTGCTTCGCGGAAACGAAAACGCCCGACCCCATCGGGGTCGGGCGTGCAAGGTGGGTGGTGGAGACGAGGAGGATCGAACTCCCGACCTTCGCATTGCGAACGCGACGCTC